>PJUF01000775.1_pt1 | contig 20004 bp, 16 predicted proteins | sample 1512191 | NCBI WGS metagenome assembly PJUF01 (sample SAMN08177673, study PRJNA422409) | Feces metagenome, whole genome shotgun sequencing project. | isolation source: Chicken feces (3) enriched on wood chips | host: Gallus gallus | place: USA: Madison | collected 2015-01-15 | reverse complement strand
TTTGGCTCTTAAAGCTAAAACCTCGGGATCATCGGTTTGGCCCTCTGCTCCGCAGTTCCACGAGCGGTTATGGTTATCTCCATCATTATTATTTTCTCCATTGGCTTCGTTATGCTTCTGGTTATAAGAAACCAAATCGTTTAACGTAAAACCATCATGCGCCGTAATAAAGTTGATGCTTGCCGTTGGCCTGCGAATGTTGTCGTTATATAAATCCGGGCTTCCGGTAATTCTTTGCGTAAATTCTGCCAGCATACTATCTGCACCACGCCAATAGTCTCTTATGCTATCGCGATATTTCCCGTTCCATTCTGCCCAACCTGCCGGAAAGTTTCCCACCTGATAACCACCTTCTCCAATATCCCAGGGCTCGGCAATTAACTTAGCCTGCGATATAACAGGATCCTGATAAATGATGGCGAAGAAGGTTCCCAACATATTTACTTCATGCAGCTCACGGGCCAAGGTAGCCGCTAAATCAAAACGGAAACCATCTACATGCATTTCCAGAATCCAATAGCGCAGGCTATCCATAATTAAACGTAGCACACTGGAAAATGCCGTATTCAAGGTATTCCCAGTACCCGTATAATCCATATAAAAGCGTTTGTCTTCTGTTAAGCGGTAATAAGATGCGTTATCTACCCCTTTAAAAGATAGAGTTGGCCCCAAATGGTTACCTTCTGCAGTATGGTTATAAACTACATCTAAAATAACTTCTATGCCAGCTTTATGCAGCGCTTTTACCATTTCTTTAAACTCTTTTACCTGAGCGCCTACATGTCCACTAGAAGAATAACGCGAATCTGGCGCAAAATATCCTATGGTATTGTAGCCCCAGTAATTGCTTAATCCATTTTCGCTAAGATTTCTATCATTCACAAAATGGTGGATAGGTAGTAATTCTATAGCCGTAATCCCTAATTGCTGTAAATATTTTATTGTTGACGGATGCGCTATGCCTGCATATGTACCTCTAATCTCTTCAGGGATTTCGGTGTTAAGCATGGTTAAACCTTTCACATGAGCTTCATAGATTACAGACTCATAGTAAGGTATTCTCAAGCGTTTATCTCCTTCCCAATCAAAGTGCGAATCTACCACTACAGATTTTGGAATATGCGCCGCACTATCAGTCTCACTATAGCTCAAATCTTCCTCTGGATTACCTATTTCATAGCTAAAAAGTTCGTCTTTAACCTCTACTACGCCTGCAATGGCTTTGGCATAAGGGTCTATCAGTAATTTGTTAGGATTAAACCGATGCCCGTTTTGCGGTTCATAGGGCCCATGCACCCTATAGCCGTAAAGCTGCCCCGGCTGTAAGTCTGGTATATAAGCATGCCATACCTGATGGGTACGCTCTCGCATTTCAACACGCGTTTCTTTGCTAGTTTCCGCATCAAAAAGGCAAACTTCTACCTTGGTAGCGTTTTCAGAATAAAGTGCAAAGTTTACACCTTTTCCATCCCAGCTTGCACCTAAAGGATAGGCTATTCCATTGTATACAATTTCAGTCATTAGATAGAATTAGAAAGTCTTTTTAGCTTAGTGAAGCTAGTTGTTTTTCGCTTTTAGATAATTTGCCTATAGAAAGCTAATTTTATGCCATCATTAGCTTTCTAAAATTACCATAGACAAAAAGTTAAGGTTTGCATTTTTCTATAGTATAGTATAAAAACACCTTATTCTTTGTAGATAGCCCAACTTCCGGCTACAGATTAAGAGATTCTAAAGATTCTTCGCCGGTATTGATACAGGTGAGGATGTAAGGGAGTTTGCAAAAAACGCTTCCGGTTTTGCAAAAGTATGCGAGTATAGCGAAGGAAATTAAATGGTAGTTAGCGTGAGATGCTACGTTAATTATATCAGCTCGTATGATGTAGATTTAGCAGTAAATTCTTTTTTATTAGCTCCAATTCACGTTGTTTTAATATTCCTAAAAAAGAATAGCTGCCCTTGGCAGAGCAGCTATTCTGTAAGATATATTATTTATCTGTATTAGCCGTTAATTGCTTTTACTCCCGGTAGTTCTTTACCTTCCATATACTCCAGTAAAGCACCGCCACCGGTAGATACGTAGCTCACTTCGTTCTCTAAACCAAATTTGGCTATAGCCGCAGCAGAGTCGCCACCACCAATTAAAGAGAAGGCACCTTCTTTAGTAGCTGCCACAATAGCGTCTGCAACTGCCCTTGTACCTTTATCAAAGGTATTCATTTCAAAAACACCCATTGGGCCATTCCAAAGTATAGTTTTAGATTCTGCAATTACTTTTGCATATTTCTCTCTGGTTACCGGACCAATGTCTAAACCTTCCCATCCGTCTGGAATATCTTTAGTAGCTACAATTTGTGTATTTGCAGAATCAGAAAAATCATCTGCAATAACAGAATCATCTGCTAAATGTAGCTGAACGCCTTTTTGTTTTGCTTTTTCAATTACATCTAAAGCTAATTGTGTTTTATCTAGCTCTACAATAGACTGACCAATATTGCCGCCTAATGCTTTCACAAAAGTATAAGTCATACCACCACCAATAATCAGGTGATCTACCTTATCTAATAATTTATCTATCAAAAGAATTTTGTCTGATACTTTTGAACCGCCCATAATAGCAGTGAAAGGTCTTTCTGCTTTGTTTAATACTTTTTCTGCATTTTCTACCTCAGAAGCCATTAAATAACCAAAGTATTTAGCATCAGGGAAGAATTTAGCGATAACAGCTGTAGAAGCGTGTGCTCTGTGTGCTGCACCAAAAGCATCATTTACATAAACTTCGCCTAATTTAGATAGTTTCTCTGCAAAAGCTTCGTCGCCTTTTTCTTCTTCTTTGTAAAAACGTAAGTTTTCTATTAGTAAAACTTCGCCAGCTTTTAAGGCCGATGCTTTAGTAGTTGCTTCTTCGCCAATACAATCATCAGCAAAAAGTACATCTTTACCTAATAATTTTGAAAGATGAGCAACTATATGCTTTAAAGAATATTTATTGGTTGGACCTTCTTTAGGACGACCTAAATGCGACATTAGAATAACCGAACCGCCATCATTTAATATTTTTTTAATGGTTGGCAATGCGGCTGTTATACGCTTATCGTCTGTAATGTTAAAATCTGCATCTAAAGGCACATTAAAATCAACCCTTATCAGGGCTTTCTTATCTTTAAAGTTTAAGCTGTCTACCGTTTTCATATTCTATTTTTTATAATCTAAATTATTGAATTTTCAAATACATTACTTTATGCGGACCGATGTTGGATATTTCAAACTCTTCTGAAATAAACTCGAATCCTAAAGATAAATAAAACTTATAGGCTACCTTGCGGGCATTACACCATATGTAATTTATCTTTTTGCCCCGCAAATATACAATTGCAAAATTAAGCAGCATATTTCCGTAGCCTCTTCCTCTATATTCTTCTAAAGTGGCCATTCCGCGTAACTGATAGGCTTCTCCACTAAAGTCTTTATGCTTTACTTTATGGAAACTTACTACGCAAACCAGCTTTCCGTTTTCTTCGTAGCCCAGATGAAAAGTTTCTGCAGCATCATCATTCTCAAAAACACATTCGCTGTCCTTTAATTTCCCTTCTCTAAGAACGAGATTCCTGATAGACAGTACTTCTTCTGTACGAATAAACTTTATCATCATCAACCTTGTTGGGCTATTTTAACTACCAAATCTGCCAGGCGACTGGAATAACCGTATTCATTATCATACCAGCCCACCACTTTAACCATACCGCCTACAATAGATGTTAATTTTGCATCAAATATACATGAATGCGGGTTATCTAAAATGTCTACCGACACAATTGGGTCTTCTGTATACTCTAAAATATGCTTTAAATCATTTTCGGATGCCTTTTTGAAAGCTTCGTTAATTTGTTCTACAGATGATGGCTGCTGCTCCAGAATGCAAGTAAAATCTGTAAGAGAGCCGTTTAAAACCGGCACTCTTATGCCCGCGCCTCCTAATTTCCCATCTAAATGCGGAAAAATATTGGTGATGGCTTTAGCGGCTCCGGTAGTTGTTGGAATAATAGACGAAGAAGCCGCTCTGGCTCTTCTTAGATCTCTGTGCGGTGCATCATGCAGATTTTGGTCGCCCGTCATAGAATGTACCGTGGTAATATACCCTTCTTTTATTTTCCAATGGTCGTCTAACACTTTTACCATGGCCGCCACATTATTGGTAGTGCAAGAGGCATTGGAAATAATCGGATCTGAAAGGTTAACAACACTGTCATTTACGCCCAGTACCAAAGTGGGTATTTCTTTATCTGGTGTTGGTGCAGATAGCAGCACTTGTTTTGCCCCTGCCTGCAGATGTTTTTCTGCCTGTGTCTTGCTTAAAAACTTACCGGTAGACTCTATAACCAAATCTATATTTAAATCTTCCCATGGCAGATTTAATGGATCTTTCTCGGCCAGTACTTTTATCTTCTGCCCTTCTATAATAAGATTGTCCTGATCATAGCTTACCGATCCTTTGAAGTTCCTGTGTACAGAATCGTATTTAAAAAGATGTGCAAGTGTTTGCGTATTAGTCAGATCATTTATCGCCACCACTTCTATATTTGTTTTTGGCAATAATAACTTTAATACGGTGCGCCCAATACGCCCAAAACCATTAATCGCAATCTTCATGTTCTTTTTTAGTTAGAAACAAAGGTATCGAAATGATGATGTTTTAAAAATATTTAAAAATATTTTGCAGATATATAACTCATCTCTATATTTGCACCACCAAAAACAAAATGGCCCGTTCGTCTAGGGGTTAGGACGCAAGATTTTCATTCTTGAAACAGGGGTTCGATTCCCCTACGGGCTACCTTAGGGGAAAGATGTTGTAAATCAATATTTTTCCCTTTTTTTATTCCTTCTATTTTACTATTAATCAACAAGATAAGCTCCAGTGGTTCGCTAGGTCTGAGAGTTCGATGTTGCAAACCGTCAAAAGTGATTTTTTCTGGAAACATCGAACTTATGATGTTTCTTTGCGATTCAACGTCGGTAGCTTTTACATATCGTTCATAGATATTTGAATATTTTTCAATTACTGTATCCAGAAGTTCTTCCACTTCACGAAGTGAATATGCTTGCCTGGGCAGGCTATTTAAGCGCCCTTCTAATTTTCGAAGCTCTTCATTGCATTCCTTTTTAGTAAGCCTGAAATCCTCCTCATCTATTTCCTCTCTTACAAACTTACGTCTCGCGCTTGACAGCATGGCTTCCTGATCTTCTATCATTTTCATAAGTGTCTTCCGTTCATCCAACTCCATGCTATTAGAACTTTTGAACACATCCAAGACCACCTTCTTAAAGAGTTCTGCTACTAAAGGGGAAAGCTCATAGCTTTTTATCTGATTTTCAAAATAACTATTAACCGTCTCCGCTTTGAAGCGGCTTTTACAAGTGCCTTCCGAGCAGTGGTAATAATAGTAACGTCCGCCATATTTCCCGCGGGAAGCACTCCCTGTAAGCATACGATGACATAAAGGGCATTGAAGGAAACCACGCAGTGGCAGTTCCTTTGGAGAGAATGGTTTTGTTGCTGCAATTCTTTTGTTACCCGAGAGAACATCCTGTACATCATAAAACAGTTCTTTGCTGACAATAGGCTCATGCTGCCCCTTAACAAACTCCATCTCTTCATCTTCATGTGGGGGTACAACGATATATCCACAATAAATGGGATTCCGAATCAATTTCCAAAAGTTGTTCCGTTCGCATTTAAGTCCTTTTATATTTGCCATCTTTCGAACTTCTTCGGCAACGAAGACTCCTTTGGCTAATTCTTCGAATACCCATTTCATTATAGCGGCCTCCGGCTGTTTGGGTTGGATATACTTTTTGCCATCCGGTGTAACTCTATTAATATATCCTAAAGGAGCACTACTCATCCATCTACCCTGTTTTTTAGCCCTCCTCATTCCATAAAAGGTATTTAAAGAACGTCGTTCATTTTCGGCTTCCGGAATCGAAAGATAAACGGCAAGCATAACCGTACTCTCCGGTATCCGGAAATCTATAGGCTGGTCTATCGCCATGGGCTGAACGTTCAGTTTACGAAGTGTTGATATCATCTCATATGCTGCTTCGATATTACGACTAAAACGGTCCCACTTGATAAAAAGAATATTTTCGGGCTTTTTGGAAATGTTCTGTTTCCGCTTCTTTAATAAATTTAAAAGCTTTCTCCATTCGGGGCGATCGAAATTTTTAGCCGAATAATCCTCCCTGTAGATACCTCTTACTTCTATGCGGTGGAATTCACAGTAACTTAACAAACGAGCTTCCTGCTCCGGAAGTGAGTAGCCTTTGCGTTTTTGCTCGTCTGTACTGACACGGATATATAGATAGGCAGATTTCATGACAATATATTTAATTAGATTAACAAGAAGAGTTTTAAGCTAAAAGCACTTAATCTTCTGAAACTCGGTTTTCATTCTGAAAATGTTCCTGAAGCACCAATTTAGCTAAAATATAGAGAAAATCCAAGATCTTCTTAACTTGATTCTCAGTCACTTCCAATCCACTCTTTTGTAAAATATCCATTGCCTGCTGCGGCGTGATATTTCCTTTTTCCAGAAATTTTGATTTCATACATCGCTCCTTTTAGGAACAATGATGCCCTTAGAGAATTAGAAAACTTCTCCATTGTTCTGTACTACCGAGGAAATCCATGGCTATAAATGTCTAGCATAACCGTTTTTATCCTGGCACACCAAAAAATGAGCTTACTTGGCACAGGTATCTATCACAGAGGGCGTAGCTTCATACCTGCACCATTTAGGGGGTTTATAAAATTAATTGCAAATCTTGAATTTCATATTACATACCAAAGTCTCTGCTTAAAAGGTACAAGAAGCTTACCCTCTTAGCCTGACCGGCATTCTTGCACCATTTACGGGGACTAGGTCTCTATTACTTCTTCATCCAAACGCCCGGCAATTATCGCTTTTTCTAAATGACCAACCGTTAATACTTTTCTTCTTACCTTTTTTTTATTAGTGAAAACTCTAATAATAGCTGGTAAAATCTTATCTCCTTCAGCACTGAAGTAATCCCTTGCCATAAATCTAGAGACATCAACATCAAATGATTTACCAAAGGATATTACAAGCTCCATAGCATCATCGCCATAAACACCTAAATCGTCCTCTATTCTTGCATCTCTTGTTACCTCTGTTGGATCTACAGCACACTGCTTAACGATAAAATCAATTAAATTCTCAAAACTATCTTTTCTCATCTACGTTTTTTTGAGTTCAATTTCCAATAAATACATCATCATCTCACTATACCTGTACTTTGTTGTATCTGTAAATAATCTCCTGAACCTGATCCAAAAGACTGTAAACCTTCCCCGACCTCTGCTCTATTTATCCAAACATCATAACCGGTTAAAGCCCATCCGGCATAAGGAACCATTCTTCCTAAAAGCCTTCCTGCAACTGTTGCACCTAAAACCTTATTTACCGTTTTAGTTGCTATTTTTTTACCAACTACTTTGGTCAATGCTTTTCTTGTAGCGATCTTCATAGGAGCGGTTGATACAGGAATAACTTTTGCCAACGTATAAGAAGCTACAGAAGATCCACTCTGAGAACTTAAGGCATTAAGCGCCTATTACTTCTTCATCCAAACGACCAGCAACTATCGCTTTTTCCAAATGACCAACTGTTAATATCTTTTTTTTCTTCTTTTTTTTGTTAAAAAATTTAATTATTTCAAGTAAAATAACGTCTCCTTCATCTCCAAAGTACTCCTCAAGCGGCAACTTACTAACATCTACACTAAACTCTTTACTGAATGCTAATAGGAATTCTTCTGAATCATCACCATCTATTTTTAAGTCCTGTACCAATGTAGTATCCCTTGTTATCTTCTTTTTTTTAAAAAATAGAGGAAATGGTAAGGTATATCCCCAGCCATTATCATAAATAAATGTTCTAATTTTATTTAATATTATATCTTCCATTTTCAGCGATGTTAATTTTATCTGATAATACCTAACTTAGAATAATCTTCAGCACCTTGTCCAAAGGATTTTAAAGCATCGTTAATTGATTCTTTATTATCCCAAATGTCATAACCAGTCACTCCCCATCCTACTACTGGAACAAATCGACCTAGAGCACCACCCGTTCGTTTAAAAATAATACGGGCAGCTTTCTCTCCTACAATTTTAGCATTCCTCTTACCAGCTACTTTTTCAATTTTTCGAACTGTTACTCTTGCCGCAATTGATGCAACGGAAGTGCTTTTATTTTTCCCGACGGCAAAAGCATGTCCATCGAAGAACGGTTTTATTATAGTGCTATTTTTAGGAATAAAAGGATATCCAGTTAAAATCATACTAGGCCCTAACCAATGAGGAACTCCAGATGATGTGTTTGCCGTAACGGTCACTTGATTAAGATTATGTACTTTCATTGAATCAAGCCCAAATAAATCCACGTATCCAACAGGATTATTTAACACATAGGAATAAGGACTCGAATTATAATGAACTGCTGAATTACTTGCATTAATTCTATTGAAAGGGCCAAGTAAACCATACATCCCCGTATTCCTCCTACCATCCATCAAGTCTTCATAACTTGTACTATACCTTTCGCTATTTAGCTCTGAAGAATATAGTTTATCAAATTGATCCCAATACTCATCTTCCTGTAACGGATCTATGACGTTCCACCGCCCAATCACAGGATCATAGTGTCTCGCTCCGTAGTCGTAGAAACCAGTTTCATCCTGCACCTCCTTCCCGTTGTAAAGGTACTTATTCTTATCGCCATTTGGCGCAATAATGAAGCATTTGTTCACTTAACCCACTCGTTATTCTAGCACCATATTGGAGGGGTTATTGAAAGTTATATATTTCGAATCATTTTTTGGCTCAAATTCATAATATTTACCATATCTAACATATCTTACTTTTTTTAATTTCAGGCTCTTTTGTTCGAAAGTATATATATTTTGAAAATTCAAATTTGCTATTGCTCCCTGACTCAATACAATCTCTTCAGAAGTAGATTTTATTGAATTTTGAAATCTGTATCTTTCTAACAATTGCAATTCGCTGCATACCCTATATTTGACATCATCAAAGCTATTCCAAACTGTATCGTTATCTGAACTAAAAAAAAGGTATGACAAAGTATCTATCTTAGAAGAGTCGCAGTTATTGCCATTTGGCAAATAAAATTTTTGGATTACCTGCTTACTTTCAAATGAAAGAATCCGAGAAAAGTTACCGCCAAACTGTGGGGAAATCACCGATTCATCAAAAACTTTTTCCTCCAATAACAAATATCCATTCTCTAATTTATTTAAACTGAGTTGCAGATATACTCCTGTATTGACTGTGCTGTCATTTGTATCAAATAGGTGATATAACTTTATAAGATCTGTCTTTTCTTGTCTCACACAAGATGCAAACAATATAATAAAGATAATTGAACATATTGTATTCCTCATTGTTCTCTTTCCTCCTCAAATCTTTTATAACGTATCACTCCTTCATGTCGCTGATCATTTCTACCTAAGGCATCGTGATCTTTTTTTCCTCTTTCGCCTGAATCATACTTTTTCTTCTCACTATTAAACCTTGAAATTCCAGATTTGTTAAATCCTCTAATCAGATATTTATCTTTATATCCATGTAATTGAGACTCATGCCCCATAGTTTCTGCTATTTCTCCCGCTGTTGAATGATTTCTTGTATAAATATGCATATTGGCTTCAACTCCAGTACCGTCAGCATTTAAGCCTATTGTATGGTATCCTTCCAAATGTCCTCCATTCAAAGCGTCTATCGTACCTTGATCTGCTGCATTTAAATTATATTCTGTTATTGTCAATTTCGCATTCGCAAATTCTCCATCTTTGGAAAAGTAATAACGGCCTATTTTAAGGCCCTTGGTAGCATATTGGCTAATGTAACCCCTAAAATCTCGAGACTTCATAGATTTTTCAAATCCTTTTAAGAACATTTTTGAAGTTATATTTTCCGTTCCTACAAAGGCGCCGTTGGCATTTGTCCCTTTAGAAGAAAAAACTCTAATCGAATCTCCATTAACATCAATATTTTTTATAGGATTATTAGCTCCATACTGATAAGTTGTCAATCTATAATATTTCTCTGCAAACCTGTCTATTACGTTGAAACGTCCTATCACTGGATCATAATGACGGGCTCCATAATCGTATTGCCTACCACAACTTTTTAGCTATCCGTTGGAACTTCCAGCCACTCATTTCCAGGCTTATAAAGAACGATTTTAACGGTAAAGTTAACAGTTAGTTTTTCATTTGCAAGGCCGTAGGTTGGCCGTTACTGTTAAGGATAATCATCTGTTGAAGCAAAGGTAGCCTCCGAAGGAGAAGCAGTAAAGGGCTTTCGCGGCATAAACCCACATGGCCATTCACCCCACATGGGCCATTTATTCCACGGTCCCTTGACAGCTCCCCCTTCTCCCGCTCTTGGTGGCTTAACAGATCATCACCCAGAACCCTGACGATACATTAAGAAGATTCGTGAACAGAAAGGCCTTTTACAAAAGCAGTTAGCTGCTGATGTAAACATTCCTTATACCAGCTATAACAAGATTGAGAACGGCAGCAGAGAGATTACTATTGAGGAACTGGAACGCTTTGCTTCTTATTTCGGAATGACCATTGATCAGGTAGTGCACTTTGATGCCCGGCCCGTTGATGTGACCATTCAGGACAAGCCTAACTTTGAGCAGATTAATCTCATTAACCAGCTCGATGAGGAAGACCGAACAGTGGTATTCAAGATTATTGATACCACGCTCACCAAAAAGAAGTTTAAGGATTTCTTTCAGCAGAATGCTGCTGCTCTATAAAACAACAAAAGCCTGGCTCATGGCCAGGCTTTGTTGTTTATCTACAATTATATAGCCGATAAGGGTAGCTCAAAGAGGGACGGATTTTGATACATATCTTTAGTGATTACCAATTTACCGTCCTTTATTACTATATCTTTAAACTCCTGTTTGTATTGGATACTATGAGGCTTGGTTTTAAGAATTTCCTTCTTAAAGAGTTCTTGCTTATTCTTTTCTATTATTAGCTCCAATGCGAAATAGTTTACAGTAAGCCTGCAAAGCAAGGTTGCTTTAATGCCATGCTCCTTAAAGGTTTTAGTTTTATGAACCCACTCATTTTTACACCCACCGTTCTTAAAGTCTAACACTGTATTTATTAAAAAATCACAAGGAATAGGCGCTTTCAACTTCCTCCCTTTTTCTATGCCTTGAATTGTCATATCGATCAGGAAGTCGCAGAACTCCTTTTCGTTTTCTACAGGTTGCAATAGCCCTGCTAACGGATATTTATTCTCGAAAGGATATAGCTTCTGGTATTCGCTCTCGTTAAAAGGAACTTCTATTGTTAAACATTTATAGTGTTCTTCAAGTAGGAAATCATCTTTTGGCTTTTTCCTAGCTCTTATCATCAGCATATTAAAACCATTTACCTCAAACCTCTCCTTTACAAGCCTTTTCTCCACAAAATGAGTAAGATAATCTGTTTGGAAGTTGAAATCAGAAACGATCTTGGTATCTGTAAAGTCGTCTGAATCTAACGCCAAATAAAAATGCTTCAATATCATTATCTTGGTGTAACGTGTTTCTTAGGATCTCTTAAATGACCTTCTTCTTGTAGTCTTTTTGCATTTGCTTTTTCTGCATCAAGCGCTTTTTGTCTTGCGCCTTTACCTGCCGGTATGTTTTCCTTGATTCTGGTTTTATAAGTACCGGCACCTTCAGCTTTATTCCACTTGTTAGCCTGGCTGGTAGCTCTATAAGATTCACCGGCTTTTGAAACCTTGCCTCCACTAACTCCTGTCTTTACAACTTCTTCAGCTCCATTTTTGCCCGTCTTATATATCTCATAGACGTGTTGTGCTTTTGTACTTGCCTTAGAGTTTCCATTTACAGCTTCAATTGCATTGCCGATGATTTTAACATCTTTCTCAATCTTTCCTGCCTTTGCTAAATCTCCAGCATAAGGAATGACGCCCAGAGCACTGATTCCGGCACTTAACCAATCTCCTTTAGAAGCTGACAAGCTAGCATTTAATCCATCAGCTATTCCTGTAGGATCAACTATACCTACAATGTCTAAGCCTGCCTGCACAATATCGTCCCCCGCTAAGTTATAATTCCCCCCGAAATCAAGGCCTAAAGAGCTTGCATTGACTTTTATATCAATTAGTTCTGTCTCAATGGTAACGCTTGAATTATTTGCACCTAATAAGATTATATCTGTTGGAGCATTCCCATCAGGGTCAGTAAAACGTAAAGGATTGTTTAAGCCATAGTTGTAGGGAGAATGGCTACGCATCTCTTCGGCAAGGTTGTCTATGGTGGTGAAACGCCCAATCACCGGATCATAAAACCTGGCCCCATAATCATACTGCCCGCCCAGCTCCTCCTGTATCTCCTTCCCATTGTAAAGGTACAGGTTTGTCCCCCCATTTACAACAGCTCTTTTCCCAAAAGCATAATAATTATCTCGCTGAAGGATATCCAGATCTCCGGTTGTAGGGTGTTTATAGAATGTAGCCCTTACATTTCCTAAATGGTCTTTCACATTGTATTCGTAACTATAGGTACTTCCATTTCTTCTGGCAACACCTTCTTCGGTTAAGATTATCTCAATATTTCCTCCCTGATATTCTATCCCCTTCACATAATCTCTTATCTGCCCATTATTGTTCTTTCTGAGCTTTACTCCAGTTGCATCATAAGTATAAGTTAATCCGCCACTAACAGTTTGGGGCAAATTCAAATAATTATAACTTATTATTTTTCCGTTCTTTCCATCGGTCGTCGCATTGCCGTTTGCATCATAGACGTAATTTGTAGAAGTTACATTAGCTACAGATTGTAATTGATTTCCTATTGATCCAATATAACTGTATACGTTTGCATCAGTATTATCCCGGTTCAACGTCTTTATATTACCCATTTCATCATAGCTCAGCACCTCGCTCATTCCGCTGGCTACCGCGCTAAATAGCCTATCCAGCTTATCGTACTGATAAACAAATGTATTAGAGCTTGCACCATTAGTGTAATTTTGGTTACTAATGCTACCATTGTATTGTGGGATGGTACCATCTTCATAGCTCAACGCCATATTAAAACCGGCCTGAGTGTTAGTCTGGCTCTTTAACCAGTTTCGTGGATTATAAGTATAACTGCTTTTATTTAAATAGCTAACGCCCCCATCGGTACTGTGGACTTCCTTATCCATAAGCTGTCCCGTTTCACTATAGGTTAATTTTGATAATATAACAGGTGTAGCACCATTAATGCTCTCGGTGGATTGTATTTTACGTCCCATATGATCATAACTCTGGGTTGTAACAATAGTGGTGGTCTGCCCATTTACGGTATGAATTCGCGTTTTGCTAAGCACCTGATCGGTGAAACTATAAGTCAGGTTTTCTATATCTGTTCCCCCCAAATGGTTATCGGACTTATTTTGAACAACTCTGCCTTTAGAATCATAATAGTTAACGCTAAGCAAAAGCGTTGAAGTCCCTAAAACTTTAACTTTACTGCCGGTTAAAAGGCCTTGGGTATATACGTAGTGGCTATTAGAAGGTAAGCCGTAAGTATTGTCGGGAAAGTCATAACTATCGTAGTAATTAAGAGAAAGTATTTCGTCAAGACTACCAGGCCAACAAGTCGTCGTGTAACCTGTTCCGCTTGCTATTCGGCTTTCCCACTGTGCGCTCTGTCCATCTACTCCGCTCTCCGCCACGGCACGTGTGGCCGTAGTTACACCTGTCATTACCACTCGCCCAAAAGCGTCATACTTTTTAACCAGCCATTGATTATTCTTACGTTGCTCGGCATCCTGACTTGCAACCAACTGATCCATCTTGTTGTAAATAAAGTACTCCCAGCCTTTACCAGGAATTTTCTTTTCTATAACGCGGTCCCTGTAGTCATAACGGTATGCGTATATCAGGTTGTTGAATGCATCGTCACTTTCACTAAACCAGGGAGGTGTGGTAGTACCGTAATATTTAGTAGCACCTGGAGGCAGCACGTAAACCAAATTTCCTTTATCATCATATAGATAATAAGTATTCAAAGAAACAGTTTCGGTTTCCCACTCCTTCTTAAGGACCAGCTGACCCTGTTTATCTTTAAAGTCCTCGCTTGTTCCGGCTTTTCCCGACAGCCAATTTTCATTTTTTGTTACGGTCTTAAATAATTCACCCTTACTATAAGTAACTGCACCATAAGCTCCCCCTGCATATCCAAGGTCCCAGTTTCTTACGTCATCAGATCCAATATTTGTACTATACTCTATTTTTACCGTATGCCCGGCATTTGAGAGTCCTGAAGTAAGTGGTTGCCAGGCATTCCCGGGAGCGCCCTGCTCCTGCACTCTGTTCAGTGGTGAACTATCGAACACGGTCTGGGCATAGGGTGTATTGAATGCCACGGCCATGCCTGAAGGCTGCCCCTGGTAATAATAGACCGCCTCGCCCAATGCATTCACTCTGTAGCTCCCGGCAGCACTGGCGCTGTTGCTTGCATATGGAAGGTATTTCTTTGCCTCACGGCCGAACTGGTCGTAGGCTACCGGCTGGATGATATCTTTGTCTCTGCCCGGACTTGCTTGTTGCTGTACCCTCTGCAGCGGGCGCCCCAGGCCGTCATAGTATTCAACGGTCTTTTGTACCTGGCAGGCCAGTGCCCATTTCAATTCGCTCGTATGGGTAACAGGTAAGTTGGGACTGTACGTGATGATATAGTTCTGATCACTGCTCGCACCGGCCGACAGCGGGGGACAGTCTTTTGACAGAACCTCTATTCCCGTAACTATTGTTCCGGTGTATTGCCATGCCCCTTCTGAAACAACGTAATATGTACCTGCAGGCAATACTCTTTGCAAATAAGCTTGATTACCCGGACAAGGAGAATCTGTATTATTATCGTTAAAGCTTATAAGCTCACCTGTACTATTCAACAGATGCATATAAGTGTCAAAACCACTGCCACAATGGGATATTCTTACTGGCAGCACATCGGTCAGGGTAAACTTGTAAAAAATATCATTGCTCGGTTGCCCATAGTTATTCCCAAGACAGGGATCAGCATTGCTCCTACTATCAGTAAAGATCCCCGGTCCACTAAATGTTCCTGCATTTATAGCATTAGACATATTTGCACCGGGAGAGGGAGACAGAGTACTAGCCGTGACAGTAGTAACTATAAGTCCAGTTGTATACCCATACCCTTCCGATACGACATAATAGGTACCAGCCGGAAGGGTGACCTGCAGATAAGCTCTTGTGCCTGGACATGCAGAACTGTAATTATCATCGTTATGGGCTACATAACCACCCGCACTGTTTAATATGGTTACATAAGTATCTATATTACTACCACAGTGGGACACAGTAATGTCCATAGCCGAGGATAAAGTAATCTGGTAGAAAATATCTGAGCTTGGCTGGCCATAATCATTGGTGAAGGCGGCGTCCGAACTCCATCTGCTGTCACTAACGCTGCCTCCGCATGTTCCGAATGTATTAAATACGATAGGGTTGCTCATTTTATCTCCTAGTGGAGGAGGCGGACAATTGCTGCTTAATTTACCTATGTTAAGTGTATAGGATCCAGTAAGATTTCCTTTTCCTTCTACTACAACATAGTAGGTGCCGGAACTAAGGCCTGTATAGGTTATGGTTGATGCCAGTCCGCAGTTCGCATTGTCGTTTCCCGTAATCAGATATCCCGAGGGGTCCAGCAAGTGTATATAAGTATCAAACCCTGAACCACAGGTAGATATCTGCATATCAGCATTATCTGAAACGGTAAAAGTGTACCATACATCCGGGCTGGGCTGTCCATCCGGGTGTGGATAATAGCTGTTGTCGTAATTATTACCATAGCCTGAATTACTGCGCAGATCTGAATAATTTCGCATACTACAAGCCTCAAAATTACCCACATTAATTGCATTGTTCTTTCCATTGCCGCTCTGAGCATACAAAAAAAAAGGGAACAGCATATTAGCTATCAACAATTTCAACAAATTGCATAGCCTTGGAACAGTAAGTATATTTCTCAATTTCATAGCGTTCATTTTTTCAAATCAGGGCTAAGGACACCTTTTACATTGTCATTATAGATTAGGAAAGAATCGGCCTCATTATTATGAATCATAAGTCTTTGCTGTACTGGGTTAAGTATATTCATCAACTGTCTATCTTTAGTAGCAGCAAGCTTTTTATACTGCTCGCGTCTTACATCTAATGAGAGTGTAGTATCAGATTCTATAGCCGCCACATTTAATTTGTATTTCTGCATAATTTGGGTCACCTTTTGTGCCGTTAGTGTATCAACATCCAGACTATTCCTATAAAAATCTTCTAATTGCCTAAATGCATCTGTTTTAACCTGCCCAAAACCATTCATGGAAAAAAGGCCTAACATGAATACAAATATTACTATTGTTTTCATAACTTAATTTTATGGTCTATAATGATAGTCGTAACTTTTTTTGATCTTGCCTTCGTAGTCTCTTATCGTCTTAAGTCGCTGAAGACCGTCATATTCATAGTAATTTGTCATCCCTCTTGTATCTGTATCGCTCGTCATACCAACCAAGGGTTTATATGTATAGGATACCATTTGAGTATCGGATGGGTGCAAGCGAATATCATCGAACCAAACACTTCCTCCTCCATTATTATCCAGACGGATCCCTAATTGAACAACATCAGCCGGTACTTCAAAATCTTTTTCTAAGTAAACCCATCTACCTGTCTGCGCTGTTTCTACCTGATCAACATAACTGTAATAGCCTGCTTCTCCTGCCCGCTTCATAAATAACCATAGCTGAGCTGAAGGCCCATTACTATATACCCAACCCGAATATTTAAATTTTCTTGGAGCAGTAAGATTAATAGATAACCATTGACCGCTATGCGATACTTGTTCGCCTTGTGTCACCTTATCTATCCTTCCACTCACATTGCCTGTATGTGCAAAGTGCTGATCGTATGCTGTAATACCTGTATCCCATAAGGTGTTTTCTTCAAAATTATCGAACAGGATTTCGTTTCTTTTTGCATTTTTCACTTGTGCTATAAGATACCTATCGCCGTAGCCCCATAGATAAGTTGTGGGAAGTTGATTTTCTGACCATACTTCAAGTGGATTTCCATTAACGGAATAACTTTTAACCTCATGACGTAGTACATATTCGGTTAAAGACGGTTTGATTTCTAAAGCATACTGGCTGTTTGGGAGTAACTGATTACTACCAAAAAAACTATATTTTACTTTTTTTGATGCTATAATCTGATCTCCTGTTGTAACATAAGGCTGATCTGCATGTATGGAAGTTTTTAATATTGGAGCGATGATATTTCGTTCCAACATATCTTGAATGACCTGAGGAGTTGGCTGATTTAAAACTATATCTGGATATTCAAATTTTGTTTTTCGTATTTGATTATCACTGGTAAACACCTCCTTTTGACTGATCTGCCCTCTACTATTAAAACTATTCGTTTCAGAGACTGCCAAACTATCAGTTTCGGTACTATATTCTACAGTTCTTTTATTTTGCAATTGGGCGTATCCAATATAAAAAGGTTTACCGGTAAAAACTTGCGACGTAGTGAGCCAAGCAGGCTCACGTCCCTGAGGGTAGGGGTTGGTGTATTGATAGTCATTAGAGCTCATCGAAACCCAATTCCAATTATTACTCTCGCTTTTTACTTTTTTAAATACACCTGCAGTAACATCAAATTCATAGTCTGTTTTATTAATTAATTTATCATACCTGTAACTCTTAGGAATATATCCTATTATATTGCCAAAATACTGCGGTTCTTCAAATATCTCTTCTCCATAGTTAGCCCCTCTTAGATCATAAGTGTATACGGTTTTACCTAAAGGAAAAATATTAGCATATTCATCTATATCTCCCTCATAAACGCTTACCTGATCATACAATACGGGTGAACGTCCGTTCAATATTCTTCTAAAGTTAAGTGCACTAAACGTTGCATCCCATGACCATCTATGATTCTGCATTGCAGAAGAGATAAAAGGATCTGCAAAAGTTTGTCTGTTACCCGATACGTCCAATCCAAGTATCATATTGCGAATAGGAAAGTCAACCTGGAAAGAAGAGTAATTCATATAAGTAAGGATATTAGGGTCTACCTGAGGGAAACCCGCTCCGGTATGTGCATTGGGATAATTGAGATTACCATACGAGCCCGGAATCTGCAAATAAGTCTTACCATATCGAAAGTTCCTTTTATCTGTGCGGACATCGGTATCGCTATAATTTTCAATGGTTTTTATACGGAAGCCTCCTCCGTGTCTTATAACACGGTTGACTTTATCATATATATAATTACCATCGAAATTTGAATGAGAGAAAAATCTATGGTTTTCGAATTCAAAGATAGTGTAACCACCAGTTGGATATTCAATTTTCTGAAGTACACCGTGAGCTGATGGTTCTTCGGAACTTCGCGTATCAGAATAAGGGTAATTTGATAAGGAAAATTTATAAAATGGCGTAACGTCAGTTGCAATTTTAGTTATTGACATCATTCCGGCATTTGAAGCAAACCCACCATCCGCCATATTCCATTGACTAAAAAACGTAAAATTTGGCATAGCATAATTACCCGCATAGCTTCTATTGCCCCAATGATCTGTCCCTGAAAAAGCACTTGGTGTACTCGTATAAACAAACCTGTACTGCTGCGTAGGTCCCTGTAAACTGCCATCACTTATGGCAAGACTGTTTAGTTTTGCTATAGTGGCTCCGCATTGCCCTCCCAGATTATAAATTGAGAGTAATGGTTTGATCTCCTTTACCAGACTAGTGCTCTCCCATAATTGTATATTGTCAATATAATTATAAGCTGATTCGCTATTATTTTTATACAAAAGTTTAAGCTTACTTTTACCTTGTGGCCCAAAGCTTATTTCTGTCAACAGACGCATTTTATAAGAATAAGATGTATATTCTTGCGTTTTAGTAGCAAAATAAGTATGCGCTGATGGTTCTCCATCATAATAATAGTTTGGATTAAAAGAATGTCCGAACTTTATAACCGATTCGGGACAGGTAGTATGATAAGGACTCTGAATCAAAATATTGTTAGAAAACAGGATAGGCTCGGGAGAATTTGGTAAATCTATTCTGGTTAATTGCCATGATACATAATGCTGAGAATAAATATTATTAGGTCCTTGATAAGGACTATCTGATCCATCAAACGTATATTTTACACCATTCTCGTCCACAACTTTGAACCAGTTGATTTGAGAATTACCCACATTGCATTCTATTTTCAAATTTCGGCCGTCAGAAACCGTAAAGTTCCTTACACCATTCTTCTTTTCAATAACAAACTCGAAAGACGTACCATCAGGCAATACTGCTTTGAATTTGTCAAGCGCGTAATTTTTATATAACAAACAGCTATTACTACATAACTTTATAAAGTCATTACCTGGTATATCAAGAACAAAGTCCTTTAACTCATCAGGCTCATATTCTATTGTCCTGGAGATAGAGCCGCTTGCTGACAAAGCCCAACCTTGCCCTATTACATCATAATTATAACCCGGTTTTAGAGGCTGGGGACTATATTTCAGAATTATAGGAATTTTATACCCATAATGATTTATTTCATATAGCGGAATGGAGATATCCGGAATACCTGTTGAATAGCTTATTGAATAATTTCCGTATCTGTTAAAAGCCTCTGACTGTGGGGAGCTAGGTATATGGGGTATCAGTGATTCAGTAGTTTGGCTAAATAGTTGCAGAGCAATACTAAGAAAGATTAACAGTAAAATTTTCCTCATATCTTATAATAATTTAAGTTTACAAAATAAATAAGCCATATATAATTTAACTTAGGCCCGAAGACACTATAGAAAATCCAAGAACAAACACAGC
>PJUF01000772.1_pt1 | contig 20110 bp, 18 predicted proteins | sample 1512191 | NCBI WGS metagenome assembly PJUF01 (sample SAMN08177673, study PRJNA422409) | Feces metagenome, whole genome shotgun sequencing project. | isolation source: Chicken feces (3) enriched on wood chips | host: Gallus gallus | place: USA: Madison | collected 2015-01-15 | reverse complement strand
GCTTATTTATTTGGTCTTGGAATAGGCCCTTTTTCCGAGCCGAAGTTGATCTTCATCTGGATAAAAAGTCAGCCGTTTGCCCTTGTTTGTTTGCTGAATGGACTTTGTGGCTTCATCGTAAATGGCCTGCCATTGCTCGGTCTCGTATTCCGGGTTACCTTTCTTTCCATCGTTTATCCTTTGGAATCCCGTTTTCCGGTAAATGATAAAATCGCTGTTACCGACAGGTTCTATGATCAGGGTATCATCGGATATACTGTACTCCCCTGTCACATGGCTTACATAGGTTCCTGGGATATAGTCCCTGATTTTATCTGTACTGCAGGCAGTAATGAATAGCATTACCGCACTGCCTAAAATGATGAGATTTTTCATGGTTTTGAGTTTTGGTTCTTTCTTATTTCTGCTGCCAGTATTTCGATGCCTTTCTGCACACTGCCATACTTTTCTGCATATTCCTGTACTTTCATTTTTTCGCTTTCTTCTGTGGTGTAGGCTAGATACTCCGCAACGGATACTTCTGTACGGTAAACTTTGCTGTGCTGGCCTCCCAGCGAGATAAATACCTCCTTGTATTTCCTGGCGGGATCATTGGCTTTGTTCATGGAGAGTATCTGCGCTTTTTCTTTTTCAGTCAGGCCCAAAAGTTCCTGGATACTGTCAAACTTGTTCTGGTACTTGCTTTGGTCCAGTAATATTTTACAGTCTGAGTTATTGATAATGGCCTGCTTGACGATAGGTGAGGAAATGATGTCTTCCACTTCCTGCGTTACCACAATGGCCTCTCCATAGAATTTTCTGACGGTCTTGAAAAGATAACGGATGTATTCTGCCATGCCTTCTTTGGCAATGGCCTTCCAGCATTCTTCTATGAGTATCATTTTACGGATGCCTTTCAGCTTGCGCATCTTGCTAATAAATACTTCCATAATGATGAGCGTAACGGCAGGAAAAAGTATCGGATGGTCTTTTATAGCATCCAGCTCAAATACAATAAAACGCTCGTTCAACAAGTCCAGGTTTTCCGTGGCGTTTAGCAAATAATCAAACTCTCCTCCCCGGTAATAAGGGTTCAGTACATACAGGAAATTGCTCACGTCGAAATCTTTTTCCTTTACTTTTCCATCCTGCAGTACTCTGAGATAATCCTCCATCAGGAATTCATAAAAAGTGTTGAAGCAGGGAAAGATATCCGGGTAGCTTTCCAGATGCTTGAAATACAAAGTCAATGCGTTGGACAGGGCTACATATTCCGAACGCCTGAATGTTTCATCGTCTTTTTTCCATAGCGCCAGCAGCAGGGTCTTGATACTTTCCTTTTTTTCGGTGTCCAGCACATCACCTTCAGTGAGATAGAAGGGGTTGAATTTGATAGGTTCTTTTTCCGAATAAGTAAAATAGTAGCCATCTACCAGGTCACAGAGTCCTTTATAGCTGTGGCCGACATCCACCAGCACCACATGCGTTCCCTGTTCGTAATAGCTCCTCACCATGTGGTTGGTAAAAAAAGATTTACCGCTGCCGCTTGGTCCCAAAATGAACTTATTACGGTTGGTGGTCATTCCTTTTTTGATGGGTTCGTCTGAAATATCCACATGTATAGGTCTGCCGCTCAGCCGGTCTCCCATCCTGATACCAAAAGGGCTGATGCTGTCGCGATAATTGCTTTCCAGGTTAAGCAGGCAGGTAGCCTGTTCCAAAAAAGTATCAAAGGTATCGTTCATCGGGAAATCAGCCTGGTTACCTGGCAATCCTGCCCACCATACCTGTGGCGCTCCGTCTGTTTCCTGTTTGGCAGTGGCATCCATTTGCGACATGGCAGAGGATACCAGGTTTTTCAGGTCTTTGGCCTTTTCCTTTTCATCTGACCAGGCCAGTATATTGAAATGGGCATTTACTGGTAGCCTCTGCCGGGCGATGGCTTCATTCAGGAAATCGTTGGTGGCATCACGGGCGATGGCATTCTCCCTGCTGTAGGCGGAGAGGGATTGCAGGCGGAGCTTTTTGGCTTCCAGCTTTTTTAATGTTTTCTGCGCATCATCAATAAAAATATACTGGCTAAAGATGTGGTTACAGTCCAACAGCTGGCCCAGCGGAGAGGCAAAGCCTACACTAAATTTGGTCCGGTCGGTGCTGTATTTATCAAAGTTTATCCTGCTGCCACACAGGGCTGGCAGGTCTTCGGCATCGGAAAGGGTATACAACTGGCAATGCTTGTCCCCTATCCTGATTTCATCTTTGATATGGATATCCCGGATGACGGATGGCGAGCTTTTGTCCAGCAGGAAGCAGTACTGCTCAATGATACCGGGATGGTTGGCCGTCCCTGCCAGTTCATCATCAGCTAACCTTTTCAGTTTAATAAAACCGCTGTCGGTCAGGATACGTTCGAACTGGCCGGCGCTGTCCAGGAAACTATCCCTCAGCAATGGGTTAATAGTTTGTTCAGGTACGATACTTTTCCTTAAAATATTGCTGTATACAGAACTGGAAAGCTTTCGGTCCGCAGGCTTTTTGGTCAGGAAGATATAGCAGCGGTGGTCCAGGCAGGGGCGTTCATTGAAAAAATGCTCACTGGAACGGGACAGGAAGCTGTTGCTTTTACTAAAATCAGCTTTATAATTGCCTGCTGTAAACCAGTCCTGTTTATAAAAAATGCTGTGTTTGGGCAGCACTTTGATGGCTTTCACCAGTACCTGGTGGTAGGCTTCATAGTCCCGGTCTGAAAGGGTGAATATCTCGGGAAGCGTGACTTCGTAAACAATGGTGATATCTCCATAGGCAGAGAGTATCGTCCCGTTTTCCACTTTGCTCAATGGCAGGATGTTTTCTATCTCGGTCATGGTCTTGCGGTTTTAAGTTGGGTGAATATTCTTCGGGAGCGGAATTTCAGGCAGGCGGGCAACCTTCTTTTGGCCAGGTACTTCGAAAGGCCATGTTGACCGAACCTGTGGCTCAGTTTGTTTACGGTAAAGAATAAGCTTGCTCCGAGTCCCAAAACCAGCGGAAGGATGATATAAAGATGCAGTCCTGAAATGTATAGTACCGCAAAGGCGATGAGCAGGAATACCAGTCCGCCCGCCAGGTAAGCGATGTACTGTGCTTTCAGTCCATGGAATTCGATGGGCTTGTTGATGCCTTTATTGATGGAATAGATGCTTGACATTGTTTTTAGTATTGGGTATAGCGTAATACGACAACTGATTAAATGCCGAAGAAAGATTTCAGGACGGTCGCTACGACCATCAGGAAAATACAGCTGCCGAACCAGGCTGCTGCCACCTTGTTGGTGTCCGGTTCCCCGGCATTCCATTTATTGAACACTTTTATTGCCCCGATAATGCCGACCACTGCACCGATGGCATACATCAGGTCGCAGCCGGTGTCAAAATAGCCTTTGACTTTATTGGTGGCTTCCTGGATGCCGGCATTGCCGTCCTGGGATTTTGCAACGATGCTCAGCAGCATCAACGCTAAGGTGTACAGGTAATGAAGGATGGTTATCTTGGATTTTCTTTTCATGATTTCTTGGTTTAGTTATTTGTCTACACTCTTGTTATTCGGGAATCCCTCAATCCCAGAGGTTATCCAGCTCTTCACCGCTTAGCAGGAAGGGGGCGTGTTCCCGGATGTATTGGTTAATGGCCTCCAGGTTTGATGATTCCTTAGCTTTTGGGTATTTCGCTTTGACCAGCCCGAACAGGGAGATAAAATCTGCCTTGTTGCCATCCTCTTTTTCCAGGATACTGAATAGGGTTTTTAATTCTTCCAGGATGTCTGGCACCAAACCCAACTGCTCTTCTTTTTTATCCTCATTGCCGACAAAACTGAACTCACTCATGGATGCGCTGCTCAGTCCTTCCGGTACAGCAGGCTTGCCTACCAGGTCATCTTCCTCTTCCTTCGTGGTTTCATAATCCTCGTCCCAGTGGTGGGGCAAAGGCTCTTTGGGCGGGTGTCCTTGGGTCTTACTGTTAAAGAAATCTTTCAGTTCGTCCCGGTAATAAAGTAGGGCTATACCTGCATACCAGAGCAGGCTGAGGATAAGTGAGGCCAGTAAAAACTGCGGCCAGGTGAATGTTTGTAACATATCGTTTTGCTTTTTTCCCCGGCACTCCATTGTACCGGGTTTGTTGGAAACAAAGGTGGCCTGGCTGCAAATTTTTGTTTGACATCTCCATAGGAAGGTGTTACAGATTCTTTTCCTTTCCTGCTCATTGGGTGTCTGAGGGGCCGTTCTGTAATTTGATTCCCCTGTTAGGCTTATACACTAAATCCTCTTCTACCCGCTTGTGGATGGCTTCCCGCATCTGGTCCAGGAATTTGGTATAGCTAATGGTCTTTCGCCGGCGGATGTCAATAAATTTACGGTGTACGCTTCCCATCTGCAGGTTCAGGCTATCTTCTAGCCAGGCAATGATATCTGCGACGTCACAGCTCCCGCCGTTGATCTGCCCGGTATAGTAAAGGCCATAAGCGAGTTCGGCAATATTCACTTTATCACCTGTCCAGGTCAGTTTCTTCTGCTTTTGTGATGTATCATCAGTAACCTGCAATGGATGGTTGTTCAGCCTGTTGATTTGTGACACAATCTCTTTGCTGAGCTTCTCATAGGCGATGAACTTAGAAAAAAGGTAGTCACAACTGGTGGAAAAGCTGGTGTCCGGTTCCGGGAGTTCAGGGATGAGCAAGGCCTGGATTTCGACATTCCTCAGGAAATAAAACTCATCCATCTCCTCTGAACCCGAACGGTAATAATAATAGTGAAAGGCGTTCTGATGAAAAAACCGCTGGATAAATTGCAGCTCTTCTTTATAATAGTGGAGGAGCATTTTTCTGTCTGCACAGGGCTGGCATTGGTACAGGTTATATTTAGCCACTTCATATACCTGCCGGCTCCAAAACATAGGCTTTACATTTTTAAAGAAATTGATTTCTTCTTCTTTGTTATTAAATGGGTGTTCATGGATGTGTGCCTTTAGCACTTTTAGGGATTCCCTGATGTGATGCAAGGATTGGGACAGTTTCTTTACCGGGCTCAGATTGTCTTCATTGGTCATGAGAAGATCCTGCTCCAGTTTTTGGTACAATGACTCAATTAATGCTTGTTGCATAGCGATAGAAATTTAATGAATTCCCATATGCCCCCTGTCTTTACAGGGTACCAGCATAATGGAAGATGAGTCAGTTTATTTTCATAAGCTTCTTGTCCTGGTTCACATTTGTAGATTGCCCTCAAAAGTGAAACTTCTGTAACAGCCTGCAAATAGGTGTTTTAAATAAATTTCGGGATATAGGAGATTTGCCCTAGCAGATATAAATGAGACTTAAACGCTTAGCTTGTGGATCAGCTCTGCTTTGTTTCTTGTGCCTGTTTTTTCAAACATATTCTGCACATGTGCGCTTACCGTCTTTTCGGAAATGAAAAGATGGTCCGCTATGGACTTATACTTTTGTCCTGTCCTGATCAGTTTGGCTATCTCGGTTTCCCTGGCGGTTAGCCCCAGCCTGAGACAATTGTTCTCAAACAGATCCTTGCTTTGTATTTTATATTTTAGCTCGTTAAGGCTCTCGTATTCCTGGCGGGCGGTCTTTACATTCCTGGTGATAAACAACAGGGTGATGACGGCAAATCCTCCATTGGTAAAGATTACTTCCCACATTTGTTTAACACCAAAGTAGGAAAATGGTGTCAGGGTTGCCCAGGGAACCACTGCAAAGTAAACAGCTATCATTTCCCAGAAATTCTTATCGTTAGGATTGTTTTTATATTTATGTCTTATTGCCCGAATGATGGCAATGAGCACTACTATGGAATAGAAAAATGGGATGATTACCCCATACTTTACTGCTGAATCCAGGTCTCCGTCTATTCCGTAATCTATCACAAAAAAGATTAGGTAAGGCAATATCAAAAAGCATAGCACACCGTAAATGGCATGGAACCTTAATCTTTTTAGTTCAAATGCCCTGTAGAAATAATAGGGAAAGTAAGCACCCATCAAAAAGCCGCTGCCATAGGCAATGATATTTTGCGTAACTATTGGAATCGCGATATTGGGATCAGGGAATAGTCCGCCTGTAATATTGTAAACAATCAATAAAAACAGCAATATCAGGTACCACATCCTGCCTTTATCCTGCGGACGCTGCAGGTAATGGATAAACTGATAGAAGAAAAGGAACACTTCCAGTAACAAAAAAATAAAGGTAACCAGATGCATTTCTGTACCGAAGACCAACATATGTTATATCTCTTTTACTGGTCTTTTTAAGAAAAATAGTTTATAGCTCAAGTCCAGTTCATGGTAAATCTCAAAACCGAACTTTTTATACCATGGCAGGTTTTTCAAGGTGGAGGTTTCCAGGCAAATCGGACGTTTCATCGATTCGCTTTCTGCTATCAGTTCTTCCATCAGTTTGGTTCCTGATCCTTTTCCCTGGCTTGCCGGATCTACTCCGATGAACCAGAGATAGTACTCCATCTGTTCTTTATCTTGCGATTCTTTGATCTTTGATTCTCTCTGCAATGCTTTGCCAATGTTGAAAATACCGATGCTCTGGAAGATTAACTTGACATCCAGCCATATGGATTTCAGGGTTGTTTTCTTCTGGTCGGGAAACAGTACTAAGGCACACGCTTTTTTATCTTCCGAGAGATAAACCTCACCATATTTATGGCAGACTTCAAAGGAATAATCCATAAGATTTCGGATTCGGTTTAGTCTTTTATTGTCTTGTTTGACAATAAAATTCACGCTTTTATTAGTATCAAATGAACTGGTCAGGATGTCAATGACCAGCTGTTTGTCTTCATAGGTAGATTGTTTCATAAATGATAGATTTATAAAATTCCTACAAAACTAATATCATCCGCTATCTTAATACGATACAAATCTTTAATATCATGGAACTTTTGTTTCATTAAAATCTTGATTTTAAAATAAGCAGGAATTAGCTTCATATATAAGATCGAAACCATAACAAAACCCTCATTTAAAACAAAACTTCTATGAATTAAATCATTTAAAGCATCTATTCATTACGATATACCGGAAGTTTACAACATAATAAAGGTTCAATAATAGAAGTAATGAAGGTAGCAACAATATATGATATAGCGGAGGATTTAAATGTATCTGCCCAAACGGTGTCTCGTTCTTTTAAAAAGAATTCTCCAACAAAACCTGCCACGAAAGAAAAGATTATTAATACCGCCAGGGCTTTAAACTTTGAAAAGAACCTTTTCGCAAAGAACCTCAGTATTGGTAAAACTATTTCCAACAACATTGGACTTATTCTTCCTGAAATTGATGATCCTAATATGATAGACATCATATCTGGAATAGAAAAAAGTGTAAATGAGCATGGATACAGTTTAATTATAAACCAATCATTCGGCATTTTCAAAAAAGAGCGGATTTTGCTACAGTCGCTTTTTAACGAAAGAATCTCTGGTCTGATCCTATGGTCCAGTTCGATAATAAAGGCAGAAAAGTCACTTGTAAAATTCCATAAGAAAAACATTCCCTTAGTAGGAATCAATTAAGGATATATCCGATCCCAATTCTTTGATAACTATCAAAATAGATTACGAAAAAGCGAGTTTGCAAGCCATAAAGTATCTCACAGATCAAGGGTGCAAAAAAATATTCTTCTTATTTGAAGAAAATAATTATGATCAAATGATGGCTGGTTTCAAAGACGTTTCGAAAAAGCTACTGATCAGCAATATCTGCTATATGGGTTTCAAAACACCAGATGAATTGATAAAGTTAGTCAGCGACATCGATACTTCGGATACTACTCCCAAGGGTATAATCTTTTCTGGTAGTGAGCATGCGATCACGTTTATGAAACAACTAAAAGTTTATAAAGCAAAAGAACCCAATACCATCCATACCATTGCTTTTAACCATAATCCATTTTCCAGGATCGTTGAACCCCGATTGCCTCTGATGAACTTTAATGGACAAAAATTTGGAGGATTGGCAGCAGAGATGTTGTTTTCGGCAATCAAAACAGAGCACCAGATAGACCCTTGTTTTGAATATGATCTATTCATACCAAACGTATCCTTAACTAAATTCGAATAACAATATAACAAACAAATATCATGATGGAACAATCTATGCGTTGGTTTGGCCCCAACGATCCCGTATCATTACAAGACATTAAACAGGCCGGATGTACTGCCGTTGTAACAGCTTTACACCATATCCCTGTTGGCGATATATGGACTACAGAAGAAATAAAAAAAAGAGTTGAAGTGATTAAAGATGCAGGTTTGAATTGGACTGTGGTCGAAAGCCTGCCCGTACATGAGGATATAAAGAAACGTAACGGAAATTATAAAGTCTACATCGAAAATTATAAAGAAAGTTTACAAAATGCTGCCCTGGCGGGGATAAAAGTGATTACTTATAATTTTATGCCTTTATTGGATTGGGTACGTACAAATTTGAATTATACATTAGAAAATGGTGCTAAAGCACTTTATTTCGAGAAATCTGCCTTCATTGCTTTCGATCTGTTTTTATTACAGCGGCCCAATTCCCAAAAAGATTATAGTGTCGAAGAAATCAGAAAGGCAGAGTTATTCTTTTCAAAAATCACTAAAAAAGAAAAAGAAGCACTTTTCAAGACTGTTTTACAATCGCTTCCCGGTTCCGATGAACCATTTACCAAAGATGAGGTACTTACCTCCCTTGAGACTTATTGCGATATAAGTAAAGAATTATTACAAGAGAATCTCTACTATTTTTTAAAAGAAATTTGTCCGGTCGCTGAAAGTGCAGGTATAAAATTAGCTATTCATCCTGACGATCCTCCGTTTTCTGTCCTTGGTTTGCCCAGAATATTAAATACAGAACAGGATGTAAAAGACTTATTTGAAAATGTCCCGTCTAAAGCGAATGGTCTTTGTTTCTGTACAGGGTCATTCGGGGCAAGAGCAGATAATGATTTAGTAGGAATGATTAAACGCTTTGGAGATAGAATCAATTTTCTCCATTTGAGGAATACGAAAAGAGACGAACAAGGCAATTTTCATGAAGCGAACCATCTTGATGGAGATGCTGATATGTACGAGATTGTTAAAGAAATCGTCCTGCTATGTCGAAGAAAAAATAGCTCAATCCCGATGAGGCCAGACCATGGCCATCAAATGCTGGATGACCTGAACAAAACAACCTATCCGGGTTATTCTGCTATTGGCAGATTAAAGGGGCTGGCAGAATTAAGAGGCTTAGAGTTAGGCATCACCAAGTCAATAGAGTGATTACTGGAGATTAAAATCAAAATCAAATAAATAATAATAAATCCATTAAATGAAAAAATCCGATCTTACAATTATGGCTTCTTTTTTAACGATTGCAGCCATAATAGCGTGTGGAAACAGCAACACAAAAAACGTTGCAACAGAAAGTGCTGATACCTCCAAATTCATATCGCAACCTTTGGTTACTGATATCTACACTGCCGATCCATCTGCCCATATTTTTGAAAATAAAATTTACATCTATCCTTCACACGACATTGATACCAAAATACCTGATAATGATAATGGAGAGCATTTTGATATGCGTGATTATCATGTGTACTCTATGGATAGTATTGGCGGGAAAGTTACAGATCATGGCGTGGTATTGAAAAAAGAGGATATCCCATGGGCAGGCCGTCAGCTTTGGGCTCCTGCCGCTGCTTTCAAAAACGGGAAATACTATTTATACTTCCCGATGAAGGACAAGGAAGATATCTTTAGAATTGGTGTCGCCACTTCAGATAAACCATATGGCCCTTTCAAACCAGAAGCTAAACCTATAGCGGGCAGCTACAGTATGGATCCGGCAGTATTTATCGACACCGATGGTACTTCGTATGTGTATTTTGGTGGAATCTGGGGCGGTCAGTTACAAAAATGGAGAAAGGCAAATTTAATAAAAATGGTTCTATGACGGATTCCCAGAAAGAAGAAGAACCTGCTTTGAGACCTCGTATTGCAAAAATGAGTGCTGATATGCTAAGTTTTGCAGAACCGGTTAAAGAGATCAAAATCCTGGATAAAGAAGGAAAAGAACTGCTAACAAAAGATCATGACAGACGTTTCTTCGAAGCTGCCTGGATGCACAAATACAATGGTAAATATTATTTATCTTACTCTACAGGGGACACTCATTTTATCTGCTATGCCATTGGTGATAATCCTTATGGCCCGTTCACTTACCAGGGAGTAATTTTAGAGCCTGTACAGGGATGGACAAATCATCACTCTATTGTGGAACACAATGGAAAATGGTGGATCTTCTATCATGATACGCAAATTTCAGGGAAAACACACCTGAGAAATATCAAAGTTACCGAACTGAAATACAATCCTGACGGAACTATTCAGACCATCAATCCTTTCAAATAAGATTAAATTAATTCAAAAAAGGCAGAAGGTAACCTAAGAGGTAGCCTTCTGCCCTTTTACTCTATTCTTTATTAAGCAGTTCTTATTTTTTGGACTATGAGCTATTATTTATTATGAACCATATTAATTTTATAAGTTTTAATTATGCCATTATAATCAAATTGCACTGTTGCTGTTCCTGTCGGTACTTTTTGTTGAGTAATAGCTACTTTAACCTTTGGGTTATCTGAAGAGGCACTTACTTTAGATTTCCTTTTTGTACCTAATGGTACTACATAAGCCGCCTCATAAAGGTCATAACCCACTATACCATTTTCATTAGTAGATCTTAACGGAGTAACCGGTAAATCAATTACCTTCCCATTTACCGTAATTTGGACTTCGGGCGAAGTAGGACGTATTATTTCCTTACCCTCCCTGCTAAAACCCAGTCCTATGAAATCGAAAAGCGCTGCTGTTCCCTCTCCTTCTGCCACCAAATAAATAGCATGCTTTCTATCCAGCTTTTCTACAAATTTGGACACATCTACTGTAAATTTGGTAGTCTGCTGTTTAGCGTTCGCTGGTACAATTATTTCACCTATCTTCTTACCTTTCCAGGTATTATTATCCCATGGCCCGTCTAACCAGACGCTCACTTTAAACGACTTAGGTGTTTTGGGGGTAAGAAACAAGTTAAACATCGTTTTATTTCCACTCTTAGTACCCTCAAATGCCTTTAAACCCAAAGTATCCTTATCCAATCCTCCAAACCCAAAATACTTAAAACCAACAATGTGCTCATTTTTTACATTGGTAATTGGCATATGATTATCCCAAATATCCCAGGAATCCTGCTGTATGCTGTTATCAGACAGATAACATGCATACCCTGCAGAATAATATTGATAAGGATCCAGACCATAGATATGAAAGCCTTCTGATATTACTTCGGCTCCTTTATATTCTCTTCCCTGACTATCTTTGACAATCCAAATTTTATTTTCCGAATATGGATCGTAAGCCCTTACAGAAACAGTTCCTCCCTCTGCCACTGATTTCTCATCCCATTCTATAGTTACCGGAGCAACCATTGCTTGTCTTGCATATCCAAATCCCCTTGGTGGCCGATGATAAAAAACATACCATTGACCATTAATCTGTTCAATACTACCATGGGTATTATGTCCACCATTTGTGGTCACTATTCCGGTTCCATCCTGATTTAATACCGGGGCTCGGGAATCTACCAATACTCCTCCAGCTTTCCAGGGTCCTAAAGGCGAGTCTCCTATCGCATAACGTAAGGTAGAGTTGGAACTTGACACACCATATTCTGGTCCCGAATAACCACTATACACCGATACATACTTATTTCCCACTTTACGAATGGAAGAGGCTTCAAAGAAATTGAATGAGCCTAAATCCTCTTTTTCATAAATAGCAGGGTAGTCCGTTCCTTTCGGATCTCGAAGCACACCATATCTGCTACTAGCAGGTATAAAGTAATTGATGATCTTTTTCCCTGGCCTAAGCGAATACATCGTATTTTGATCCAGTTCCGCCGCTAAAGATCTTTGAAACCCCCAGAAGCCATAAGCCCTGAAGCCGATTTCATAGTCCGGATCCTTTGGATCAGTAATATATTCTACATATACTGCGGGATCAAATCCTAATATACTTCCTTCAATGGTACGTTTTCCATCTTCCGTTAAATTGATTGGCGTAAAGGGTCCATCCGGACGACTTGCCTTGGCTACCATTGCCTGCCTGTGTTCGCCACGACTATGCGGATACAAATAGTATTCTTTGGTTCCATTTTTTCTTTTCACTTCCACCAGGTCCGGTGCATACATGACATCCCACTGTCCGTCTATTTCATATGTAAAAATAGAGCCCTCATCACGCCAGCTGGACAGATCTTTCACAGGGGCAGACCACATTCTGATATCCGGGCCACAATAGCTATTATATCTTAAATCGTGAGAACCTATTATATAAACCCGATATTTCCCCGGATTATCCGGATCTTCAAAAACACGCGGTTCACCATCGGGCAAATGCTCCCATAAAGGTAGATATGGATTACCCGCTCCCCGGTGAATAAATTTCTCCTGTTTCTCACTTTTCTTTTGTAGGCTATTTTGTCCATAAACAGTAATAGAACTTAATAAAAACAGTACGACAAACAAGCTCATTAACCGCTGCTGCTTCAATATAAATTTAGATTTCTTCATAAATGACTTGATTTACAATAACTTTTTTAAAATACTTCACTGCTATATTCCGGTTGTAAAAAAACAGATTTACAAAATTATGTACTGCGTAAAGCTCCATATGGTAGAATTCGCCATTATGATGTTATAAATGTTTAAACAAGCTTAGCTCAAAGATTACTCCATCAGAACTTTTTAATCTTACGAAAATGTCGATTTGCTTTTTTCGTCTTTAAAATAGTCTAACAGATGTGCGAAATAGTTTGAATGGTCTTGCTTCTGGTTAATATAGTCTGCAATAACTGGAAAATTTAGCCCCCCTCATGGAAAGCTACCCATATTTTTTTAAGGCTACCTATTCAGTAACGAATTGATAGGAATATTTAGCGCTAAAAGCACTGCTTAACATAATTACTATTAAAACATACATTTATAGACTTAACAATATTCTGATTTAGATAATATTACACTAGGCTCTATTATCAAAGCATATATCATTTAAAATTTTTATAACCCTTTTATAACCATCAAATGAAAAAGATCTATTTTACATCAGCACCCTTTATTGCTTTTTTGTTATATAAACAGGCTCCGGGTCTCCTGACCATCGACAATTTTCTATACCACCGTAAACTTTTAATTCAAATTAAAAACCTATAAAACACCTGATTTTAACATATCAGGTGTCGAAACCAAATGATTTAATTTAATAACCAATAAACTGTAATATTAATGAAAGCATTTTTTAATAATATTCATATACTCCGGAAAATCACCTTAGGTCTCAGTATCTGGCTGATTTCCTTTTTAGCTTTACCAATCGATGTAAAGGCAGACTCACCTATGCGACGTCCTACTTCACCGTCCAGCCCTATGTGGATTATTCATATCGATACGTGGATTAATGCTGACCCTCAAAAATGCATTGATCTTATACCAAAAGACATAAGGCCTTATGTAGTTTTTAATATTTCTCTTTCAGTGTCTGACTTCGTTCTTAAAAAATATCCCTTTACTATTGCCGAATCATGGCTAAGAATTTGTGCCGAAAATAGAGTATGGGCAACTATTCAACCATCAAGTGGTTATCCTAATAATTTCCCCAATACAGATCTTTCAGTTTATGAATACTTCTATAAAAAGTATCCTAATTTTATCGGATGGAACTTCTGTGAACAAAGCTGGGGATTTCCAAATCAAGATTTTTTTTGGAGCGGCTAAAACTTTTTACCAACCTTATTAAACTTGGAAACAAATATGGCGGCTATCTTATAGTCAGCAGTACACAAACTATGAACACTCCCATGAATAATGGGATTGCTATGCTAAAATTAGATGCTAATTTCACAACAACCTGTAAAACCTATAAAGAGAATTATATATTTTTAGAAAAATACACAACCAGCCGTGGATTTTATGATGTAGAAAGTATTTCCTTAGGAAAATATCTTTCAGGCTATTCCGGGAATTATGGTATCCGCTTTGACGAGTGTGGCTGGGGCTATCAGTCATCAAAAGCAGGTAAGCCTTTTCCGGAAGCTACAGGAATTTCACCAATTATAGAACATGCCTTACTCACTGGTCAAACAGTAACTGATGGTCCTGAACTTACTACTAAACAAACCTTATATAAAACATCAAATCAAACATCAAATGACGGATATACTTCGAAAGGCTTCACTTATTATCCTCAATTTTTAAATATTAGTATAGATATATTCAGAAAAATTTTGGATAAAACTATACGTATTCCACGCAAAGAAGAAGTTATTGCGCGTACTAAAATTGCAATTGTGAACGATATTTCAAGCGGCAGCGACAGGGATAAATACAGTACACCGCAGTCGTTGTTTACCGGTTTGTACAGCATGGATGGCGAATGGGACAATAATAATACCTGGCTTAAAAAGACGGGACGCTATCCAACTATCCCGATTGTCTTTAAGTCGGGCGCATATGAAACTGGTAGTTTCAACACAGTTGTCAACAAATCAGCTTATTCGCAACGCTGGCCAAATACCCAAACCAAGGTTAACGAATTGAATATGCTTTTTCCATCTGAATACTCAGGAGACATTTACACCGGCAGAATGAATAATAGCTGGATAACCTATCATCCTTATTTAGACTCCAGCCTGGTAACTAAAGGTACAATTCCCTTAAAATATAACAGCTGTGATAGTCTTACACTTTCTTACTCGCCTTACTCTACAGGCCTTATAACGGAATATGGGGACAAATTACAGTTTTATCTGAACAATTATCGCACTGACGATACTCAACTAAAAACTGACGTCATCAAAATTTACGGCAGCTCTGCCCGCCCTGGTTATCAATTTTCAGACAGAGGTAATCATTCTCCGAGTAGTGTGACAGATGCATGGTCTAACGGCATTTATACCGTAACAATAACACACAACGGCCCACTTGAACTTACAATATACTGTTCGGGTACCGCTATTAATAGGCGTACTGATTTTGCAACCGCAACCATTATTCAACCTACGCAGCCTGCTGAATATTCAGGCGATAGGCAATATGAAGCCGAGAATTTTGAATATAAAAACATTGCTTCCGGTGATAGTAAAACTCTTGGTTTATATACAGCCATGGGTTATCTGGCTTTTGGTAAAAACGCCTCCGCAAGTATCAGAATAAAAGTAAATGCCCTAAAAACAGGAGCGTATCAGTTACGAACCCGTTATTCAGGATCAGAAGGAGATGTTACCTCTATCGACCTTCTTGTAAATGGAGTTAAAATAGTGACTCCTACGTTTACTAAAACAACAACCGATAGCACCTGGATGGTAAATACGCAGACTGTTAATTTAAAAGCAGGTGCAAATACAATAACTTATACCGCCAACACAACGGGTAGCTATGATATTTATTTTGATAATATTATCATTGCCAGCTCGGGAAACACAATTTACGATTTTAGCAATGATATAGCTAAAAATACTGCAAGTAATCCTCCGGCAGAAATGATAGGGATTCGATCTGGTAGTGCAGGCGTGGTTTCATATAATACCGGAAATGCTACAAGCAACGTTTTTAAAGCATATACATCCGGATACCTAAGCAAGACTGGAGTGGTAGATCTAAACCTATTTCCCGCCAATGCGAATTATTCAGTCACCTGGAAGGAATATTATGGCTCTACCGGAGGCAAAAAAGGGATATTATTAAGAGCTAGTGGTAGCACAGGTTCATGTCCATACGCGACAGGAATGCGTGAGGGATATCTTTTTGTAACCAGCACTAATAACGACAATACAGTAAGCTTACTTCCTTATGTAGCTACATCTGCGGGAATAAGTCCCAGACAAAGCTATACTTCTTCATTTAGTATCGGCGCCAATACTCCTTGCTGGTACAGAGCCACTGCTATAGGAAATACGTTAAAGTTTGAATGTTCGAAAGATAGTATTACCTGGGAAGGTGGTAGTACTACAACCTTTGCAGACAATAATTACACTTTTGGAGACACACAGCTCTTGTGGGGACTTGGTATGAACAATTATTCATGGGTATTAGATAATATCAGCTATCAATCAGCTATTCTTTCATCTACTAAACTTGCATTCTCTGATTTTAACTATAATCAAGATGCCGGCCCATCGTTGACACAAAACACAGTAATTACCGGACAAGGATTAAAAGATGATGTGGTTATAACAGTTTCCAGCCCTTTTGAAATTTCATTAAGTCCAAATTCTGGATTTTCTAATTCGTTAAATATTTCACCGGTTGCTGATTCTATCGTCTCTACCACAATTTACCTACGACTTAAAGAAGGGTTAGTCAGCAATAACTATTTGGGAACTCTATCTATCAGGACATCTTCTGCAGGTATAAATAAACTCGATATACCTTTAAAAGGTACGGTTAAGTCGATAAGAATGTACAGTTTTGACAATGATATCGCTACTACAAATGCAACCATACCTCCCGCCGCATATATCTCTGTCTCGCCTACCAACGGTGCCACAGCAGGAGTTACAAACTATACCGGATCTGACAATAAAACGAGCAATGTATTGAAGTCCTATACGGGAGGGGCCAGAAATCAAACCGGAGTGTTAGACCTTAATTTATTTACAGGCAATGCAACTGATTATAGCGTTGTTTGGAAGCAAAACCTGGGATCCGCAACAAAAGATTATAAGATTGGAGTCTTGCTGAGAGGAAATACTCCGGCTGGCACATCAACGACAGGTTATGTACAGGGATTACAGCAAGGTTATCTTTTTAACGTATATAACATTGGCACAGCAACTACACCAAGAAGTGATTTTAGAATATACCGCTCAACAAACGCTACTTCTCTTACTTCTTTAATAAGTTCCTCCGTAAGTACGTTAACTCCAGCTACTGGACAGAACATATGGTACAGAGCTTCGATATCCGGAACAAGCAATACAACATTAAAATTTGAATATTCAACAGATAGCTTAACCTGGAACCTCGGAGCAAGTACAACGGATGTAGCTTCTTCATTTAGTAATGGCGCTACACAATTTGTATGGGGACTAGGTACAAATAATCAGGATTTTTATATAGACAATATTACTCAGCAAATTGTACCGGCAACCGGGGTCCTAACAACATCAGAAACAAATATTGACAGCTTATCATATACAAAAGGTTCTGGACCTTCTCTAAGGAAATCATTTAATGTTTCTGGTATGAATTTAATGGAAAACGTATTGGTTAGCGCTCCTACAAATTTCGAAATTTCACTAAACGAAACTTCGGGTTACTCGCCATCATTAATAATTCCAAGAACCGGCACCTCCATTTTAACAACCACGGTTTACGTCCGGTTGAAATCGGGTTTAAACAGCAATAGCTATCAAGGTGAAATAACATTTAGCTATGCAAATAACGGAGGTAGCCTGGACAAAACTTTACCTCTAAAAGGTGCGGTTACCGAATCAATGATTTCTTTTATAATACCGTCATCAATGAATGATTTAGGTTACGTTGTTGGAAGCTCTTCAATAGAAAAAGTTATTGAGGTAACTGGAAGTGGATTATCACAAGATCTAATTATATCTGCACCTGCCAACTTCGAGCTTTCGTTAAGCTCGAACACTAATTATGAATCTACGCTGAATTTAACACCAGTAAATGGTACCATAGCGCAAACACAGCTTTACGTGAGACTCAAATCAGGATTAACTGCAAACACTTATAGCGGTACAATTTCTTTATCATCAATAGGATTGAGCAGTAAAACTATTGATGTTTTAGGAAGCGTATCACAGCAAGCCAACATATCGGTTTCAGAGACGGAAATGGGAGGTTTTGATTATAATTACTATTCAGGTGTTTCATCTCCTATAAAAACATTTGATATCTTTGGAGGACCTATCTCGGGTGATATAATAGTTACAGCTCCGGAATACTTCGAAATATCCCTTGGGTCAGAAAACCATTTCGTCTCAACGCTTATCTTACAAAAAAATAATGGAGCGGTTCTTCCAACTACCATTTACGTAAGACTGAAATCCGGTCTTACAGCAAACACATACATCGGTACAATAAAAGTTGCATCAGATCAGGCAGAGGAACAACAAATTTCAGTGAGTGGGAAAGTGTCCTGGACTAAGGTATATGACTTCGAAAATGATATAGCCACTACCTTCTCCAGTTCGCCTCCTGCGAACAATATCACCATAGGCAACAACAATTCGGCTACAGCAGGTGTAGTTAGTTATACAGACGCAACTTCTAATACAAGCAATCGATTCAGAGCTTATAGCGGTGGAAACAGAAACTCAACAGGTATAGCTGATTTGAATCTTTTTCCAAACGACGCAACTGATTATGCTGTGACGTGGAAACAAATTATTGGATCTGATGTAGATTATAAAATTGGATGTTTATTAAGAGGAAATGGCACTCCTGGAACAGCTACTACCGGCTATGTGCAAGGAATACTTAATGGATATGTGTTTATTGTTTACCGTAACCCTGGTTCCTCCCGTTCGGAATTTAGAGTTTATAAATCTACCTCTTCCACATCATTAACCTCATTAGTAAATATACCTTTAATTAGTTTATACCCCGTTGTTGGACAATCAGTATGGTACAGAGCTAGTGTTACCGGCAATTCTCCGGTAAACCTTAAATTTGAATATTCTACAGATAGCCTCACATGGAATACAGGTGCAACTGCAAGTGATAATGGAACAGGAGTATTTACATCTGGTTCTACCCAATTAGTATGGGGGCTTGCAGCTTCAAATTACAATTTCTTTTTAGATAATATCGACTTTAAATCGCTTTCTGGAACTCTTCCCGTAAACATGGCTTCATTTACTGTAAAAGCTCAGGGCAACCAAATTCAATTGAATTGGCATACATACAGTGAATTTAATAATGCTGGCTTTGATATAGAACGCAGTATTGACGGAGTAAACTTTAAAAACATAAGTTTCGTATCGGGTACCGGCATGCAAAGTAAAAATTATCGGTTTATAGACATTTCACCTGAGCGTGGTAAAAACTATTATCGCTTAAAACAAACTGACTTCGACGGAAAATTTAATTATTCTGATATTAAAACAGCAATGGTTAAACCTACGGAATATGGGTTTCTAACATATCCTAATCCCGTATCTGTTATTTTAAATGTCAAATCGGGACAAGAACATGGCGAAATGCTAATTTTTGATATGCATGGCAGAATAGTTATTAAAGCTCAAATTCCACAAGGTAATCACACAACAATTATCGACGTTTCAAGCTTGCCTTCAGGACTATATGTTTATCGACTTAACTCTATAAACGGTTCTTTTATTAAGAAATAAATTGAAAATAAAAAGGTGCGTTTCGAAGCGCGCCTTTTGTAAAAATCAAGATTAGCAACTTTGGTTGCCTGTTCTGATATATTTTCCTTATACCAAAACCCTACCTATCTTTACATTTGGACAACATAAGGACAAACTTTGGAAAAGTCTGAAGCGCATCAAACTTATGTGGATATGGAAGTGAAGAGAATCATACTTTACTGGAAAGAAAAGATTGAGTCTTATATAAGATTCAGAAAGCAAAACAGATTATGGGTTCTAGAGATTCATGTTCTGAAGCAGGGAAAAAGTGTCAATACAATACCGATTATTAACTATATCACAAAACATAAACAAAAAGCAGCTTGAAGAGCTATTTTTTGCTCGATTTGATCACTCCGAACTAAAGATCTTCAAATTGAAGCCGATAGATTGGTTAAAAACAAATCAATACAAAACCAAAAGGCCATCTCAATTATTATTATGAGACAGCCTTTTGCAGTTTATCAATTACTTATACTTTTTTGTTACATATTATTGCTTCAGCGCAGAAAAACTATATTTTTTACCCGCTTGTGTCTGAATATCGTATTCATAGACCGGTTTCAGCTCATTGCCCTTTAACATCGCTGTTTCCGATATTAAAGCTCTGGCTCCAGTAATTGAAGTGGATAAAATATTGGGGTTATTCCCCTCTGCCTTTC
>PJUF01000767.1_pt1 | contig 20218 bp, 27 predicted proteins | sample 1512191 | NCBI WGS metagenome assembly PJUF01 (sample SAMN08177673, study PRJNA422409) | Feces metagenome, whole genome shotgun sequencing project. | isolation source: Chicken feces (3) enriched on wood chips | host: Gallus gallus | place: USA: Madison | collected 2015-01-15 | reverse complement strand
TCCAATATTATAACAACAACAGAATAAAACTCAATTTAAAAGGAATGAGCCCGATGGAATATCGAGCTCATTATAATAACAAATCTAATAACTAAATTTGTCTAACTTTTTGGGGGCACTCTATTTACCGCTTTTTAATTTTGGCTTTCCAAGAGACTCTAGCTTTTTGTTTAAATCATTCCTTCTTTCTTCTAATTTACGTGGTTGGATAAATGTGAAATCAAAAAGAGTTTCAATAACTTCAATTAACCATTCTGCTTCTCCTGGCTCAACATCAACAATCAATCCTGTGTTTTTATCCTTGCTAGGATGTGCTGCAATATTTCCAATTGTTCTTACTGCATCAACTGCATCAGATAAATGCGAAGGTATATCAGGTAGGCTAATAAACTTATTTATTTCAGAGTCCAATGTTCTTTCCTTAATTGAATAGTAGTCTCGGAAAATAGTTTGTAAAATCCTTCGTGTTAATGCAGCTGAAGATTTTGGGCTGATTGGCAATACTTTTACAGCTTCATTGTAATCATTTGCTAATTCATTTGGAATAAATTCAGTAGACGCTTCGCTTTTTATGCTAGGATAAACCATCCAATCTGATTTTATCTTTTTTTTAGTAAAATAGCCTGAACCTGTAAAATAAAATTCACCTTGAATTATACGAATAACAAGTTTATAACAGTTCACACAGTCTGTGTACCATATTTGCTTTCCAATATATTCGTCGTTTTCTAAATCCTCCTCATCATCCTCACGTTCAAACAACCCAGTTGTAGACCATGAATTGTTAACCATTGTACCACAATATGGGCATAAAATTGTTTCTTTAACTATCATGGTTAAATATAATGAATCAGTTCCATACAAATTGAGGATATTTTTCTCTAAGTTCTTTTTTTGAAGGCTTATTGTAAACTATATCTTTTAATAGATCGGCATAATCCACAAGTCTGGTCATTATGGTTGAAGCGGAAACAAAAAATTCTTTTTCCATTGTAGCAACAGCATCATCCATGCGTACACGAAGTATTTCATAATGATAGTAGTAACGATAACACATACAAATATCACGATCTTGCGTATAAACTCCTTTGAAGCTTTTACGGCTCGATTCGGATTTTATAGCAGTCGGAAAGATTTGTGTAATGGTTTGGCTTCCTCTAATCATTAACACAAAAATATATCAAATTCCAACACTAAGTTAATCGAGTTCTAAAACATAAAAAAAGCCCCTAATTAATAGGGGCTTACATTCGTTAAAAATAATTTACCATTCTTCAGGCGCGTCTCCATATTCGCCTTTATACCCAAAATTTTTTGTGTCTATATACTTTTCAGAATCTACTGTAATAATCTTTTTTGAATAAAGTTTTCTTCCTTCACCTGCAACGATTAAAAGGTATGTTCCATAAGGTACTTTTTGAATAGTAGCGACTCCCTGAGAATTTGCCTTTGCTTGATAATCATACTTAACGCTCTGCTCATTACCTTCAACTTTTAAAAACCCGACAGTCGGTCCGATTGAATTAAATATGTAAGGTTGTTGAGTATCCTTAAACAAAAACACTTTAGCATTAACATCGGGTTTATAACCTTGATTTTTATTAAAAAAGTAGCTCACATTAACCTCGACTGTACCTTCTCTTTTTTCTTGAGCTGAAACAACCAATAATTGAATGAATAAAAAGCTTACAAGTAATAGAAATGTTTTTTTCATAAATTACAAATTACAGCACTAATATATAACTTTTAAATCCCTTTTAAATGCTTTAAATACATGTTTTCAAATGCAGACACCAGAGCTGGAAGCTCGTTTTCTGTATATTGGTCTAAACGCTTGCTCAGGTAACCATAATTGATACACCAGTTATTAACCCTTTGCATATCTATTTTGCCACTTGGAAGCTCCCAGCTCATTTCATGAGCCATAGATAATATTTTACGTCTCATCTTATTTGCTGGTGACTGAAATTGAACGTGACCACTAGTTAAAGCCTTAATTACTTCTTTGGCTTCTTCAAATTGTAATTCCCGAATACTGGTAGTTCTACCATCGGTATAGCTGTAAATGATTTCTTCTTTGGTATCATCATCCAGCTTTAATCGGCTAACCAAGTATCCGATCATTGCATTCTGTTTTTTAGTACTTGATATTTGTTTCATCATTAAACCCTTTCCGCTTTCCAGTCAACATTCCAATAACCCTTTTTAAAATAGTTTTCAGGGTCACACTTACCTCTATAGCCAGTACGTTCTAAATATTCCTCATACGGCTTTATATTGCGAATAGCCAATAGCTTTTCAGCATCTTTTAATTTCTTGAAAATAGGTTCACACCTGATCTTATTTATTTTTTTTCCATACCTGTTCCAAAATGCATCGAAGCTGATATCTTCAGGCAATTCCTCCAAGTATCCTTTAACTTTTCTTTTGTACTCTGACAATTGACTTTCATGGATTGGAAGGAAGTCCCAAAACCAAGAAAATTGCTTTTCGGTCATTATAGCATCATTCTCCACAAGAGACAATAGACCATCTTCGTTATAGCCTAAAACTACTTGACCTTTAAAACTGTCTGATGTTAACACGAATCTTTTCATTGCATTTACCCCACTACTTTTAATTTATTATTTGCATCTACCCCCTTACTTTCAATAGTAACTTTTTTCGATACCCCTTGCTTTTCATTCTCCGATTCTTCAAATAGCTCCGCTTGTTGGCTTTGGTTTTTACCTTTTACCTTACTCTTTGGATCAAAGAAAAGTGGGTTTAGCTCCCTCGCTTTTTTCTCCCAAATTACAAATGGATCAAAGCCCCCAAAGCGATTTTTTAAGGGAGTAGCTATATACTTTGAAACGAAAATGAACATACCACCATCAAAGATGATATCACGTGCAATGGACTTTCTTGGATTGCCTGAAGGATCAGTATGGCAAATGAAAATAAACGTCTTTTTCCCTTCGTATTTCTCTTTTAAGTATAGATAATCTTCTTTCTTCCAGTTGGTGTAATCAATACTATCAATGAACACATATTCAGAGCTTCCACGCTTTTCAAGATATGCGTCCAAATCTTCCAAGAAGCTAACCCCCTGAGGTAAATTAGCTATAGGATCAATTGGGATAAACAAGCCTGAAACTTCTTCCATATTATTTCGCATGGTCGCTGTTTGCAAGTCAAACCCATGCCTTTGCTCATACGACCACCAAGAAGCCTTTACCCCAAAACGCTCACAAAACATCTTAGCTAATCGGATGCAAAATTCAGTCTTACCGTTACCACTAAAACCGCCAATTACACAAGTAAAGAACTTTGGTATATTACCCAATGTGGGTTTGAATTGAGAACCCTCTAAATCCAGTAATTTGAATGTTTTTTGATGAAATTGTTTTATTCCTAATGCTTTCATTTTGCCTGTTTGATGGTTAATAGTTGTGCTGATGAATAGAATCTCGAAAAGTATTCTCTGGCTTCTTTTTCTGAAACGGCATCAACTTCCGTTTCAGATTTTATCTGATAATAGATACCCTTTCCACGATAGGTAATTATAAATTTGCTCATATAACCACCTCCTTTGACCTTAAATAAACTATCTTAGTTTCTTTACGAATCGGCTTTACATAAGCAGCCTTAAAAGTGTCAGAACCTCTGCCATCAGACACGCTTGCAGGAATGCACCAATTAGAGTAGGTTTGGTAATTTGTTACTTTTTTTTCGTGTTCTACCATTTCCCAAACCACCTTGTTTTTGTCGTTAAGGAAATAGAAACGGTCTCCAATTTGCAGATTGTCAGCCGTTGTTACTTCATTCTTTTTCATATTCATTCGCTTTAGTTTACTTGTCAATATCACGTCTACAGGATGGACATGTTTTCTGATGCCATCTTGCATCATACGCCTCGCCACAATGTGGACATGTCCACCATATTTCGTGATTGAATTCAATCCCAATGTTTTCAAATCCCCAATGCTCTAGTAGGATTGGAGGTAACTGCCAAATCGTATTTGGGCTATCGATTTTATTTAAGTACATAAGTTATCCCTCCAACCAATCTTTAGCGTTTATTGCGAATTTTGACGTTACAGGGGTTATCTTACTTGCTATTGCAAAAACATCGGAATCACTTTTGATAAATTCCTTTTGCATAAAGTTTACCGCTGCTTTTCCAGCTTGCTCTATGCTACTGGCTGTAACAATTCCTGTCATTGATGCAGGAGATAATTTTACATTTGGGCGTTTCGATTTGAAATTTACCCTAACTGAATAGATTCGATTTTTGACACTCATATTATTTCGCTTTATTAATTTTTGAACCCAACAGCGGTAACGATCCGCTGTACGTTCCATACTTGGGTTTATCACTCGTTTTAATGATATTCGGGATTATCACTTGTTTTGATTATAATTTGGCAAATTCCAATACAATAGGTAGCCATTCCATATCGCCTGATCTGTAAAAGAACTGAGCGTAATACTTGGTATGATCGGGAACAATTGATTCCTGAAGTAAGTCAATACCTTTACGCCAGTTCTCGTTATCAAAGTCATCTTTCATTTTGAAAAGTTTTAGGACATTATTCTTATCCAATTGCCCCGTTTTACGCTCTAGGAGAATGCGAATGGCTTTGTTTGTTGGACTGCCTTCAGGATATTCAGCGGTTAAAAAATCCAAGATATGAGCTTCAGCCTGTGTGCTTCGTTCATCGAATCGGGTTGCATCGTGTCTCCTGAACATGATACGATAGTTGCCACATGAGCTGTCTAACGTAACATTACCCTTACCATTCGCATGCCTATCCGAATGCTCCTGAAGCATTTCATATAAAGCACCTATAGATGCATACGACTTACTTTTGAACTTGGAAAGCATATCGTTTAACGCTTTTGCCCCTTCAACCAATTCCTTTACCGTTTCATCTCGAAGCGTTTCATAGGCTTTTCTTTTTTCATTCTTTTCAGCGACTTCATTAGCCTGTCTTTGAGCTAAAAGCGCTGACAATTCATCTGTTGTTAATTCGCTCGCTGGCTTGCTTAAAACTGTAGTTTCCATATTTATAATCTGTGTTTTAGTGGGCTTAGCCCTTTGTTTAATAAATTCAATCCGTTTTCTATTTTTTGTTTGTTGATAGCATTCAGCTCATCATTGTACTCTCTAAGACGGCTAACCATTTCCCATCTAGCTTCTTTGTCTGCATGTGGGTTATTGCGCAACCAATCTTCTACATCCTTTATCTTGGTGTGTATGTCCTCCATATTCCTTGTCTATTTGGTTAAAAATTGAGTTGATTTGTATCCTTTCATAGTCATATCCTTCAGGAATAACCATGTTTTGAATAAATACATAAAGTGCCAAAGCTTCCTGCTCTGAAAGGCTTAATCCCCAACCGTTCTTTGTGGAATCAATTCGTTCACACCTAGTCCTGATGCGAGCAAAAAGCTTGTAGACAAAGCCATAAACCAAACGTTCAGCAGGGTTCATAGGAGGGTTGTTTTCCAACATCACACGAAGGATTAACCCAACAGCTTCAAGCTGATTTCTGGTCATTTTCATCTTCATAATCGCTATCCTCCACGGCTTTCACCGCCTTTAAATACATGTCCTTAAATTTTCTATTGTAGGAAAGAAGATCATTGAATACTTCCACACAATGGTTGGCAATGTTATTACGTGACCATTCGGTAAATAGGGATGCTATTTCATTCGTGCTATAGCCTTCCTCCCTTAGAATGGCAATTGTTATATAGCGAGCATACAACACATCCGTTTTCTTTCCTTTGGTTAAAATGTCCTCTACACTATAGCCCAGCTCCTGAGCTATCAGCTTTAAAATGTTACGCCTTTTCATATTGTCCTTTAGTCATTGGGATCACAACTTCTTTATGGAAGATATCTTCCAGCACAACAGCATGAGGTTTAAAGTCTGCGTGCAGTGGGTCATGTACATCATCATAGAGTTTAGCCCATTGATCTTTTGGAACTTCTTTGGTGTATTCCAAGAATCGAGCATCCCAACGTTGCCAGTGGTTCAACCACCACTTCCAAAAGATGCGAGCGTTCATGAATTCGGGCTTCCATTCCCCAACCTCAATGACATCCGTTAAATAATGGATTCCAGCATCTAACCACATATCGTGATAATCTTCTTCTGAAATACCCAGCTTACGCATAACAAGCTCACGGTTTACTTGCTGTATGGTTTTAACTTTATTGATCCAGCTTGTTTTGGTGTTTGTCATTTCCATTATGCAGCTCCTTTCTTTTTCATCTTTGTCAAGAAAACACGTACGTCAGTACGAATTCTACGAATACTGCCTTCTGATACATTAGCTATCCGTACGGTTTCCAATTCATCCGATACACCGTTAATGGCAGCAATATTTTTAAGCTCTTCAACCTTATTCTTAGGTAGTTCAATTACCTTGCTGTTTATCCGGCTTAAAATCTCTTCAAAACCTTTTATTTGTCGCTCTACACCGTCATTAATTCGCTTGGATAAGTATGGCGCTCCCTGTAAAACCATCGCTGTTTTTCCTTCCAGTTTATTGTAGAAAGTCACAAAAAACAAGAAAACCTCATTCTTTAATTTGTCGAATTCATCAAAAAACAATATTGGGTTATCCAGCTTCAGCAAATGATCAACAATGCTTTTTACCATTCCGCTCAGATTGCGACTATTGGGCTGTATTCCTAATTTATAGATCACCTCTCGTAATAAATCGCCACTAGTCATGTGGTTGTCGCACTCGATATGGAAGGAATTTGTATTCATTTCACAAAAACGCTTTGCTGTATGCGTTTTTCCGCTTCCAGCAGGAGAAACAATTGCACGAACCTCTTGATACTCTTTCCAGTCTGCATACATTGCTTCTAGAGTCCGACTAACCGTTGTGTCTACATGCACCCAACCAGTGTTTTTTACTTGGTTTTTAATACTTAGCCACATGCTGTCCCCAATGTTATCCCATTTTCCAGCGAGAATGTTGCTAATTGTAGCACCGCTAACTTTGCTTAAATGCTTGCTAGCCATGTTTTGGCTTCCGACTTTTTGCACAAATTGGGACAAGTCGTTTTTAATTTGTTCTTTTGTTACTGTATTCATTTTTATTCGCTTTATTAATGTTTACACCTAGCCTCCACTATGCAGAGTGGGGGCTTTTAATATAGATCGTATATGTCTGTATCTTGATTATTGTTAGAATTGTCTAGAGCAGATATCTCAATAGTTTTCTTAGATTCAGGTACTGATTTTTTTGCACCATACAACTGTTTAAGGTATTCAGCATCTGCTGTATGCTTCAAGTCTTTCAGCATTACACCAGCTTGCAGTAAGCTTTCAGCATCGATGTCAGTTCCGTCTAATGCCTTTATTCTTTCCTCTAAGACAGAGGTTAGTTTAGCACTGAGTGCCTTTTTACTATTAAACGCATCCTGTAAACGTTTGCCATCCCCCTCAACACGGTCAGCTAGAGCAGCTGGAAAGTACTCGTAGTTGGTAGCGATAAAGCTTATATCCTTACCATTAGTAATCAACACCTCATCCATACGCTCTGCATCATAGTACACATCTACCTTTGCGCCATTATGCTTCCATATAGTGTCATTGTCAAGGTCAAATCGGTACTTTTCTTTGTTTAAAGAAAATTCTACACCTCTAGTCGTTATGCTCAGTGGGCTTCCTGCACGCTTTGTCCCCATAATTGATAATTTAGTAGCGGTGTCAATTTGGTTTTTACGGCTTTTTTCATTGTTCCTGAAAGCTTCAAGCCACTCAACCTGACGGCTAACCCCCGTTTTAGGATTAGCTTTAACACGCATAACATTGATAAAACCCTCGATTATTCGTGGCATTTCTTCAACAGCAGGATGATTTTTAGCATTTTGAGCGATATAATTATTGTTAAGACGTTCGCCAGCGGTAATGTTATGACCAGCATAGTTTGATGTCGGCAATACTTTCAATACCTGATGCCATTCAGTTCCAAATGATCGTTCAATATATTTCCCTTGTGGAGCTCCATTGGCTTGAGGTGTTAATTTGCCCCCTGCACGTTTTAGAAATTGAGCTAATTCACCTTCAAGTTTTACATCCAATCCCCATCTATCAACCTGCACTTGGTGTGCTAGGTAATAACCTCCTGTAAGTTCCTGGATATGGTTTGTAGCATTCCGAAATGCTTCATAAATCAGTTCTTTCGTTACTGTATCCCCATAACTATACCCTAAAATATAATCGTTATACGTGTCAATAATTACGTATAGCTTAGGTCTATAGTAATTATTTGTCTTAATCTTACCGTCAGCTCCTTTGGTTTTAATGGTGAAATATAGGTCTAGGTCATTATCATCTCCATTTATGAATAATAATGGTGCAGATGCACGTTTACGGCTCAATTGTTTACCGTACTTAGTATAAGCCTTTTTGGAGTCATCACGTGTCGCTGATAGTATATGTTCATTCTGTCTGCGTATATAACCAATAGCACCAGCGGTAAGCGTTTTTTTGCCGTTAGCTACAGCATATTGATTATAAGCCGTAGCGACTACACTATCATCGTGGTTTCTCGGATCACTAAGCATTTTGAATAATAATGCATCACTCTCCTCATCTCTAGCTTTGGCATTTTCGTTGCCAAATCGATGTTTTTCAATTAACATCTCATACCTATCATTTGCATCTACATAGGAATTGAACTCTTTGAGTTTTTCCTTTAGCCTTTTTGGATTTGCAGGAAGTGCAATCTTTTCTTTAACAAGCAATTCACCGACAATATCCCAAAACTCCATTACAGATATATTTAAAGCTTGCTTTAAAGCTCTTTTATCTCTCGTAAATTTTCCCAACATATTAAGCCAGTTAACAGCCTTGGTATATCTATCAACATAGTTGATTTGAGGTTTACCCAATGCATCAGTATCGCTATTAGGCAAACTTGATCCGTTTGGCAATACGTAGTTAGTATAGAAGGATTGCGCTTGGTAATCCCAATCTATCAGGTCTAAAATGGGTTGTTTAGCCATGTAGTCGTAAGGATTTCCATAAATCTCTTTTACTTTCTCCTTATACTTTGGGGGCATTGATTCATACTCTACCAATACCTTTCGCCCATTTCCTCCAATACCATAAACAATAATGTTCCCTCGTGATTTATTTTGATCATAAGTTGGCTTGCCCATAATAGATGGAACAATCTCATCATAGGTTAAACACAATTTGTTATTGTCTATGTACTGCATGTTAATTACTTGATTTTGTTTATCTCTGTTACCACATGGGTTACACTAATAGAAATAGCATCTCTAAGAAGCTTATCAGCAACAACGATCTGCTGGCACTTTTTGCCTTTACCTGATTTTCCAATAAAACCATTACGAACTTTTTTTACTGCACTTTCCGAACACCCTACTATTTGAGCTGTCACTATAGCTGGTACGACAATACCGTTCGCAATCGCATCATCTTGGTACATCTCGTTTTTATTTTTCATATATTCGCTTTATTAATGTTTCTTTGCGTTCACAATATTACAGAATTCTGTAAAACAAAGCAAGGAAAAATACATTTTTCTGTATTTAATTATATGAATGACATAACAGCAAGGTTTTTAGACCTATACAATTACTTACTAAAACATAAAGAAGTCAAAAAACAATCTGAATTTGCAGAGCGTATAGGCATTAGCTCATCTAGTTTTACAGAAATAAGTAAAGGGAGGAATAATGTAGGGCTGCAGGCAATACAGAATACTGTAAAAGAATTTTCGTGGATAAATTCTGATTGGCTTTTAAAAGGTGAGGGTAACCTTGATATTAGAGCAAATAAAAATGATTATACCCCTACGCGTATGAGCGATATTAATACTGATTCCTCAGTAAAAAATGATATTAACGTAAGCCCAACTAACACAAAAAATGTAAGCCCAACCGTAAGCCCAACTCATAATTTAGGACTTCCGAAAGTCATAACAGTAACCGAAAGTGATAAAGAATTAATCAGTCTTGTTCCGTTCAAGGCATCAGCTGGATACCTTAACGGATATGCTGATCCCGAATACATAGAGAACCTACCAACACTTAGAATGCCTAATCTTGATGGAGGCACACACAGAGCTTTTGAGATTAAAGGAAATTCTATGCTGCCAACATTACAAAATAAAAGTATTGTTATCGGAAGATGGGTTGAGAGCTTTGATGATATTATTGACAGAAGGATTTATATAGTTGTCACTAACGAATACAAAATAGTTGCTAAACGTGTTTTAAACCGCATAAATGACAGAGGTGTACTGGTTATGATCTCTGACAACAACAATAAGAAAGACTATGGAAACTATGATATTTATCCTGAAGAAGTAAAAGAGCTGTGGTACGTTAGAGCAAAGCTTGATTTTGAATTTCCTGAACCCGATAATAGTATTTTGAACAGGATAGATGACTTAGAATCTAAGCTGGCATTTCTTATTGATGCTTACAAAAAACCTAATACATAGAAGCGGATTTGAACGGTTATCGAACTTATTTTAATAACCATTTAAAACTGCTTTAAAAAATTATAGTAAAATTGCACCTAATTATAGAGGATTTCACAAGTGGTTTTTTATCCTCTTTGACCAAAAACCGCCTTAACACTATCAAAAAACACATTTTTTGCACTTTTTTATATTATTGAATTGGTACAAGTGGTTTTAACCCCCTTAATCTTCTTTCCGTTCAGGTTGGCTTTAAGGATATCGATATCGGCCTCCTTGCTATAGCTCAATACAGAATCTATCCGGTATTAGTTTCCGGCATAATCGGCCAACATCAGGTGGATGGTAGAACTAAACCTAGAATCTTAATTCCTTAAAACCTTATTATTATGAAAAATACTTTTAATAATATTTTATATATCTTCCTGTCCATTGCATTATTTACAGGATGTAGTAAAGATTTAGGAAACTATGATTACCAGGATTTGAATAAAATCGATTCGGTAACAATTGCTACGGGTCGTCCATTAGCTTCAACCACATTTTCATTATCTATGGGAGAAACGTTGGAGATTAAGCCCACTCTCTATAGCTCAATGTAATCAGATGACAATGATTACACATTTGCTTGGGTAATAAATGGAGATACAGTAAGTCATGAAAAAAACCTTGTTTTTAATACACAAGGGGTTAATCCTGGAGTTCTTCGTTCAAACTTTTATGTTTTCGATAAATCCACGAATACAAAAAACAACTATCATTTTGTTATAAATTTAGCGGCAAGTATAACTCGAGGTTATTATCTACTGGCAGAAGATGAAAATAGAAATGCGCACTTATTTTTAAAGGGAAATGAGCGGACAAGTAAATTTTACCACTATAACAATTATGGAGAATATACTTTTGGGAAAAACCCTTTAAGTGTCGAACTCTACCATTATGCAACTTCAGCGTCAAATGGTCAATTTACGACGATTACTGTTGCAACTGAAGAAGGAGAGAATCCGATAATAAGAGCAGGTAGCAGAACCAATTTGCCAATCCTACTTTTCAATCGTCAAACATCTATGATTTTTGATCCCGTTGCGGGTGGTTTCCAACCTAGCCGAGTTAAAATAAATCAAAATCAAGGTACTACTAGTATTGGAAAAAAGATTAGAGCTATCGCTAATGGTGTTGTGAGTACCGATGTATATAATGATCCTTTAAATTATGATTTTGGAAAAGGGGATTATTACGTGAATGAAGGAACTTTCAAAGGACTGTTTTTAGTAGGTTATGATTATAGGAATGAAAAATTAAGAGTATTCGCAAGTAAATATGGAGCTGCAGAAAACACCTATCAAACAACATTAGATCATTTGATTCAGGAAGATTTTAAAGGTCATGAAGTATTAGGTGGAGTCGAAGATTATATTACCTGGGTAAACAGCTTTGTTTTAACTAAAAATGGCGATGACGTTGCGCTTCACCGGTTTGATTTTAGTCAATCATCTGTAAATGGATATTTGCCAAATAAACATATCGTTGTTGCTAGGAAGAAAATGCCGGAAATGATGAACCAAATAGGTATACGTTATAGAAATGGAGCAGGTTTCTGGTATTTTGCAAGCGGTCGTAAATTGTATCGGTTTTCTAATAGTGGGTTTGATGTTCAAGAAGTATTGACCTTACCAAATGACGGAACGGGGGATATTACTGCATGGAATTTTGATTACAGCCCTGCTGGTCAATTCAAATATATCATTGTTGCTACCTACAATCCTAGTTCTACCAAAGAATTCAAGGGTTCAGTTTATACCTATGCAATCAACGGAACAACGCCATTGAACGTGGAAACAGAAGTAACGCACAAAGTAGTTGATTTGAAAGCTGGTTATTTACCATATTAAAAATTCTCTAAATTGAAATTGAAAAAGGCCATCAGATAATATTTCTGATGGCCTTTTTATTTTCAGGGCTGCTTAAATAATCCTTTCCTTAAACAATCTCCATCTGAAACAAATCCGCGATATGCTTCCTTAACTTCCCTTTCACCTCTTCCATATCCAATTTCCTCCCCAACTCCCTTTCCATAGAAGTCACATCCTTATCATCGATTCCGCAAGGAATGATATTTCCGAAATATTCCAGATCAGCATTCACATTAAAAGCAAAACCATGCATGGTCACCCAACGTGATGCCCGAACACCCATTGCACAGATCTTACGCGCCTTTTCATTATCCTCATCCAGCCAAACACCGGTATAACCCGGATATCGACCAGCCGCAATACCATAATCCGCCAAAGTAAGAATGATTGCCTCCTCCAAGGTCCTTAAATACAAATGTATATCCGTGAAGAAATTATCCAGATCCAGGATCGGATACCCCACAATCTGCCCAGGACCATGATAAGTAATATCACCACCCCTGTTAATTTTATAGAAAGTAGCGTTTTTCTCCTTCAACCCCGCCTCATCCAACAGAAGGTACTCCTCATGCCCACTTTTACCCAAGGTATACACATGCGGATGTTCGGTAAAAACCAAAAAATTAGGTGTAGGTTCGGTGGTATTATTGACCCTATTATTATGTTTTATGGCGAGGGTTTCAGCAAATATCGCTTCCTGTTTATCCCAAGCTACCTGATAATCCTGTAGCCCCCAATCCAAATATTTAACTTCTTTGTTTTGCATGGTATTCAGCAAATTAATAAAGTTGTTTGTTCAATTTAATAACGCTTGTTCAAATTTAATAAAGCAAGTTATTGTAAGGATATCGAGCATTATGCATTTTCACGATCACCTCATAAAGCTTATCCTTCAATTCTTCCACATTGATCTTATCGGTAGCCGAAATAAAAATAGCCGGATCCGCATTTTTTGCCATCCAAGAATTCCGGAAATCATCCAACGTGATCTTGATCTCTTCTCCATCCTCATCCGTTTCGATCGCTGGTTTATACGCATCGATCTTATTGAAAACCGTGATGATCGGCTTATCCACAGCACCTATATCCTTCAAAGTCTCGTTTACCGCAATAAGTTGGTCCTCAAAATAGGGATGGGAAATATCCACCACATGGATCAATACATCGGCCTCACGAACCTCATCCAAAGTAGATTTGAAACACTCCACCAAATGATGAGGAAGTTTGCGGATAAATCCTACCGTATCGGATAATAAGAAAGGCAGATTGTCGATCACGACTTTACGCACCGTGGTATCCAAGGTTGCAAAAAGCTTATTCTCGATCAGTACTTCCGACTTGGAAATCATATTCATGATGGTAGATTTACCTACGTTGGTATAACCGACCAAGGCTACCCGGATCATTTCCCCACGGTTCTTCCGTTGGGTCTCATTCTGTCTATCGATCTGCTTCAAACGATCCTTCAACAAAGAGATTTTGTTCAAGATCATCCGTCTATCACTCTCGATCTGGGATTCACCCGGACCACGCATACCAATACCACCACGCTGACGCTCCAAGTGGGTCCACATTCGGGTCAAGCGAGGTAATAGGTATTGCAATTGCGCCAGTTCCACCTGGGTCTTTGCCTGTGCGGTTTGTGCATGTTTGGCGAAGATATCCAGGATCAGGTTGGAGCGGTCCAGTACTTTGATCTCGAAGTATTTTTCGATGTTCCTCAATTGGGAAGGGGAAAGCTCATCGTCGAATACGACCATATCGATCTCTTCCGCTTTGATATATTCCTTGATCTCATCCAATTTACCACTTCCTACAAAAGTAGCACGGTCTGGATAGGCCAATTTCTGGGTGAAGATCCCTTTGGTTACTCCACCAGCGGTGCTCACCAAAAATTCTAGTTCTTCGAGGTATTCTTTTGCCGTTTCGTCGGAAACATCCGGGGTGATCACACTGACCAATACCGCAGTCTCCGGCTTATGAGCCGTTTCATATATTTTCGTTCTTGCCATTTAGTTTTTTTATAAGGAACAAGTTTACAAAGGTAAAGTTTTTAGGAGATTTTGTCCCAAGAAATACTTGGCTGCCCTTTTTGGATGTAATTCAGCAATAAGCGGTTGTCCGGTGCCCCCAATTCGGGATCCTCTTGGAACAGCTGGATGACGGATTGCCGAGCTTCCGTCAGGATAGCCTGATCCTTTGCCAGATCTGCAATTTTCATGTCCAGCACACCGGATTGCTGTGTTCCGGAAATATCTCCAGGTCCCCGCAATTGCAGATCAACCTCCGCGATCTCAAAGCCGTCGTTGGTCCGCACCATCGTCTCTAAACGCGTCCGACCTTCCTTGCTCAATTTGTCGCCCGACATGAGGATACAGAACGATTGCTCCGCGCCACGGCCAACCCGTCCTCGTAACTGGTGGAGCTGGGAGAGCCCGAATCTCTCCGAATTCTCAATCACCATCACGGAAGCATTGGGCACATTGACCCCTACCTCAATCACCGTGGTGGCCACCATGATCTGGGTTTCGCCTTTAATAAAGCGTTGCATTTCAAAGTCCTTGTCCTTCACGGGCATCTTGCCATGGACGATGCTGATGCGGTAATCCGGAAGCGGAAATTCCCGCATCAGACCCTCCAATCCTGCTTCCAGGTATAAAAGGTCTAATTTTTCACTTTCCTTGATCAAGGGATAGACAATATATACCTGCCTGCCCTTGGCAATCTCTTCCCGCATGAATCCAAACACCCTCAGGCGTTGGTTCTCGAAGAAATGTACGGTTTTAATAGGTTTTCTTCCTGCCGGCAATTCATCGATAATGGAAATATCCAAGTCGCCATACATGGTCATTGCCAATGTGCGGGGGATCGGAGTGGCGGTCATTACCAACATATGTGGCGGAATGATATTCTTACGCCATAATTTGGCCCGTTGTTCTACGCCAAAGCGGTGTTGCTCATCGATCACCACAAATCCAATGTTCTTGAATTTCACCTTATCCTCAATCAGGGCATGGGTACCGATCAGGATATCCAAGGTGCCATCTTCCAATTCCTGATGGATGATCCTTCGGGCTTTTGTTGGGGTAGATCCGGTCAATAGTCGAACCTTACAGATGTCTTCGCCCAATAGGGAGGTTATTCCATGATAATGTTGGGTAGCCAGGATTTCGGTAGGAGCCATCATACAGGCCTGGAAACCATTGTCTATGGCCAATAGCATGCTCATCAAGGCCACAACGGTTTTTCCTGAACCCACATCCCCCTGAACCAATCGGTTCATCTGCGCGCCGGTATTACAATCCAATCTGATTTCCTTAACAACCCTTTTCTGCGCGTTGGTCAATGGGAAAGGCAGTCTTTCGGTGAAGAATCTATTGAATTTTTCCCCAACCTGATCGAACCGATGGCCTTTATATTTCTGGGTGTTTAACTGTTTGTTCCTTAATAGTTTTAACTGAATGAAGAACAGTTCTTCAAACTTCAACCTACGGATAGCTAGTTTCAGGATCTGCTCGTTCTGCGGAAAATGGATGCCCAATAAAGCCTGTTGAAAAGAAATCAACTGGTGTTTTTCCATCAGGTAAGCGGGAAGGGTTTCAGCCACACCTTTTAAAACCGTCATTAAAGCCGTTTCCTGGAGTTTCTGAATTCCCCGGCTATCCAGATTGGCCTTTTTCAGCTTTTCCGTGGAGGAGTAAACAGGTTGCATCGTCTGGTTACCGATCTTTTTCGCCTGCTGTTGATAGAGCTCCATTTCGGGGTGGGTCATGGAGATATTTCCATTGAATTCGCTCGGTTTTCCATAGATTATATAAGCGGAACCCACCTGTAATGTCTTTTTGAGCCAGGTAAGGCTTTGGAACCAGACCAGTTCCATCATACCCGTTTCATCCCGGAATTGGCCCACCAATCGGCGTCCTCTCTTTTCGCCCAATTCCTGCAGGCTAATCAAACGGCCAAGCACCTGCGCGCCGATCATATCGGCATGGAGTTCCCGAACCTTATGGAATTTTGTCCGGTCGATGTATCGGAAGGGGTAACATTGCAGGAGATCGCCAATACTGAAGACCATCAACTCCTTTTTGAGAAGGTCGGCTTTTTGAGGGCCTACACCTTTCAGGTATTCAATAGGAGTTATTAACGATAGTTCAGCCATGGGATTAATCCCGTGCTTTCCATGCAATGACGGAGATTTCTACATTCACTTCTTTGGGAAGTGTTTTTACCGCTACGCATTCCCTTGCCGGTTGGTTGTCCTTGAAATATTGCGCATACACTTCGTTTACCGTTGCAAAATAATCCATAGAACTTAAGAAAATGGATGTTTTCACGACATCTTCAAAATCATAACCTGCATTTTTCAGGATGGCACCTACATTTTTCAACACCTGGTGTGCTTCATCTTCTACACCTGTCGTGATCAGTTCCATGCTTTCTGGAATCAATGGAATCTGTCCGGAAACATATAAGGTATTATCCGCTTTGATCGCTTGGTTGTATGGTCCAATGGCTGCGGGCGCTTTATCTGTATTTAATATCTCTTTTTTAGACATGATAGGCAGTATTATCGTAGTTGAATTTATGTTATTGTTTCTTTAATACCGACTAATATACGATTAGCCCATTGGATTTTCAAGATTTGCATACATTAACTAACTTGCAGGATGAAACAGAAATTAGCTTTGGTCAATGGGACCATCTATAATGGATATGAAATCCGTGAGGATGCAGTTTTACTGATCAATCAAGATAGGATTACAGGAATTGTTGGGAAAGAGGCTGTTCCTGAAGAATATCAGGTGGTGGATGTGCAAGGTGCGAATATCTGCCCGGGATTGATCGACCTGCAATTGTATGGAACGGGAGAGGATCTTTTCTCTGCTGAACTGACTGCCGCATCTTTGGAAAAAATAAACTTCAACCTGCTTAAACAGGGATGTACTTCCTACATGATGACCCTGGCCACCAATACCTTGGAATTGTTTAAACAGGCTATTGCTGTTTTTCGGCAAACAAAACCTTCCGCAGCCCTTGGCTTGCATTTGGAAGGACCGTTTTTAAATGAAGCGAAACTGGGCGCGCATCCAGCTGAACTGATCATGGAAGCTACCCTGCCTATTTTAGAAGATCTTTTGGAAGGCAACGAAGATGTGGTTAAAATGATGACCATAGCACCAGAGAAAACCAAACAGGAATGTGTGGATTACTTAAATAAAAAAGGCTTATTGCTGTCTGCAGGGCATAGTACAGCCACTTTTGAAGAGGCTACGCGAGCCTTTGATCATGGGGTGAAAACGGCCACCCACCTTTGGAATGCGATGTCGCCGCTGCAGCACCGGGAAGTTGGACTGCCAGGCGCTGTTTTCAATCATCCAAAAGCCTATGCCTCTATTATTGTAGATGGAATACATGTGAATTATGAAGCCGTGAAAATCAGTAAACAGGCAATGGGTGAGCGATTGTTTCTGATCACGGATGCTGTGGCCACTTGTCATAAAGGAATTTATCAGCATGTACTGAATGGGGATCATTTTGTGCTGCCGGATGGAACATTGTCTGGATCGGCATTGACCCAATTGCAATCTGTACAGAACTGTGTGAAAAAGGTAGGAATTCCCTTGGATGAAAGTATCCGAATGGCAACGTTGTACCCCGCCCGTTTGATCGAAAGATCGGATATCGGAAATCTGGAAGAAGGATCAATGGCGAATGTACTGGTTTTTGATGCTGATTTTCAGGTTCAACAGGTCATTTTTGAAGGCGAAACGCTTCTTTAATCTATAACGAATAAGTTACAATTTGATTCCAAGGTAATAAAAACCGTAGTTTTGCGTGTTAAGATATGTTTATGAAGATGAGATTTTTGCAATTATGCGTGTTTGCTGTTGCCTTGATGCTGGTAGTTTCCTGTGGATCTAAAAACAGGCAGGCAAAGGCTAAGGAGCAGCCAAAAGCGGAGGTAGCGCAGGGTGCCCAGGTAGAAAACCAACCTAAAAAGGCGGAAGAAGTAAAAGAAGTGAAGAAGGGGGCTGTTGTTGAAAAGCCAGCTAAAGTGGTTAAGAAAGAGGAACCTTTTAAAGAATTCCGTACCGATCTGCCAAAGGCACCACGTGAGTTTCGTGCGGCTTGGGTAGCAACCGTAGCCAATATCAACTGGCCAAGTAAGAACAACCTTTCTACAGCACAGCAAAAACAGGAGGCGATTGCCTTATTGGATTTGCTGAAGAAGAATAATTTTAATGCGGTGATCTTTCAGGTGCGTCCATCTGCAGATGCTTTATACCATTCTAAATTCGAACCATGGTCTTATTTCTTGACCGGTACCACTGGAAAGGCACCTTCGCCTTATTACGATCCTTTGGAATTTTGGGTGGATGAAGCGCATAAGCGTGGATTGGAACTGCATGTTTGGTTGAATCCTTACCGTGCGCATCATTCGAATGGTGGTCAAGTAACCAGCGAATCCATGGTTCGTAAGGCAGCTGATCACGTTGTAAGATTGCGAAATGGCATGTACTGGTTCGATCCAGCAAATCAAAAAACCCAGGACCACTCTTCGGAGGTGGTAATGGATATCGTAAAACGTTATGATATCGATGGGGTTCATTTTGATGATTATTTCTACCCATATGCTTCCTATAATGGAGGAGCTGATTTTCCGGATGATGCCTCTTGGAATGCGTACAGAAAAGCAGGTGGAAATCTAAGCCGTGGTGATTGGAGACGTGATAATGTCAATAAATTCATCAAAAGAATCTATACCCAGATCAAAGCAGAAAAACCATTTGTTAAGTTTGGATTGAGTCCTTTTGGAATCTGGAAACCAGGTTATCCAGCTGGCGTTACGGGATCCTCTCAGTATGATGAGTTGTATGCAGATGCGAAATTATGGTTAAATGAAGGTTGGATCGATTATTTTACACCTCAATTGTATTGGCCAATCGACCCGCCAAAACAGAGTTTTACTTCTTTGTTGAAATGGTGGGAGTCAGAAAACAAGCATAACCGCCATTTATGGCCGGGATTGAATACGGTGGAAGTCCGTTCTTCTAACAAAATTGAGGAGATCAAGCGTCAGATCGAAGTGACCAGGGATGTTACGCCGAACAGTACTGGTGCTGTGCACTGGAGTATTGCCGGATTGACAAAAAACCCGTTGATGTTGAAGGCGCTTTATGAAGGACCTTATCGTGCTCCTGCCTTAGTGCCGGCTTCACCTTGGCTTTCAGCCAACCCGATCTTGAAACCTACCTTGATGTTGACCAAACAGACCAGCAGTGTTTTTGCTAAATGGTTGCACAAACAGCCTGAGCAGGTGTTCAAATGGGTAGCTTATGCAAGGTATGGAAATACTTGGGAGATGGAAATTTTGGATGCGCCGCAGACAGAGTATAGTTTCCCGAAAACCAAAAACGGTCAAAAATTGAATGCGGTAGCTATTAAAGGTATTGATCGTTTAGGAAATGAAGGGGATTATATGGCAGAGGAGATTACCGAATAAATTTGCAATAATATAATTATATAGAGTTAATTTAACTTTAGTAAAGATAAAAAAAGAGGTTGTATCTATTTTAGGTACAACCTCTTTTTGTTGAATATGGCGGGTGTTTGGGCTCTTGGTCCAAGTGAGTTATAAGTGAGTTGTAAGTGAGGTGTAAGTGCCTTCACTTACTTACATATTACTTAGAGGATGCTTCCAACGCGCCGAAATAAAGTGTCTTGTCCTTATATAGCTATACAGATTATTGGTTTAATTCTGAATTGATTATACAGGCAAATTTGGTAATACTATATGTACTATACAAACTCTTTTTTCACTATTGGATATTTTTTCGGTT
>PJUF01000761.1_pt1 | contig 20340 bp, 14 predicted proteins | sample 1512191 | NCBI WGS metagenome assembly PJUF01 (sample SAMN08177673, study PRJNA422409) | Feces metagenome, whole genome shotgun sequencing project. | isolation source: Chicken feces (3) enriched on wood chips | host: Gallus gallus | place: USA: Madison | collected 2015-01-15 | reverse complement strand
TAATAATAAAGCAGATTTAGAAAAGGAATTTAGCGCTATAGCATTTAACGACGACGAGATTAAAAGAGCCATATTACAGGTTTATGAAGAGAATCGTTATGTAATGTGTCCGCATACAGCTACCGCATTTCTGGCCATAAGAGCAGAGAAAGCTCAGGGAAAACTAGATGAAAATCACGCCTACGTAATGCTTTCTACAGCACATCCCTGCAAATTTCCAGATGTATTTGAAGAGTTGAATATTGAATATGAAATTCCAGATTCTGTAGACGAACTTTACCATAAAGAACGTAAGCAAAAACCAATGACTACCAAGTTTGAAGATTTTAAAGCTTATTTGCTGGGATAGGATTAAGTAACAAGATATTAGTATTAAGAGCCCCTAATCTTAGAAATGGCCCAAAATTGCCAGATTGATGTCTTAGGAATTAAGTTATGATAAAGATTGGGAAAAAGGATTAGGGTGATCAATTTGTCAATCTTGCAGAGGGCTATAGTAAGGGTTTGCAAGAGGTTTTGCCGAGGCTTCTTCGGGTCAAGTCCACTAAATCAGTGGACTTGACCCGAAGAAGCCTCGTGTAAATATGCTCCAATAGCTTTTTAAGCATTTTTTCTTTTTCCTTTTTTTGTTACATTAATCCTTGAAAATATAGCGTTATAATGGCAATTCAAGAAGGACCAATTTTCTTAGAAGGAGTAACCATAAATGGGGTTATTTATTACAAGTGGAGAGATCTGTATCTTATGCGGGTTGCTCCAGGTAAAGGAGGTGTAAAACAAACTGCAGAGACTAAAAAGAGTTCAAGGGCATTTGGCGTAGCAAGCAGGGCAGCCAGGTTATTGTATCGTTCTTTTGAAAGCGTTATTCCTGCCTATCTTCATAACAGGGAGATGCATAATAGGGTAAGAGCGGTTATGCGTAAAATTGTAGGAAGAGATGATTCTTCGGTAAATTCCGCTTTGTGGAACTATAGTTATTTGGAGGGCTTCGCTTTCAATAATCAGGCAACTTTTTCTTCACAAATCTTTGGAGAGAATATTTGCCGTATTGGTATAAAGAATAGTATTACAGTGTCGGTTCCTAAGCTGAATTTAAAACATATCCCAGCACCTAAGACTGCCCGTTACCTAAGCCTTCGTTTAATGGCCATTGTATTTGATTTTCGTAACAATAAGCAGAAAGCTAATGAACTGTTAGAAATACGTTATGACTATCAGGATTCGGAAATCTCTGCAAAAGAAGCTGAACTGCATTTTTCTAAAAGGTTTAAGGTAGGGGATGTGGTTATTGTTGCCCTACAAATGGCCTTTCTTGATAGCAGAAATAAACAGATAAGTTCGGTTAAAGTTAGTGGGTGTGAAGTTTCGGAGATTATTAGGGTGTTTGTTATTAATTAATCAAGAAAAGGTTCCTGTCGGTTATCCCAAAAGAATAGTAAGTGTATGCTTGTTTCGGTAACTCTATAAAATAATGAACATTGTTTAGTGATTCTCGCTATCCTAATGGATTCATCAATAGCTGATGATTTAAACATAAGTGGTTGGTGTGTTATTAATGATATAGTGCTTTCTGTCTTTATCGGCAGATCTTTCTCCGAATTGCTGAAGGATAAATTCATAAACGGCAGTAAGAGTTTCTTTGGAACGGGGAGTATAATAAATGGTTAAGGTTATTTTTTACTTAACATGTCTCTTACTCCTGTGTAGGGAGTGAGCTGTCCTGCATTTGCTTGCGTTAAAGAAACTTTAACTCCATTATTAACGTATTCTGGATAGAGCTCACTCTTCTGTTCAAAGGCAATCTTCATGGCTTTCATTACAGCTTTCAATGCTATCAGCTGTTCTTTATTTTCGGGATAAACAATTAATGCGTCCATATACAAATATAATGATCTTTTTATTGTAGAATAGTAAGTGAAAATAAACGTTTTTCAGCATTGTTGTTGTGAATATCTATATTGTATTGGAGATTCTTGAAGAAGTACCCATTTGGAGACTCCATCTTTGGATCGGACGATTGAATATCAGAAGGCCTTTACAAAGAATTTCTCAAAATCACTTTTGCGGGATCTCTCATGGTAACAGGTTCTTTATTAATGATAGCTTTTGCAGCTTCTTTTCCCATCATATTAAAATCTGTACTAATAACGGTTATTCCGTTTTCCAATACTTCTTTAACGGCCGTATCGTTATAAGAAATCAATCCTATGTCTTTACCCAGCTTCCAATCTTTTTTTCTGGCAATTTTAATAATGTTGACATCGTCCTGGTCATAGCGGCTAAAGGTAATATAGGCATCCCCTTGTTTTGCTGTTACTTCATCAATAGTATTAAAAATCCTATAGTCTTTTTCATAGCGTTTAGCAAATATTTCGAAACCTTCCACAATATTTTTTGCATGAAATGCTTCGGGTGGGGAAATTAAAACCAAACGCTTGTATTTTTCCAGTTGGGGAAGAAGTTCGGTGAGAGAATCTACAATATCTGATTTATGATCCTGATAAATGCAGGTATATTCGCCTTTTAATCCTTTCTCCTGATAGTCTAGGATAATTCTTTTATGTGCAGGTATTTTGTTGAGTATATCTGTAGGTTTTTCTTTAAAAAAAGTAATGACAACAAAATGTGTGTAATTATTAAGATTTTCCTCAATTAGCTTTTCAAAAACTTTAAAGTTGTGGTGGTGAAAGTATACGTCTACATCGGCATGGTCTTTTATTGTTTCTAAAAAAGATTGGTAAACCCTGTCCCGCAGTACGTTCATTTTATCCAGAATAAGACAAATACGATAAGGGAGGTACTGTGCTTTCTTTTTTACATAGTAGCCTTTGCGGTATTCCGATTCGATAATCCCTTTTTCAGAAAGATAGTTTAAGCCCTTGAGTGCAGTCTCTTTACTGATGCCTAATTTTTCTGTAAGCTGATTAAGAGAAGGCAGCCTGTCATTAATTTTTAATTGATCACTCTCTATCTGTGTATTGATATAATCAACCAGTTGCATATATTTCATGCGGTGGTTAAGGCCTGTGGTTTGGGAAAGGGTCTCTAATGTGTTTTTCAATGTTATGACAGGTTTTGAAATGTGCTACAAAACTACTTTGTTTATTTGGATAAATCAAGTGACCAGAGTAGACCAGATTTGCTATTTGAATATAAAATAATATTGCTGTAATGTTTTTTTGTAGAATCATAAAAGATAATATATAATAAACGTATTGTTTATATATGTTCTCTTATTTAGCAGCGTTAAAGATAAGTTAATCTGTTAATGATAAAAATTTGGAAATATTAATTATTATTTGTTATTTAGTTTGTGCAAACCAAACCAAACCAAACCAAAATAAATTAAATTATGAAAAAATCATTACTTAAATCAACGGCTACAAGATTTTACTTATGTATTTGTTTTTTTACAGCAAATATGACTCATGCGCAGCAAGTGTCGGATAAAGATGGGAATCTATATGATGTAGTGCAAATTGGAAATCTAAAATGGTTAAAACAAAATTTAAAGGTTACAAAGTATAATAATGGAGATTTAATTACGACAGGTCTTACTAATAGTCAGTGGTCTTCTACAACTCAGGGAGCTTATGCTTATCCAAATGATGCTGAAGTAAATAAGGTAGTTTATGGTTTGTTGTATAATGCCTATGCTGTGACAGATCCGAGAGGTTTGGCTCCAGAAGGCTGGAGAGTAGCAACAGACGAAGATTGGAAAGATTTAGAAATTGCGGTAGGTTTAGCTGAGGGCGAAGTGAATAGTCCAGACTGGAGAGGGGTAATTGCGCCTATCTTGAAAGCGAATTCCTATAGTAATGGGCTTGATAGTTATGGTTTTTCTGTTATGCCCGCTGGTGTTAGAGATGCCTCTGGTATTTATAATTATTTTGCAAGTCATAATACTCCGAGAGCAGCTTTTTGGACTAGTACACCCAGTGCCACACAGGAAGCGAGATATTTAAGGAGATTATTTAGAGGAGGTTCTTCTAACCCTAATAATGACAATCATATAAATAGAAGTAATTGGCACATAGCTGAAGGTTATTCTATTCGTTGTGTGCAGGATGTAACAACTCCGGTTAATTTAATAGATTTCTTAATAAAATCTGATGGAATGGAGATTGTGAAAATTTCATGGTCAACTGCATCAGAGCTAAACAATGACTTTTTTGAAATAGAAAGATCTACAGATGGAAAGGTGTTTACAGCAATTACTAAAATTAGAGGAATGGGAACTTCTAATAGTGTTCAAAAGTATCATTTTGAAGATAAAAATCCATTTTTAGGTATTAATTATTACCGTTTAAAACAAGTTGATTTTGATGGTAAAACTACTATTCATGGTGTCCGGTTTGTAAATTTTAAATTGCAAAATTTGCCGTCTGTAAGTGTATCGCCAAATCCTTCACACAATAATAATATAACGCTTAACTTAACCAATTTTGGTGATAATAAGGTAACGGTTTATTTAATAGGAGTTGATGGCTCTTTATGGCACACAGAAGAAATACGTACAGATATAGCAAATAATAATTATCCATTAAATATTAAAAAGATCCTGCCTAAAGGACAGTATGTAGTGAAAATAAAATCTGTAGGTATTGAAGAAACGGTTAAACTTATTGTTTTATAGAAAGAGGAAAAGGTTAAGACATGAGAATATTTATCCTATTGTTTTTTATTGTAGTTTCTTTAAGTGTTTTTGGACAGCATAATCCTAAGGCTAATAAAGAAGCTGTTGTATGTCTTAATAAAGACATCCGTTTTACGGTTTTAACGCCCCGGCTTATAAGGCTTGAGTGGGACATTACAGGCTCTTTTACAGATAATGCTTCATTTGTAGTTGTAAACAGAGCGCTTCCTGTACCTAAATTTACTATAGACACAAAACAAGGGTGGTATATCATTCGTACAGATGAATTAGAGTTAAGGTATAAATTAAATTCCGGATGCTTTAATGCAGATAATCTACAAATTACCAACGTTAAGAAGAATGAAAATAAATTTTCTTGGCGGCCAGGTGCAGTTCAGAAACAAAATCTCAAAGGCACTTTAAGAACTTTAGATAAATTTGATGGAGATACTAATCTTAAAGGGCAAAAAATAAAATTAGAAGATGGTTTATTGTCTAAAGACGGATGGTTTTTCTTAGATGATAGCGAGTCGTTTCTATTTGATAATACTGAATGGCCATGGGTAGAGAAACGAAAAGCCGGAGCTAAACAGGATTGGTATTTTATGGGTTATGGAATGGATTTTAAATTAGCGATAGCAGATTATGCAGGTATTGCTGGTAAAATTCCACTTCCTCCACGATATGCATTTGGCTATTGGTGGTCACGTTTTTGGAGTTATTCTGATAATGAGCTACGCAAATTGGTAGATAACTTTGAAAAATACGATTTGCCTTTGGATGTACTTGTTTTAGATATGGAGTGGCACAAAGTAGATAGTCTTAACGCTACTTCGAGAGATGAATTTGGCCAACGAAAGTGGTGGACAGGCTGGACATGGAATAAATCTCTTTTTCCTGATCCGGCAAAATTTCTGAAATGGACAGAAAGCAGAGGGTTAAAGACCACGTTAAATCTTCATCCGGCATCTGGCATGGCTCCTTTTGAAGAAAAATATACAGCGTTTGCAGAGCGAATGAATTTTGATATTGCATCCAAAAAAAATATTCCTTTTCAGGGATCAAGTAAAAAATTTATGAATACTCTTTTTGATGTGGTGCTTAGGCCTATGGAAAAAGAAGGTGTCGATTTTTGGTGGTTAGATTGGCAACAATGGCCAATTGATAAAGACATTAAAGGGTTAAATAATACCTGGTGGTTAAACCATACCTTTTTTACTGACATGCAGCTGAATTCGAAAAAGCGTCCGATGTTATACCACAGGTGGGGAGGTTTAGGGAATCATCGCTATCAGATTGGTTTTTCGGGCGATGTAATTATTTCCTGGAATAGCTTGGCATACCAACCTTATTTTACAAATACTGCCTCAAATGTTCTTTATGGGTACTGGAGTCATGATATTGGGGGGCACATGTTTAAGGCGGGACAAAAAGAAGAGTTAGACCCGGAACTTTATACCAGATGGTTGCAATATGGTGCTTTGAGTCCAATTTTCAGAACACATTCTGCAAGGAGCTTAGTACTGAATAAAGAGTTGTGGAACTTTAGCGGAGACTATCTGGAAGCACAACAAAAAATTATTAAGTTAAGATATGCTTTAGCTCCATATATCTATACTATGGCCCGTCGGGCTTACGATACCGGTTTGTCTTTATGCAGGCCAATGTATTATGATTACCCAAAATTAGCAGAATCTTACGAGTATAATACGCAATATCAGTTTGGGGAGGATATGTTAGTTGCACCTATTGTAGCGCCAGCTGTAAATAATTTTTCTAAGGTTAAGGTATGGTTCCCTCCTGGCAGTGACTGGTTTGAATGGTCTACAGGGACTTTAATCAAGGGAGGGCAGGTATTAGAGCGGGAATTTTCTTTAGACGAATATCCAATTTATATAAAAGCGGGTGGGATTATTCCTATGTATAATTCTCAGGTCAAAAATTTAGATAAAAATCCTGTAGATATAAATATTGGTATTTTCCCAGGACCATCATATAGTATTAAAATGTATGAAGATAATGGTGATGATCAAAACTATGATAAAGAATATGCAACAACCAGTATAGAAACTAAAGTTATTGCAGATAAAACAGAAGTGTTTATCCATCCAAGAGAGGGTAATTATGACGGGATGACTGATTTAAAACGTTATAAGCTTGTCTTATATGGGACGCATATCCCCGAAAAAGTTTTAATTAATAACAAAGAAGCAATATATACAACAGAGGCCTTAGCCGGAAGCTGGAAGTATAATGGAAAAGAATTGAGCTTAGAAATAACATTACCAGAAACTAACTGCAAAGAATTATTAACTGTACAGGTTTATTTCTCTAAAAAACAACAGAATATTAATAATGGGCTTGTCGAAAAATTTAAACGCTTAAGTAAAGCAACTACTGAGCTAAAATACAAGAGGCGGTTATTTGTACTACCTCATTTAATAGGAGAAACAGAAGGAATAAGTTTGATGCTGGAATATTCGCCTGACAAATTTGATGAGCTAATCACAAATTTTAATACAAATTATAAAAGAATACCAGAATCTTTAAAAGAACTAAAGCTGGAAAAAGAAGTAGAAGACTGGTTTTTAAATTATATTCATTTTAAGTAAGAACAAATGCGTAAAACGATTTTATATATGTTTGGGGTTTTGCTATTCAATTTGAGTTGTAGCCCAAAATACAGTTTAACCCAAAAGGCACCTTTCCCTGTTTTTGATACCGAGGGACACCGCGGAGCAAGAGGTTTAATGCCGGAAAATACCATTCCGGGAATGTATTTAGCAATTGATTTAGATGTTACAACCTTGGAAATGGATGTCCATGTGAGTAAGGACAACAAAATTGTCTTGTCACACGATTCGTATTTTAATAGTGCTTTTGTGCTTGATCCCTTTGGTAATTCATTACCAAAGGGTAAAGATAAAGGACATTTTTTGTATCAAATGAATTATGACTCTATCAAAAAATACGATGTTGGCTCAAAAGATTATCCTCGTTTTCCTGAACAAAGGAAGATAAAAACATATAAACCCACACTTGATGCAGTTATAGATTCTGTTCAAGCTTATTTAAAAGTAAATAAAAAGCCTCAGGTATTTTATAATATAGAAACAAAGGGAAATCCTCTTAGTGATAATGTAGAGCATCCTGAACCAGAAACGTTTGTGAGGTTATTAATGGATGTTATTAATAAGAAAAAGATAACTCCTTGGGTAATTATTCAGTCATCAGATGTGCGCACATTGCAAGTATTGCATGAAAAATATCCACATGTAAGAACCTCTTTGTTAGTTTCAAGGGGTACTGTTGCAGACAATTTAGACAAACTTGGTTTTGTTCCTGATATCTATAGCCCTTATTATGTAAGGGTAACACCTAAGATAATTCAAGATTGTAAAGAGAAAAATATGAAGGTTGTAGTTTGGACAATCAATACTAAAGCAGAAATAGAGAAATTTAAAAAGATGGGTGTAGATGGAATTATCTCGGATCATCCGAATTTATTTAAAGAATAAATTCTTTGTGTGAATCTTCTAACAATTTTTGTTTTGAAAAACTAATTTTTATTCTTTTATTTGTCCTTACCAAACCAAACCAAACCACAAATAATTTAAAATTTTAAACATAATCATTTTAAAAACTATGTCAATAAGGAAAAGTATAACTCTTTTGCTGGTATTAATATACAGTTTGCCTGTATTTTCACAGCAAGAAATAAGAGGGAATATTACCGACCCACAAGGTCCTGTTCCTGGAGTTACTATTAAACTCAAAAACTCTGTTATAGCAACTGCAACAGATGCTCAGGGGAGTTATGTTATTAAAGCGCCAGTAGATGGTGTTTTAATTTATTCTGCTCTTGGTTATACAACTCAAGAAATCGAGATTAAAGGCCGTACGCATATAGATGTGTCTTTATCAGAGGAATTGTCACTTTTGAATGAGGTTGTAGTTGTTGGGTATGGTACACAAAAGAAAGTGAATCTTACTGGGGCTGTAACTGTTGTTTCATCAGAAGATTTGGTTAAAAGGCCTGTCATGAGAGCAACATCGGCGCTTCAGGGTTTAGCTCCAGGGGTAACGGTAACTCAAAACTCCGGTCAACCTGCAAGTGATGGAGGGACAATAAGAATAAGGGGAATAGGTACATTAGGGGATTCTAGCCCATTAGTTTTGATTGACGGAGTTGCAGGGAACTTGGACGGAGTTGATCCAAATGATATTGAAAGTGTTTCTATTTTGAAAGATGCCGCTTCGGCGGCTATATATGGTTCAAGGTCGGCAAATGGAGTAATATTAGTGACTACAAAATTTGCAAAAAAAGGAGCCATGCAGCTTAATTATAGTGGGTTCATAGGTAAACAATCCTTTACTGAACTTCCCGAATTTGTTGATGGATATACGTATATGGCAAAGATGAATGAAGCTTATACTAATATGGGAAGGACACCGCTTTATACGGAACAATATTTAGCAGACTATCAACGATACAAAAAGATTGATCCGGATCGGTATCCAGATACTGACTGGCAGAAGGAATTATATACAGGTTCAGGTTTCACACAAAGACATCATGTGAGCGTTAGTGGTGGAGATAAAGTTAGCGTAATGGGTTCGTTTGCTTATCAAGATCAACAAGGCCTTATTCCAAACTTCAGATCGGAGCGTTATTCTTTCCGATTGAATACAAAAATGCATGTTAAAGATAATTTACAGTCCAAAATATATTTGATGGGTAGACATGCACCAACATTAGTTCCAACCAATCAAAATAATATAAAGGCAGCTGTAAACCGATTACCAAATATTTACCCTGCTAGATTGACTAATGGAACATGGGGAGTAGGTTCTAATGGAAATAATCCGGTAGCACAAGCATTGGAAGGAGGCATGAATGATAGGGATTATGATAGTTTTAGAGCTACATTTCAATTAAATTATCAACCAATTAAAGGTGCAGATATAGAGTTTAGCTTTTCTCCTGACTATAAAGGAAATGTCGGACAGTCTTTTAATAGAAGTATAGCGACCTATTCTCCAGATATCGATGTGCCAACATATGTTGTGCCAGCAAAAAGTTCGTTAAGTAGGACCCATGAAAAAGTTTGGGAAAATACAACCAGACTTCTTTTAAAATATAATAAAACTTTATTAAAGCATTCTTTTTCATTATTAGGGGGGTACGAGCATATTTATAATCTAGCCGAAAGTTTCGGAGCTAGGAGAGTAGGATTTGCACTACCAGACTATCAATATCTTGATGCGGGGTCTACAGAAGAACAAACCAATTCCGGAACTGCGTCTGAATGGGGATTAAGGTCATATTTTGGTCGCATCAACTATTCTTTCAATGATAAATATCTGTTAGAGGCAAATGTTAGGGCAGATGGATCCTCAAGATTTCCACCAGGTAATAAATATGGTATATTTCCTTCTTTCTCTGCTGGATGGCGTATTAGTGAAGAGTTATTCCTGAAAGAGATTAATTGGTTATCAGAACTAAAGTTAAGGGCTTCTTGGGGAACATTAGGAAACCAGGAAATTGGGAACTACCCATATTCATCAGTAATAAGTTTAGGGCCAAGTTTTTCTTTTGGAAACGCTCCTGCAGATGGTGGTGTTCAGCGAGACATGGTTAATGAGACAATATCATGGGAATCGACAACTACATCTAACATAGGCTTCGATTTATCAATATGGAAAGGGAAATTAAATACAAGTTTCGACTATTATGTGCGTAATACAAGTGACATTTTATTAAGATTACGTATCCCTGCAATTATTGGTTATGTGAATGATCCTTATCAAAATGCAGGTAAAGTTGAAAATAAAGGTTGGGAATGGGCTATAAACTATAGAGATAGAAAAGGGGAACTAAATTATCAAATAGGGCTGAATATATCAGATGTTAAAAATAAGGTTATTGACTTAAAAGGTGCAGGACCAATAATAAGTGGCTATAATCTTATTCAAGAGGGTTATCCAATAAATACCTTATTTGGTTATCAGGCATTAGGATTGTTTCAATCTGTAGAACAAATTGCATCATCTCCTCTACAAGGCTTTAGTAATTATAGCTTAGGTGATATTATCTATAAAGACACAAATGGAGATAATGAAATAAATGTATCTGACAGAACACAAATTGGAAATCAGATTCCGCGTTATACGTTTGGTTTAAACTTTTCGGCACAATATAAAGGTTTTGATTTTAGTATGTTGCTACAAGGAATCGGTAAAAAGGATGTCTTATTTAATGGAGATGCAGTATGGGCTTTATATAACAATGGAAAAATGCAAAAATGGCATTTAAACCATTGGGCTCCTGAAAATCCGAATGCGACATATCCAAGGCTTATTGCAGAAAGTACGCATAATAACTATCAAAATTCAAGTTTTTGGGTTTATAATGCTTCCTATATGCGCTTAAAAAACTTGCAAATTGGGTATACAATCCCAGCTAAGCTTGTGAAAAGTTTACCTTTTGATAGGTTCAGAATTTATGCCGCAGGGGATAATGTGTTTACACTCCATCATATGCCTAAGGGATGGGATCCTGAGCGTCCGAGTGGTGATGCTGAGATTTATCCAATCGCCCGTACATTCATTTTTGGAGTAGATATTAAATTTTAATGTAAGAAAGGAAATACTGTTATGAAATATGTATATATGTTTTTTATGGCAATTGGACTAATGTCCTGTCAAAAAGATTTGTTAAATAAATATCCGTTAGATAGTCCATCAAGTGGTACTTTTTTTTCAAATGAAACGGAACTAACGCTGGCAATAAATAGCGCATATAGAACACTGTATTGGTTATCAAGTGGTAATGTTCCATATCAACTTTATTTAGAGGGATCTACTGATTTAGTATATGTAAGAGGAAATGGAGCTAACATGATCTCTGTTCAATCTGGACAATTTAGTTCGGAGACTGCTGTTTTTTACTCTGCATGGTCGTCTTTTTATGAATCTATAGGGAGATGTAATAATATTCTAGAAAATATGCATCGGGCGAAAGATAATGTTTCCGATGAGTTTTACAAGAGGATAGAAGCAGAAGCCCTCTTTTTAAGAGCGTACAGCTATACATACCTGGTGGCTTTGTATGGAGATGTTCCATTTGTTACGAAGATGTTGAGTTTGGAAGAAGGTCAGATGCCAAAAACAAATAAGGACATTATTATTGAGCATCTTTTTGAAGATCTTGATTATGCGGCAAGTAATTTACCTAAAACATGGGGTGGTAAAGAAGAAGGAAGAATAACAAAGGGAGCAGCATATGGACTTAAAGCCAGATTAGCACTATGGACAGGGCGTTATGATATTGCTGCCAAATCGGCAAAGGATGTAATTGATTTAAATGTGTATAGTATATATCCAGATTATGGTAACTTATTTAAGCATGAAGGAGAAAACTCTCAAGAGGCAATGCTTTATATCCCATTTCTGTTAGGCGTAAGTACAACTACAACTCCTAGAGAGATAGGTCCTCGTACGGGGCCTGGCTATTCAATTATTGTTCCAACACAAACTTTAGTTGATATGTATCAATGTACAGATGGTAAACGTGTTGATGAATCGTCTGTGTTTAACCCGGCAAACCAATTTGCGAGTAGAGACCCACGTTTACAACAATCTATTTTATATCCCGGACAATGGTACAACGGATATTTATTTGAGACAAAACCCTCTGCTAAAACTACACTACGAAATGTAAATGGTGTCATATCATCGGTGAATAATTTAGAAGTTACCAATGCTTACGGCACTTTTACTGGATATATCTGGAAAAAATATTTAGATGAAAAAGATATGCCGGATAATGTTACCCGTTCAGAATTGAATTTTATGCTAATGCGTTATGCTGAAATGCTACTTACTTATGCAGAAGCTAAGATTGAATTGGGAGAGATAGACCCTGATGTAGTTAAAGCAATTAATGATGTGAGAAGAAGACCAAGTGTAATGATGCCAGCCGCCGCTTTAACAATGACGCCTGGTGAGTTGAAAGAATTGGTACGTTATGAAAGAACGATTGAATTAGCAGGAGAAGGTTTCAGGTTGTTTGACATCAGAAGATGGAGAATTGCAGAGCATGTTTTACCGGGAAACGTTCTTGGTAAAAGAACTGCTGTTAGTTGGGATTTACCCGTTATCCCTACCTTCAATCAATACGGAAAACCCGTATATGATAACGAAACATTGATATTTCAGATAATAAGTACTAATGTATTTGATCCGTCAAAACACTATTTGTGGCCAATTCCTCAAAGGGAATTAGATTTAAATAAAAAGCTTGAACAAAACGGTGATTATTTAAAATAAGTTGTTATGAAATTATTTAATGTTTTGATTTTAATAGTAGGTTTTATTGTTAATGTAAGTTGCAGTAAAGTGCAAAATGTTGAACCCAATGGAGGAGTTTTGACTGCTGTAAGTAATAAGAATGCGGCAATTGTGTATTCAGTTCCAACAACATCGGTTACTGTAAAAGTAACTACATACAATATTTTATCTAAAAATTATGATAGTAAATTTCCCAATAATATTTGGGCGGATAGAAAAGATGCGGTGAAAGCTATCATTAAGCAATCGGATAATGTTCCTGAAATTTTAGGAATACAAGAAGGACAGAATATAGAGCAAGTAAATGCTCTCATATTACGTATGGGGACAGATTATGATAACTATGTTTCTCCTTTAGATATATCGGCAAGGGCTATTTTTTGGAAAAATGATAAGTATGAATTGCTTGCTTCTGATACTAAAGATATAATGGGAGGAAGTATTACGGGGTATTTGCCATATAGATATGCTAGCTATGTTCGTTTAAAACATATTGCCACTGGGAAATCATTAATCGTATTTAATATCCATTTACCAGCTGGAGGAGGTGATACATTACAGGAAGTAAGACATATTGCAGCAAATATTGTAGCATCAAAGGTGCAAAATTTTTCAAGTGATTTTGGAAATGTTCCGGTAATAGTAATGGGAGATTTTAATGGTTACTATAATACCGTAATATCAGGTTTTCCTTCCGCAGGAGCGACATTAACGAGCCATGGTCTTGTAGATACATATAGTGCTTGCGCTGTGGCAGACAGATTAAACGCAAATTATAGTACAAAGAATAATATGGTTGATGCTAAAGCTGTAAATGGGACATCTGGTAGTAAACGTTTAGATTATATTTTTACTTATCCTTTAAATGGTGCATCGGTTTTAGATTGGAGAAATATTATTAATTTTTCTTCAGGTTCTACCATTGATATGGAAGTACCTGTTCCTTCAGATCATAATCCAGTTCGTTCAAGACTGACTTTATATTGGTATAACTAAGCATGTTGGTGCTTTTTGAATGGCTAGTAAGGTATTAAAACTAAAAATTATGAATAGAGATATTAAAACCAAAATTAAACTCCTAAAGACTCACTTTTACCTTTGTTTTTTAGGTTTAATTACTGTAGGGACACTATTAGTCGCATGTAAGAAAAATGATGGAACAATAGGGATGAGTGTTCCAGAAATTATCTCTTTGTCTGGCTACACAAATAGCTTGTATGTTAAATTAACAGATGTGGGGACAACAAAATATGAAATCAGATATTCTGTTAATAACGATATGTCCGTTTCGGTATCTAAAGAAATAAGTGCTGTAGAATCAGAAGTAACAGGTTTTAAACCAGCAACTGTTTATTATTTACAGGTGAGGGCACAAAAAGGGGCGTCTTGGACAGAATGGTCTGAAATAAAAAAGTGTAAAACTGCAACATTTTCTACCATTGTTACCAGCATTAATATGTTAGGGAAAGAACATGATCCGAAATTTCCAAATAACACATGGGATAGTAGAAAAGAAGCTCTTAGGGATGTTATTTTTCAAGATAACAACAATCCTGATATTTTAGGTTTGCAAGAAGGAATGGACCTGACGCAAACTATGGAAGTAGTGAGCTTTTTGAATGGAAAGTATGATTCTTACGTTTCTGATAAGGAGATTTCAGCTAGAGCTATTTTTTGGAAACCCGAAAAATACAATTTGTTGGAATCAGATGATGTAGAAGCATATGATGGTACAGTTACTGGTCGTGAAAGATCTAAATATGCAACATTCGTTCATTTACGAGAGAAAGCAACCGGAAAGGATATTATGGTTTTTAATATTCACCCCAGATCGGGAGGTACGGCTGATGAACAAAGAGTAAGAGGGGTTGTAGCAAATGTAATAGCTGGTAAAGCTAAAGCAAAGTCTGAGCAAGCAGGCAATGTTCCTGTTGTTGTGATAGGAGATTTTAATAATCAGCCCGGTTCAGTTATAGGAGGTTTACCTCCAACTCCAGTAGTTTTTACCAACAATGGTTTTACAGATACGTTTGTTGCCTCTCCTCTAAAGATAAATGCTCACTATGCTACACATGATGATATTTCATTAGGCACAGCAACAATAGGGACAAATGGGAACAAACGTATAGACTATGTATTTATTTACCCATTGGAGAGGATAGCTGTTTCTGAATATGCTACTATTATAAACTTTGCTAATAATTCTAATATAATTATGAAACAGCCTATTCCCACAGATCACCGTCCGGTACGGGCAGTAATTCATCTGCATTATTAATAAAATAACTAATTAAGGAATTAAAACTAAAAATCGATGAAGAATTATAGAAAATATTTGTGCTACATGCTAATGCTGCTTTCAGTATTAGCATGTAAAAAGAATGATGATGTTCAGGAAGAGAAATTTTTGGATGTAAACCTTAGTTTTCCAATAAAGCCCAATATAGGAGATATATTAACGGTTAACTTGTATTATGCAGAAAATGCAGGTGAGAAATTTTACGAACGTATACCAGATGTAATTATCCAAAGAACGTTAAGCGGAGAAGAGGTAGAAAAGGGGTTGCGGGTAACTTTCGATGGTTTTAAGAACGTTACGTACGCTTATGTTAGTGCGCATGTTGATATGAACTCTGATAATGAACTTAGTGATGGAGATTTGGCAACATTCTATAATGATAAATCATTTAAAGATGTAGCAGAAGGATATTCATCTCCAGATAATGTTGCCAAAAAATATGCAATAGATATGGATATGAGAAAAGTGGTTGGCGTAGAACCATTAAGAGATATTGATGGTAATGAGTATCAGACTATAGTAATTGGTAATCAGGAATGGATGGCAGAAAATCTAAAAGTTACCAGATATAGAAATGGAGATCCTATCGTTAAAAACCTAAGTGATTTGGATTGGGCAGGGACAAGCATAGGCGCTTATGCTATTTACCCATATTCTGGTGTAAGTGGGATAAACTCTGAGGGCCACATGAAAGCCACTTTTGGTTTACTATATAATGGACATGCAGTTTCAGATGAGAGAAACATAGCGCCAGAAGGTTGGAAAGTGCCTACAGATGATGATTGGAAAGAACTGGAAATGTTTGCAGGAATGACTAAAGCAGAGGCCGATGCTGCCAATTGGAGGGGTAATATTTCATATTTGTTTAGAAGTAAGACAGGATGGCCGTCAAGATATAATGGGACAGACGATTTTGGTTTCGCAGTTTTGCCCGGAGGTTCAAGAAATGCAAATGGAACATACGATTATATTAATGTAAGAGCAAACTTCTGGACCGCAACACCGTCGGCAACACAACCAGACCGTTTATTAAGGAGAATATTTCAAGATGCCAATTTGACAATCAACCGTTCTAACCTAAGTAAAAATGAGGGATACACAATCCGTTGTGTTAAAATAAGGGAATAAGTGTATGAAAAACATCCATAAGTACAATTTTTACTTTTGCTTTATCGTGTTTTACTTATTTATGGTCAAACCACTTTTCTCAACACCATTTCAACCTTGGTTTGAAGAAATGTTCGAGTTATCTAAGCAAAATAAAGGATGGTCAAAAGCAGAGTACCTTAATATACTTGACGCCTTACGGGATAAATATAACGATCATAGTTCATTATTGGAGATGAGTTGGGAGGTTAGAGATAGCATATGGTACAAACCATTAGTAAAACAAGATATATATAAATCTTTAGCACAGAGGTACCATAAAGCTTACCTTATTTCTTGTAAAGAGCGAGGTGTATTATCTGAAAAATTCGATATTAATGTAAACAATTTAGAAGGTGTAAAGAGGTTAAGAAATATATACCTGGAATCCCGAAAGGCAGAATATGTAATATTGACTCCAAAAGAAACTAATCAACCTAAAATTAACACCCCGTTAGTCTATGGAGTAAGACCCGGAAGTGAAATTATTTATCGTGTTGCGGCAGTTGGCAAAAAACCTATAAAGTATAAAATAAAAGGGTTACCTCGTGGGTGTTCGTTTGACAGCGAACAAGGAGTAATTCGGGGAGCGATAGCAAAAGAAGGTAGGTATGATTTTTCGGTTATTGCTCAGAATAAATACGGAAATACCGAAAAGGCCTTAACCATAATAGTAGGAGCTACTATTTCACTCACACCGCCAATGGGTTGGAATAGTTGGAACGCATTTGGCATTGATGTTACAGCAAGGGATATTAAGAATACTGCGGATCAATTAGTGAAATCTGGTCTTGCTGATTATGGCTGGAATTATGTTAATATTGATGATTGCTGGATGTTGAAACCAGATACTCTAAATCTTACACGTATTCCTAAGGGACAAGAGAATGCTGTGAAGAAGTTCTATAATATCAAGAAAAAGAAAATCCGTAATAACCAGAAAGAAATAACAGGTAGTCCAAGAGATTCACATGGAAATATTTTATCTAATAAGGATTTTCCAGATATGAAGTCTTTAACAGATTATATACATCATTACGGTTTAAGAGCAGGGCTTTATACATCGCCTGGACCTTATACTTGTCAAATTTATGAAGGTAGTTATGGGCATGAATTAGCAGATGCCAAGCAATATGCCGAATGGGGGTTTGATTATCTTAAGCATGATTGGTGTGGTTATCGGGCAATTGTAGAAAAACCAAATTTAGAAGAAGCAAAGTATCCATTTCAATTAATGGGTGATGCTCTTAAACAATTAAATAGAGATATTTTATATAGTCTCTGTCAGTATGGAAGACAAGATGTTTGGAAATGGGGTGATTCTGTAGGTGGAAATCTTTGGCGTACAACAGGTGATATTCATGATACATGGGATGTAGTATCCAGAATTGGATTTCGACAAGCTGGTTTAGAAGCCTATGCGAAACCTGGGAATTGGAATGATCCAGACATGTTAGTGGTTGGTTATGTAGGATGGAGTAAGAATCTGCGACCAACTTATCTTTCTCCAAACGAACAGTATACTCATATTTCTTTGTGGAGTTTATTGGCTGCACCACTCTTAATCGGTTGCGATTTAACTAGATTGGACGATTTTACTTATGGTCTGCTTTCCAACTCGGAGGTTATCGCTATTAATCAGGATATATTAGGGAAGCAGGCATCAAGAGTGATTAAAGAAGAAAATATTGAAGTATGGTCAAAACCATTAGCAGATGGTTCTATAGCTGTGGGAATATTTAACCTTGGAGAAGACCCTGTTGATTATTCTCTATCTCTTTCTTCTCTTAATTTATCAGGCGAATATCAAGTTAGAGATTTGTGGAAACAAGAAAATATGGGGGAGATAAACTCTAGGATGTCTTTTAAAGTGAATAGACACGGGGTTAAATTGATAAAAATCTATCGGGATATTAAAAAATAGGAATATGGTTTTAAAAAGGTTTAAATATTTTGTAATACTGTTTTTGATGCAGTTTAACTTAAATATATGCTTTGCTGAGGGGAGAGTAGAAAATATTGTATTAGTACCTTATACAAACCAAGTACTGGTCCAATGGAAAGATATAAGGGGAGCCCAGAAATATGAAGTTCAGTATTCAGAATTTGAAAATTTTCATAAGGCATCGCTAAAAGAAACATCACTAATAAGATTAGAAATATTGGACTTAAAGGCAGGTACAAGTTATTATTTTAAGGTTCGCGTTCTGGATAAGAATGTATGGTCAGAATGGTCGGAAGTTAAAAAAATTAAAACTGCGGACTATTCAGTAACTGTAGGGACTTATAATATTTTAAGCTCTAGATATGATCATGTTTTTCCAAACAATATCTGGGAAAACAGAAAAGAAGAAATGAGAAATATCATTCTTCAGTCAGATAATAATCCTGATATTTTGGGAATACAGGAAGGAATGATAGATGCACAAGTTAACGATTTGGGAAGTTTATTAAAAGGTAGTTACGTTTCCCATATATCAAAACGAAAAATTTCTGCGAGAGCTATATTCTGGAAGCCTGAAAAATTTTCTTTGGTAGAGTTTGATGATGATATAGAAATTTTAGATAGTAATACTTCTGGTCATCCTACTCAGCGTTTTATAAGTTATGTGTGTTTAAAAGAAAAAAAAACTGGTAATAATTTAATGGTATTTAATATTCATGTTCCTGCCAGTTATCTGGCAGATAGAAGTGAAGTGAGAAATATAATGGTAGCTTTTATCTCAGAGAAGGCAAAAGAGCTGTCACATAATAAGAATAATATACCTGCTATTGTATTAGGAGATTTTAATGATATACTTACCACATCGCCCTCCAAAGATATTCTTTCTGCACCAAACGAAGTGCAAAAAAGAGGGTTTGAAGACACATACAGTAAAGCTATCAATAAAATTAATGCAAATTATTCTACACATGATAAAATAACTAATGGTATGGTTAGTTCGTCCGATTATCTCAAAGGAATTGGAGCCAAACGTATAGATTATATATTTTGTTATCCGGCAAACAAGGTTCAGGTTTCTGATTATAGAATCATTATTAATTTCGATAAAGATTCTGGTACAGTTTTAAAACAACCGATTCCTTCTGATCATAGACCTGTACGCTCTACACTGCATATATATAATTAGAGTATAACCTCAAATCAACAAAAATGAAAATTAATAGAAATTCCTTTTGCTCTTTTATAGGTGTTTTAGCATTGTTTTTTTGTCCGATGTTAGTATCTGCTCAAAACACTGTTTCCCTTAAAAATGAAAATGTGCAACTCACATGGAAAAGAAATAAAACTGGATACTATATTGAAAACATAAAAGTCAATATAAATAATAAACCTACAAATGTTCCCGCTACATCAGGAGAGTATACCGTACTCTATTCGGAGAAAAAACCGACATCAGAACCTAACTGGACACAAATAGATGAAAAATCAAAAGCTTTTCCAGAGAGCTCTTATAGTCTGATTATAAACCGGTGGAAGCATAACCTGGATCAGGTTGCCTTAAATACTACCGGGCAAGCAATTGATTTCTTCCCTTCTCAAGCAGCTCAAAAAAGTAAAACTGAAGCTGATTTTTCATTTACTTCTAAAGAAGTAGACGTGAAATCAGTATGGAGATTGGATAAAACATTCCATAACGATATTGTTGTTGAAATAGAGCTTACCGCAAAAAAAGCTGGATATTTTTCTATCGCTAGTCCTGCTTTAACTACAATAAATGAAGAAGATATAAAATGGGGGATGATTCCAGGGCATTTTCAAGGTAAAGAACTTCAAAAAGATTTGGTTTTAGGATACGGGTATGGACAAGGAATTCCTAATAGACCAATAATCGTTAGAGAACGTACAGCAAGCACATTATCTCCACTTGTTTCAAATAAACAAGGTATTACATTAGCAGTAATT
>PJUF01000758.1_pt1 | contig 20376 bp, 12 predicted proteins | sample 1512191 | NCBI WGS metagenome assembly PJUF01 (sample SAMN08177673, study PRJNA422409) | Feces metagenome, whole genome shotgun sequencing project. | isolation source: Chicken feces (3) enriched on wood chips | host: Gallus gallus | place: USA: Madison | collected 2015-01-15 | reverse complement strand
GGATGTCTTTTTCTTTGCCGCTGGTAGCGGCAAGGATAGGATTACTGATTTCTCAGCCAGCCAGAATGACAGCCTGAACCTGCATGCCTACAACCAGGCAACCGCTGTGATTACTCAGGTGGGAAATGACACTGTCATCGACCTGGGCGGCGGCAATATCATCACCCTGACCGGTGCCCTGAAAGCCGATGTCACAAACCATATCACGTGGTGAGGGACGCGACGGAATTGTAAAATACGTGATAAAATCGCTCTTTACAGGTATAAGGGAACAGCGGGGGACAAATGAATGCCTGCCGTGTAAATCACAGAAGCGTTTATGATCCACCTGCTTACCCGTTTTAAGGTCAATCCGACGCTCGGCCGGGCGCTGGCGCAGTGCCGTCCGCATTTCACTAATGCGGCGATCTTCAGCTTCTTCATCAATGTGCTCAGTCTGGCGCCAACACTTTACATGCTTCAGGTGTACGGTCGGGTTGTGCCCACAGGCGGGGTGATGACCCTGGTATACCTGACGGCCATTTTGCTGGTGTCGCTGGCAACCCTGTCTTTTCTCGACAGCCTGCGCGGGCGCTTGTTGATGCGGTCAGGTGTGCGGCTCGACCGAATCCTTGCCAGCGATGTCCTGAACCATCTCTATGCGCGCACCAGTACAAAAAAGGGCGCGACCAATACCACCCTTCTGCGTGAATTCGATGCCTTCCGTCAGGTTTTGAGCGGACAAGGCATGACAGCCGTTTTTGACCTGCCATGGATTGTCATCTTCCTTGGCCTGGCTTTTTATCTTCATCCTCTGCTGGGCTGGCTATCCATCGCCGGAGGCGTTCTCCTCGCCATCGTAACCTGGCTGAGCGAGCGCGCCTCCTATCAGTTTGTCACCCGTTCGGCCGAGACCATGGCGGCCGCCTATGCGCGTCAGGATGCCACCAGCCAGAAGGCCGATGTGGTCCGGGCGCTGGGCATGAGGCGCGCCTTGGTCGATGTGCAGTTGAAAGAGCGCCACGGCGCGCTGGACGATCAGGTCAAGGCCAGCCTGAGTGTCAGCGGTTATTCGACGGCGTCAAAATTCATCCGCCAGTTTCTGCAATCGGTCGCGCTTGGTGTCGGTGCCTGGCTGGCTATTCATCAGCAGATTTCGGCTGGCGCCATTTTCGCCGCTTCCTTGCTGATGTCACGTGCGCTTACGCCCATGGAACAGGTCATTACGTCCTGGCGCAGCCTGATCCGTGGCTATAATGCCTTTCGTGCTGTTGACAAGGCATTGAACGAGCAGGATGCAGGCATACCCCTCACCGCCTTGCCTGCGCCCAAAGGATTGGTCGAGATCGATGGTCTGACAGTACAGCATCCCGATCACAAGGCTTTCATTCTGCAGGGAATCAGTTTTCGCGTAATGCCGGGGGAACTGGTAGGCGTGGCCGGGCCCAGTGGCGTCGGTAAATCAACGCTGGCGCGGCTGATCGTTGGGGCAGACGCCTATGAAGTGGGCACTATTCGCTTCGATGGGGCTGAACGGCGCGACTGGGATCCGGAAAGGCTGGCGCGGTATATCGGCTACCTGCCGCAGGATTCAGCGCTGTTCGGCGGCACGGTGCGTGACAATATCTGCCGCTTTGAAACGGCGAGTGACAACAGTGAGACCGGAATTGATGAGGCGGTCGTGGCGGCGGCAAAGCTGGCCGGTGTCCATGAAATGATCCTGCAATTGCCGCACGGTTATAATACGATGCTGGGGCTGAACGGGCAGGGGCTTTCAGGAGGACAGGCGCAGAGGGTAGCGCTGGCGCGGGCCCTTTATCGCGATCCCGCTGTTCTGGTCCTTGATGAGCCGAATGCCTACCTCGACAGCGCCGGCGAAATCGCTTTGATCGAGGCCATGACCGCCGTGTGCAAACGTGGCGGCAGCGTCATCATTATTGCGCATCGTACGAGTGTTCTGGAACGCGCTTCGAAATTATTGATGCTGGCCAATGGCCGGGTGCAGTTCTTCGGCACGCCGCAACAATGGGCCGAAGCCGTAGCCAAACAGCGCGGCCAGGCCAATCTGGCGCCGATTGCCGGCGGCAAGGCGGGGATGAACTGACATGCCGACTGAGCCCGAAATGCCTGCATCGCCTGCCCCTCGTAAATCCGTAATCTTCAATCCGTTCCAGTTCGGGAAAACCGACATGACCGGACTGGATGATCCGACACCGGATATTTTAAAGGGTTTGTTTGTCGTCATTGCTTTCTTCGTCGTGCTGCTCGGCTGGGCCGCACTGGCCCGCGTGGACGCCGCCGTATACGCGCATGGCACGATCGTGGTGACGGGCAGCCGCCAGGAGGTTCAGCACAAGGAAGGCGGCGTGATATCGGCGCTGCATGTCAAGGAAGGGGATCATGTCGTCAAGGGCCAGGTTCTCGTCGATCTGGCGGGTGACCAGACGGAAGCCACGGCCAATGCTCTGATCGCGCAATATATCGATCTCAAACTAAAGGAAACGCGTCTGCAGGCGGAACAGTCGGGCAGCAATGGATTTGCCATACCTGCGGAAGTGAATGACTTTGGCCCTCAGTATCAATCACTGGTTAACAGCGCCGCTCAACTTCAGCGCAATACACTGACTGCCAATCATACCTATATGGCGACCCAGCTCTCGGTACTCGATCAGCGTGTCGAGCAGACGCGCGAGGGCATTGCGGGTTATGAAGAGCAATCCAAATCCAATATCCAGCGGCAATCCCTGACAAAAGACGAACTGGCAGGGGTCCAGGATCTCCAGGCCAAGGGCTACGCGCCAATGACGCGCGTACGTTCTCTGCAGGAGGAAATTGCCGGGCTGGAAGGCGAATACGGTGCCTTGCGCGCCAATATCGCCGCCTCGGAAGCAAAGATCGGTGAAACGCGGATGCAGGCCGTATCGGTCCGCAAGCAGTTTCTTGACCAGACCATTTCCGATCTCAGTGACACCCAATCCAAGCTGAAAGCCATGGAGCCGCAGATGCTGGCGGCGCGGACAAGCTATGATCGACTACATATCCGTGCCACAGCAACCGGAAAACTTATGGGCTTAAGCGTTTTTACGGTCGGCGGTGTTATCGTGCCGGGACAGAAAGTGGCAGAAATCGTGCCCGATGCGACACCACTGGTTATCCAGGCCATGGTCGATGTCAAGGATGGTAATGACATAAAGCCGGGCCAGATAGCGCAGGTGCGCTTTACCTCCCTGCATGAACGCGATGTACCGATCCTCAATGGCCGTGTCCTCGATGTTTCGGGGGATAGTTTCAGCGACAAGGAAACGAATAAGGCCTTTTATACAGCGCGGATTCAGATCAGCCCGGAAACCCTGAAAACGCTGAACCACATTATGAAGGACAGTGGTTCACTGAAACCGGGTTTGCCCGTGGAAGTGGTGGTGCCGTTACGTAAACGTACGATGCTGCAATACCTGCTGGAGCCGTTGAATCAATCCTTGTGGAAGACCTTCCGGGAAAGCTGAGTCAGGCCGCCTTCACGGCGCCAATGAATTCCACCGGACGGCCAAGCAGGTAGCCTTGCGCTTCCTCGCAGCCTTCTTCGCGCAGGAGGCCCAGTTGTGCCTCCGTTTCGACGCCTTCGGCTAGCACCGGTATCTCCAGCGACTTGCCAAGCGCCAGTATGGCGCGGACGATAGCACGCGCCTGAGCGCTCTTGTCGGCTTCCATCAGGAAGGAGCGGTCGATCTTGATCTTGTCGAACGGGAAGGAGTTGAGCGTGTCGAGCGAGGCGTAACCTGTGCCAAAGTCGTCGATGGCGATGGTGACACCCAGCGCCTTGATCTGGCGCAGGAGGTGCAGGGCATGAGCCTTGTCGCCAATGATGGTCGATTCGGTGATTTCCAGTTCGAGGCGCGAAGGCGAGAGGCCGGTTTCGATCAGAACCTGCTGAACGGTTTCGATCAGGCTGACAGTGTTGAGCTGGACCGGCGACAGATTGACAGCGACCTTCAGGTTATTGTTCCAGCTTGCCGCTTCGCGGCAGGCCGTGCGCAAAACCCAGTCGCCGATCTCGACGATCGAGCCGCAGTCTTCCGCGACCGATATAAAATCGATCGGCGGTATGAAGCCGCGTACCGGATGTTTCCAGCGGATCAGAGCTTCATAGCCGGTTATTTCACCGGTCTTGACTGACTGCTGGACCTGATAGAACAGCCGGAATTCATCATCCTTCAGAGCGCGTATCAGGTCTTTTGCGATGGCGTTGCGTTCACGCGCCGCCTCGTCCATGCCGGCGTCATAGTAACACAAGCCACGTCCGGTGACGGTCTTGGCGCGCTGCATGGCCAGGTCGGCGTTGTTGAGCAGAGCCTCCCGCGTTTGTCCGTCCTGCGGGTAGATGCTGACGCCCATATTGACATTGAGGACGATATCCTCGTCACCAATGCGGAAGGGTTCGCAGGTGCAGTCGTAAAGTTTTTGCACGGCAGCGCGGAGGTCTTCAAGACGCTTGAACCGGCGCATCGAATTGAACTCATCGCCGCCGAAGCGCGCCACCAGACGGCCATCGACATGGGCGTGGTCCACAAGCCGCTTGGACAGTTTCTGCAGCACCTCATCGCCCGCCTGGTGGCCCAGGCGATCATTGATTTCCTTGAACTGCGCGATATCGAAAGCCACCATGCCGAGGTATTCGCCGTTTTGACCGGCAAGTGCCAGTTCCAGTTCAAAAGCATCGTTGAAATGGGTGCGGTTGGGCAGGCCGGTCAGGGCGTCATGGCGCGACATATGCTGGATGCGGGCTTCAGTCGCACGGCGCTCGGTAATGTCCTCGAAGGTCGAGACCCAGCCCCCATCGGCCATGGGGCGATGTGAAATCGACATGAAGCGGCCCGGAAAATAATCCGAGACATAGGTACCGCCATTCGGCTGGGCGATCAGTTCGCGATGACGGGCGTGCAGGGCTTCGACCGCTGATTCATCAGGCTGGTCATTGCGTTGGTTCATGATGGTGGTAAGCAGGGCGCGGAAGCTGACCCCGGGCTGCACGAGGGTTTCATCCAGCCTGTAGAAATCAATGAAACGGCGGTTGGCCAGGATCAGGCGCTCGTTGCGATCGAACAGGCACAGGCCCATGGGCATGTTGGACAAAGCGGCGTCGAGGTTGCGCGCAGACGTCCTCACGGCATCTTCCGCAGCCTTGCGCGCGGTGATTTCGTGAGTGATATTGGCGAAACCCAGCAGTTTGCCGTCATTGTCGCGCAGGGCGCGCAGCAGGGTCTGCCCCCAGAAGAGACCGCCATCTGCCCTGCGGGCCGGCCCTTCCAGCTCTGCGCTGCCCTCAAGTTCGGCCCGCTTCAGCGCTTCGCGGTAGCGAATGGGAAAATCGGTATCCACGGCGCAGACATCGGCGTAGACGCGGCCGGTGATATCTTCGACACGATAGCCATTGTTACGATTGCTGCCGGTATTCCAGTCAGTGACGCGGCCCTGCGGATCGAGCAGAAAAATGATGGTGTCCTTAAGGCCCTCCAGCAGAACCCGGAAGCGGCGATTGCTTTCGTCACGCATGAGATCAAGCTTGCGCCCGGAAATAACGGCGAAGGCGCACAGGGCGAGAACGGCAATGGCAGCCATGGTTATGGCCAGGGACATCGAACCGGGAGACAATACCAGTCCGCCGAAGGCATGGGCAGGATCAGGCAGGACAGTAACCGCGCCCATGGCGGTGAAGTGGTGCGACACAATGGCCAGGACGAGCAGGAGCGGAGACAGGCGGGTAATCCAGCGCCCCCGGGGCGTTTTTTGACCCGACTGATTGATTGCCCACATCGCGATGGCGCCCAGCACAACCCCCAGTCCAATCGAGATGGCAACCAAATCGAAGGTCCAGGCGATGCGGCCGGGCACGTCAAGCGCCATCATGCCGAGGTAGTGCATCGAAGCGATGCCGGTGCCCAGCACGGCGCCGCCGATGAAGCTTGAATAGCGGAAACCGCGGCTGATGCCGATTTCAATGCCGCCGACCGTAATACCCATGGCGCAGACGAGCGACAGCAGGGTGAGGCGCAGGTTGAAGCCCATGGCAATGCCTGGATTATAGGCCAGCATGGCAATGAAGTGCGTGGCCCAGATACCGAATCCGCCGGCGGCGCCAGCTGTCAGTATCCATTGCATCCGCTGAGCACCCGAAGTGGACTGGGCGCGTTCAATGGTCAGTACGGCGACAACAGAGGAAAATACGCAGACGACTGCCGCCAGCAAGACCAGCTTCCAGTCGTGCTGATCCTTCAGGCAGTAAAGAATTCTGTACATACGTATCCACCGGATTGCCGCCGGTATTTTACCGGTCGTTAAGCTACACCAAACCCGTTTTACAGGCTATACGCAGGTAGTGTGACACAATATGATTGTGATGATGTTAATCTGTCAGACGAATTGACCCGATATCAGGTAACGGTTTCCGGTTGCGGTGAAATATGCCCGCGAATCCAGCTGGCGAAAGCTTCGGCACTCAGTTCGCCATTGCCGACCACCATGAAGCCAAGACAGCAGGTCGTGTCGTCGGCGCTGAGCCGGTAACCATTGAGTGACAGGAACAGTTCGGTTGTGACCAGGGCCGTGGACAGATTGGCATCGTGAAAGAGCTGGTCATGGGCAAGGGCGTAGCCATAACAGGCCGCCAGACTGGCCAGATCGGTGGAGGCGCTTTCATTGAGGGCATGACTACGGGCGTGCATCATCTTCATCGGGCTGAGTTCGCGTAAACCCGCACGACCGCCGTGTTCGGCGGCCTGTTCGGCTTGGATGGCCTCGATCAGGCCTTCGCGGATCAGAACGAACGGCATCTACCTGTTCAGTTCATGAATGGCGTTGCGGCGCTTTTTCATCAGGTCGCGCGCTGTCTGCATCTGTTCGGCGAAGACGGGATCATAAGGGGACAGGCGGTAACCGTCCGGCGTTTCCGTAACGAAGACAGAGTCGCCCTTATCGAGCTTCAGGCGGGTGAGCAGGTCGCGCGGCAGGATGACGCCGAGTGAATTGCCGATCCGGGTAATTTTCAGTTCCATGACTGCCTCAGACGAAATGTTCGCCTGAGGCTATATCACTGAAAGCGTCAAAATTCCGTGTACGAACGCCTGTTGGAACGGCTTATTGCAGGCTGCCGTCGTCACCCAGGGCCTTGTAAAGGTCCACCAGGTTGGTGGCACGCAGGGCCTGCAGGCTGATCAGGGTCTGCTGCGAGGCATAAAGCGTCCGCTGGGCGTCCTGAAGGGTCAGGTAGCTGTCCACGCCATTGTCATAACGCGCCTGTGATAGAGTGAGGCTTCGTTGTGCCGCGTCGGTGGCGGCGGTCTGGGCGTTCAGGCGTTCATCGATGCGCGCCCGAACGGCCAGGGCATCGCTGACTTCGGAGAAGGCCGACTGGATGGTCTTTTCGTACTGCGCAACGGCGATGTCACGGCTAGCCTCGGCGCTTTTCAAACCGGCTATATTGGCGCCACCGGAAAAGATCGGGATAGAGATCGACGGCACGAAACTCCAGGTGCCGTTGCCCGATTTAAACAGGCCATCGAGATCGGGACTGGACGAGCCGGTCGAACCGGTCAGGGTAATGCGTGGGAAGAAGGCAGCGCGCGCGGCGCCGATATTGGCGTTGGCCGATTTCAGGTCATGCTCGGCCGTCAGCACGTCGGGACGATTGAGCAGGACATCAGATGGCAGGCCGACCGGCAGGGTATCGGCCACCTGCCCGGTTTGCAGGCCATCGGGCAGCCGGTCGGCGGTCAGGGGGGCGCCAGTCAGCAGGGTGAGGGCAGCCTTGTCCTGGTCGATGACGGTTTGCAGCCGCGCCACATCGGCGCGGGCCGTCTGGGCCAGAACCTGAATAGAGGCGAGGTCGAGATCGCTCAACACCCCGATTTTGGCGCGGCCCTCGGCAATGGTCAGGGTATCCATGCGCGTAGACAGGGTCTGCTGGGCCAGGCGAAGCTGATCCTGGTCCGAGGCCAGGGTCAGCCATTGTGTGGTGACAGCGGCGATCAGGCTGATCTGCACGGCGTTGCGGTTTTCGCGTTCGGCGAAGAAGCTTTCTATGGCGGCGTTTTTCAGCGACCGAACGCGACCGAACAGGTCGATTTCGTAAGCGCTGAGGCCCAGATTGGCCGTGTAGCTCCGGCTGGTCTGGCTGCGCGGATTGCTGAGCGAGGCATCGATCGCCGGCAGCAGGTCGGCGCGGGCGATGCGATATTGCGCCTGCGCCTTTTCGACATTCAGCGCTGCTACGCGCAGGTCGCGGTTCTGTTCGAGCGCGAGATCGACGGTCGATTGCAGGCGCGGATCGGTAAACAGGTCACGCCACTTGATCGGTGCGTTGGAAGCGGCGGGCGCTTCCACCGGCCATTCGGCGGCAACCGGTGCGGTGGGGCGTTCATAGCGCGGCGCCATGGTGCAGGCTGACAGGGCCGTAGCGGCCAGCATTGAGATTACAGCTGCACGTCTCATTGACGGCCCTCCTTTCTGGCCGCTTCTTTGGCCGCGATATCCTGCGGCAGGTTATCCATGCGGAACAGTTTCTGCACCAGCACGAAGAACAGCGGCACGAAGAAGATGGCCAGGAAGGTGGCCGAAAGCACGCCGCCGATCAGGCCGGTGCCGATGGCGTGCTGAGACGCCGAACCAGCCGAATTGGCCAGGGCCAGCGGCAGGATGCCGAAGGTGAAGGCCAGCGACGTCATGATGATTGGGCGCAGGCGGATACGGACGGCCTCCAGCGTGGCGTCGAGCAGGGTGCGGCCTTCTTCGTGCAGGATCTTGGCGAATTCAACAATCAGGATGGCGTTCTTGGCCGACAGCCCCATAGTGGCCAGCAAGCCGACCTGGAAATAGATGTCGTTATCGAGGCCGCGGAACCAGGTGGCGAGCAGGGCGCCGAAGACACCCAGCGGTACGACGAGGATGACGGCGAACGGGATCGACCAGCTTTCATAAAGTGCCGCCAGCAACAGGAAGACGACGAGAACGGACAGCGCATAGAGGGCCGGGGCCTGCTGACCGGATTCCTTTTCCTGCAGTGAGATGCCTGTCCATTCGAAACCGACCCCGGCGGGCAGCCTGCCGGCCAGCTCTTCCATCTTTTCCATGGCCTTGCCGTTGGACTGGCCGGTGGCGGCGGTGCCCTGGATTTCCATGGAGCCCGCGCCATTATAGCGTTGCAGTTGCGGGGGACCGAAGGTCCAGCGCGAGGAACCGACGGCCGAGAAAGGCACCATGGCGCCTTGGTTATTGCGCAGGAACCAGCGGTTTATATCTTTGGGCTGGCTGCGGAACTGGCTGTCACCCTGGACATAGACGCGCTTGATACGGCCGCGGTCGATGAAATCGTTGACATAGGTGCCGCCCAGCGCCGTGCCGAGCAGGGAGTTGATATCGGAAACCGCCACGCCCATTGCACCGGCGCGGGTGTTATCGATGTCAAGCTTCAGTTGAGGGGTGTCGTCCTGGCCACTGGCCCGGACATTGGACAGCAGAGGCTCCTTGGCAGCCATGGCGACAAGCTGGTCCTGCGCTTCGGCCAGGGTCTGGTGGCCGACACCGCCGACATCCTTTAGCTGGAGATCGAAGCCTGAGGCATTGCCGAGTTCGCGCACGGCCGGCGGGATGATCGGGAAGACGCGGGCGGTATGGATTTGCGAGAACTTCTTGTTGACGCGGTCGACAAGGGCGAAGACCTTCATGTCGTCGCTGTGGCGTTGCTTGAAGTCCTTCATGCGGACGAAAGCCATGCCCTGGTTGCCACCGGAGCCGGCGCCGCCAAAACCGGCGATGGTAAAAACGTAATCGACCGCCGGGTCCTTTTGATAAATTTCCTGCACATGTTTGAGCATGGCCACCGTCTTGTCGGTGGTGGAGCCGACCGGCAGCTGCACCTGGGTCATCAGCGCGCCCTGGTCTTCGTCAGGCAGGAAGGAGGTCGGCAGGGTCATGGCCAGGCCGACCACGGCGGCGATGATGCCGGTATAGACCAGCATGAACAGGCCCGGCTTGCGGATGATGCCTTTGACGGACTTCTGATAGCGGTTGGCGAAAACCTGAAAGCCGCGGTTGAAGCCGCTGAGCAGGCCCTTGACGCGAACCTGTTCTTCTTCGCCTTCGGGCGCGGTATTGGCGCCTTCGTGTTTCTTCGGCGCCTTCAGCAGGGTGGCGCAGAGCGGGGGGGTCAGCACCAGGGCGACGATGACAGACAAGGCCATGGCGGAGACCAGCGTGACGGAGAACTGGCGATAAATGATGCCCTGCGTGCCGCCGAAAAAGGCCATGGGGACGAACATGGCGGCCAGCACCGAGGCGACGCCGATCAGGGCGCCGGTGATTTCATCCATCGACTTTTGCGTGGCTTCGAGCGGCCCAAGCCCTTCCTCGTGCATCACCCGTTCGACGTTTTCGACCACGACGATGGCGTCATCGACCAGCAGGCCGATGGCCAGTACAAGCCCGAACATGGTGAGCGTATTGATCGAATAGCCGAAGACGGCAAGGATGCCAAAAGTGCCGAGCAGCACCACCGGCACGGCGATGGCCGGGATAAGCGTGGCGCGCCAGTTTTGCAGGAAGACGAACATGATGATGAAGACAAGCGCGATGGCTTCGACCAGGGTCTTCACCACGTCTTCGATCGACAGCTTGACGAAATCGGTGGCGTCGTTGGGAATGGCATATTTGACGCCGGCCGGGAAGGACGGTTCGAGTTCCTTGATTTTCGCCTTGATCAGGTCGGCGGTTTTCAGTGCGTTGGCGCCGGTGGCCAGGGTGATCTGCATCCCGGAAGCGGTATGGCCGTTCATGCGGGCGATGTTGCCGTAGGATTGCGGCCCGAGTTCTACACGGGCGACATCGCGGAGGTAGACGGGCGTGCCGGCCGCGTTGTTCTTGACGATGATATTTTCGAACTGTGCCGGGGTCTGGAGCTGTGACTGCGCCGTAATGGTGGCATTGAGCGCGGTGTCGGGGGCGGCCGGATCGGCGCCGATGCTCCCGGCGGACACCTGCGTGTTCTGGGCATCGATGGCATTGACGACATCGTTAGGCGTCAGGCTGAAGCTGGCCAGTTTGTCGGCGTTGAGCCAGATGCGCATGGCGTATTGCGAGCCGAAGACGCGGGTGTCGCCGACGCCTTCGATACGTGAGATCGGATCGTTGAGATTGGAGGCAATCCAGTCGCCGAGGTCGGCGTTCGACAGGCTGTCATCGTCGGTATAGAGGGCAATGGCCATCAGGGTTGAACCTGACGCCTTGTTGACACGCAGACCCAGGGCCTGGACGTCGCTCGGCAGGCGGCGGATGACGGAATTGGCCTGGTTCTGCACCTGGACCTGGGCGAAATCCGGATCAGTGCCGGCCTCGAACACCAGGGTCACCGAGCCGGAACCGGTGGAGGAGGTCGAGGTCATGTATTTCAGGCCGTCAAGTCCGGTCATGCCCTGTTCGATGACCTGCGTCACCGAGTCTTCCACCACTTTTGCCGAGGCGCCGGTATAGGTCGCTGACACCGTCACCTGCGGCAGGGCGATCTTGGGATACTGCTCGATCGGCAGGGTGAAGATGGCCAGGGTGCCGGCCAGCATGATGACGATGGCGATGACCCAGGCGAAGATGGGGCGAACGATAAAGAAACGCGATAACATTTATGGCTGCTCCGTCGCGGGAGCCTCGGTGGCGGGTGCCGGCTTGACCGGCTGGGCCTTGATGTCGCCCTTGTCCTTTAGCTTCATGGCCCCCTCGGCGATGACCTTATCACCGGGTTTGAGGCCGTTCAGCACCTGCCATTGCGTACCCTTCATCTGGCCCAGCGTAATGACCTGCTTGTGCGCCTTGTTATCGGCGCCCGCCAGCAGCACGCTGGCCCCGCCCTTGGGATCGAGCACCACGGCACCTTGCGGGATCAGGATCGCCTGCGAGACCGTGCCCTTGACGATGCGGGCATTGACGAACATGCCGGGCAGCAGCAGGCCCTGCGGATTGGCGAAGACGGCGCGCAGGGTAACGGAACCTGTGGCGGGATCGACCGTGACGTCGGAAAATTCCAGCCGGCCGGTGAGCGGATAGGTCGAGCCGTCGTCGAGGGTCAGGGTGACATCGGCATGATCGGGCGCGCCCAGTTCACCCGACATCAGGGCGCGCTTGAGCTTCAGCATGTCGGAGGCCGACTGGGTGATGTCGACATAGATTTTGGACAGGTCCTGGATCGTGGCCAGTGACTCCGATTGATTGGCGGTCACCAGCGCGCCCGGCGTGACCGCGGACTTGCCGATCTGGCCGGAAATAGGCGAGACGACTTTGGTGTAGTTCAGGTTGATCTGGGCGGTCTGGACCGCGGCCTTTTGCAGGGCCAGTGTGGCGGCGGCGGTTTTCAGCGCCGTCTGGGCGTCGTCGTAATCCTGCTGGCTGATGGCCTTGATGCTGATGAGCTGCTTGTAGCGGTCGGCCTTCTGTTTGGCCGAGTCGTAATTGGCCTGGGCCTGGGCCTGTTGGGCCAGCGCGCTGTCATAGGCCGCTTGGTAGGTAGCCGGGTCAATCTGATACAGCGATTGGCCGGCGGAAACTTTCCCGCCCTCGGTGAACAGTCGTGTTTTGATGATGCCGCCGACCTGGGGACGTACGTCCGATACAAGGAAGGCCGAGGTGCGGCCGGAAAGCTCCTGGGTCACGTCAAGAGGCTGGGTGTTCACCACCACATAACCGACCGTTGTCGGACCGCCACGCCCTCTGGCGGCATCGTCCTTCTTGGAGCAGCCGGAAAGACAAAGCGTACCGATAAGAGCAACGGTAATCGCGGCGGAAACGGGTTTCAGCATCAGGGAGCCTCTTGGTTACTGCCATTCTTAACGCAGATGCGAATGAATTCCGGCGAAAATATCGAATAGATTTTCGTATGGCAGGTATTTACGCATGTCCATATCCTCCAGGTTTTAAGGCTGTGTGACAGGAACGGCCTATAGGCGGGGAGGGTTGACAGGAAGTGAAAGCTGGGAGGTGATCGCCGGTCAACAATTGCAGCGAAGCGGAAAAAGCGCTTGAAACCCGCGGTGATAAGACGCAAGAACGACCGGACCGACTGAGGAAGACTGATGAACAAGACGGTATTGGTAACAGGCGCGGATGGGTTTACCGGCGGTTATGTCACACGTGACCTGGCCGCCCATGGCTATCGGGTGATCGGATTGACGCGTCGCGACATGCCGGCGGCCGATTTTCCACACTGTGCCGGACTTTACAGTGCCGATCTGACGGATCAGCCGGCGCTTGAGGCTGTTATTGGCGAGACGCGGCCCGATGCCGTCATGCACCTGGCGGCGATCAGCTTCGTGGCGCATGGCGATGCCGACGCCATCTACACGACAAACCTCAACGGCACGCGCCATCTGCTCGAAGCCTTGAAGCGGACTACCCGGCCGGATAACGTGCTTCTGGCCTCCAGTGCCAATGTCTACGGCAATGCCACGCCGGGCGCCATATCGGAAGGCGCTGTTCTGGCCCCCGCCAATGACTATGCCGTCAGCAAGGTAGCCATGGAATATATGGCGGGACTGTATCGTGACAGCCTGCCGCTTATAGTGACGCGGCCATTCAACTACACGGGCGTAGGGCAGGGGGAAAACTTCCTGCTGCCCAAGATCGTCAGCCATATCCGCCGCCGCGCTGATAGCATTGAGTTGGGCAATATTGATGTCGCGCGTGATTTTTCCGATGTCCGCATGGTTGCCGAAGCCTATCGGCAACTGATCGAAAATCCCGCCGCTACTGGCCAGACGGTCAATATCTGTTCCGGCCGTGCCTATACCCTGAAAGAGGTCATCCGCATGGCCTGCGATATTGCAGGCCATGAGATTGAGGTACGGGTCAATCCGGCTTTCGTTCGTGCCAACGAGGTCAGGGTGCTTCAGGGAGATCGCCGGCGCCTGGAAGCGGTGGTGCCCGATTTACCGGCCTATGATCTGGCTGATACCTTGCGCTGGATGATCGAAGCGCCTTAACCTATGATTCCTGTAAATTTTTCCTTGTCCGTCGAGATCTTATGAAGACGCCATCCCATCTGGAAAAAATCAGACCTGCGGAGTCGGCGGAAGAACTTTTGGCGCTCTATGACGAGCGCTTTTTGTGGTGCGCTTATAAAACGATCATGGGACGAACGCCGGATGATACCGGCCTGAAGACCTATCTGCCGCTCCTGCGGAACGGCGAAGATCGCTGGGCGGTTGTACAGGATCTGGCGGCTTCGGAAGAGGGCGTACGTTATGCGGCGCGCGGCGGCATACCCTTTCCGGTATCCCAGCCGAATGTGCTGCAAAAGGTGTTTCGTCGCCTGGGGCGCATTCTGTTTCGCCGACTGGGCTGGGTCAGCGGTTCTCGGCGTTATCTGCGCCTGGAAAACCGGATGGGGCAGGGGTTCGAGCAGGTACTGACGCAGTTGAGTGGTGGTGTTTACGGGCAGGACGCCTTGCGCGATGCACCTGATAGCCTGAACGCCCAGATCGGCGATCTGAAACGTCTGGCGGACCTGCCGCCGACGGCGCAAAGCATCTATTATCGTCTGCGTGCGCGCATGGCGCTGCGGAAGGGGCAACGCGGCTGATGCATATCATACTCGATTTGCAGGGCGCCCAGGGCGACAGCCGCCTGCGCGGCATCGGACGTTACAGCCTGTCCCTGGCCGAAGCCATTGTGCGCAACCGCGGCACGCACGATATCATAATCGCGCTGAACGATATGCTGCCGGACGGTGTGGAACCTGTTCGGGCGGCCTTTGAAGGGCTGCTGCCGCGTGAAAATATCCGCGTCTGGCGCGGCGTCGGCCCGACCGATGCTTACCAGCCAGGCAATGAAGGGCGCCGCCAGGCGTCGGAGTGGTTGCGCGAGGCGTGGCTGGCATCGCTGGCGCCTGATGTGGTGCATATTTCCAGCCTGTTTGAGGGCTTCGGCGACAATGCCATCCACAGTATCGGAGCCACAGGCTGGGCACTGCCAACGGCCGTCACCCTTTATGACCTGATCCCTTTGCTGAAGGGCAGCAGTTTTGGTCATGTCGAACCGGCATTCGAGCCCTTCTACCGTGACCGGCTGATCCATTTGCGCCAGGCCGATCGGCTGCTGTGCATCTCCGGTTCAGCGCGTCAGGAAGCGATTTCCCTGCTGGGTGTGAAGGACGAGGTCGCTGTCAATATCAGCGCGGCGGTCGATGCCCGTTTCCATCCGCGCGACATAGAGGCGGCGGAACAGGCGGATATGATGGCCCGCCTGGGTTTATCACGCCGGCCGGTCTTTTATTCCGGTGCGATCGACGAGCGAAAGAACCATCTCCGTCTGATCGCGGCCTATGCGCGACTGCCCGATGCCTTGCGCCAGACGCATCAGCTCGTTATCGCCGGCCGATTACCGGATGCCGATCTGGAGGCCTTCAATCGCCAGGCACAACAGGTCGGCCTCAAGCCGGGCGAGATGATCCTGACCGGAAGGGTCGAGGATAACGATCTGGTCCGGCTCTACAATCTCTGCGCCCTGTTCGTCTTTCCGTCCCTGCATGAAGGCTTTGGCTTGCCCCTGCTGGAAGCCATGGCATGCGGCGCGCCAGCCATTGCCGCGAATCTCACCAGCATGCCGGAGATCGTCGGGCGACAGGATGCCCTGTTCGATCCCTATGATGTCGACGCCATAGCCGCAAAGATGCAGCAGGCGCTTGAAGACGAGACATTCCGTGCCAGCCTGTCCGAGAGCGGACTCAAGCGCGCGGCGACCTATTCCTGGGATGTGACGGCCCGAAAGGCGATCGCGGCGTTTGAAGCGCTTCATGCGGCGAAACCAGCGGACATCGCGCCAACCCCGGAAGCCGTTGTCGAAGCGGCCATCGATCATTTCGCGGAGCGGGCGGACCTGGGGAAGGGCGGACTGGTTGCCTTGTCTGAGGCCCTTGCAATGACCTTTGCTCTGCCAGCGCCCCGGCAGTTGCTGCTCGATATCTCGGAACTGGCCACCAAGGACAGCCGGACCGGCATACAGCGCGTGGTCCGCAGTCTGTTGGGGGAGCTTCTGGCGCGCCCGCCGGCAGGCTTTGTCGTGCGGCCCGTATATAGTGCGCAGGGCGCGACGGGTTATCGTTATGCTACGGGTTTCATACGGCATTTTCTGGCCGGCGGCGATGATATCTACAGCGAAACGGATGTGGCCGACGATACGGTAATAGAGGTCAGGCCCGGCGATGTCTTTCTGGGACTTGATCTGCTGCACATGATCGTTGGCCAGCAGGCGGATCTGTACCGGTCCTGGCGGCGACTGGGCGTGGAGGTCTATTTCGTTGTCTATGACCTTCTGCCGATCCGGTTGCCGCAGTTCTTCAATGTCGAGGTCGAAGACGCGCACCATAAATGGCTTCAGGTGCTGGCGGAAATGGACGGCGTGGTGGCGATCTCCAGGGCTGTGGCCGATGAAACCGTCCAGTGGCTGGCGGAGAAAGGGCCTTCGCGTCATCGGCCGCTGAAGGTCGGCTGGTTCCACCTTGGCGCCGATATCGAAGGCTCGCGTCCGTCAACCGGCGTGCCGCCGGAATCCGCGCTTGTTTTCCAGGCGATGCGCGAACGCCCGACCTTCCTGATGGTCGGTACTATGGAGCCGCGCAAGGGATATGCCCAGGTAATCGACGCATTCGATGCCTTGTGGGCGGAAGGTGTGGACGCCAATCTGGTGCTGGTCGGCAAGCTCGGCTGGCATGTCGGCGCTCTGGTTGGCAAGGTGCGTGATCACCCGATGCGTGGTCAAAGGTTCTTCTGGTTGGAAGATGCGTCAGATGAATATCTTCAAAGGCTGTATGAAAAGGCCGATGCTCTGATCGCGGCTTCGGAAGGCGAAGGGTTTGGTCTGCCGCTGATCGAGGCGGCGCGGCACGACTTGTCTATCATTGCGCGTGACCTGCCGGTCTTCCGCGAGGTGGCCGGAGAACGCGCCAGCTTCTTCGCCGCCCATGATGCTACCGGCCTCACCGAACATCTGAAAGCGTGGCTGGTGTTGCACGCTGAGGATAGCGCTCCTCATTCGGCTGGCATGCCGTGGCTGACCTGGGCGCAGAGCCGGGATCAACTGGTCGACGTGATTCTGAACGGGAAGTGGTACACAGGCTGGATCTGAGCTGACCAGAAACAGTCTGGCCACTGAGGATCAGGGGCGCGGCTCATGGATGCGGCGCACAATATAATCGCGCTTGCCGCCCTGACACCTGGCGCATGATTGTCAGAGTGGATCAATTGAGGCCAGGCCCATTCTTGGCGTTTTCCCTCAAATCGGGAAAGGATTGGCCAAATTTCGCCTTACTTGAAATATAGTCGTGAGATTGCGTCGTCCCGATACTTTTGCATCAGTGACAATAGAAATTGTTCTGCTGTAAGGAAATGCCGCGGACAGAAAATCTTACGGTCCGCTGAATCAGGCCTGATCCCGGATGACAGCATGCCGGGTGGATGTCTCTGATGGACTGCGTTTGAATTTGAGTTTGAGCGGCAATTTTTTGCCGGCCAAGTTCGATTTATTATTATGGCAGGTGCGAAAAAAGCGTCTCGCCAGCTCGCCTGGTCCTGTTTGTGTCTTGATGTTTTCGTATAAGAGGTTTTCGATGAATCTCCGCCCAGTCTTGTTTTTCACACTTTTGGCGTTGAGCGCCTGCGGCGGTGGCGGTGGCGGTGGCAGCGTTAGTGCCGGGGGAACGGGCGCCAGCGGCGGATCCGGTGCGTCCAGTTCCAGCAGTTCAAGCAATGCGCCCGCGCCGACCGTTACCCTGAGCGCCTCACCCATATCGATTGCGGCGGGAAGTTCCAGTGTTCTGACCTGGAGTTCGACGAACGCGGATACCTGCGCCGCATCGGGGGCGTGGAGCGGCACGAAAAGCACTTCGGGCTCCACTACAGTTACGCCCAGCGCGACATCAACCTATACGCTTTCCTGCACCGGTGGCGGCTGGACACCCAGTCAATCCGTGACGATCACAGTTTCGGCCCCGACTGTAACCTCTGCTTCGGCCTCGACACTGGGGACCTATACGGTCGCCAGCTATACCAGCGGCATCGCCTCCGGCAGCCAATATAACATTCCGAAAATCTGGTATCCCACCAACGGAACGGCGCCCTATGCCGCTGTGGTGTTCATCCCCGGTTACGGAACCACCTATACGGAAGCGCCATATACCGTGCGCCTCAACGGAAAGACGGTTGTTGAGGCCGACATCATACAATGGGCCAATTTCCTGGCCTCGCATGGTTTCGTGGTGATGTTCATCGATCCGAAGGACCTCAACTCAACGCCGAATACCCGCTCGCTCGCGCTCGATCAGGCCGTCAACGCCCTGGTGGCGGAAAACACCCGCAGCGCCAGCCCCTTGTTCGGCCGTCTCCAGACAGACAAGATCGCCGTCATGGGCCATTCCTACGGCGGCGCCGGCGCCATATTGGCGGCCGGCCTTGGCAATTCGCATGTCGTGGCGGCCGTGGGGCTCAGCCCGGTGTCATCCAGCACCAACCCCTATGGCGCCGACAAGACGCCGACAATCATGATATCAGCCGTGGCCGATCCATATCTGTCCAACTTCCCGCAGCAGTATGGCACCATCCCCTCCACCACCACCAAATTGCTGGCGAACTTCAAGCAGAATACGGCCGAGTGGGAAAGTATGCACGCCATTGCCCTGACCCCACTGGGCACCCACTCAACCGATCCTGAAGTGGCGCGCCTGGCACTGTCCTTCCTGGAAGTCTACGTGCATGGAGATGCGCGCTACAAACCGTTCCTGGTCGATGATCCCGCAAACCTCGCCAATTTCAACTACGTCAATCCGTAAGGGGTAGCCATCCGGTAAGAGGGGGTACGGCAAAGATTATTTAGAGCGGTAACTGCCGCGAGGAGTTGACAGTGGCATCTGTAATCGTCAGTGGGAACAGCATCACATTCGGGGCAGGCAGTGATTATGTCTATACCCTGTCTGATGCGACGGCCGGGCCCGGCCAGACAAAGTTATATGTGTATGCCGACCAGCTCGGCGCGGGGGACAATCTGACATTCGATGGGTCTGCTGAGACAACGGCGTCTATCTATCTGACGGCGGGCGCCGGTGTCGATGTCCTGAAGGGCGGCCAGGCGAATGACCATTTCGTCATGCACGACCATCTGACCGCCGCCGATTCTGTTGATGGCGGCGCGGGTTATGACTGGCTGTATCTGATAGGTAATTATTCAGCCGGGCTTACCTTTGGGGCCTCTACTATCAAAAATATCGAGAGCCTCTATTTCGGCGCAGGCTACAGCTACAAGATTACCCTGAATGACGCGAACATTGCCGCGGGGCAGCAGTTGCAGATTTACGGCAAGAATCTGGCGTTGACCGATTCTCTCAGCGTGAACGGGGCTGCGGAAACCAACGGTTCGTTTTATTTCGACAGTGCGACTTCCAAAAACACGCTCAGCGGCGGGGCGCAGACGGATACCTTCTATATCCATAGTGGCGTCGGGCATGGCGGGGTCGGTACGCTCAATGGCGGTGCCGGTAACGACATATTCGTCTTCGATGGTGATCTGGTTGCGGCAAACAGTATAAATGGCGGCAGTGGAACGGACAGTGTGGACCTGTCCGGGTTTGGTTCGCTCACCCTGACGATGACCGCAACGACCATGACGGGCATCGAAACTCTAAGCCTCAGCGGAGGAACTGCGTCCATTACGACTCATGATGCGACGATTGCTGCCGGCGCACGTCTGGTGATCAGTTCGGACACGGGCCTGACCCTGAATGGCAGCGCTGAAAAGGACGGCTATTTCACGGTAAATGGTAGTGAATACGGCGACAGTATTAAGACAGGCGCGATGAATGATACCATCAGCACATATGGGGGCAACGACACGTTAAACGGTGGCGCCGGCGCGGACACGATGACGGGCGGTTTGGGCAACGATACCTACTATGTCGATAATGTGGGTGACAAGGTAATCGAAGCTTCCAATGGCGGCACCGATGCGGTCATCTCGTCTGTGACGTTCAGCTTGTCAGGACAGTATGCTGAAAACCTGACGCTGACAGGCACGACCAATATCAACGGCACGGGCAACGGGCTGAATAACGTTCTTACCGGCAATTCCGGCAATAACATTCTGGATGGCAGCACCGGCGCGGATACCTTGTCCGGTGGTTTGGGCAACGACACCTATTATGTCGATAATGTGGGTGACATAGTGGTCGAGGCTTCGGGCGGGGGGACGGACTCTGTTATTTCGTCTGTGACCTACAGCCTGAAGGGACCATATGCTGAGAACCTGACGCTGACAGGTACGGCCAATATCAACGGCACGGGCAACGGGCTGAATAATGTTCTTACCGGCAACTCCGGCAAT
>PJUF01000757.1_pt1 | contig 20395 bp, 12 predicted proteins | sample 1512191 | NCBI WGS metagenome assembly PJUF01 (sample SAMN08177673, study PRJNA422409) | Feces metagenome, whole genome shotgun sequencing project. | isolation source: Chicken feces (3) enriched on wood chips | host: Gallus gallus | place: USA: Madison | collected 2015-01-15 | reverse complement strand
TTGATGAGGAAGATCCAGTGCCAGCTCAGATAGGTGGTGATGAAGCCGCCGACGGGCGGCCCGACGATCGGCCCGACGAGGCCGGGGATCGACAGCCACGCCATGGCGTCCACGAGCTGGTGGCGCGGCGTCGCGCGGACCAGCACCAGCCGGGCGATGGGCGTCATCATGGCGCCGCCCATGCCCTGCAGGAAGCGCGAGAGCACGAAGGTCGGCAGCGAATCCGACATGGCGCAGGCGACCGAGCCGACACTGAACACGACGATCGCCGCACGGAAGACGTTGCGGGCGCCGAAACTGTCGGCCATCCAGCTGGAGATGGGGATGAAGATGGCGAGCGCTACGAAATAGGCGGTGAGCGCGAGCTTGAGCGCCACCGGATCGGTGCCGATGTCGGCGGCGATGGCCGCCAGCGAGGTCGCGATCACCGTCGAGTCCATGTTCTCCATGAACAGCGCAACGGCGAGGATCAGCGGGACGAGGCGCGACGGCATCAGGCGATGGCCTCGGCGCGGGCCGGCGGCAGCGGCTTGCTCCGGTGTCCCGAGACGTCGGCCCCGGCATCCGGCGGCAGGCGCAGGAAGGGGATGATGCTGAAGGCCGCGACGACGGCGACGGCGAACCAGGCGATCTGGAAGTCGACGAGCGCAAGCGCCTCGCCGCGGATATGCGTGGTCAGCTCCAGCAGGCCGCCGGCCAGGGCGATGCCGAGCGCCACGGCGATCTGCTGGCTGACGGCGGCGATCGACGTTGCCTGGCTCGCCTCGGCCTCGCTGACGTCGGCGTAGCTCAGCACGTTGAGCCCGGTGAAGAAGAACGAGCGGCCGATCCCGCCCGCGAACAGGCACGCCATCAGGAGGACGTGCGGCGTCGCCGGGGAGAACAGCCCGTTCACCGCGAGGAACACGCAGCCGACGGTGGCCATCGCCGTGAGCATGCGCGGAAAGCCGAAGCGCGCATAGACCCGCTCGGCGAGCACCTTGCTGAGGATCGCCCCGAAGGCCGCGACGAACGTCGTAAGCCCGCTCTCGAACGGTGTCAGGCCGAAGCTGAGCTGCAACATCAGGGGCATGAGGAAGGGGAAGGCGCCGGCCCCGATGCGGAAGAACAGTCCACCCACCATCGCCGTGCGGAACAGATGGTTGTTGAACAGCTTCGGGTCGAGCAGCGGGAACGTCGTGCGCCGGCAATGCCGTAGGTAGAACGCCGAAGCGATGACGCCGACGATGATCGCGGCATAGCCCGTGGCCGGCGGGATGGCCGGCAGGCTGATCACCGAGAGCCCGAAGATGATGCCCGAGAACGCCATGGAGGTGAGGAGAAGGCCGAGAATGTCGATGGGGCGCGGCGTGCGCGGCTCGGGCGGCGGCAGGAACCTGGTGGCGAGGAGAATGCCGGCGAGGCCGATCGGCACGTTGATCCAGAAGATCCAGTGCCAGCTCAGATAGGTGGTCAGGAACCCGCCCAGCGGCGGGCCGGTGAGCGGCCCGATGAGCGCCGGCACCGACAGCCACGACATGGCCGCGACCAGCTGGTTGCGTGGCGTGGAGCGCAGCAGCACAAGGCGCGCAATGGGCGTCATCATCGAGCCGCCGACCCCCTGCAGGAAGCGCGACAGGACGAAGGTCTTGAGCGAGAAGGAGAAGGCGCAGGCGACCGAGCCGACGACGAAAACGAAAATGGCGGCGCGAAACACCACCGTCGAGCCGAACCTGTCGGCCATCCAGCCCGAGATCGGAATGAAGATCGCGAGCGACACGAAATAGGCCGTGAGCGCCAGCTTGAGCGAGATCGGATCGGAGCCGATATCGGTCGCGATCGCCGGCAGCGACGTCGCAATGACCGTCGAGTCCATGTTTTCCATGAACAGCGCGACGGCGAGGATGAGGGGCGTTACACGGTTCACTTCCGGCTATCGGGCGGGTTCGCGGGGCAGGGCGCGCGAGGAAAGAGCCTGTCCGATAAGCCACCTTCCCAATCGTGACAATGCCGCGGGCCGGCGTTTTTGGCTCCGCACCCCGTTCTTTCGCCCCGCCGAATGGCTCCAAAACGGGAACGAGCCTGCCCGCACCCCGTTGCTCCCGGCGCACGATCCGTGTCAAATCCGCACAAAAGATCACCGGGTTCCTATGAAAAGCTTCTCGTCCTCCAGTTTCGCGTCAGACAACGCCGTTGCCCTCGACCTCGCCGCCGATGCGGTGCGCGACAATCCGCAGGCGCTGTTCACCGACTTCCAGTGGTTCCTGTTCGAGGGCAAGGACACGATCTATTTCACCGCCTTCTCGAAGACCCACTTCGAGAAGGAGATGGTCGAGGATCTGGTCGAGCAGATGGTGGCGCTGGCGCCGCAGCTGACCCATGGCTTCAAGGGCGCCCGTCCGGGCCATCCGTTCGCCCGGCACATCCTGCACGCGATCACCAGCGTCGAGGACGTCGACAGCTTCGAGGGCTATCCGGACAAGTGGCTGTCGATCAGCCGCGACGTGTTCGCGACGCCAGAACTGCCGCTCTTCCGCGTGATGGCGGCCAACCTCAAGGGCGGACCGGATGCCGAGGGGCGCGCCTCGATCATCCAGGTCCGCTCGGCGCATGCCCTGCTCGAGGGCTCGGATTCCTCGCTGCTGACCCGCTCGCAGACGGCCAACCACGGCATCCAGTCCGACGCGGGAAACCAGGTCGGCTGGCGCGCGCGTGCCGGCGGCGCGTTCCGCGGCTACCTCATGGCCGCGATCCACACCATCGTTTCGCACCTGCGGGCGCCCGAACCCAAGCCGATGGCCTTCAAGACGCTGGCCCTGCCGCGCCAGCGCATGCGCGCGCTCGCAACCAAGCTCGGCGTGCGCCAGCGTTCGCTCTATTTCGCGCTGGTGACGTTCGCGCTGCTCTCCGAGCGCGAGCGGCGCTCCAAGGAAAAGGTCATCACCGCGGCCTATACGATGCTCGACACTAAGCGCACCGCCTCGGACGACGATTTCTTCCGGGTGCGCGCACTCGAGGCGAAATTCCCCTACGAGGCCGATTTCGTGACCTATGCGCGGGCCGTCGACCGCGCCATGGACGAGACCGAGAAGAAGGACATCACCAAGTTCCAGCTTCTCATCCTCGCCATGATGGGCGCGCATCGCCGCCTGCACCGCATCGCCCCGTGGCTGCACAATGAGCGCTTCTGGCGCTATTCGGGCGAGATGGACCTCGTGCTGACGCTCGTGCCGCCGCATCGCAGCTACGGGCCCATGACGCAGTGGATGATCGAGCCGATCTATTGCGGAGCCTATCATCCGGCGGTGAATATCTGCACCTTCTGCCCGGGACGCGAGTACATGACGCTCAACTTCGTTATGGAGCAGCGCCACATCGATCACGTCAGCCGTATCATGCCGTTGATCGAGGCATCGGAGGCGGCTTAGCCGCCGCCCTTTCCAAAGCGCGGACCCGATGATATTCACCCTCGCCAACCCGCGAGGGCGCTTGAGTCGCCAGCGCGGGCTTTCTGCTTTCTTTGAGCTTGGAAGGGCCCGCCCTTGGCGAAGATCATTACCTCTATTACCGGCGACTCTGCTCTCACCTTCGACGACGTGCTGTTGCAGCCGGCCCGATCCGACGTCTTGCCGACCGACGTCAGCATCCGCAGCCGCGTGACCAGGGACATCGAGCTGCACCTGCCGATCCTCAGCGCCGCGATGGACACGGTGACCGAGCACAAGATGGCCATCGCCATGGCCCAGGCCGGCGGCATCGGCGTCATCCACCGCAATCTCGAGCCCGCCGAGCAGGCCGAGCAGGTCCGCCAGGTCAAGAGCTTCGAGAGCGGCATGGTGGTGAACCCGATCACCATCGGCCCCGACGCGACGCTGGCCGAAGCGCATGCCTTGATGCACGCCAACCGCATCTCGGGCATCCCGGTCGTCGCCAATGGCGGCTCGGGCGGCCGCATCACCGGCAGGCTCGTCGGCATCGTCACCAACCGCGACGTGCGCTTCGCCACCAATGAGCGCCAGAAGATCTCGGAGCTGATGACGCACGAGAACCTCATCACGGTGCGCGACGGCGTGGACAAGGAGGAGGCCAAGCGGCTGCTGCACTCCAACCGCATCGAAAAGCTGCTGGTGGTCGACGAGGCCGGCAACTGCATCGGCCTGATCACCGTCAAGGACATCGAGAAGGCGCAGCTCAACCCGATGGCGATCAAGGATTCGCACGGCCGCCTGCGCGTCGCCGCCGCCTCCACGGTCGGCGACAACGGCTACGAGCGCTCGATGGCGCTGATCGACGCCGGGGTCGACCTGCTCGTCATCGATACGGCGCACGGCCATTCGGTGCGCGTCGCCGAGGCGGTGGAACGCGTCAAGCGCGAGAGCAATTCGACGCGCATCGTCGCCGGGAACGTCGCGACGGCCGAGGCGACGCGGGCGCTGATCGACGCCGGCGCGGATTCCATCAAGGTCGGTATCGGGCCAGGCTCCATCTGCACCACGCGCATCGTCGCCGGCGTGGGCGTGCCGCAGCTCGCCGCCGTCATGGCCTGCGCCGAGGAGGCCGACAGGAACGGCATTCCGGTGATCGCCGATGGCGGCATCAAGTTCTCGGGAGACCTGGCCAAGGCGCTGGCGGGCGGCGCCTCCTGCGCCATGGTCGGCTCGCTCCTCGCCGGCACCGACGAGAGCCCTGGCGAGGTCTATCTCTACCAGGGCCGCAGCTACAAGGCGTATCGCGGCATGGGCTCGGTGGGCGCCATGGCGCGCGGCTCCGCCGACCGCTACTTCCAGCAGGAGGTGCGCGACGCGCTGAAGCTCGTGCCCGAGGGCATCGAGGGGCAGGTGCCCTACAAGGGGCCGGCCGGCAACGTGCTGCACCAGCTCGCGGGCGGCCTGCGCGCCGCCATGGGCTATACCGGCGCGCCCGACCTCGAGAGCTTCCGCGAGAACGCGACATTCGTGAAGATCTCCGGCGCCGCCCTGCAGGAGAGCCATGTGCACGACGTGAAGATCACGCGCGAGCCGCCCAACTATCGCGGCGGGATCTAGCCATGCGGTTGCCGGGTCGGCTGTCCGCGGCGATCGCGGTGCTGGCCGACATCGAGCGGCGCCACCGTCCCGTCGCCGAGGCGCTCAGGGCCTGGGGGCTCGATAACCGCTTCGCCGGCGCCGGCGACCGCGCCGCCATCGGCAATCTCGTCTATGACGCACTGCGCCGGCGCGCGAGCCATGGCTGGAGCATGGGCGCCGACACGCCGCGCGCGCTGGTGCTGGCCGTCGCCGTGCGCGACTGGGGCGAGACCCCGGCGGGCCTCGACGCCCTGTTCGCGACCGACCCGCATGCTCCCGAACCGCTCGGGGCCGGGGAGATGGCGCGGCTGACCGCCGCCGATCCGCTGGAGGCTGCGCCCGAGGCTGTGCGTGCCGACGTTCCCGAATGGGCCGTTGCCGCGCTGCGCGCTGGCCTCGGCGCGTCCTGGGACGAAGAGGGCAGGGCGATGGCGGACCGGCCGCCGCTCGATTTGCGCGTCAACGCCCTCAAGGCCGGCCGCGACCGCGTGCTGAAGGCGCTGGAGCGCACGGGGGCCGAGCCCACGGCGCTGTCGCCGGTGGGGATACGCATCGCCGCCGGCCGCCGCGACAGCCGCACGCCGAACGTCCAGGCCGACGAGGCCTATCTCAAGGGCTGGTTCGAGGTGCAGGACCAGGGCAGCCAGATCGTGGCGCTGCTGACGGGCGCCGCGGCCGGCGAGCAGGTGCTCGACCTTTGCGCCGGGGCGGGCGGCAAGACGCTCGCCATGGCGGCGGCAATGGCCAACAAGGGCCAGATCTTCGCCTATGACAGCGACAGGCACCGGCTCGCGCCGATCTATGACCGGCTGAAGCGCAATGGCGTTCGCAACGTGCAGGTGCGACCGCCCGGTGCCGCGCCGCTGGCGGATCTCGTCGGCCGGATGGACCGCGTGGTGATCGACGCGCCCTGCACCGGCTCGGGCACGTGGCGGCGCCGGCCCGATGCGAAATGGAAGCTGACGCCGGACCAGCTCGCTCAGCGCGTCGGCGAGCAGCAGGCGATCCTCGAGGAGGGCGTCCGCTACGTGAAGCCGGGCGGCACGCTCACCTACATCACCTGCTCGATCCTCGACGACGAGAACGGCGCGCAGATGGAGCGCTTTCGCGCGACGCACCCCGAGTTCGAGACGGTGGCGCCGCGCCCGCTACTGGAGGCAATCGCGCCGAATGCGGCCGATAGGGTCCATCTCCAGCCTGGCGGCGGCGTGCTGCTGACGCCGCTGCGAACGGGAACCGACGGCTTCTTTGCCATGGTGCTGCGCCGCACGGCGTGAAACCGAATGGCGCTGTCGTGCGTTGCGCCGTCATGGACAGAGCCGTCGATCTTCGCCAGCCTCGCGCCCTCGTGACGCTTGTCGCGTTCCTCGTGGTCGTTGTCGGCGTGGGGGCGCTGATCGGCGTGTCCAACACGCCGGACGCCTGGTACCAGTCGCTCGCCAAGCCGCCCTTCAATCCGCCGAACTGGCTGTTCGCGCCGGCCTGGTTCACGCTCTACGTGCTGATCGCCATCGCCGGCTGGCGCGTCTTCATGCGCGAAGCCATGAGCGCGGCGATGGCCCTGTGGGTGGGGCAGATGGTGCTCAACTGGCTGTGGTCGCCCACCTGGTTCACCCTGCACCTGCTCTGGGTCGCCTTCGCCATCATCGTCGCCCTGCTGGTGCTGATCGTGCTGTTCATCGTCCGCACCTGGACGCGCGACAGGGTCTCGGCGCTGCTCTTCGTGCCCTACGCGCTATGGGTGGCCTTCGCCACGACGCTGAACCTTTCGATCGCCGTTCTCAATTAGTCGTGCAACTCGCGCGCGATCGGCGCCTCGAAGCGGACGGCGTGGAACGTCGCCTCGAGCCGTTCGCCGAGGGGCGAGCAGCACATCGGGCCGGCTTCGACCGTCGCCGGCATGCGGAGGAAGGCGAGCCGGACGAGGTGAAACGTGCCCGCCTGCCGGATTTCGACGCGCAACGCCTCGGCGTGGCGCGTGAGGCGCAGCGTCACCGGCGCCTCGGGCGGCCCGTCCAGCGGCATCACCGACCAGTCCGACTGGTCGTCGCGCGTGACGACGACGGAAAAGTTTCGCCGGCCGTCGGTGAACTCGACGCCGCATTTGAGCCAATTGTCCGCGTCGACGAAGAGCATGGCCCCGGCCTGGTCGTAAAGCGTGGCGTAGGGCGCCGAGAAATCGACGGTGAGGCTGAAATCGCCCGTCACCGGCGTGAGCCGGGCGTGCCCGTTGGTGTGGCGGAAACCGTAGAACGTGTTGTTCCAGAAATCGGTCTCGCGGCCGCTTACGAGCACGAGCTTCCCCTCGTCCTCGCGATGGCCGGGCGGCACGTTGAGCCAGCGGGGCGTTCCGAGTTCCGGCATGGTCAGCCCGCCGCGGGCGAAAGGGCCATCGTCCCACGCATGCCCTGGAACACGTAATCCGCCACCCACGGCATGCGTACGGCCTCCATCAGGAAAGAGGTAATCCATTTCATCCCGGCGCGCGCCGCGCAAGCCTCGGCGCACGCCGCTTGCGGAATCTGGCGCCGGCCTCTATTTCCCGGCCATGACAGCGCCCGTTCCGCCCCCGGCAGATTCCATCCTCATCATCGATTTCGGCTCGCAGGTGACCCAACTCATCGCGCGCCGGCTGCGCGAGACGGGCGTCTACTGCGAAATCCACCCCTTCAACAAGGCCGACGCGGCCTTTGCTGCGATGCGCCCGCGCGGCGTCATCTTCTCCGGCGGGCCGGCCTCCGTCACCGAGGCGGGCAGCCCGCGGGCGCCCCAGGCGGTGCTCGATTCGGGTGTGCCGATCCTCGCCATCTGCTACGGCCAGCAGACCTTGGCGCTGCAGCTCGGCGGCAAGGTGGAGGGCGGCCATGCCCGCGAGTTCGGCCGCGCCGACATCGAGATCAAGGCGCCTAGCCGGCTCTATGAGGGCGTCTGGGAGATCGGTGGCCGCTATCCGGTGTGGATGAGCCATGGCGACCGGGTGACCGAACTGCCCGCGGGGTTCGAAGTGGTCGCCACCTCGCCCAATGCCCCCTTCGCCATCGCCGTCGATGAAACGCGGGCGCGCTACACCACGATGTTCCACCCCGAGGTGGTGCACACCCCGGATGGGGGGCGGCTGCTCGCCAACTTCGTGCACAACATCGTCGGGCTCAAGTCCGACTGGACCATGGCCGCCTACCGCGCCCGCATGATCGAGAAGATCCGCGCACAGGTGGGCACCGGCCGGGTGATCTGCGGGTTGAGCGGCGGTGTCGATTCCTCCGTCGCCGCGGTGCTCATCCACGAGGCCATCGGCGAGCAGCTCACCTGCATTTTCGTCGACCATGGCCTGCTGCGCCTCAACGAGGCCGACGAGGTCGTGACCATGTTCCGCGACAACTACAACATCCCGCTGGTGCATGTGGATGCGAGCGCGGCGTTCCTCGGCGCGCTCGAAGGCGAGGCCGACCCCGAGACCAAGCGCAAGACCATCGGGCGGCTGTTCATCGAGACCTTCGAGGCCGAGGCGAAGAAGATCGGCGGCGCCGGCTTCCTCGCCCAGGGCACGCTCTATCCCGACGTGATCGAGAGCGTCAGCTTCACCGGCGGCCCCTCGGTGACGATCAAGAGTCACCACAATGTCGGCGGGCTGCCCGAGCGCATGAACATGCAGCTCGTCGAGCCGCTGCGCGAACTGTTCAAGGACGAGGTGCGGGCGCTCGGGCGCGAGCTCGGCCTGCCCGAAAAATTCGTGGGCCGCCATCCGTTCCCGGGGCCCGGCCTCGCCATCCGCCTGCCGGGCGGGGTGAGCCGCGACAAGCTCGACATCCTGCGCCGGGCCGACGCGATCTATCTCGACGAGATCAGGAAGGCCGGCCTCTACGACACGATCTGGCAGGCCTTCGCCGTGCTGCTGCCGGTGCAGACCGTGGGCGTGATGGGCGACGGCCGCACCTACGAATTCGTCTGCGCCCTGCGCGCCGTGACCTCGGTCGACGGCATGACCGCCGACTTCTACCCCTTCGACATGGCCTTCATCGGCAAGGTCGCGACCCGCATCATCAACGAAGTCCGCGGCATCAACCGCGTCGTCTATGACATCACCAGCAAGCCTCCCGGGACGATCGAGTGGGAGTAGGGGAATCGGCGGCAATAGCGTAGTTTCGGCGGTGGTTTTCGCCTTCGCTTGATCGGTGCCCTCGTCCGTCTTTTACTCCCATTGTGCTGACCTACTCCATTTCTGTCTCGCAGGATCAATCTCCGTGCACTATCGGCGTGATGTAAAGTAGCTTCGATGGATGAGAGTGCTCCAGCGTAGAGTAGCGCGCAGAAGGGCTGGTTTACTCTGGTTTCTAGTGTCGATGTAGAATGCAAATTTTCCTACCAGAGGAAGGCCTGCTACATGCGTTCCTGGTTGCGCTCGATCAGCACTTCGAGGATGTCCAGATCGCTGGACTCCGGCGACAGATGGAAGTCTTCGAGCAGCAGCATGTCGATCTCGCGTATCCACGGGTGGTCGCGTAACGCCCGCTCGTCATGCCCGAACTCTTCCACTATTTCGGCAAGACCGCGAGCATCTCGCTCGACCAGTTCCGCGAGTCTGGTCCCATTCCGGTTTTCCTCGGAGAAACGAAGATAGGGAGGACTGCCGTTTCTGGATGGCAGAATTGTGAAGCTCCAAGGAAACGGGAACGCGTCAAATGTCTTGCCGACCTGAAACCGCGAGGCCCAGCTAGTGGAGCTGGGAAGCAGGGCGCGTGCCCAGACCTCGAAAAGCCGGGACAGAAGGAAGGCGGGCACGGCGCCATCGCCGTCGATGAAGAAGAGGCGTTGAGCGGGAACGGAGTCGGATTCCAGAGCGGTCACCTCCACCGGTATGCGGCCATCCTCCAGAACCCAACGTCGAGCAACATGTGCCGGCTGCGACCATGCGGCGATCAGGTCCGCCGTTCGCTTGCCCGAAAGCGCTCGATCGCTCCTAGGATCGGAAAACCTGCTCACGAGCTCCTCAGCGAGCGGATCGCCCGCATTAGCGGCATTCCAGACCGCCGGCCCCGGCAGGGCAACCTCCGGGTTGGCGCCGCGGGTATCTATGGCGGCCAGATATGGTCGCGCCTGCCCCTCGAGTTCGGAAGCGGGATGGCCCCGGAGCATCTCCGTCCAGTGCGCTTCAGGCAGCCGGAACACGTCCCGGGTATCGACGCCGCGTGTCGCGAGGCCTCGATTGCGCGGGTAGCGATGCAGAGTTGGAAGACGTATCTCGCGCGGGAGCTGCCCATGGCGATGATGTTCCATCAACACCCGCAGAGAATCGACATCGGTATATCGGACTACCGCCGCTCCCTCGCGGTCCGCTTCGCGCAGCGTTCGTAGATAAGGCGCTTCCGCTGTGACCACGATTGACCGGCTTGGTCTGCCCGGTGAGTGGAAGGCGACGGCGAGGTCGGGATCGTCCAATGTCCTGAGAATCGAGGCAGGAATTTCGCGACTTCCGGACAGCTCTCCAGCCCATCGCGCGTCTGGATTGAGGGCTTCAAGCACCGTTGCTTCAATAAATTGCTCGAAATCTGGTCGAAGTGGCTGGAGATTCAGAAACGCCTTCTGAACCCGTTTGCTGGACCTGTCGCGCAGCTCGAAGGCGATGCGTGTATGCCGGCTTCCATTCGAATATTTGGCCAGCCCGGCCGCGTTGAGCTCCGAAGCCGTTGCCTGTTCAACATTGAACTTGCCGTGTCCGCCCAGGAAGGAAAGCGCGCGAGGCTGCTTGGAACCGCGAGCCGCCCTGAGCGCTTCGCGAAGCTGGCTGTCCAGTGCCACGACGATGCTCACAGTCGCTACGATGTCTGCCATGCGTCGGTCGACCGATCGCCGGGGCTGCCCGGCCCAGAACGGCGAACGGGCGAGGGTGGTGTCGATGATCGCATTGCATCGCCGCACTAGCCTTTCCGGATCGTCGCGCTCCCCCAGCAGGGCCGACGGACCATCGGCAGGCGGAGCTGGCGCGATCAGAAATGGTATGTCGGGTTTCAGGGAGCGGATGGCGGCAAGGATGGAATCCGCGCGGCCATCGCTCAGCGCTTCGTTGCCGGCCAGCCAGACCACCACCGCGAATCCATCGAGCGGCGTATCCTGATCTATAGTTTCCACGACGCGTATGAGAGCGTCATGAGGGCTGTCGGGGACCTTGTCGGACTCCCTTACATGCTCGATGCGGTAGGCGTCGGCACCCCAGATGGACTGTGCGCCGAAGACGACCTCAAGCGGAGGTTCAAGATATCGCGCGATCTGCGCTGCGCGCCTATCGGCAGCGATGAGCAGTATGTTGGGAAAAGGCGTGCGGGGCGGCCTCCGGCCAACCGTCTGATAGTCTGGAAGCGGCGGTGGCGGTTCCTGAAACTGAATTTCGGGAAGCGCCGGGGACGCCTCACCCCCGTCGAGCCCGGTCGTCCGCAGTGGCAGTCCGACAATGTCGCCGAAGCGGGCAATCGAGGCGCGCAGCTCCGCGGCGGCGGGCTCACCGCCGAGGGTGGCCGCGGTGCCCGACACCATCTCGACTTCGAACTGCCCCGGTTTGTACTCCCTTACGATGAAGTCACGGAGCAGATCGGGGAGCCGGGCCGCCCCGATCTTCCGGTACTGACGCCGAAGTTCGACCAGCACGCCGGGCCGCAGCACCAGCTCCCGGAACGAAGCCGCGCCGGCGGCACCGCCGAGCTTGGCCTCGAGAAAGGTGAGTGCGCCCGCTGCGAGTTCGGCAGATGCGGGAGCTTCCGTGGCAACCGCCAGATCCAGATAGGAAAGAGGGGCGAGTGCGCGAAGCTGGTCCTGGTACAGGGCCACCGCATCGAAGATCTGACCCGGCGTTCCGGTGAACACGCGCCCCTCCCAGAGGAACACGTCCTGCCAGGGGTCGCCAGGGCTGACCATGATGGTGGGGTCGGGCAGCGGGAGGATATCCTCTTCCTCCAGGAGTTCGAAGCCCGCGATGGAGGATGCGTGATCTCCTTCGACGACGGGAAGGGCAAAATACCAAGCGTTCGCTCCCGGTCGCGCGACATAGGCGGGAAGTGCGAAACCCTGCTCCGCCAGCTTCACATAGCCTGATAGCCGCATGTCTTCGAATGGGCCAGGCTCCTCCGTCACATGATGCCCTTGTGCTGATACCATTGGCGGCTGATCCGCAGGATGTCCTGCTGAAATTCGTCCGGTGCGCGGTTAGGCTGCCAGTCATATAGTTCGACGTCCGCGCCGAACGCCTTGATTTCATCGAGGAGTGTCGCATTTCCTTCGAGATACTGCTTGGGCAGAATCACGAGCTCGACATTGCCCGGCAGGTCGATGTTGTGGCTTGCCGCCAATTCGATCGTCGATGCGCGCTTGTCGTGCTCGTTGCTCCCCTCGACGCCCATCCGCGCGACGTCGATGAACCCCCTCGTGACGCTCTCACCGGCGGGAACCTCGTCCTGCAGGCCCTCCCGCAGGCGTCCATCAAAATAGGCCTTGAGCGATCCGAAGGCCCAGCCGACGTGACCCACGGCGCCCGCATGGGTCGGCGCGACCGCATAATCCTCGAGCGGCACGTAGGGGTCGGCCTGCTTGACGAATGCCCCCTTCGCCGCGCCGCCTGTGTCGAACGGATAGACATGGCGGGGATCGGCGACAGCTTCCGGCCGGAGAATGAACACGACGGGAAAGCGGGATAGCTGGTGCGATTCCTCCTGACCGAACTTCGAACGGTATGCGGGACGGAGGACGAAGAAGTAGAGCAGCTCGGTCTCGAAGACGTCGCAGCGCTTCGTGATCAGTTTCTTGCTCCGGACAATCTCCTTCGCCGGCCATGCGGCCGTGACATGGACCAGCGGCAGAGCGGCGGGCAAGCCTCCTGGGGCCGAGCGCGGAATCAGCTGCCTGTCATAGTTGACGCCTTCGCGTCGCTGCATGCCGCCGCGCCACGTCGGCTTTCTGCCACGACCGGCCATCAGGCAGATTCTCCATCTGCATCGGATGCCTGCACTTCGCCCACCGGATCGAGGAGACCGGCATTCTGGACAGCCTTGAGGGCGTCGAGCGCGGGCTTCGCCTGCCTGACCGAAGGACGCTTGTCCCAGCCACCCGCAGCATACCCCGCGAGGGTCCGCAGAATGCCGGCCGTCTTCCAGTGCAGCACCTTGCTGCGCTGCCCAAGTTCCGCGGCCTGCAGCCAAGTCGCACTGTCGATCTCCATGCATTGGCGGATGCGCTCGAAGTCCTCCACGGAAAGCGCGTGCCCGGTGTCCTTGATGCCGACGCCGCTGCCAGCAGGCTGAGGCGTGGCGTTCGCGAGCTCCGGAGGGAGGGGTTCGAACAGAGCGGGAAGTTGGTCGCGGACCACCTTCCAGCATTCCTCCCGCTTGAACCATTCACCTGGATTGCGCTGCCCGGCGGTCGCGCGCAGCACCTCGTCGATTTTTGGCGCCCAGGTGCGAAGCAGGTCCTCCAGCTCAGGCGAGATCGCCTGACGTCGCCAGATTCCCTCGAAGTCGATCCGGCCGCCCGTCCGCTGGGAAAGCCCGGCGACCAGATAGGCGACGATCTGGGAGCGGAACGCCGGAAACGCCATCTGCCGGATGATCCGTTCCGCGGCACGATAGAGGATGGCCGTGGCGATCAGACGCCGGAACCATGCTTCGTCCGGCGGCGGCGGCGGTAGATCCTTGAGGCGCTGCATGAAGTGCTGAAAGTTCTTCTGCCCGCCGAGACACACCCGGTAGGGCAAGCCGTTCCAGGCATTGAGATAGCGGGCGAGATCGAGCTTGCTCAGGCGGCGGGTCCGCGGCGTCTGCACCCGAAACGCCTGTTCGTCCTTCGCACGATAGGAGGCCTTCTGTTCGGCCGCGAGGTAGGAGCCGCGCGCGCGCTCGTAGAACCAGCGGCTGCGGCCGCTCTCGAGCCAGCAGTTGTTCGCCAGCGCCTCGACTTCCTGATGGAAGGGATCGTTGGACGAGAAGTCGGCCTGCTGCACCGTGTTCTGGCGGTTGGCGGCACGGGACACGGAGCTGACCATTTCCGCCAGGTCCCCGCTGGTGACGCGGATGATCTTTACCGGGACCTCGACGCCATCGAGCGACAACCGGTCCTTGAAGCGCGCCCGGTGCAGCGACGCGGTCGTCTGGCCGCCATTGACGATCTGAAGGCCTTTCAGTCCCGTAATGAGCGACCGGCCAGCGTCGTCCTTCTCGAATTCAATCTCGTCGACCGTCGCGACGATGCCGTTGTTGTAGGCCAGAAACATCGAAGGCTGGTCGGCAATGGTCCGCCGAAGCTCCGCGTTGACGCTCTTCCGCCCCTGGATGCCGAGGAAGGCGCGGACGTTGAGTTCGAGCAGACGGACACCGTAGCGCTGGTATATACGCGACAGGATGTCGCCCGGCATGACCGTCAGATAGGCTTCGTAGCCGCCGGCATCCGGCCGCACCGGAAGACAGGGGAGTGCGGTACCCGCAAGCTGTCGCAGGTCCACCGCGATGTCCGAGCGGGTCTCCCCCTCGCCAAGAATCCGGTGAAGGCGGACCACGTCGAATGCGTCATGTTCGACAGTCCGCCCGGACCATTCGCCATCCTCCGGGAGCGTGGGGCCCGTCAGCTGGTCGGTAAGCAGGATCAGCCGGATGGAGGTGATGCGGTCCGCCTCGCGCTCGATCCGGCGCGCGAGGTCGCTCGCGTCGGTATTCGAGGGTTCGAGCTTGTCGGCGAGCCCTTCCATCGACGCGCGCGCGAAGCGAAGCGCGCGGTCATAGGCGCTCCGGATGTCGGCCATCGACAGGCGCACCGGCGGAATTTCTCCGGTATGGATCGTCGTGAACAGCTCGAGCGCACCACGTTCATCGTCGATGGCGTAGCCATCGATGCGATAGCTGGCGCGGCCAGTGTGGCCTTCCTGATAAAGATCGAATGCCTGTTCGAGCCGCTCGGCATCCTCCAGCCGTTCGAGGACCAGCTTGGTGAACATCTCTCCTGAAAAGAGCGTCGGCGCATCCGGGCTGGCGACGGCCTCTTCGATGTCTGCCGCGAATGCCTCCGCGAAGCTCTGAAGCGGATCCTCCATCAACGCCCCCTCGCCGCAAGGGAAGCTCGCGCCGAGGGCCATGGCTCGGCGGCCGCCGCAAGCTGGCCAAGGTCGAGCACATAGCTGACGTCAATGATCGCGGGAGGCACGTCGCCGCGCAGGATGCGGGGAATGCCTGGCTCGACGCGATAGGCGACGGTCTGCTGCAGCGACGTGCGGAGGCCGGAACGTGCCCGGCGGTCATCGGGGCTCAGTCCGCGGCGCAGCAGCGCGTTGGAGAACTGTCGTTTCGCCTCTCCATCCGGCAGCACCGCCGATATCCGCTCCACGAGATCGTCCACGCATTCCCCCTGCGGCGTTTCATAGAGCCGGACATGAACCAGATCGAGCCGGTCGAGCCCGCCGTCGTCCAGCTGATCGAGCTGAGAGATCGTGACGCGTGATCCAGGGCCGACCGTGGCTTTCACTTCCAGCGCATGGCCGAGATGCTCGAAGTCGTGAATCCCGTCATCGGGTGCTCTCCAGGCCGGCAGCAGCCCCGCATCTTCGGTGAGAAGATCGTGGAGGATCCGCAGTTCACCGATGAGACCGATGATCTCGCTGCGGCTCATGCCATCGCCGATGGAGCGCAGGAAAAGACGCCAGGCATCGAGCCGCGTGAGTACCGCGGGCAGAGCCTGTGTGCCGGACTCGTTGGCGGCATATCCGATCAGGTCGGCGCCGAGCGTCGCGAACAGATCGCGCCGGCCGGGATCCTCGAGCGACAGAACTAGGCTGTGGCCCGTATCGGTCGCGGTGCGCGCGCAGCGCATCCCGCCGACCTCGAATTCAATGTCGACGGTCAGCCCGTCACGCACGTCGAAGAGAAGGCACGGACTGTGGTCGGCAGTGCGCAGCGCCGCATGAACGTCGAGCATTCCCACCCCGTCGATCCGGAGGCTGACGAAGCGTCGCTGTCCTGCCCCCGCGCCCGCCAGGCGGGCCCACAGCGCTTCAAGGTCGGCCGGGGTGACGCTCACCGCCGCCGTTCCTTCTGGAGCACAGTATTCTCGACATAGTATTTGAGCGTGGCGGTGGGGCTTTCCGGAAAGCTGATCATGACCCCGATCACCGGTCCTTCGGTCTCGACCGTTCCGGGCGTGGCAGGATCGAGCGGATAGAGAATGAGCATGCCGCTTTCCGGCCGGCGACCGCGGATTCGGCGGATTTCTGGGCCGGCCGGGCGGTCCGAAGGCGCTTGGCCGGCCGCATCGCGGATGCGGTTGGTTTCGGCCAGGGCCTCGGCATATTCGGCGTCCGTAAGGTCCAGCGCCTCGTCAGGGGGATTGAGGATCGATCGCACGATGTAGCGGCCGGCGACCTGACGCGTCGCGAGCGGCCGGCGGATGGTGCTCTGGAGGCGACGCCCCGCGATCTGGACATCGCGGCCGTCGCCGGAGGGCACGAATACGGTCCATGTCGTCAGTTCGGGCGGAGACTGACGCAGCTGTTCCTCGACATAGCCGGCAAGCCGGGGGGCCTCGATCTCGCGGTTCTCGGGCGGAAAGCTGAGCGTCCGGAGGTAGGCGGCCACCCGCTCGCCCGGAACGTTCCGCCACACAAGCCCTGCGGCAGTTCCGGCGCCTCCGGGGCGCTGGACGCCGGTTTCCGGGGCATCCAGCGATTCGAGAAACGTGTCGGTGGTGGTGGCGTTCTGTTCCAGCAGGCCCCGCTCGGCATACATGACCGTCTGGATCTTGCCTTCACCCGCGAAGCTCGTGGGCCGTTCGACCGCGTGGCGCTGCTTGTTCGGCGCGGTCACGTTCATGACGCTGTGCGATTCGACCTTCAGACCATAGTCCTTGGGGGTCTGCAGCATCAGCCGCATGTGGACGAGTTCGGCGCGCAGCTCCTGGCTGGCCGTCGCCACGTGCCGGAACCAGTCCTCCATGTCCGGCGTGGTGTAGAGCCGGCAGAGGTCCGCAAAGCCGCGGCGATAGCCGAACCAGCGGCCCATCTGCAGCAGGCTGTCGTACTGCTTGGCGATCCGCAGGAAATAGCTGACCATCAGGCCTTCGAGAGTGAGCCCGCGCGACAGCTTGTCGCCACCGATCGCGATCACCGACAGACCGGTCTCGCGATAGCGGTCATAGTCGAGCGCCGCCTTGGAGCGGCCGTTGGCGACGATGACCTGGATCTTGTCGCTCGAATCGGAAAGGACGGCCCGGATTTCGGGCCAGTCCGCGGATACCGTCCCCCGGTAGAACACGGTGCCGCGGATGTCGGCGGTGGTCGGCACGAAGTCCTCGCGCCACAGCGTCTCGAGCTCGGCGAGTGTTTCGGCGTCCCCCCCTGAGATGCGGGCGCGGATGTCGTCGAGATAGCGCTCCACCTGGGCGTGCACCTGATCATGGACATCGACGAAGCGGGATACGTGGATGAGCATGGAGCAGTGGGCGGCCGGCCGGCCGCGTGCGGCCCGCGCAGCGCATGCGAGCAGAAAGGCCCTGACCGCTTCCTTGAGCGAAGGCGGAAGTTCATTCTGCCCCTGGAAGCGCGGGCGCAGAAACCTGTCGTGGGGGTCGGGGATCCAGGCTTCGGTGCTCTGATCGACGTACCGGGTCAGCGGCAGTCCGACGCTGCTGATGTCGTTGTTGGTGCCGAATACCGCCGCCGGACCGAAATAGTCGTCCGGGGGCGTCAGCGCGAAGATGAAGGTCGAGGGAAACAGGTCGGACCCGTATTTTTCGGCCGACCGTTCGTCATGGATCAGGATGTTGGCGAACGGCGTCGCGGTGTAGGCGACATAGGCGGATCGCTTGAATGCGCCCAGCAGCTTGCGGATTTCGCCGTTGATGCGGGTCGGGTCATAGTCTTCATCGAAGCTGCCGTCCGGCAGGGTGGGCTGGTCCTTGGTATCGATCGAGGCTTGGTCGGCCTCATCGTCGATCAGGAGCAACGGCGCAAGCCGGAACTCCTCCGGCAGCTTGCCGATCCATCCGTTGAGGTTGCGCAGGATGGTGGCGTTCTTTTTGACGACAAACAGGCATGGCTGGTCGAGCGGGGCGAAATTGGCTTGGCGCGCGAATGCGACGTTGAAGTCGCCGGTGGGCGATGCCAGCGTCAGACTGCCAGCGGTCAGCGCTGGCGGTATGAGACCGACGCCGATCGCCTTCATCCGCCCGGCATCCTGCTTATCCGGCTTCGTATCGTAACCGAGAAAATCGAGCTCGAGCCGCATCTGCGTCTGCAGCCGCAGCAGATTGTGCATCCCCGCAAGGACGATGATGACGCGGTACCCGGCGTCGACACTGCGGTTGATCACGCCCGCATAATGGGCGGTCTTGCCTGACTGGACGTCTCCGACCACGAGGCCGCGCCAGTTCCAGGGACCCTCGCGTCGAGGATCGTCGAGCAGTTCGACAACGCGGGCCGTGCTGTCGCGCAGCTCTTCGACCGAACGCACCGGCCAGTCGTCCTCCTGCAGCTTCTGCAGGTACCGCGCCATGAAAGGTCCTGGTCTGCGCCGCTCGCCCACATACCATTCGAGCGGGATTTCGCGGTCGATGATCGCGACCGCGTGCCCCTGCTGCACCACATAGGCCGTCTCCAGCACACGGACCGCCTGCTCGATCTCGTCTTCCGTGAAGACATGGCCGGTCCGTCGTGCGACGATCGGAACGACGGAATCCACGGCCTCCCGGATCGCGGCACGGTCTTCGGGGCGCTCGTCGGTCGACGTCAGGAGCTGCCGCGCCATGTTGGTCAATGTCTGAACAGCGGCGTCACCCATGGCGACCTCCGAGTTTCTCCAGCACGGCCTTGCGCAGCGCCGGTGCCTCGAGCCGCATGGTCCGCAGCAGCCCGTCGAGAGTCTCCTCGGGGCTCTGTCCGGGCCTCGAGGCTGCGATTGCGGTCACGAGATCGTCGACAAGGAAGCTGTCCACCGCCTCAGGGCCGCTCGCAGCTTCGACATTCTCCGAGATATCCAGCCAGATCCGTTCGACCGGAACAGAACGCTCGATCATACTGAGCGCGGCGTGGGCAAGGCGTCGTGTCGAAGCGTCGCCATCGAGAAGCTGGGCGATGACCGGGTGGTCACGGTTGATCCGATACCGGCGCTTTCCCGAACGATGCTCCTCATTCCAGACCGGGACCGGTGGAGCCTTTCCCGGAGTCGTCGCGCGAACCTGTCCGCCGCGCCACGCGAACACCTCGCGGGCACGTTCGCGGCACTGACCTCCGATCGCGGAAAGCCTTCCGCGCAGCGCGGCAGGAGGGCGGGCGCGGGCCTTGCGGACATCGATGCGCCACAGCGCGTCGGCGCTCTGAGGAAGATCGATCGCGATGCGGGCAAGCCGGCTGCTCTCGTCCTTGGTCCATTCGCGGTGGCCGCCGAGCCCAAGCCAGCTTCCCGCGACGACGAGCCGCTTTGCACGATAGACGTAGAAGCCCTGACGTTCAGCCCATCCCCCCGGGCCTCCTGCGGCGTTGAACTCCGCCTCGTTGGCGAACCGGTCGCGGTGGGGCAGCACGAACGGAACGATCTGAACCGCCTGGGGACCGGTTCCGATGCGGCCAGCACCGAGGGGCCGGGTCGCCGGATGCGTGCGCAGCATCGGGTCCCAGCCGTCCACGGAGCGGCCATTGATAGTGATCCGAATGCGACGCGCATCTCCGTCGAGAAAACGATGAAACACCATTGAAAAATGGTCTCGTACATCTTTGATCTTCGAGAAGAAGTCTTCCTTGTTTAGCCCGTACAGGCCGCCGAGTTCGTCCATGCGTTCGAGAGCGATCAGCGTGCCTTCGGTGTCGGTCGGGATGGCGACATGCTCGAACGGCTCCGGGAGCGTTCCGGTCTCGACACACCAGGTTTTCGCCTTCAAGACCTTCTGGACGTCCCAGCACATGCTGCTGGTGCAGCCGGCATGGTAGCTGATGACGGTGAGGCGCTGGCATTGGGATAAAGAAGCCGTCTTCATGCCTAGGCCGAAACGGCCCAGATCCTCCGGACCGCGCTCCATGTCCTCGTCGCCGCCGAAACGCATGCCGTCGAGGAGCGCCTCATATGACATGCCCGGACCATCGTCGCGCACTGCGATGCGCGGGTCGCCATCGTTCCAGTCGATGCTGAGATCGATATGGTCGGCGCCGACTGAAATGGAATTGTCCACCAGATCGGCCAGCGCGGTTTCCGGTGAATAACCGAAGCCCCGAAGGGATTTAAGCAGTGCGCCGGCGTAGGGCGCGATCTCGATCGTCTTCAAAACGGTACGCCCCCCACTTCGGAGTGCGGCGTCGCAGATGGGCCGCCCCCTGTAAAAGCCAAGATGTTGTCGTATGG
>PJUF01000755.1_pt1 | contig 20402 bp, 16 predicted proteins | sample 1512191 | NCBI WGS metagenome assembly PJUF01 (sample SAMN08177673, study PRJNA422409) | Feces metagenome, whole genome shotgun sequencing project. | isolation source: Chicken feces (3) enriched on wood chips | host: Gallus gallus | place: USA: Madison | collected 2015-01-15 | reverse complement strand
CTGGGCGGCCGTTCCTGAGGATTTGCCACAAGCAAAAATACCGGCGTTCCCGGGCGCAGAGGGTGGTGGTGCTTATTCTTTTGGAGGAAGAGGAGGCAAAGTTTACGTAGTTACTAATTTAAATGACAGCGGAGAAGGTTCTTTACGTTGGGCTTGTGAGCAGGGAGGAGCCAGAATTATAGTGTTTAACGTAGCCGGAATTATCCATTTAAAATCACCCATTGTAGTTAAAGCGCCTTATATTACCATTGCCGGACAAACTGCGCCGGGAGATGGCGTTTGTATTGCTGGCGAATCTTTTCTAATTGATACGCATGATGTAGTGGTAAGGTTTATGCGCTTTAGAAGAGGAAATGTAGATGTTACCAGAAGAGACGATGCTTTAGGTGGCAATGGCGTAGGAAATATTATCTTAGACCATGTTTCTGCCAGCTGGGGATTAGACGAGAACATGTCTATGTACAGACACGTTTACGACAGAGACGGCAAAAATCTAAAATTACCTACAGTAAATATCACCATACAGAATTCTATATTTTCTGAAGCGTTAGATACCTATAATCATGCTTTTGGAAGTACCATTGGCGGTTTAAACAGCACCTTCATGCGTAATTTATGGGCTTCTAACATAAGCCGAAACCCGTCTGTGGGTATGTATGGAGATTTTGGTTTTGTGAATAACGTGGTTTGGAACTGGTGGAACAGAACGGCAGACGGTGGCGACCATCGCTCTGAGTATAATTTTATCAACAATTATTACAAGCCGGGGCCTATTACTCCGCTAGATAAACCTATTGCTTATAGAATATTAAAGCCAGAATCTGGCAGAGATAAAGAAAACGCAAATAAGTTTGGTAAAGCGTATGTACATGGCAACATTGTAGAGGGGAACTCCAGGGTGACTAAAAATAATTGGGATGGTGGCGTTCAAGTGCGGAATTTAGCTGATGCAGGCGAATATATGTCTCAAATTAAAGTTGATAATCCATTTAAGCTTTCTGCCTTTGGTAAAATCTTAACAGCAAAAGAAGCTTATAGCTACGTATTGGAAAATGTAGGCGCAACCTTGCCTAAACGAGACGCTGTAGACGAAAGAATTATTAAGCAAGTAAAAACCGGTAAAGTGTTCTATACAGAACCGGCAGAGCCTGTGGCGTCATCTCCCTACGTAAAGCGCAGATTGCCAATGGATTCTTATAAACAAGGAATTATAACAAACGTTAATCAGGTTGGCGGTTATCCAGAGTATAAGGGAACGCCTTATAAAGACACAGATAATGATGGTATGCCAGATGAGTACGAGAAGAAGAAGGGATTGAATCCGAATGATCCTTCAGATGCTTCTGCAATTGCTGCATCGGGCTACGCTAACATAGAAGAATATCTTAATAGTGTGGTTCCTATTAAGACGGTGAAACCTTAGTTCATAAGGTGATTTATTGGTTGAAGCGGGCTCATCCCGCGTAATGGCCGGAATCCCTTTCCGGCCATTTTCTTTTATCTATTATCAGGCGTATTTACTTAAGAAATCTTTATACGCTAAACCAATGCCTTCTTCTAATTCTATTTTATGTTGCCAGCCTTTACTATGTAATTTGCTAACATCCATTAGTTTTCTTGGCGTTCCGTCTGGCTTGCTGGTATCAAATTTAATTTCTCCGTTATAACCTATTACTTTTTTAATCAATAAAGCCAGGTCTTTAATGGTGATGTCTTCTCCGGTTCCAATGTTTATCAGGTTGGCTTCGTTGTAATTCAGCATCAGATAAAAACAAGCATCAGCTAAATCATCTGCAAATAAAAACTCACGCATTGGCGATCCGCTTCCCCAAATGGTTACTTCAGGATTGTTATTCGCCTTAGCTTCGTGGAATCTTCTGATTAAAGCGGGCAGAACATGAGAGTTTTCTGGATGATAATTGTCATTATAGCCATATAAATTGGTTGGCATAACTGAGATGTAATTACAGCCGTACTGGCTGCGGTAGGCATCGCACATTTTTATGCCTGCAATTTTTGCGATAGCATAAGGTTCGTTGGTCTCTTCCAGTAAACCGGTTAATAAATAATCTTCTTTTAAAGGCTGTGGCGCCATTTTTGGGTAAATACAGCTTGAGCCCAGGAACAACAATTTTTTAACCTCGTTTAAATAAGAGTTATGGATAATATTGTTCTGTATCTGAAGATTATCGTATAAAAACTCTGCTCTGTATGTGTTATTGGCTACAATACCGCCCACTTTAGCTGCAGCAAGAAAAACATACTCTGGCTTTTCCCGGCTAAAAAAATCGGCAACAGCTTGCTGATTTCTCAAATCCAACTCAGCAGACGTACGTATAATAATATTGGTGAACCCTTCTTTCTCTAGTTTTCTAACAATAGCAGAACCAACCATTCCCCTATGGCCAGCTACATAAATTTTTGAATTTTTGTCCAAGGTTATTTTTCTGTTTTATTTACAAATGTACTGTTCTTTTCTTTTGGCGGATAGAAAAAGTCTCGGGTACTAAATATAAAATGAGCCCACAACAAATTAATAAGCTCGCTAGACTTGTTGAAGCTTATTCTGAGCGATTTAATAGCAACAATAAGTGTTAAAGAAAAGCTTACCACAATGTTGATTAAACCCACAAGCAACACCCCAATAAAAGACAAGATTAGTAAATCTGCAATGGGGTTGTTGTCTAATAAGGTATAAGCGCCCAGTCCAAAATTACCTGCCGAGATGGTAATATGCCTGATATCAAAAGGCAGCCCGGTAACTTTGCCAATGGCTGCGGCCGAACCCAGGAAAAAGCCCAGAAAGATATTCCCGGCAAGGGAACCAGCGTGTTTTTCAATATAATAAGCCAGACTATTTAATTTTTTAGGGCTTAAATACCTTAAGAGAAATTTATGCTCTCTAATTCTTTTCGGAATCTGTTGCTCTACCACCATGTTTTCGTAATATCCTGTAATTAAGCCCGATAAAAACAGAAAAAAGCCGGTGATGGTTGCGTAAAGTACCAGGAGGCTTTTAAAGGGATGATTTTCTGTAAGTGCTTTGATGGCCATTTCACGTGGGAAGAAAAACTCGCCCACAAAATAATGATAGGCCCAGGCTAATAGAAAGGTAACAGGAAATACCACAATTAAATTTCCTATAATAGACGCAAATTGGCTTCTGGATAGCTTCATTATCGTATCGGCAGCTTCCTGTAGGTTAGTTTCTCCTTTTTTACCAGTGTCAGATAAGGCGTTGGCGATGTAAGAAGCCGTCATAGAAGGCTGTTTGGTGGCCAGTGCAGAATGTGTAAGATAAATAGTTACAAATGCAGCGGCATAATTTAAACTATATAGTATAGAAGATGGTAAGAGAGCCAGGCCTTTTAGTTCGCCAATATAAGCTTTTATGATAACTGCCGCTACAATGATAAGTCCGCCTTTCATAGCAGACCATATTGCTTTGAAATACTGTTTTTTTGTAACGGCAATGTATTTTTTGCCAACAAATGAAGTGTGCTCAATAATCTGATAAGCTAGTAAATCTGTGTTTTCTTTTAAGTGCGAGCTTACATTTTTGCTGCTGCTCTCGGCATAAACCAATTGCTTAAAAAAATCAACCGTATAGCTTAGCTGCTTCTCTCTTCCAATGTTGCGGATGTCTAAAAACTGACAAATCTTCTGTAAACGGTCTATATTCTGGGTTATCCTTAGCAGAATGTAAACCTGTTTTATAGATGTACCACGGCTCTTTTGCGTTTTTCTGATACGTTGTACCGTATTTCGGCACTGCGTAATAATCACATTTATCTGCTTTAAAGAATCGTTAGCTTCTATTTGCTGCTCTGCCTGGTAGGCATTTAAGAAATGGTGGATTTCAGAACTTAAAGCCAGAAAATCGCTATGATATTTCTCTACATGCGGCATTCTGGATAAAATCTCTGGTTCTAAGCCCAGAGAAGCAATCCGGTTGCCTAAAATTTGTAAAGAATTGATAATGGGCAGGTGAAAGATATCCGGTAAGATTAAACTTTTTGTTTTTGGCAACTCAATCATAGAAAAGAGCGCCATCCAGGTCTCGTTGTCTACGCCGCTTACCCACCTATGGTCATTTACCTTATGAAAAATCTCCTGCAATAAATCTGTAAGCTCAGAATTGTCTATTGCTGGCGGCAAAATTTTAGAATTGATGCGGCGCCTTAATTCAGAAAAAAAATCTGTATTAGCGGAAATACCTAAATCTGTAAATAAACGGATGTGGTTTTTTGCCCTTAAAAGCTGTACAATATAGTCTGAAAATATTTTTTTATAAGCAGGATTTAGTTGCAGAAGCTCTATAAAATGCCAGAGTCGCTCTTTCGCAAGTCCAATATTCTTGAAATCGTAGGGTCTAACAATATTTATTAAATCTATCAGATACTGCTGAGCAGCAGAATTTTTAGATTCCTGTATCGCTAAAATTATCTTCTCAAAACGTTCTTTCATAAAAGCCCCTGAAATATAACAAACGAAACGCTTACTTTTGTGAAAAAAAATCAAAAAAACGTGGCAAAAAGAAAATTACAGAGGTTTGCAGAGATAGGAACTTTTAAAAATGTAGTGCAGCTGGAAGAAGGCAAACCCTATAAAGGCAAGTGGAAACAAGACTTTTTTAAAAACGATAATCCTTTAATATTAGAGCTGGCCTGCGGTAAAGGAGAGTACAGCGTTAATCTGGGCAGGAAATATCCTGATAAGAATTTTGTAGGGATTGATTATAAAGGGAACCGGATTTGGGTAGGTGCTAAAATGGCTCTTGATGAAGGGATAGAAAACGTAGGGTTCTTAAGAATACAGATTCAAAATATCCTGGATTATTTTGAAAAAGGCGAAGTTGATGAAATCTGGATTACTTTTCCAGACCCACAGCCGCAAAGTCCGTTGGAGAGAAAGCGCTTAACCAACCCTACATTTTTGCAGAAATACAAAACCATTCTAAAGCCCGACGGTTTAATGCATTTAAAAACAGATAATGATGGTTTTTATGAGTATACATTAGAGAAAATTGCAGAAGGAAACCATCAAATAGAAGAACAAACTACAGATGTGTACAAAACGCATCCTAACAATGAGATCTTATCTATCAAAACCCATTATGAGCGTATTTATTTGCAAAAAGGAAAGAATATAAATTATGTGAGGTTTCGTTTTTCATAAATTATATATACATCAATAAATTCTATGAGTATTAAAAGATGCCCCTGGTGCGGCACAGACCCTTTATACGTAAAATACCACGATGAAGAATGGGGACGCGAAACCCATAACGATAAGGTTCTTTTTGAATTCCTGATTTTGGAAGCTGCACAGGCCGGCCTAAGCTGGATAACCATCTTAAGGAAGCGTGAAAATTACCGTCGGCTCTTTGCTGATTTTGATGCGGAGAAAGTAGCGGCATTTACAGAAGAAGATATTGAACGGATTTTGCAAGACCCGGGAATAGTTAGAAATAGATTAAAAGTAACATCGGCGGTAAGCAATGCAAAGTTGTTTTTACAAGTGCAAAAAGAATTTGGCTCTTTTGATAAGTACCTGTATTCCTTTATGCCTGAAGGCAAGCCAATTATCAACCAGAGAAAAAGTATGAGCGAAATTCCGGCCCGAACGGAAATATCAGACCTTATAGCAAAAGACATGAAAAAGCGGGGTTTTAAATTCTTTGGAACCACCATCTGCTATGCACATATGCAGGCCACCGGAATGGTGAACGACCATTTGGTAGATTGTGCGTTTCACAAATCATAATTTGGCATAAAATTTATCACAAACATATCAATCATTTCAATAACTTTATTTTTTTAAAACCACTAAAATGGAATGGATTTCTAACCCCGAGATATGGGTTTCCTTATTGACTTTAACTGTATTAGAAATAGTTTTAGGGATTGATAATATTGTATTTATCTCCATCCTGGCCGGAAAATTACCGGTTGAGCAGCAAAAAAGAGCCCGGATGCTGGGCTTGGGGCTGGCGTTGGTAATGCGTGTATTGCTTCTTTTCTCTATAAAATGGGTAATGTCGTTAACCACTCCGCTGTTTAATTTAGGGGACATAATTGGGGTGGATAATGCCTTATGGCTCGGTAAATTGGCCATATCCGGTAGAGATTTAATCTTAATTATTGGAGGGTTGTTCCTGATTTATAAAAGTACTTCTGAAATACACGAAAAGCTGGAAGGTGACGAACATGAACAAAAAGTTAGAAAGACATATACCTTTTCTGAAGTAATTATACAGATTTTGATATTAGATATTGTCTTCTCGCTAGACTCGGTAATTACAGCGGTTGGAATGGCAAATCAGTTAGGCGTTATGGTTGCTGCGGTAATTATAGCAGTAGTTGTTATGATGTTCTCTGCAGCCTCTATTTCAGATTTTGTTAATAGGCATCCAACGGTAAAAATGCTGGCTTTATCATTCTTACTGTTAATAGGTGTTTCTTTACTGGCAGAAGGTTTTGACCAGCACATACCTAAAGGTTATATTTATTTTGCAATGGCGTTTTCTGTTCTGGTAGAAGTGTTAAATCTTAAGTCAAAGAAAAGCTCTAATCCGGTTACGCTTAAAAAACCGCAGGAAAAGAATCTGTAAAATATTACGTTAAGGGTTAATATCCCGAGACAAAATTTAAACATGAAATTACATCTTTCCATAAAAAGAATAGTTATCATCTGCCTTGTTGGCGGAATAGCAGTACTTGGTTTTTCCTTTCGGGCAGACCTTTTTCAGGTTTCTAAAAACCTGGACATCTTTGCCTCTGTATACAGAGAGTTAAACCTCAGTTATGTAGATGATGTAAATTCGTCTAAATTAATTAGAACGGGTATAAATGCCATGCTGAATGATTTAGATCCGTACACAGAGTTTGTTCCGGAGTCTGAGATAGAAGATTACAAGATGAAATATGTAAGCACCCAGTACGGTGGTATTGGTGCCGGTGTAATACATAGGGACGGAAAGGTTTTTATTTCAGATACGTTTGAAGGTTACCCCGCACATTCAGCAGATATCCGGGCCGGAGATCAGATTATTTCCATCAATAACCAGCCTTTAGAAGGGAAAGATAGCGAGCAAGTGAGTTTACTGCTAAAAGGGGCAAAAGATACGCCCGTAAACATAAAGTTGCTGAGAGACAACAAGCAAATAGAAAAGCAAATTAAAAGAGCCGATATTAAACAGCCCAACGTAACGTATTACAGCATGCTGGATAATAATATCGCTTATATCAAATTAGATAAATTTCTGGAAAACTCGGCTCAGGAAGTAAAAGACGCCTGGTTAAATCTTAAGAAAAATAATCCAGGCGGACTAATTTTAGATTTACGTTTTAACGGGGGCGGTATTTTGCAGGAGGCCGTAAAAATTGTTAATCTTTTTGTGGGGAAAGATGTAGAGGTAGTATCGCAAATTGGCAGAAGCGCCGATAAGAAGATTGTGTACAAAACTTTTATGTCTGCCGCTGAGCCAGATTTACCTTTGGTTGTCTTAATTAATGGCCGCTCTGCTTCTGCTTCTGAAATAGTTGCAGGCTCTTTACAAGACTTAGACAGGGCAGTTATCATCGGACAAAGAAGTTTTGGGAAAGGATTGGTGCAACAGACATTTAATCTCCCTTACAATACCTTAATGAAAGTAACGGTAGCTAAGTATTATACACCTTCAGGAAGATGTATACAGGCTTTAGATTATACCCATCGTTTAGAAGATGGTTCTGTAGAGAAAGTTGCCGATTCGCTCATCTCGGAGTATAAGACCAGAGGAGGGCGATTGGTTTATGATGGTAGCGGGATTTATCCGGATATAGCTTTAGAGCCCTACAGGTATCATCAGATAACGCAAACGCTGGTGTCTAAATACCATATCTTTGATTTTGCCAGCCAGTATCGCAATAAAAACCAAAGCATAGCAGAAGCTAAAAGCTTTAAAGTTTCTGAGGCTGATTATCTCAGCTTCATCTCTTTTTTAAGCGGTAAAGATTTTAAATACCAAACTGCAACCGAGTCTTTGCTGGAAAATTTAACCCAAGAGGCATCTAAAGATAAAAGGCTTAATGATATTAAAGCAGAACTTACCGCATTGGAAAGCAAATTGTCTAAAGCAAAAGCTAATGATTTAGCCACGTTTAAACCCGAGATAAAACGTGTTTTAGAGGCCGAAATAGTACAGCGATACTATTTAGAGAAAGGGCGCATACAGCAAGGCTTCCAATATGATGAGGAGATAAAAAAAGCACAGCAAGTTTTTGCAAATAAGACCATATATACAGAAGTTTTAGCAGGGAAAGGCAGCTATAAAACCATTGGCAAGCCGGGCGAAGTTTCTGCACAGGCAAATTAAAGAAGTATCTCTGAATTAGGTAATAAAACTGTTCCCAGAATTGTATTTCAACCAACAATACTTATATTTGCGTTCCCGTATAAAAAGTTTTAAAACATAGAAATGAGAGTAATACAATACAGAGAAGCACTTCGCGAAGCAATGAACGAAGAGATGCGTAAAGACGATAAAATCTTCTTAATGGGTGAAGAGGTAGCTGAGTATAATGGGGCTTACAAAGTAAGCCAGGGTATGCTTGACGAATTTGGGCCCAAGAGAATTATAGATACGCCCATCGCAGAACTAGGCTTCGCTGGTATTGCCGTTGGTGCAGCTATGAAAGGTTTACGTCCGATAGTTGAATTCATGACTTTTAACTTCTCTTTAGTTGCTATTGATCAAATAATAAACGGAGCGGCCAAAATGCTTTCTATGTCTGGCGGCCAGTTTTCTGTGCCCATCGTTTTCCGTGGCCCAACAGGAAATGCCGGACAATTAGGTGCGCAGCACTCGCAAAATTTCGAAAACTGGTTTGCTAACTGCCCGGGGTTAAAGGTTGTAGTGCCGTCTAACCCTTATGATGCCAAAGGACTTTTAAAATCTTCTATTATAGATCCAGATCCGGTAATTTATATGGAGTCTGAATTGATGTATGGTGATAAAGGTGAAGTACCAGAAGAAGAATATTACATTGAAATAGGAAAAGCGAAAGTTGTTAAAGAAGGTACAGATGTAACTATTGTTTCTTTCGGAAAAATGATGTCGAGAGTAGTAGAGCCGGCAGTAGAAGCTTTAACCAAAGAAGGAATAAATGTAGAACTTATAGACTTAAGAACTGTTAGACCAATTGATCACGCTACAGTTTTAGCGTCTGTTAAGAAAACAAATAGATTGGTAATTGTAGAAGAAGCGTGGCCATTAGCATCTATATCTTCAGAAATTGCATTCCATGTACAGAAAAATGCATTTGATTATTTAGACGCACCGGTATTAAGAATTACTTGTGCAGATGTTCCGCTTCCGTATGCGCCAACTTTAATAGCTGCAAGCTTACCAAATGCAGAGCGTGTGGTTAAAGCTGTAAAAGAAGTAATGTACATCAAAAAATAATTGATTGATATCAAAACATTCTAAAGCCTCTAGCATTTATTGTTAGAGGCTTTTTGCTTATTTATTTAATCGCAAAGCATATAATAGTTGATTTTTAGCGAGGTATAATATTGGTTTAACTTACAAGCTATGCTTTAATCGAACGTTATGGGTATCAATACAGAAGTACTAATTAAAGAGTTTGATTTTAAAACCTCCAGAAGTGGCGGCAAAGGTGGGCAACACGTTAATAAAGTGTCTTCTAGAGTAGAGCTGCTATGGAGCGTAGAAGAATCTACAGCATTTACCACAGAAGAGAAAGAACTTATCAAGAAAAAGCTGGCAAACAGAATTAATAAAGGAGGTGTTCTGCAATTATCTTCTGATGAAGACCGGAGCCAGCTAAGAAATAAAAATTATGTTGTTGAGCGGGCTTTAAATCTTTTGCAAAATAGTATTAAAACAAATAAGGCCAGAAAGGCAACAAAGCCCAACCACACTGCTGTAGAAAAGCGTATAGAGCAAAAGAAAAAACAGGCGCTAAAGAAGATAAACCGCAGCAATAATTGGTTGTAGCAGCATAAAAAAGCCGGTTACTATTATCCAGTAACCGGCTTTTTAATAACAGATATTTTATTAAGCTATAGCAGCTTTTATGTCTTCTGCCATCGTCTCATCTACAAGGATACGACCGCAATGCTCACAAACAATGATTTTTTTACGTTGACGGATGTCTGATTGTCTTTGAGGTGGAATTTTGTTGAAACAACCAGAGCAAGAGTCTCTTTCGATAGTTACAACCGCTAATCCATTTTTGTAATTATTTCTCAAACGGTTGTAGGCAGTTAGTAACCTCTCCTCTATTTTACCATCATATTTTTCAGTTTGTTCTATTAAAACTTCTTCCTCTTTCTGAGTTTCAGATGTAATAGTTTCCAGTTCTGTTTTCTTTGTTTCTAAATCAGATTTTCTTTCCTCTAAATTCTGAAGCGCTTTTTCATAAATATCAGATTTAGTTTTAATCTCATATTCATGTTCTCTGATTTTTTTCTCACACACCTGAATTTCTAATCCCTGAATTTCAATCTCCTTTGCCAGGGCATCAAACTCACGGTTATTCTTTACGTTGTTTTGTTGACCTTCGTATTTTTTAATAAGAGCCTGAGATTCTTTAATCATGTTTTTACGCGTCACAATTGAATCTTCAAGATCATCTAATTCAGCCTTGATTTTTTGTATACGAGTTTCTAAACCAGCAACTTCATCTTCAAGGTCGGCAACCTCAATAGGAAGCTCTCCTCTCGTCTGACGAATTTTGTCGATTTTTGTATGTATTGTTTGCAGCTCGTATAATGCTTCAAGCTTTTGTTCTACAGTTTGTTCCATCAGGACAAATATTTTATAGGGTTTGTATTCTGTACAGTTAAACGGAGTGCAAAGTTAGGAAATTTTTTCTGAATTATTTCCAATAGTAATTCTTGCGTAAATTGCTCACTTTCAAAATGTCCAATGTCGGCAATAATAATTTTACCTTCCGCATCAAAAAACTCGTGATATTTAAAATCTGCCGATATAAAGATGTCGGCTCCGGCAGCAATAGCCTGGTTTAATAAAAAGCTTCCGGCACCCCCGCACACAGCTACTTTTTTAATCGGTTTGCCTAAAAGCTCGGTATGCCGTATTACATCTGCCTTCATGTTTTTCTTTAATAGCTGTAAAAATTCATTCTCCTGCATTGGGTTTTCTAACTCGCCAATCATGCCGGCACCTACTTCAGAATAATTATTGCTTAAACTATAAATATCGTATGCTACTTCTTCATACGGATGAACTTTTAAAAGAGTAGCTATCAGTTTTCTCTCTTTATTTCCCTGATAAATAACCTCAAGCCTGACTTCGTCTTCTGTATGTCTCTGGTTTTTATCGCCCACGAATGGATCTGCATCTTCATTGGCTTTAAAGCCTCCTCTGCCGTCCAGTTCAAAGCTGCATTCGCTGTAATTGCCAATATTGCCTGCGCCGGCTGCAAATAATGCATCTTTAACGGCTTCTTTATGAGTAAAGGGCACAAAAACTACCATCTTTTTTAACAGGCCTCCCTTTGGATCCAGCACTTTTGTATTTATCAGGTTGAGTTTATCGCAGATCTTTTTGCTTACGCCTGTGCTAATATGATCCAGATTGGTATGAATGGCGTATAATGCAATATCGTTTTTAATGGCCTTGATAACCACACGCTCTACATAGTTTTTACCATTGAATTTTTTTAAGCCTTTAAAAACAATTGGGTGGTGAGAAATAATAATGTCAATACCGTTGGTTACGGCCTCCTCTACTACAGCTTCTGTACAATCTAAGCTTATTAAAGCGCTTTTAATTCCCTTATCCGGGTCTCCTACAATTAAACCTGCGTTATCATAAGATTCCTGATAAGATAGCGGTGCAATCTCTTCAAGGTGGTTCATGAGCTCTCTTATTTTCATAAAAGCTAAAATAGCCAAAAAATTCCCTCTGCAGAGGGCTGCTTAAAAATTATTACAATTTCTTAGGCGTAGTCATTAATAGCAGCGAATTTATCAGCAGAAACAGGCCACCAACAACTAAACTTCCAAAAATTCTTTCCATATAATCTACAGTAAGCATATTTGAAAATGTAGAAAGATACAGGAAGCTGATAGCGCCGGCGAGTACTGCCCCAACAAGCATAATTTTTATTCCTTCTATAACACCTTCGAAAAAGCTTAACTCTCCGCCTTTTTGCTTTCGGAAACTTTTAATGCCAAAATGTAGTCCAAAAAAAGGAATAATTACTGAAGAAAGTTCTTGCCAGCTATAGTCGGTGTCGGTAACATTGTCTGGAGTATGCCCAGTTATATGCATGATAAATATCCAGGCAGCAGATAAAAGAGCTATAATAACTCCGTATTTTATTGCATTTTTCATATATCGGTAAATTTGTTTCTGCTATAACTATGCATAATTAATGCCATTATTATAGCTTTGTGCTCCCATCTTCCATTGCATAAAATAAGTCTAGAGTTTGCTATTTACATATGCAGAACCGTAAAATTATCAGATTAAAATCAACATTAGTTTAGTCAGTAAAAAACCTGTTGTCTTAGTCTTTTAGTCTTAATACCTATATTTGTGCAGAGGAGCAAAAGTGAATATCAAAGACATATTAAATAAATACAAAACAGACGGGCGGGTAACTGGTTTAGCCGAAGAATTAAATAAGGCCAAAGCCAGGGTGCAACTTAAGGGCTTAATTGGCTCGCAAGATGCTTTTATTGCTGCGGTAACTTATTTTCTAAATCATAGAGATATGGTTTTTGTATTGCCAGATAGAGAGGAAGCTAATTATCTTCTTGCTGATTTAGAAAATCTTACAGAAAAAGAAATTCTGCTTTTTCCTTCCTCTTACCGTAAATCTTTTGATTTTACCCAAACAGATTCTGCCAACGTTTTGCTAAGAGCAGAAGTGCTTAACGAGTTAAACCAGGCCACAGAATACGGCAGGTTAATAATTACTTATCCAGAAGCACTTGCCGAGAAAGTGATAGACAGGAATGCGCTGGAGAAAAACACCCTGGAAATCTCAGTAAATAACAAGTTAAGTATAGATTTCATCAATGAGTTTCTGATAGAATACGATTTTGAAAGAACAGATTTTGTATATGAACCAGGACAGTTTTCTATCCGTGGCGGAATTATAGATATATTTTCTTTCTCGCATGAATTTCCCTATCGTATAGAGTTTTTTGGAGATCATATAGAATCTATCAGAACATTTGAGATAGAAAACCAACTGTCTGTAGAGCAGGTAAAGTCTGTTACCATTGTTCCTAATGTGCAGGCTAAATTTCTTACAGAAAGTAATATTTCACTGCTAGAGTTTATAGAGGCTAACTCCATTTTATGGTTTAAAGATGTACAGTTTACGCTGGATATTATAAAATCCGGCTATAAAAAAGCAACTGAACTTTGGAAGGCGCTTGCTGTAGCAGATAAAGAGAAAAACCCAGAATGGTTGGATCCTAAATTCTCTTTTACAGACGAACGTATTTTTGCAGACCAGCTTAGCGATTTCCAGATTGTAGAATTTGGCAAACAGTTTTTTTACGAGGCAAGCCGTATTATCAGTTTTGATACTCGTCCGCAACCTTCTTTCAATAAAGATTTTGGATTATTGGTGCACAACCTTAAAGAAAACGAGAAAGATAAAATAGCTAATTATATACTTACAGACTCTGCCAAGCAGCAAGAGCGCCTTTTTGCTATCCTGGCAGATTTAGATAAGGAGCTAAAATTTACGCCTTTAAACATCTCCATTCGGGAAGGGTTTATAGACTACGAGCAGAAAATAGCTTGTTATACAGATCATCAGATTTTTGACAGGTATTATAAATACAAGCTTAGAAGAGGCTATACCAAATCTCAGGCTATTACGCTAAAAGAATTAAGAGATTTAAAAACCGGAGATTACATTACCCACATAGACCACGGCGTTGGCAAATACGGCGGTTTAGAAAAAGTAGAAGTTAACGGCAAAACGCAAGAAATGATTCGTCTTATTTATGCAGACAACGATTTGCTCTACGTAAATATCAATTCCTTAAACAGAATTTCTAAATACTCTGGCAAAGAAGGGCATGCGCCTAAAATGAATAAATTAGGTACAGACGCCTGGGATAAACTAAAGAAAACCACAAAAAAAAAAGTTAAAGACATTGCCCGCGATCTGATTAAGCTTTACGCTATCCGTAAGGCGCAGGAAGGTATGGCTTTTTCTCCCGATACTTATTTACAGAACGAGCTGGAAGCATCTTTTATTTATGAAGATACACCAGACCAGGAAAAGGCAACTGCCGATGTTAAGAAAGACATGGAATCACCGCATCCTATGGATAGGCTGGTTTGCGGAGACGTAGGCTTTGGTAAAACCGAAGTTGCCATAAGGGCCGCTTTTAAAGCTGCAACAGACGGAAAACAAGTGGCTATTCTGGTTCCTACTACTATTTTGGCCATGCAGCATTACAAAACCTTTAACGAGCGGCTTAAAGATTTCCCCGTAAGGGTAGATTATATTAACCGCTTTAAAAGCAGCAAGCAGGTAAAAGATACGTTGGAAGCTTTAAAAGAAGGTAAGGTAGATATCATCATTGGTACGCATAAGTTGGTGGGTAAAGAAGTTAAATTTAAAGACTTGGGTTTGCTGATTATTGATGAAGAGCAGAAGTTTGGTGTAACGGTAAAAGAGAAATTGAAGCAGTTTAGAGCCAATGTAGATACCTTAACGCTAACGGCAACACCAATTCCAAGAACGTTGCACTTCTCTTTAATGGGGGCCAGAGATTTATCTATCATCCAAACGCCACCGCCTAACAGGCAACCGGTTACTACCGAACTGCATGTGTTTAATGAGAAGCTGATTAAGGAAGCGGTAGAATTTGAAATTGATCGCGAAGGGCAGGTTTTTTTCATTCATAACCGGGTTGCAGATTTGATGCAGCTAGGCGGGCTGATTCAGAAATTAGTGCCTAAAGCCAAAATCGCTATAGCACATGGTCAGCTGGATGGCGACAAGCTGGAAGATATAATGCTGGATTTTATTGATGGCAAATACGATGTTTTGGTAGCTACTACCATTATAGAGGCCGGGTTAGATGTGCCAAATGCAAATACCATGCTGATTAACCATGCGCATATGTTTGGTTTGAGCGATCTTCATCAGATGAGAGGCCGCGTGGGGCGCTCTAACAAAAAGGCATTTTGTTATTTGCTGAGTCCGCCATTGTCTACACTAACACCAGAAGCCAGAAAAAGGTTAAGTGCTATAGAAGAATTCTCTGATTTGGGCAGCGGTTTTAACGTTGCCATGAGAGACTTAGACATTCGTGGGAGCGGAAACTTGTTAGGTGCAGAGCAAAGCGGATTTATTGCCGAAATTGGCTTTGATATGTACCATAAAATTCTGGACGAAGCTATTCAGGAGCTGAAGGATGAAGAGTTTAAAAATCTTTTTCAGGATGAAAAACCCAGACCGTTTGTAAGCTTCACGCAAATAGAAACAGATATGGAGTTGTTAATTCCAGACGAGTATGTTACCAATATTCAGGAGCGTTATAATCTTTACACAGAATTATCTAAAATTAATAATAAAACCGAGCTTCAGGCCTTTGCCAAAAAACTGGAGGACCGGTTTGGAACGCTACCCGCCCAGGTTAAAGATTTATTGCGCACTGTAGAATTGCAATGGTTAGGCAAAGAGCTGGGTTTAGAAAAAATTAGCTGGAAAAAAGGCGTGTTAAGAGGCTACTTTATTTCAGATAAACAATCTAAATATTTTGAAACAGAGGTGTTTGGGCAGGTATTGCTTTATGCACAGCAAAATCCTAGAAAGGTAAACCTAAAAGAAGTTAAAAACACCCTGCGTATAGCAGTAGAGGGAATTCATACCATCGATGAAGCCATTTTTGTTTTGGAAGAGATGCAAAATCCAGTAGTGATATAAGGAGGTGCTGGCTGAATTGATATACATATAATCAGTCAATTGTTTCCAAGTTGTTACACCATAAAATTACTTTGATTTTATATTAAAGCTATTAAATAAAAAACTCCCGATTGTGTTAGAATCGGGAGTTTTTTTTAAAGCGCAGCCTGTACGCTTTTTATTTTAGAAATGATAAAGCCTACTATTTCAAACTAAAAGTTCCTCTACCCATTGTTCCACCGCCAGAGTATAAAATAACAGTGTAAGCACCTGCTTCAAAAGGAGCTCTGTTAGACCAGTCTATGGTATAGCTTTTAGCATCTCCACTAAACTCAACGGCAGTTTTATAAGTATATTGGTATTCTTGTTTGTTGGCAGTAAAAAGCCCGCCTTCGCCAGTAATTAAATTTCCTGCAGGGTCTATTATCCTCATATATATATCATGCATTCCCGTTTCTGCCAGTGCATTGGGGTTAATAGTAAAAGCAACTTTTATCTTCTGGGCAGCATTAGCCTTTGTTACGCTGCTTTCTTTTCCGTTAGACCTTACTCTTAAAGGCGTGATTTGCATATAGCTGGTTTTTAAGGCTGCTCCTTCCTGCACTTTGGTGTTTAAAGAATCGGCAACCTTAGACAAATTCTCTGCTACACGGCTTACATTACTTACCGTAGACTTTAAACTGTCTCTTTCTGTGGTAAGTGCCACATTTTGCTGCTGTAAGGTTTCAATGTCTGAGGTGTATTTAGTTACAAAATATCTTAATTGTTTAATATCCTCTCTGGCCTTTTCTAACTCACGGGAAGTTAGCTGTCCTTTATTTAAAGCCGATCTTAACTGGGCTATTTTTGCCTTCAATTCTTCGTCTTTAGATTTTAAATCGTCTGATAGTGTAGAACTTGTGGTGTTGGCTTGCTCTAATTCCAGTTCTAGTTTTTCGAGTTCTGCCTGTAAAGCAGTACGTTCATCACTTACGGTTACAATTCTTTTATCAGACTTGTTTTTTTGTAGAAAGAGGTATGCATTAGTGCCTAATAAAGCCACTATAACGGCAATAAGGAAATAAATTTTGTTAGTGTCCTTCTTTTTTTGTTCTTGATTATTCATCGTCTCTAAGTGCGAATATTAGATTTTTCAGATTACTCTATGAGCAAAAACTGTTCCAGTTTTGACGTCGTAAAAGTAAAGCTAAAATATAAAAATTTATACAATAATGTCATCGTAACAATTAAATTAAGCAGCCGGGATGCAATTCCTTTATGTTTTAATCGTTGTTTTCTTTAGTTATATTTGAACTTTTCTTTCAGCTAAGATTTAGAATGATTAAACAGCCCTATATTTTCTTATACATATTACTACTTCCCTTCTTTGCCAAATCGCAAGATTTGGGTTTACCTAAGCGTGAATTTAGAGGAGTATGGATAGCCACCGTAGCCAATATAGATTGGCCATCTAAAAATGTTACTCAGGCAGTGCATCAGCAGCAAGATTTAATAGAAATTTTAGACCGGCATCAAAAGCAAGGTCTAAATGCAGTAATGTTTCAGGTAAGGCCTGCGGCAGATGCTTTTTATGCAAAGTCAGACGAACCATGGTCGCAATGGTTAACTGGTGCACAAGGGAAAGCGCCAACGCCTTTTTATGATCCTTTGGCGTTTGCCATTGAAGAAAGCCATAAGAGAGGGATGGAGTTACACGCCTGGTTTAACCCTTACAGAGCTACGTTTGATAGAGCCAGTGCCGCCAATGCACATGAAAGCCACATGATCAAACAAAAACCAGAGTGGTTTATGGAGTATGGCGGGAAAAAGATTTTTAACCCCGGCCTACCAGAGGTACGCGAATATATTACACAGGTTATCTTAAACGTGGTAAAGAACTATGATATAGACGGCGTACATTTTGACGACTACTTTTATCCTTATGGGGTAAAGGGAGAGGTAATTAATGATAGCCAGGCTTTTAAAGAGCACCCTAACGGATTTACCCATATTGCCGACTGGCGAAGAAATAATGTAGATTTATTGATAAAAATGGTAAGCGATAGCATCTATCATCATAAAAGCCATGTTAAATTTGGGATAAGTCCTTTTGGTATCTGGCAAAATAAAAGACAAAGCCCCGAAGGCTCAGAAACCAATGGAGGAGATTCTTACCATGGTTTATATGCCGACTCCAGAAAATGGGGAAAGGAAGGGTGGATAGATTATATAAATCCACAAATTTACTGGTCTTTTGAGTCTGTTCCGGCACCTTATGCTAAACTGGTAGATTGGTGGAGCAATAACGCTTATGGCAGACATTTGTATATTGGACATGGGGCATATCGTATTAACGACCCCAAAGATCTGGCCTGGAGAAACCCTAAACAAATTTCGCGACAAATTATCTACAACAGAAACAATCCAAGGGTGCAGGGCAGTATTTATTTCAGTTCAAAATCTTTAAATACCAATAGATTGGGAGTTGCTGATACATTGGCTAATAACCATTACCGTTATCCGGCTCTGCCTCCGGTAATGTTATGGAAGGACTCTATAGCGCCAAACCGACCCGAGAATTTGCTGGCTTTACAAGCCGGAGACAATATTGTATTATCGTGGAAACAGCCTGAAGAGGCAAAAGACAGAGAAAAGGCTTATGGTTATGTAGTTTATCGTTTTGATGAGCATGAATCGATAGACTTAGACCAGGCACAGGCTATTAAAAACATCTATTATGCAGATATTACATCCTGGGAAGATAAACATACAGAACGCGGAAAATCTTATAAATATATAGTTACCGCAATAGACAGATTAAAGAACGAAAGCGAGCACTCTATACCGGTGCATATAAGTGTAAAAGAAAATAGTAGTTTAGGAACTTTATGATAGAGCAGCCGATAAAAACAGGAATACTGGCGTATGGGATGTCGGGAAAAATATTCCATGCCCCTTTTATAGATGCACACCAGGGATTTGAGCTAAGTTCTATAGTGGAGCGCTCAAAAGACCAGGCTAAAGCAGATTATCCTCATGCCAAGCATCTCAGAAATATAGATGATGTTTTCTCTGACGAAGAGATAGAGCTGGTTATTATTAATACGCCTAATTTTACGCATTACCAATATGCTAAAGAGGCATTAAATGCCGGCAAGCATGTGTTAATAGAAAAGCCGGTAGCTGTTTTAAGAAAGGAGGCAGAGGATTTATTTGCGTTGGCCTATCGTAAAAACCGCAAGGTTCTGGCATACCAGAACAGGAGGTTTGATAGCGATTTTCAATCGGTAAAGCAGGTAATAGAAAGCGGCGAGCTGGGTAAGCTGGTGGAGGTCCATATCAGGTTTGACAGGTATCGTAATGAAATTAGTCCTAAATTTTTTAAGGAAGAGCCCATTCCGGGTTCGGGTATTTTGTACGATTTAGGAGCGCATGTTATAGACCAGGCTATCAGTTTGTTTGGTATACCCGATGATTTTACTAAAAGTTACAGTCAAAATCGTCAAACAACTGAAGTAGACGATTATGCACAGGTGCAAATGAGTTATAAAAACGGGTTAAATGTTTTTATAACTGCCAATATGCTGGTTGCAGACGCTCCGCCCGCCTATAGTATTTACGGAACCAGGGGTACTTTTTATAAAGGCAGAACAGATGTGCAGGAAGAACAGTTACTGGCAGGTGTTTTACCTTTAGACGGAAATTATGGTCTGGAAAAACCACAAAGTGAAGGGAAGTTAACAGTTGTAGACGAAGATGGAGCCAGGCAAGAGCGTTTTATAGCAGCAGGCAAAGGAGATTATATGCTGCTGTTTGACGAGGTTTATAATGCTATTAGAAAAGAGACGGATTATTTTGTCACTCAAAAAGAGATACTGGGACAGCTGCATATTTTAGAGAAGTAGGGTTGTTGTTAGTGGGGCTTAGTGTATTTTTCTGGGTGAAATCGGATTTTCTCACCACGCTCTATTGTATTTAAAGGGCGTTTTTTTGTTTAGGTTTTTGGTGTCTCGCTGTAAGGTTGCTGTAAGGTCGCTGTAAGCTTGCCGGTAGCGAGGGGGCTTAGTGTATTTTGTTGTTTTTTAAGGTTGATTAGGGACTTTGATTTTTGCGATTTCTGACTTGCTAAAAATTACGGAATCTTGTTTTTAAACTTCTCCCTCCTTCCTGTCCGAACTTTGATTTTTGTTGAGGCCGGGCTGCATGAGTTTCGCTATACAACTGGCATCGTACTTTTTGCTAGCATCCTTCATGAAATTCCCTATTTATATAATAAAAATTAGAAATTAGTTTGCAGATTCAAACTAATACGTATATTTGCACTCCCAATCGCAAGGATAGGGTAAAAGGAGTGGTAGTTCAGCTGGTTAGAATGCCTGCCTGTCACGCAGGAGGTCGCGGGTTCGAGTCCCGTCCATTCCGCAAAGGTTAACTTAATAAGTTAGCCTTTTTTTGTTATGTGCTACTACGTTTACATCCTTCAGAGTCAACAAGATGGTACTT
>PJUF01000754.1_pt1 | contig 20414 bp, 17 predicted proteins | sample 1512191 | NCBI WGS metagenome assembly PJUF01 (sample SAMN08177673, study PRJNA422409) | Feces metagenome, whole genome shotgun sequencing project. | isolation source: Chicken feces (3) enriched on wood chips | host: Gallus gallus | place: USA: Madison | collected 2015-01-15 | reverse complement strand
TGCAATCGAACATCTACAAGCCCGTGTCCGGCTGGACCGAATATACCGGCGCCTTCACCTCGGGCGAGGTCGCCGGCACCGTGACCGGCGTATGGATGACCGGCACCATCAAGGCCAACCCCGAAATGGCCGGCAACTGGGGCGTCGCCCCCATTCCCAAGCTCGATGGCGTCGACGGGGCCACGCATGCCTCGAACCTCGGCGGTTCGAGCTGGTACGTGCTCTCCTCGTCCGCTGAAAAGGACGAAGCCATCGACTTCCTCAGGGAGATCTGGGGCGGTGACGTCGACTTCTACCAGAAGATTCTCGTCAACCAGGGCGCGCTCGGCTCGCTCCTCGCGGCCCGCGAAGGCGACGCCTACAAGGCGACCGACGATTTCTTCGGCGGCCAGCCCGTGTGGCAGAACTTCTCCGACTGGCTCGGCCAGATCCCGGCCGTGAACTACGGCATCTTCACCAACGAAGCCGACGCGGCCGTCGTCGCCCAGCTTCCGGCGCTGAAGGATGGCGGCTCGGTCGACGACGCCGCTGCGGCGATCGACGCGCAGGTGCGCCAGCAGGTCCAGTAAGGCCCTTTGGGGAGCGGCTGCGACCGCCCCCCTCCTCCGGCGACCATGCATCGGCTACGGTGCATGGTCGCTTCCGGTCTCACCTCTCACGCGCGGCAGGCAAAGTGACTGTAACGACGGCAGGTAAGGTGACTTTCGGGCGGCCGAGCCTGGCGCGCGGCGAACGGCTCAATGGCTGGCTGTTCATCATGCCGGCGCTGGTGCTGCTCGGCCTCTTCATGATCTATCCCATCCTGTGGTCGCTCTGGATGAGCTTCCAGGTCGGCCGCGGCATGAGCTGGAGCTTCGGCGGCTTCGCCAACATCGTGCGCCTGACGCAGGACCCCATCTTCCTGCGCGCGCTCACCAACACGATGCTGTTCCTCGCCGTGCAGGTGCCGGTCATGCTGGTGCTCGCCATGCTCTTCGCGGTGGCGCTGAACAGCCCCAGCCTCAAGGGCCGCGCCTTTTTCCGCACCGCGATTTTTCTGCCCTGCGTCACCTCGCTCGTCGCCTATTCCGTGCTGTTCAAGTCGATGTTCGCCAATGACGGCGTGATCAACGACTTCCTGCTGTGGGCGCACATAATCGCCGATCCGATCCCGTGGCTCGCCAGCCCCTTCTGGGCGCGCGTCGTCATCATCGTCGCCATCACCTGGCGCTGGACCGGCTACAACATGATCTTCTATCTCGCCGCGATGCAGAACATCGACCGCTCGATCTACGAGGCGGCGCGCATCGACGGCGTCCCCGCCTGGGCGCGCTTCCTCTACATAACCGTGCCGATGCTGAAGCCGGTGATCCTGTTCACCACGGTGATCTCGACCATCGGCACGCTGCAACTGTTCGACGAGGTCAACAACATCACCATGGGCGGCCCGTCCGATGCGACGCTGACGCTGTCGCTCTACATCTACAACCTGACCTTCAGGTTCATGCCCAATTTCGGCTACGCCTCGACGGTGAGCTACGTGATCGTCGTGCTGGTGGGCATTCTCGGCTTCCTGCAATTCGTCGTGGCACGGGACCGGCGCTGATGAGCAACCCTCTCGCCCTCGCCCGCTCGGGCCTCGTCTACCTGCTGCTCTCGGTCGCGGCGTTCGTGTCGATCTTCCCGTTCTTCTGGATGATCGTCGGCACGACCAACACCTCGGCCGACATCATCCGCGGCAAGGCCGATTTCGGCGACGCCCTCGGAACCAACGTCGTGGCGTTCTTCACCCAGGTCGACGCGCTGCGCATCTTCTGGAACTCGGCGTTCATCGCCGTCGTCGGCACGGCGCTCACCCTCGTCGTGTCCTCGCTCGCCGGCTACGCCTTCGAGATCTTCCGCTCGCGCTTTCGCGAGCGGCTCTTCGCCTTCATGCTGCTGATGCTGTCGATCCCGTTCGCGGCGCTGATGGTGCCGCTCTTCGTGATGATGGCGCGCTTCGGGCTCATCAACAGCTATACGGCGATCATCCTGCCCGGCATCGCCTCGATCTTCATCATCTTCTACTTCCGCCAGGCGACGAAGGCCTTCCCGTCCGAACTGCGCGACGCGGCGCGCATCGACGGGCTCAAGGAGTGGCAGATCTTCGTCTACATCTACCTGCCGGTGATGCGCTCGACCTATGCGGCGGCGATCATCATCGTGTTCATGGCCAACTGGAACAACTATCTGTGGCCGCTGATCGTGCTGCAGACCAACGACATGAAGACGATCACCCTCGTCGTCTCGTCGCTGACCTCGGCCTACTACCCCGATTTCGGCGTCGTCATGGTGGCGACGGTGCTCGCCACGCTGCCGACCCTCGTCATCTTCTTCCTTCTCCAGCGCCGCTTCGTCGAAGGCATGCTGGGCTCCATAAAGTAAGGTTCCAATCCGACCATGCGTTCCTATATCGACTTCAACGACGGCTGGGTCTTCCACGAGGGCTTCACCGGCGCGCTGACGACGGAGCTGGCGCCCGGCGAGGCCGTGCGGCTGCCGCACAACGCCGTCGAGCTGCCCTTCGCCTATTTCGACGAGGCCAGCTACCAGCGCGCCTTCACCTACCAGAAGCGCTTCCGCGCCGATCCGGCCTGGGCCGGCAAGGAGGTGACGCTGATCTTCGACGGCGCCATGGCCAATGCCGTCGTCTATCTCAACGGCGTCGAGGTGGCGCTGCACAAGGACGGCTACACGCCGTTCGGCGCCCGGCTGACGGGGCGGCTGAAGCCCGGCGACAACCTCGTCGCCGTCACCGTCGACGGCAGCGAGAACCCCGACATCCCGCCCTTCGGCGGGCGCATCGACTACCTCACCTATGCCGGCATCTATCGCGAGGCGGCGCTGCGGATCACCGCGCCGGTGTTCGTCGGCAACCCCAAGATCGAAACGCCAGACGCGCTGGCGCCGGCAAAGACCGTGACGGTCACCGCCGAGATCAACAACCCGCAGGGGCGCCCCGTCGCCGGCACGCTGACCGCGACGCTGCGCGACGGCGACGGCGAGGCGCGCGGCAGCGCCTCGACCGCGGTCGACGGCCGGCCGGTGACGCTCACCATCGGCGATCTCGCCGGCATCGCGCTGTGGGACATCGACAATCCCGCGCTCTATACGCTCGAGCTGGCCCTCGAGACGGCGCAGGGCCGCGACGTCGCCAGCGAGACCTTCGGCTTCCGCACCGCCGAGTTCACCCCCGAAGGCTTCCGGCTCAACGGCCGGCCGCTGAAGCTCAGGGGCCTCAACCGCCACCAGAGCTTCCCCTATGTCGGCTATGCGCTGGGGCGCGCCGCCCAGCAGCGCGACGCCGACATCCTCAAGCACGAGCTGCACCTCAACATGGTGCGCACCTCGCACTACCCGCAGAGCAAGCATTTCCTCGATCGCTGCGACAGCATCGGCCTTTTGGTCTTCGAGGAGATCCCCGGCTGGCAGCATATCGGCGGCGACGCCTGGAAGGCCGAGGCGGTGGAGAACGTCCGCCGCATGATCCGGCGCGACTGGAACCACCCCTCCATCGTCATCTGGGGCGTGCGCATCAACGAATCGGCCGACGATCACGATTTCTACGCCGAGACCAACCGCGTGGCGCGCGAGCTGGACCCGACGCGCCCCACCGGCGGCGTGCGCTACATCACCGACAGCGAGCTGCTCGAAGACGTCTATACGATGAACGACTTCATCCTCGGCAACGAGGAGCTGGGCGGCAACCGGCCGCGCACGCCGCTGCGCCCGCAGCGCGAGGTGACGGGGCTGGAGCGCACCGTGCCCTACATGATCACCGAGTATGGCGGGCACATGTACCCCACCAAGAGCTACGACCAGGAGCAGCGCCAGGCCGAGCACGTGCTGCGCCATCTCGAGGTGCTGAACGCCGCCTATGGCGACCCCGAGATCGCCGGCTGCATCGGCTGGTGCGCCTTCGACTACAACACCCACAAGGATTTCGGCTCGGGCGACCGCATCTGCCACCATGGCGTCATGGACATGTTCCGCGAGCCCAAATTCGCCGCCTACGCCTATGCCAGCCAGTGCGAGCCCGCCGAAGAGGTGGTGCTCCGGCCGGTGACGGTGTGGGCCCGCGGCGAGCGCAATATCGGCGGCACCCTGCCGCTGATCGTGCTCACCAATTGCGACGAGGTCGAGCTCGCCTATGGCAGCTATCCGCCCAAGCGCGTCGCCGTCGACAGGGAGCGCTTCGCGCACCTGCCGCACCCGCCCGCCATCGTCGAGCGCCGGCACTTCACCGACGCGGAGCTCGGCCAGTGGGGCATGGAATGGCGCGACGTGACCGTCACCGGGCTCATCGGCGGCAAGCCGGCGAAAGCGGTGCGCTTCGTCGCCGACCCGGTGGCGACGACGCTCGAGGTGGTTGCCGACGCGGCGCAGGTCGCCGTCAACGACACCGTGCGCGTCATGGTGCGCGCGCTCGATCAGGCCGGCAACAGGCTGCCTTTCCTGTTCGAGCCGGTCGCCATCGAGGTGGCGGGGCCGGGCCGGCGCATCGGCCCGCGTCTCGTGCCGTTGCGCGGCGGCGCCACCGGGGCATGGATCGAGGCGACGGGCGCCGGCACGCTTCGCGTCAGCGTCACCAGCGAACGGCTCGATACGACGACGATCGAGCTGGCCGCGACACAGGGGGGTTCGGCATGAGCGGGTTGAAACTGCGCGGGCTGCGCAAGTCCTTCGGCGCCGTCGAGGTGATAAAGGGCGTCGATCTCGACATCGCCAGCAAGGAGTTCGTCGTCTTCGTCGGCCCCTCGGGCTGCGGCAAGTCCACCCTGCTGCGCATGATCGCCGGGCTCGAACAGATCACCGCCGGCGATCTCTTCATCGGCGAGGAGCGGATGAACGAGGTCGATCCGAGCAAGCGCGGCATCGCCATGGTGTTCCAGACCTATGCGCTCTACCCGCACATGACGGTGCGCGAGAACATGGGCTTCGCGCTGCGCTTCGCCGGCGTGGCCAAGCCCGAGATCGCCAGGCAGGTGGCCGAGGCGGCGCGCATCCTCGAGCTCGAGCCGCTGCTCGACCGCCGCCCCAGGGAACTGTCCGGCGGCCAGCGCCAGCGCGTCGCCATCGGCCGCGCCATCGTGCGCCACCCGGATGTCTTCCTGTTCGACGAGCCGCTCAGCAATCTCGACGCCGAGCTGCGCGTGCATATGCGCATCGAGCTGGCCCGGCTGCACAAGGAATTGCAGACGACGATCGTCTACGTCACCCACGACCAGGTCGAGGCGATGACCCTGGCCGACAAGATCGTCGTGCTGCGCGAAGGCGTCATCGAGCAGGTCGGCACGCCGCTCCAGCTTTACGACGACCCCGACAACCTGTTCGTCGCCGGCTTCATCGGCTCGCCCAAGATGAACTTCCTCAAGGGCGTGATGGCCGGCGGCGCGGTGAAGCTCGGCGAGTACGGCACCACCGTGCCCGCCCCGGCCGGGGCGCCGGACGGCACGCCCGTCACCGTCGGCATCCGCCCCGAGCACTTCAAGGCCGGCGGCAGCGCCGCGCTCGACGTCACCGTCGAGATCATCGAGCATCTGGGCGGCGAGACCTACGCCTATGCCCGGCACGGCGCCGGCGACATCCTCACCATCGCCACCGGCAACGACCGCGGCCTCGCCGCCGGCGATGCCTACACGGCGCGTTTCGACCCGGCGGCGCTGCTGCTCTTCGGCGCCGACGGCCTGCGCCTGCGTTGACGCCCGCGGCGGCCTACGTCTTCGGGTTCGCCTTGCGCCACGCCTGATACTCGTCCTCGGCGTCGGGGTGGAGCGGGTAGTAGCGCTGCAGGGGGGCGCCCTGCTTGAGCTTTTCGCGCGAGAACACCTCCCATTCGGCGTGCGTGCGCGATTCCTCGATCACCTGCTCGGCCATCGCTGCCGGCAGCACGATGGCGCCGTCGTCGTCGGCGACGATGATGTCGCCGGGGATCACCGTGACCCCGCCGCACGCGATCGGCACGTTGACCGCATTGGGATAGATGCTCGTCTGCACGTGATAGTTGGGCGTCCAGCCGCGCAGCCACAGCGCCAGATCGAGCTTTTCGACATTGGGCCGGTCCCGCATGCACCCGTCGATGACGATGCCGGCGCCGCCGCGACCCTTGAAATAGGTCGACATCATGTCGCCGAAGACGCCCGAGCTCATGTCGCCGCGCGCATCGACCACCACCACGTCGCCCTCCTGCACGTGGTAGAGGACATGCCGGTGTAGCTGCGTCTCGGGATCGGCATATTCGCCCTCGCTGAACAGATCCGGCCGCTGCGGCAGGAATTGCAGCGTCAGCGCCGGCCCAACGATCGACCGCCCCCTGGCCTGGGCCACCGGCCCCGTCATGTGCGGGTTGCGAAAGCCCATATGGCCGAGCGTGCCCGCGATGGTGGCCGCGCCGATGTCCTTCAGCGCCTCGATGGTCGCTTTCGGCGGCCGCACGATGTCTGGCGTATGCGTCATGATTGCTCCCGATCCCGCTCGTGCTGCCTGGGCGGCAGCCTCCTCCAGCTCAAAGCTCTATGGGCAGAAAATCTGAACTGTCAAACCCGCCGCACACCGATTTCCCCGTCTTGTCGATTCTCTCCGGAGCCGCGCGCCACAAGGCTTGAAAGCGCTTGCACCTTGTCCCATGCTCGCCGGCGGAACTGCCGGCGATGCCGGCAGCAGGGAGGAGAAATGAACGACAGCAAGCCCCTCGAGGTCACCGAGACGATCGAGAACGCCATTGGAACGGGGTCCCAGCCGAGCCAGCTGCGGATAACCGACGTGCGCATCGCGACGATCCGCGGGCACGGCTATTATCCGATCCTGAGGATCGACACCAACCAGGGCGTCTACGGCCTCGGCGAGGTCCGCGACGCCGCCCACCCCGATACGGCGCTGCGGCTCAAGCATATGCTGCTCGGCCAGAACCCCTGCAACATCGACTACCTGTTCAAGTCCATCAAGCACTATGGCGGCGACAGCCGCGAGGCCGGCGGCGTCTGCGGCATCGAGATCGCGCTGATGGATCTCGTCGGCAAGGTCTATGGCGTGCCCTGCTACCAGCTCATCGGCGGCAAGTTCCGCGACAAGGTGCGCCTCTACGGCGACACGCCGATGCCGACCAATTTCACCGCCGAGGGCTATGTCGAGGTGGTGCAGCAACGCAAGGCGCTAGGCCTCACCTTCATCAAGTTCGACCTGCCCGGCGAGCTGTTCGTCGACACCCCCGGCGCGCTGGTCGGCCAGGCGACGCGGTTCGAATATCCGCAGTACAAGCAATGGTACGTGCCGGGGCGCGGAGCGGGCGCCCGCATCAGCGAGGCCGGCATCGAGCTGGCCGCGCACATCACCGCCGAGGTCCGCAAGGCCGTGGGCGACGAGATTTCGCTGTGCACCGACCATTTCGGCGAAGGCTTCGTGACCGCCGACGAGGCCATCCGCATCGGCCGGGCGCTGGAGCCGTACAATCTCGCCTGGGTGGAGGATCCGCTGCCCTGGACCGACATCGCCAACACCAAGAAGGTCGCCGACGCCCTGCTGACGCCGGTCGCGGCCGGCGAGGACTGGTATGCCTGGGAGGGCTTCCGCGAGCCCATCGAGACGCGCGCCGTCGACATCATCCATCCCGACATGCTGACCTCGGGCGGCCTCAGCGAGACCAAGCGCATCGCCGACCATGCCGAACGCTTCGGCATCCCCACGGCGCTGCATGCCTGCTGCTCGCCGGTCGGCTTCATGGCCAACATCCATCTCGGCGCCGCCATCGCCAGCCTCGTCGCCGTCGAGCATCACGGGCTCGACCTGCCCTTCTTCCGCGATCTCGTCACCGGCCTCGAGCCCGAATACATGGCCGACGGCTATGTGACGGTGCCCGACGCCCCCGGCCTCGGCATCGACCTCAACGAGGAGGCGATCCGCGCCAACCTGCTCAAGGGCTTCGACTATTTCGCCAGCACCGACGAGTGGAACCGGCGCCGCGTCGGCCCGCTCTGGGGCCAGTACGAGGACTGAGGCCGCTCATGAAGATCGTCGATTTGCGCTGCGCCGTCATCGGCCGGCACCCCATCGTGCGGATCGTCACCGACGAGGGCCTCTACGGCTTGGGCGAGGTGGAGTACACCAAGCCCTACCTCAAGCCGTGGGTGCTGCATTTCCGCGACGCCCTCATCGGCGAGGATCCCACCGACGTCGAGCGGGTGATGCTGAAGATCCGCCAGCGCGGCAGCTTCAAGCCTTACGGCGCCGCCGTCAGCGCCATCGAGCATGCCCTGTGGGACGTGGCGGGCAAGGCGGCGGGCGTGCCCGCCTACAAGCTGCTCGGCGGCAAGGTGCGCGACAGGGTGCGCTGCTACAACGGCAACATCCGCCAGGCCCGCACCGGCGACCGCCCCGAGGACTACGCCGCCGACGTCAAATGGATGATGGAGCGCCCCGAGAAGTTCTTCATGGTCAAGCAGGGAATTTCGTTCCACTCCAACATGAAGGACAGCATCGACGGCTTCCATTACGGCGTGACGCAGAAGAAGGCCGGCTATCACGGCGCCATGGACCAGGGCCAGATCAGCGAGCGCGGCTTCAACCACATGCTCGACTGCGTGGCGGCGATGAAGGAGGTGCTGGGCGACAGGGTCAGCCTCGCGCTCGATTGCTGCCCTGGCTGGATCCTCAACGACGCCATCCGCTTCGCCCGCGCCGTCGAGAAATACGACCTGATGTGGCTCGAGGACATGCTGACCGGCGACTACGTGCCGTGGGTCAACCCGCAGGCCTATCGCGAGCTGACGCTCTCCACCTCGACGCCCATCCACACCGGCGAGCAGATCTATCTGCGCCACAACTTCAAGGAGCTGATCGAGACCCAGGCGGTGCGCGTCGTCGGCCCCGACCCCGCCGATGTCGGCGGCATCGCCGAGCTCAAATGGGTCGCCGAGCACGCCTACATGCACTCGATAATGATGGCGCCGCACGGCACCGCCAACGGCCTGCTCGGGCTCGGCGCGCTGCTCACCGTCTGCGCGACGCTGCCCGCCAATTTCATCGCCTTCGAATACCCCAGCGCCTCCGACCCGTGGTGGGCGGAGATCGTCACCGGCCTGCCCGACCCCATCGTCAGGGACTCGATGATCGACCTGCTCGAGGCGCCCGGCCTCGGTGTCGACATCGACCCCGAGGGCGCGCGGAAATATCTCCTCGAGGAGGATGCGGGCTTCTTCGAGCCCGCCTGACGGCGGCTAGGACGAGCGCGCGACGAAGCCGAGCTCGGACGGATCGACGGCGAGCGTCACCGCCTGCCCGACCTCGAGCGGATTGCCCTTGCCGCGCACCATCTGCACGGTGACGGCATCGTCCCCGCCCTCGCCCAGCGCCAGCTGGTAGTCGTAGCCGATGCCGGTGAAGGTCCGCCGGCGCACGCTGGCGCGGAACTGGTTGGGCGCCCCGGCCGTCGGCTCCGCCACCACCTGCACCGCCTCGGGCCGGAACCACACGAGCAGGTCGCTGCCCACGGCGAGGTCGGCCGCGCCGACGCCCTGCAACTGCGCGTCGCCGAGCCCGCGTCCGCCATAGCGGCCCTCGCCGAGCGCCGCGACGTCGCGCACCGGGAACAGGTTCTCGACGCCGAGGAACTCGACGACGAAGCTGCTGGCGGGGCGGGCGAACAGCGCCTCGGGCGCCGCGACCTGCTCGACCCGGCCGTTGCGCATGACGACGATGCGGTCGGCCAGCGCCGCGGCCTCGCCCTGGTCATGCGTGACGAACACCGAGGTCGCGCCCGACAGGCGCTGCACGTCCTTGAGCTCGCGCCTGAGGTGATGGCGCAGCTGCAGGTCGAGATTGCTGAGCGGTTCGTCGAGCAGCAGCGCCGCCGGCTTCGGCGCCAGCGCCCGGGCCAGCGCGACGCGCTGCATCTGCCCGCCGCTGAGCAGCGAGGCCGACCTGTCGCCGAAGGCCTCGAGGCCGACGACGCCCAGCACCTCCTTCACCCGGCGGGCGATGTCCTCGCGCGCCATCTTGCGGGCGCGCAGCGGGAAGGCGACGTTCTCCGCCACCGTCATGTGCGGCCACAGCGCGTAGGACTGGAAGATCATGCCGATATTGCGCGCCTCGGGCGGCACGAACACCCCCGTGCGGCCCGAAAAGACGAGCTTTTCGCCGATATGGATCTCGCCGTCGTCCGGCTCCTCGAGTCCCGCCAGGCAGCGCAGCGACGTGGTCTTGCCGCAGCCGCTCGGCCCCAAAAAGACGATGAACTCGCCCTCCTCGATGGTGAGGTCCAGCCCGTGCACGGCCGGCGCCATCCCGTAGGACTTCTTCATTCCCGAAATTGCAATACGCATGGCGTCGCTCTCGTTTGCTGAGCCTCATGCCGCCGGCACCCGGCGGCCCGACTCCCGGCCCCTATCGGACCTGATTGTCCAGCCGCCCGATCTCGCGGCAGCGCACTGTCAGCCGGTCCCCCGCCTTGAGCGGAACACCGCGCCCCTTGCCCGTGCCCGTGGGCGTGCCGGTGGCGATGACGTCGCCCGGCCTGAGCCCGACGCGGCGCGAGACGTAGCTGATGAGAAAGGCCGTCGAGAACACCTTGTCGTCCGGCGTCCCGTTCTGCACCACGGTGCCGTTCAGTTCCATCTCGAAGGCCAGCGCCTCGGGATCGCCGCCCGCCGAGCGCGGCAGGATCCACGGCCCCATCGGCGACGAGCCGTCGAGCGACTTGGCCGAGAACCAGTCCGGCATCGACCTGTCGGCCGGATCGATGAACATGAGGTCGCGCCCGGTGACGTCGTTGAACAGGGTCGCGCCGGCAACCACGCCGGCGGCCTCGGCCTCGGAAATATCGACCGCGGGCGCGCCGATGACCACCGCCATCTCCGCCTCGTAATCGAGGAATTCTGCGATCTGGCGCCCGCCGATGGGCGCCGTGTCGGCGACGATGGCGCTGACCGGCTTGACGAAGATCACCGGGGCGCGCGGCTCCGAGCGCTTCATCTCCACCACATGGCTTCTGTAGTTGAGCGCGACGCAGAAGATGCGGGATGCCTCGTCCACGGGCGGCAGCAGCACGACGGCGTCGGCGGCGTGGCTGGCGACAGCGTCGCTGCTGGCCTGCACCGCGGCAAAGTTCGTGTGGCAGGCCGCGATGAAGCCGCTCCAGTCGCCGTCGTCGGTCGACATGTCGCGAAAACTCTTGCCGTCCGTCAGGCCGAAGCGAGGACGTGCCGCGGGGGCATCGGCCGCCAGCCTGAAGCGGGCGAGAAAGGAAAACATGGCTAGCTCAACTCCAAAACCGACCGGGTGGGCTGCCGGCCACGAATGGCCGGCAGCTGTGTTCGGTGCTCAGGGCAGATAATTGAAGATCTCGTTCCACTCCGCGAACCACTGCTCGCGAACCTCGCCGAGTTCGGCCAGGGTGGGAACGACGATGGCGACACCGGTCGTGTCCACCGACGTTTCGGCCGGCGCCACGTCGTCGCGCGGGCTCAGCACGCCGCGGATGTCGACCAGCGTGCGCTGGCCCTCTTCCGACACGTACCAGTTGACGAACAGCCGGGCCGCATTCGGATGCGGGGCCTTGTCGAGCACGGCGATGCCGTACTTGACGCCGGGCAGCCCGTCGCTCGGCGCCACCTCGGTGATCGGCGCCCCGTCGACGACGGCCGTATGGCTGACCGACGCGCCCAGCAGGCCGACATCGGACGTACCCGACACGACGGCGTTGAGCACGGCGCCGCCGCCGTCGAACATCGACAGGTCGTTGGCCGCAAGCTGCGCCCACGAGTCGGGGTAGGTCTGGCGCAGGAAGTAGAACTGCGACCAGGGCAGGCCGCCGCCGCCGATATGCACGGTGGCGATGCGTCCCTTCCACTTGGGATCGAACAGGTCGCTCCAGCTCTTCGGCGCATCTTCCGCCGAGACCTTGATGTTGTTGTAGATGATGATGTTGACGACGTTGGCCACCGTGGTCCAGTAGCCGTCGCCGCGATCTTCGGCAGGCAGCACCGCCGCTTCGGGCGGATTCCACTGGGCCAGCAGACCGGCGTCCTGCAGCCGCTCCATCAGCGCCATGTCGCTCTGCAGGTGTACGTCCGCCTCGTTGCGGCCCGCCTGCGCTTCCGACGTCAGCCGGTCGTGCAGCACGCCGCCGCCGGCATAGACGACTTCCACGTCGATGCCGGGATAGCGCTCGGCGAACTTGTCGGCGATACGCTGTTCCACGACGCCGACCTGCGACGTGTAGAAGACGACGCGGCCCTCGGCCTTGGCGGCCTCGTAGAGCTCGTCGATGGACTCCTGCGCCAGGGCGCCGGATGCGAATGTTACGGCGGCAAGTCCTACTGCCACCATTGAGACGATTGTCTTCATTTAGTCCTCCGTTGGTGTCTTTGCGAGTTTCTTGTTCTCGTTGCCGAGCTCGGGGTAGAGCGATATTCCCAGCACCTTCCACGCAATGGCCAGGACGGACACAACGAGCAGGCACTGGATGATGGACAGCGCGGCCGCTGCCCCCCACTGGCCGGATTGCCAGAATTCGTACATGACCACCGACAGGACGGTGGTGCGTGCCGTGTAGAGCAGGATCGAGGTGTGCAGCTCGGTGACGGCCAGCACGAAGCACAGCACCATCGCCGAGAGGATTCCCTGCCGCGACAGCGGGAACATGATGGCGCGCAGCCGCAGCCATAGGCCGGCCCCGGCGACGCGCGCCCCCTCCTCCAGCTCGGGATGCAGACTGCGCATCGACGAGCTGATGCTGCCCACGCCCTGCGGGGTGAACCGCGCCAGATAGGCGACCAGCAGCACCCAGATCGTGCCGTAGAGCGGCAGCGGCAGGTAGAGCGCGACCCACAGATAGGAGAGGCCGAGCACCATGCCGGGAATGGCGGCGGGCAGCGTCGACAGGTAGCGTATGACCGGCAGGCCCTTGCCCGACATCCGCTCCGCGCCATAGGCGATGAGGAAGAACAGCACGCCGCCGATGGCTGCCGTCATGACGCCGAGCAGGCCGGTATTGGTGAGCGCGCGGCTCACCTGCGAATAGCTCAGCAGCAGGTCGTAGTTGGACCAGTTGACGAGAGCGAGATTCCACAGGTCGGAGAGTTGCGCCAGGTAGAAATAGGGCCGCGACGACCGCAGCAGCAGCGCCCCCAGCGGAATGACGATGACGACGATGGCGTAGACGAAGATGCTCGCCGTGCAGATCCAGCGCAGGCCGCGCAGCTTGATCACCCGCGGGCGGAAGCCCTTGCCCGTCACCGACAGGTAGTTGCGCTTGCCGACATAGCGGCGCTGCACGGCATAGAGCACGAAGGTGATCAGCATGAGGATCACGCCGGCCGTGGCCGCCTCGCCGAACTTGGGCGGCGAGAACTGCATCATGCGGTAGATGGACGAGGTGATGAACTCGAGCCGCGCCGACGTGCCGAGCAGCGACGGAATGGCGAAATTGCCCGACATCAGCGCGAACACGAGCACGCCTGCGGAGAGGATGGCCGGCATCACCAGCGGCAGCGTCACGCGGGTGACCATGCGCCACACGCCGGCCCCCGAGGTGCGCGAGGCTTCCTCGAGCGAGGGGTCCACCATGCTGAGCGCCGCGGTGACGAACAGGAAGACGAAGGGCGCGTGATAGAGGCCCTGGACGAAGGCGACGCCGCCCAGCGAGGCGATGTTCAGGCGCATCGGCCAGTCCAGCGCGGCGAACACCATGTTGATGATTCCCACCTGCGGATCGGCCAGCACGAGCCAGGCGAAGGCATGGACGAAGGCCGAAACGAAGAACGGCACCACCGCGACGATGGTCGTCAGGTTCTTGAACGGAATGTCCGTCCTGACCACGAGAAAGGCCAGCCACGACCCCAGCAGCATGGCGATGATGGCGCCGATGGCCGAGGTCAGGACAGTGTTGGACAGCGCCGACTGGAACGACGGCGAGCTGAGCAGTTCGATATAGTTGGCGAGCGTGGCGCCGCCGGCCAGAAGCGTGCCGGAGAAGCCCTGCGAGACCGAGGTCAGCGACCCCAGGACGAGAACCACGATGGGAACGACGGCAATAGCCGCCAGCAGCACATAGAGCACCACCTCGAGCAACGACACGCGGCGCAGCAAGCGCAGCAGGCGCGGCACCTGCCGGCCACTTGTCATCGACGGCGCTATCGTCATCGTTCCCTCCGTAGTCGGGTCAGCCGGCGCGTTACCGGAAGATGGCCTTGCTGAGCATGGCGTGGACGCCCTTGCGCAGGTTGACGACCTGCGAGATGCGCAGATCGAGCGCCAGCGTGCACAGCAGATAGGCGTCGAGACGCTCCATGCCGTGCTGCACCACCAGCCAGTCGATCATGTCGCGCGTCGCGATCTTGACCGCCTCGTCGAGGTCCTCATCGAACCCCGTCGTGATGATGTGCGTCTTGGTCTCGACCATCGGCCGCTGCAGCTTGAAGTCGCGGCGGACCGAGAGCTTCAGCCGCCCGCGCAGCGAGGTTTCCGAAGCGCTGAGATCGACTTCGCCGTCGCCCTGCGCCGAGTGGCCGTCGCCGACCGAGAGCAGCCCGCCCGGCTGGAACACCGGCAGGTAGAGCGTCGATCCGGCGACGAGCTCGGTGATGTCGATATTGCCGCCGAACTCGGCCGGCACGCGCGAGGTCCAGCGCTCCTCTTCGGCCGGCGCGACGCCCATGATGCCGAAGAAGCAGCGCATGGGGACGCGGATCTTCTCGCTCAGCACGACCTCGCGGGCCTGCCGGTCCAGCTTCAGCAGCGTCAGCCGGCCCTCGGGGAAGTCCTCGGGCAGCAGCCCCAGCCCGGCCTTGCCCGGCTGGATGCGGTTATAGGCGTGCTCGAGAATGGGCTCGACCTCTTCGATCTCGATGGCGAGGACATCGCCCGGCTGGGCGCCCTCGACATGGATCGGGCCGGTGAGCAGGTGCGGACCGGGGCCGATGTCGGTCACCTTGTCGAGGATGACCTGCAACTCGGGCGTCAGCAGCTCCGGAAAGTTCTCGCCGCGCGGATAGGAGAAGGTCTCCACCTCGACGGTGTCGCCGTCGGCGACCTTGAGAGCGGGCGCCAGCGACTTGCTGAAATAGCCCCAGTGAACGGTTTCGGGCGTTGCCTTGAGCGTCTTGGTCATTCAGGCGCCTCCTTCCTTGCGCGCCGGCAGCCATTCGGGCCAGGTGCGCTCGACTTCGGCACGCAGCGCTCCGTCGAGGGGCGCGAACTGGCCGACATTGCTGGTGGACAGGCCGACCTTGTGCAGCTTGGCCGCGAGTTCGGTCATGAGCCCGGTGACGAGGTAGCCCGGCACGATGGGGCGGCCTTCGATGACGGTGACGCCGGCATGGTAGAGCAGCACCTGCAGGATGCCGGCCATCGGCACGATCACTTCGGTGTCGTCGGTGAGGTGCTTGGCGATGCTCGTCTTGAACGCGTCGATGACGGTCTTCTGCAGCTCGGCATCGTCGAAGGCCGAGGTCATCTGCTTGACCGACAGGTCGCCGGCCGCCGAGATCACGTCCTGGACGCCCTCGGCGAGACCGAAGCGCCGGATGTTCTCGCGCACGATCGGAATGGCTTTGCGGCCGGAGGCGATCACCAGGGCCTTGGTGCCGATCTGCTGCGAGAAGAGCAGCGCGCTCTGGCCGATGCTCAGCACCGGAATGCGCAGCAGCGAGCGGGCGTCGAACAGCCCGGGATCGAGCGCGTTGCCGATGATGACGGCGTCGTAGCCGTTCTGCTCGGCCAGCACGAGGTTCCGCAGCATCTCGGGGATGTCGTAGGTCTGCACCACATGCATGTGGTGGCCCGACGGGATGCTGCGCGTCATGTTCCCGAAGGTCAGCGTCGTGTCCTTGTCGAGCAGCGCCGACAGGGATTCGCGCAGGATGCGCGGATAGGATTCGCTCGGGTCGGGAGAAGCGAAGCTGAAACTCTGGTACCAGATCTTCATTGTAGTGGCCGTTCCTGGTTGTCGTGAAACTTTGAGGGCGAGGAAGACGCGCGATCAGGCCGCGCTGTTGAGGTAGTCGACGATGAGATCGACGCTGCGCTGCAGGTGATCGGTCATGGCGGCCGCGGCGTGCTCGGGATCGCCCGAGCGCCACGCGTCGAGCAGCGCCTGATGCTCGGCCACGAGTTCGTGCCCCGAGCCGCGCCGCGTGCTGGCGATGCGCTGGTAGCGCTCGCTGTTCTGCCAGAGCGGGTCGACGAGCCGGCCGATCCATTCCGAATCCGCCGCCCCGTAGAGGGCGAAGTGAAAGTCGCGGTGGCGGCGCCGGGCGAGATCCGGCCGGTTGGCTTCATACGCCGCGCCATAGGCCTCGAGCGTGCGCTGCGCGGCGTCCACCGCCTTGTCGGTCACATTGGCCACCGCACGGCGCATCGCATTGGCCTCGAGCAGGATGCGCCACGAATAGATGTCGCGGACATTCTCGACGGCGATCGGCGCCACGCGCGCGCCCTTGAAGCTGTCGAGATCGACCAGCCCTTCCAGCGCCAGCTGCCGCAGGGCCTCGCGGATGGGGGTCGGGCTCATGCCGAGCCATTCGGCCATCGCCTTGAGGGAGAGCGCCGAGCCGGGCGCCAGCCGTCCGCTGAGAATGCCTTCGCGCAGGCCGCTCAGGGCCTGGTCGGCCAGCGTCCGCGAGCGCGGCAGCTCGAAATCATCCTGCGAGATCGGGGGCAAGCTCATGTCTGATCCTTTATCTGTTATATGATATATCGTGTATCTTACATCCGGTCAACCGCGGCACAGGCCCGGCGCGGCCGGCAAAGACCATACATTCGTCGAATATCGCGGGATTTTCGCCGCCGGCGGCGCTGGCGAACGGGGGGTATTTCGGCTAGCTCTCGGTCCGCCTTGAGAGGGAGAGCCATGACCGACCGCCTGAGCGCCAAGACGCTGCCGCACGCCCTGCCCTACGACCGGGCCGCCGTAACGCCCGGAATCGTTCACCTCGGGATCGGCGCCTTCCACCGCGCGCACATGGCCGTCTATGTCGACGACCTGCTGGCGCGCGACCCGCGCTGGGGCATCGTCGGGGCCTCGCTGCGCCGCCCCGACACGCGCGACGCCCTCGCCCCGCAGGACTTTCTCTATACGCTCGCGGTCCGCGACGCCGCCGGCACGGCGACCCGGGTCGTCGGCTCGATCCTCGACATCCTCGATGCCGGCACCCAGCGCGCCGAGCTGATCGCGCTGCTCGCCGACCCGCGCATCCGCATCGTCTCCCTCACCGTCACCGAGAAGGGCTATTGCCACGATCCGGCGACCGGCGCGCTCGACCCGAAACACCCCGATATCGTCCACGATCTCGCGCATCCCGAGGCGCCGGTCAGTGCGCCGGGCCTTATCGTGCGGGCCATAGAGCTGCGCCGCGCCGCGGGCCTTGCCCCCTTTACCGTGCTGAGCTGCGACAACCTGCCGGCCAACGGCCGGACGACGCGCCGCATCGTCGCCGGCTTCGCCGCGCTGCGCGCGCCGGACCTTGCCGCCTATGTCGACGCGCACATCGCCTTTCCCTCGACCATGGTCGACCGCATCGTGCCGGCCGCGACCGATGCCGACCGCGAGTCGGTGCGCGCCGCGACGGGCCTCGACGATGCCTGGCCGATCGCCACCGAACCCTTCACCCAATGGGTGATCGAGGACAGCTTCGCCAGTGGCCGTCCGGCCTTCGAGCTGGCCGGCGCGCAGCTGGTCGCCGACGTCGAGCCCTTCGAGCTGATGAAGCTGCGGATGCTCAACGGCAGCCATTCGACGATGGCCTATCTCGGCTATCTGGGCGGCTACAGCTTCGTCAGCGAGGCCATCGCCGACCCGGCGATCCACGCGCTGGTGCACGGGCTCATGACCGAAGAGGCGATGCCGACCCTGCCCATGCCGCCCGACGAGCTGGCGCGTTATCGCGACCGCCTGCTCGAGCGCTTCGCCAACCCGGCCCTGCAGCACCGCACCTGGCAGATTGCCATGGACGGCAGCCAGAAGCTGCCCCAGCGCCTGCTCGGCACCATCCGCGACAATATCGCCGCCGGCCGGCCCTATGGGCGCCTCGCGCTCGGCGTCGCCGCCTGGATGCGCTACGTCACGGGCATCGACGAGACCGGCGCGCCCATCGACGTCAGGGATCCGCTCGCGCCGCGGCTACGCGCCCTCGCCGACGCGGCCGGCCGCGATGCCGAAAGGCTGGCGGGAGCGCTCCTCGCCCTCCCCGAGATCTTCGGCACCGACCTCGGCGTCGACGCCGAATTCCGCAAGGTGGTCACGGCGCACCTCGCGAGCCTGTTCGCCCGCGGGGCACTGGCGACGGCGGGCGGCTGACGGCGCGGGCGCCTATTTCCAGGGCAGCAGCAGCCCCTCGAGCTCGTCGAGCGCCAGCGTCAGCAGGAAGCCGATAAGGGCGACGACGAACAGGCCCACATACATCTGCTCGACCGAGAAGATCTGCCACGAGTTCCAGATCATGAAGCCGAGCCCGGCATCGGAGCCGCCGAGCATCTCGGCCATCGTCACCATGATGAGGCCGATGCCGATGCCGAGCTTGAACCCCGTGAGGATCACCGGCATCGCGCCCGGCAGCGCGATCGTGCGGAACGTCTGCCAGCGCGCGGCTTTGAAATTGCGCCCGACATCGAGATAGATCTTGTCGATGCCGAGCACGCCCGCCGCGGCGTTGATCAGCACCGGGAAGAACACGCCGATGGCGACCATGAAGATCTTCGACGCCTCGCCGAGCCCGAAGATCAGCAGGGCGAGCGGCAGGATGGCGCTCTTCGGGATCGGATAGGTAGCGGCGACCAGCGGATCCACCAGCGCCCGCGTCGTGCGGTTGAGGCCCATGATGATGCCGAGGACGAGCGCCGGGATGCCGCCGATCAGCGTGCCCCAGAACATGCGCTGCAAGGTGATCAGCGTGTGCCGCATCAACTCGCCCGACAGCAGCATGTGGTAGCCGAGGGTGAAGATCGCCGACGGTGCCGGAAAGAACCGCGCGTCGATCACCTGCAGGCGCACGCACAATTCCCACAGCAGCAGCAGGCCCACGGGGGAGACGACCCCGAGCAGGCGATAGCGCGCCCGCTCGGACAGCGCCCACGGCTTGCGCGGAGCCGTGCTCGCAACGACAGTCATGACGGCGCCCTCATCGTCAGTTCGCGCTCGCGCGCGGCGTCCACCTCGTCGCGCAGGCTCGACCAGATGCGATGGACGAGCTGGCCGTATTCGGGCGATTTCTGCAGTTCGAGGATATTGCGCGGCCGCGCCAGGTCGATGGGCACGATGGCTTTCGCCCGCCCCGGCTGCGCCGTCATCACCATCACGCGGTCGCCCATCAGCACCGCCTCGTCGACGCTGTGGGTGATGAACACCACGGTCTTCTTGTCCTCCTCCCAGATGCGCAGCAACTCCTCCTGGAGCAGGAACTTGTTCTGCGCGTCGAGGGCCGAGAACGGCTCGTCCATCAAGAGGATTCGCGGATCGTTGGCGAAGGCGCGCACGATGGAGACGCGCTGGCGCATGCCGCCCGAAAGCTGGTGCGGATAGTAGTCCGCGAAGCGCAGCAGGCCGGTACGGTCGAGATAGTGGTCGACGACCGCCTTGACCCGGGCCGCCGGCACGTGCCGCATCCTGAGCCCGTAGGACGCATTCTGGCGTACGGTCATCCACGGGAAGATCGAATCGCCCTGGAACACCATCGAGTTCACCGGACGGTCGTCCTTGCCGGCATCGATCTCGATCGTGCCGGAGCTGTGCGTCTGCAGGCCGGCGAGAATCCGCAGCAGCGTCGTCTTGCCGCAACCGGACGGCCCGACAATGACGAAGAACTCACCCGCCGCGATATCGACGGAGACGTTGTCGATGGCGGTGAGCGCCCCGAAGACCCGCGACAGACCCGAAATCCGTATGGCGGGGCGCGGCGCCGCCGCTACCGCGGCGGTCGGCGCTGCCTTCTCGAGCACCGCCGTCACGATGCCGCCCCTACCGCCAGCGGAGCGGCATCGGCACGCGCCTTGCCGCGGTCGAGCGAGGCGATGCACGCGTCGACCGATTGCACGTCGCCGAAAGTGGCATAGAACAGCGACAGCGACGCGTTGTGCTCGCGGTCCGAATGCGCCGCCAGCCCGTCGGAGACCATGACGACCTTGTAGTTGAGCATCATGGCGTCGCGCGCCGAGCTTTCGCAGCACACGCCCGTGACGGTGCCGGCGATGAGCAGGCTGTCGACGCCGCGCGCCTCGAGCTGCGCCCCGATGTCCGAGGCGCCGGGGGAAAAGGCGCTGAAGCGGTTCTTGGTCACCTGTGCGTCCTCGGGCCGGATGTCGTTCTGCGACCAGAAGGCGAAGCCCTCGCCATCCATCAGCGTGGCGCGGCGTTCACGGCGCTCCGGCGTCATCAGGTCGTGGTTGAAGACGGACCACGCGCCGTCCGG
>PJUF01000752.1_pt1 | contig 20429 bp, 16 predicted proteins | sample 1512191 | NCBI WGS metagenome assembly PJUF01 (sample SAMN08177673, study PRJNA422409) | Feces metagenome, whole genome shotgun sequencing project. | isolation source: Chicken feces (3) enriched on wood chips | host: Gallus gallus | place: USA: Madison | collected 2015-01-15 | reverse complement strand
AGAAAGTAGGGACTTCAACCCTCTTTATAAAATAAAAATGGTGACCGAAATTTGTACTGATCACCACTTTTTTAACATTTACTGAATATCCCTAAATAGAATCCGGTTTTAAAAAAATATATAAATATTACTAATCCTTAAAGAAAGAGGCATTAAAATACTCCCTGTTCATACGGGCAATATTTGTAACTTTAATTCCTTTCGGGCATTCTGCCTCACAAGCATAAGTATTGGTACAACCGCCGAAACCTTCTTCATCCATCTGGTTTACCATCGCTACGGCTCTCTCATAACGTTCTGTTTGTCCCTGTGGCAATAAAGCATACTGAGACACTTTTGCAGATACAAACAACATGGCCGATGCATTCTTACATGCTGCTACACAAGCTCCGCAACCAATACATTCGGCAGAATTAAAAGCTTCGTCAGCAATCTTTTTTGGTATAAGAATTTCATTTGCATCTGGTACACCGCCTGTTCCTACAGAAACATAGCCGCCAGCTTGTTGTATTCTCTCAAAAGAGCTTCTGTCTACTGTTAAATCCTTAATTACAGGAAATGCTCCGGCTCTCCATGGTTCAATAACAATAGTATCTTCATCTTTGAAACTACGCATGTGTAATTGACAGGTTGTGATACCTTGCTTTGGACCATGCGGAGATCCATTAATCATCAAAGAACACATACCGCAAATTCCTTCACGACAATCGTGATCAAATTGGATAGGATCCTCTTGTTTTTTTACTAAATCTTCATTAACAACATCCAGCATTTCCAGAAACGACATATCGTCCGAAATATTTTCAGCTTTGTAAGTAACGAATTTTCCTGGTGTCTGACTATTTTTTTGACGCCAAACTTTTAACGTCAGGTTCATATGTCCACTCATATCTTTTAGTATTGGGTACTGAGTATTGAGTATTGAGACATATTATATCTCAATACGCTCTACGCAATACTATTTATAACTACGTTGTGTTAATTTAACATTTTCAAAAACTAACTCTTCTTTATGAAGAACTTCTGGTTGATTATCACCTGTATATTCCCAGGCTGCTACGTACGCATAATTCTCGTCGTCGCGTAAAGCTTCACCTTCCGGAGTTTGGTATTCCTCTCTGAAGTGACCTCCACAAGACTCGTTACGATTGTAAGCATCATCAATCATTAATTCTCCTAATTCTAAGAAATCTGCAACTCTACCTGCTTTTTCTAAAGATTGATTAACTTCTTCATTCTCGCCAAGTACAATTACATTTTTCCAGAAGTCTTCTCTCAATTCAGCAACCATTTTCTTGGCTTTTTGCAAGCCTTCTGCAGTACGAGCCATACCACAATATTCCCACATGATATTTCCTAAATCTCTGTGGTATTCATCTACAGTTCTGGTACCTCTTAGAGATAAGAATTTTTGAGTTCTTTCTTCAACAGCTTTTTTAGCTTCGGCAAAAGCCGGATGATTTGCATCTACCGGAGCAGGGCCAATTGTAGCCAGATAATCTCCAACAGTATATGGTATTACAAAATAACCATCTGCTAAACCTTGCATTAAAGCTGATGCTCCTAAGCGGTTTGCGCCATGGTCTGAGAAGTTGGCTTCGCCCAAGGCATATAAACCAGGAATAGTAGTCATTAAATTATAATCAACCCAAAGACCACCCATGGTGTAGTGAACGGCAGGATAAATTCTCATTGGTTGCTCATACGGATTCTCATCGGTAATCTGATAATACATATCAAATAAGTTTCCATATCTGGCTTCTACTGCACTTTTTCCTAATCGTTTAATTGCATCAGAGAAATCCAGAAATACAGCTAACCCAGATTTTCCAACTCCACGTTGGTCATCACATACTTGCTTAGCATTTCTGGAAGCCACGTCACGTGGTACCAGATTACCAAAAGAAGGGTATTTTCTTTCTAAGTAGTAATCTCTATCTTCTTCTTTAATATCGCTAACCTTAATTTCTCCTTTACGAAGCTTCGCTGCTAATTCTCTAGTTTTTGGAACCCAAACGCGTCCGTCATTTCTTAATGACTCAGACATCAGTGTTAATTTAGACTGATGATCTCCGGTTACCGGAATACAGGTAGGATGAATTTGCGTATAACAAGGGTTTGCAAAGAACGCTCCTTTTTTATGAGCTCTCCAGGCCGCTGTAACGTTAGACCCCATAGCATTGGTAGAAAGATAGAATACATTTCCGTATCCGCCGGTACATAACAATACGGCATGCCCAGCATGGGTTTCTATTGCACCAGTTACTAAATTACGTGTTACAATACCTTTTGCAGCACCATCTACAGTAACTATATCCAACATTTCTGTACGGGTGTACATTTTTACAGTACCTGCTTTAATTTGCCTGTTTAAAGCAGAATATGCTCCTAACAATAATTGCTGTCCAGTTTGTCCTTTTGCATAAAAAGTTCTGGAAACCTGTGCACCACCAAAAGAACGGTTGTCTAATAAACCACCATATTCGCGGGCAAATGGAACGCCTTGCGCCACACATTGGTCTATAATATTTACAGAAACCTCTGCTAAACGATGAACGTTTGCTTCTCTGGCTCTATAGTCGCCACCTTTTACAGTATCGTAAAATAAACGGTAAACAGAATCACCATCATTTCTATAATTTTTTGCAGCATTTATACCACCTTGAGCTGCAATTGAATGGGCTCTTCTAGCGCTATCCTGAAAACAGAATGCTATTACATTGTAACCTAACTCGCCTAAAGAAGCAGCTGCAGAAGCACCTGCTAACCCGGTACCTACAACTATGATGGTATATTTTCTCTTATTAGCTGGATTAACCAGTTTAAGATTGAATTTATGTTTATTCCATTTTTCGCCTATTGCGCCTTCTGGAATTTTAGAATCTAACTTCATTTTATAGATATTTTTTGTAAGAATCTTCTTTTTATGGAAGTATACTTATAAATGTTTTAACCTTATTTGAATAAAAAGAAATATATCGGCATAATAGCAAAACCTACAGGTATAAGTATTGAAAATACCCATACGCCCACAAATCTTATTAACGGTTTGTACTTGCTATTATCCCATCCTAAAGTTTGAAAAGCGCTCTGAAAGCCATGGTAAAGGTGAAAAGCTAAAGCTACCATTGCGATAACATATAGCAAAACATACCAAAGGCTAGAAAATGCAAATGCTACTTCTTTATAAAGGTTTTTAGATTTGATAACTTCTATACCATTATCTACATAAGATATATATTTGGTATAATCAGCTTCTGATAATTCTTTTACTTCTGTAATTCCAGTATTCAAATCTGTATGGTATTCTACATAAGGCGTAGCACCCCAATGGTATTTATACCAAAAATTACTCATGTGAATTACAATGAAGATGAAAATTATTGTTCCTAAAATGCCCATATTTCTGGATGACCAGACAGCTCCATTTGCTCCCTTAACTGCATAGGCAACAGGTCGGGCTGCTCTGTTTTTGGCAGTTACTATTATTGCCCATACAGTATGAACAATAATTGAAAGATAAAGTAAATAGGAAACAACTTTAATTGGTCCGAAACTGGTCATGAAATAGGCATACTTATTAAATGCATATCCTTCATCATTGGCAAATAACTGGATATTTCCAATTAGATGTACAATAAGAAAAACGCAAAGAAATAAACCTGTTAAACTCATGATCAGTTTCCTGCCTAATGTCGAGGAAAAAGTTTTGGAAAAATTGCTCATTGGTTTGTATTTACGGTCTTTTTACAGCTTAAAAATTTATTAACTAACAAACTTAGGCAAATGGATTGGGCTAAGTAAAGGAAAATATCAAATTTAGAAACGTTCTAAGATATTGCTATCTGGCAGGTATGGTAAAAACAATTATAGGCCTGCGTAAAACAGGCCTATAATTTTCTATTATTAGTATTATCTCCAGCTACTTAAAAGCGTTCCAACCCTGGGCTTTTAGTTCATGTGCATTACCAGATTTTGATATCAGATAATTTCCGGCACTTTCTTCTGTTATATAACCAATTACAGAAATATCTACATCATGCTTCAATTTATCGTAATCTGCTTGCTTAATGGTAAAAAGTAATTCATAATCTTCTCCGCCACTTAAAGCACAAACGGTAGGGTCTAAACCAAAACTTCTGGCCATCTCTACAGTTTGAGGATCTAACGGAATTTTTTCTTCGTAAATTTTTGATCCCTTTCCAGATTGCTTAGTTATGTGTAAAATTTCTGAAGCTAAACCATCAGATACATCTATCATAGATGTTGGCTTAATCTTCATTTTTTTTAGAAGGTCTACTATATCTATACGAGCTTCTGGCTTTAACTGCCGCTCTACAATGTAATCTTTACCTTCTAAATCAGGTTGTATGTTTGGATTAGCCAGAAACACTTGCTTTTCTCTTTCTAATAATTGCAGCCCCACATAAGCGCCCCCTAAATCTCCCGAAACGCAAATTAAATCTCCTTCTTCAGCACCGTTTCTGTAAACAATATCTTTTTCTTCGGCATAACCAATGCTTGTTACGCTAATAACCAGTCCTTGTTTAGAAGCACAAGTATCACCACCAACAATGTCTATATTATATTTTTTGCAAGCTAAAAGCATTCCTGCATATAATTCTTCTACGGCTTCTACAGAAAATTTGCTGGAAATCCCCAATGATACGGTTACATGTGATGCCACTCCGTTCATCGCATAAATATCACTAAGATTAACTTGTATAGATTTGTACCCCAAGTGCTTAAGTGGAGTGAAAGAGAGATCAAAATGTACGCCTTCTAAAAGCATATCAGTTGATACTAACGTTTTTTTATTCTTAAAATTTAAAACAGCTGCATCGTCTCCGGCTCCTTTTATTGTAGACTCATGATTAAGTTTTATATTTTTAGTCAAGTGGTCTATTAAACCAAATTCGCCAAAATTTTTTATATCTGTTGTTTGGGTGTTTTCGAACATATTACAATCCTAATTTCGCAGAAATTTCCAACATTCTTTCAATTGGTAATCTGGCTCTATCAATTATTTCACGTGGAACATCAACTTCTGGCAACTCATTTTTTAAACATAAGTATAACTTTTCCAATGTGTTGCGTTTCATGTGCGGACAATCGTTACAAGCACAACTATTGTTGGGTGGCGCAGGTATAAATACTTTATCAGGATTTTCTTTCTGCATTTGATGAATAATACCTGTCTCTGTAGCTACTATAAATTCCTTGGCATCACTGTTTATGGTATAATTCAGTAAGCCTGTGGTAGAACCGATGTAATCTGCCATTTTCAGAATAACATCTTCGCATTCTGGGTGAGCTATGAATTTAGCGTTTGGATGGCGTTCTTTTAACTTGGTAATTTTTTCTTGCGAAAAAATCTCGTGAACCATACATGCACCATTCCATAAAACCATATCTCTTCCGGTTTTCTTTATCACATAAGCGCCTAAATTCCTGTCAGGACCAAAAATGATTTTTTGATCTTTTGGCAAGCTTTCCACAATTTGCACCGCATTGCTGGAAGTACACACAATATCGCTTAATGCTTTTAATTCTGCAGTACAGTTTACGTAAGTGATAACGATATGATCGGGATATTTCTCCTTAAATTTTCTAAACAAATGCGGTGGACAACTGTCTGATAAAGAACATCCTGCTTTTACATCCGGTAATAAAACTTTTTTATTGGGCGATAGAATCTTAGCTGTTTCTGCCATAAAATGCACTCCGGCAAAAACAATTACGTCTGCATCGGTCTTTGCTGCTTGCTGCGATAAGCCTAAACTATCTCCAATATAATCTGCAATATCCTGTATATCAGGATCCTGATAATAATGCGCCAGAATTACTGCATTCTTTTCTTTTTTTAACTTTTCAATCTCATTAAAAAGATCCAAAGTTGGGTCTATGTATTCGTCTACAAACCCTTTTAAGTTTATTTCCTCAAGTACATCCATGTTTCTGAATCCAAATGTAAGAATTTCAAAATTACCCTTTTCAACGTTTCAATAACAATCAATTTTTTAAATAAAAAGAATCTTATTATTTATTAGTGTGTTAATTCTGTGAGAATCTTTTGTTAAAATATTTTTTATTTGTCGTTTTTACTAAGTATTCAACAAGTTATTAACATACTTAATAATTTATTCATTTGATTATAAGTAACTTATTCTTTGCAAGAAAAATTTCATAAACTTATTATGTGTATTAATAGGTAACTTTGAATAGTTGATAAGATAGCGAGTTTAGTGTGATAAATTAGTTGTAAAAAACTTAGAAAAATAGATATTAACAGACTAATTAACATTTCTAAATACTTTTAACTTATTACATACATTAAATTAACATATTTATAACGTTTATTCACATAGTATGTGATTTAGCTACATAGACTTTACTTTTATATGAGAAATGTTGATTACTTAGTTATTGGTTCTGGCATTGCCGGATTAAGTTTTGCTCTTAAAGCTGCTAAACACGGTAAGGTTCTGATAGTTACCAAATCTAATGAAGATGAATCTAACACTAAGTACGCCCAAGGTGGTGTTGCTGTAGTTGTGGATAAAGTTGAGGATTCTTTTGAAAAACATATAAATGATACGCTAATTGCGGGAGATGGTTTATGTGATCCTAAAGCTGTTGAAATTGTAGTAAAGGAAGGTCCGGATAGAATTAATGAAATTATAGAATACGGAACCAATTTTGATAAAACGCAAACAGGTTTTTTTGATTTGGCTAAAGAGGGCGGTCACTCAGAACATCGGGTACTCCATTTTAAAGATGTTACTGGTTTTGAGATTGAAAGAGCTTTGTTAGAAGAAGTTCATCAAAATCCTAATATAGAATTACTTACGCACTATTTTGCGGTAGATTTAATTACGCAGCACCATCTTGGCCAGTTTGTTAATAGACATACAGATAATATAAACTGTTATGGTATTTACGCATTGGATACTAAAAGCGGAAAGATAGAGAAGTTTCTTTCTAAAATAACCATTCTTGCAGCTGGCGGGGCCGGACATATTTATAGTTCTACTACTAACCCTACTATAGCTACAGGAGATGGTGTGGCAATGGCTTACAGAGCTAAGGCTAAAATTAGAAATATGGAATTTATACAGTTCCACCCAACTGCTTTATATAATCCAGGAGAATATCCATCTTTTTTAATTTCTGAAGCTGTACGTGGTTTTGGTGGTGTTTTAAAGCGTAGAAATGGCGAAGAATTTATGTACGAATATGATGAACGTGGTTCTTTAGCGCCACGGGATATAGTAGCCAGAGCCATTGATGCAGAGATGAAAAAATCTGGAGAAGATTTTGTGTATTTGGACATTCGCCATCGAAAAAAAGACGATATTTTATCTCATTTCCCTAATATTTATGCAAAATGTTTATCAATAGGTATAGATATGACAAAAGATATGATTCCGGTTACGCCAGCTTGCCATTACATGTGTGGTGGCGTAATGGTAGATGAGTTTGGAAAATCTTCTATCAAAGGACTTTATGCTTGCGGAGAGGTGTCTTCTACAGGTTTACATGGTGCAAATCGTTTGGCTTCCAATTCTCTTTTAGAAGCCTTGGTTTATGCGCATCGTATATATTTGGATTCTAAGGATAGATTAGATGAATTCATTATTCCCGATAACGTACCAGATTGGAATGATAAGGATACGCAACTTTCAAACGAAGATATTTTGGTTACGCACAATATCCGCGAAATGCAGAAGATGATGAGTGATTATGTAGGTATTGTTCGTTCTGATTTTAGATTAGAAAGAGCACTGCGTCGTTTGCGTTTGCTTTATGATGAAACTGAAGATTTTTACAAGAAAACCAAGTTATCAGTTAAACTTTGCGAGCTGCGAAACTTAATTCAAGTAGCTTATATTGTTATTAAATCTGCCCAGGAACGTAAAGAAAGTAGAGGATTGCATTTTACAACCGATTATCCACATCATTCCAAAGAATTAAGTGATACTATTATATAATTTATGAAGCCATTGATTTTAGCAGTAAGAGGAATTGGACCAAAAATTGAGAATAATTGCTTTATTGCCCCTAATGCCACAATTGTTGGCGATGTAGTAATAGGTGAAAATTGCTCCGTTTGGTTTAATGCGGTTATCAGAGGAGATGTAAACAGCATTAGAATAGGTAATAAAACCAATATACAGGACGGTGTGGTTATTCATGCTACTTATCTTAAAGCCGCTACTTCAATTGGTAATTATGTTAATATTGGGCATAATGCTTTGGTACATGGTTGTACCTTAAAAAATAATGTTTTGGTTGGTATGGGTGCTATTGTAATGGATAATGCTGTAGTTGAAGAATATGTTATTATTGGTGCAGGATCTGTAGTTTTAGAAAATACCGTTTGTGAGTCTGGTTATTTATACGCGGGTACGCCAGCAAAAAAAATAAAGCCCCTTACCGACCAGCAGAAGGAGCTTTTAAATAAATTACCCGATAATTACGTTATGTACTCTCAGTGGTTCCAATAAATGGTTGGTCTGTAAATACTTTTGGTATCGTAATTTTCTCTTCCCTATCCCAATTCGGACGAATGACAATTTCTTTGTCGTAGAACCAAATTTTTTCGGGATATTCCTTCCTTTTTACGTTGCCCGTATCGTAAACTCCGTTTGCATTTAAGTCTTCAACAACTCTTATACGATATTTTCCATTAGGCATCATATTGTAATTTAATACAATGGTGTTTTTAACTACATTTTCTTTAATTATATTTTCCTTTTCGTCTATTACCTGAACAATATATTGTTTAACAGTATCTTCTTTATGTACATTAATGCTTAAATTCCCATAATTTTCTATCTCGTCCAGCTCAAAACTTGCTTTTACAGCTTCGTTTTTAGTACCGTAAATGTCCGTTAGTGCTTCGTTCTGGAATTCTAAAGTATAAGTTTTTTTATTTCGCCACGGATAAACAATTCTGTATTGTCTTTTACTTTTATCTATACCTTCTATTTGAAAATTAGGAATCAACAAAGAGTCTTGTTTTAACGTAATTTTTGTTTTATTGATATTTTCTATTGGTAAGTTAGATGTTAATGTTAATACAGTTCCTGGTTTTAGCTTGTTATTATTCAGGTTAGATGTAAAAGTTATCTGCCTGTTGTAAGTATCTCTTTTTGTACGTCTTAACGTTAAAGTATCTAAAATTTTGTCACCTGTTTTACTTACAACTTTCAAGCTATCAAATTCCATATTTTTAATCCATATAGAAGTTGTATCGGCATTTTTTGAATAATGAATAATCGCATCATTAACAACCGGCTCAATAATCCTGAAATTTGGATTAGCGATTGGACGGTTATAAATAATGGTGATCTTACCATCATTTTCTATTTTTCTATCAATATTTCTATGTTGTTCGGGTATTTCTTTAAACAATTTGAGTAAAAGATTGGAAGTATCTTTACTTAATACAACACTATCAGATAAGAAAGCGATTTCTTCTTTTGGGTTATTGAATATTCTATCTCCGCCGCCTTCTTCTTTTAAAGCATATAATCTATAGGTATTTTCTTTTAAATTCTTTAATTTAAAATTGCCTGATGAATCTGTAACGGTAAAAATAGAAGCTCTTTTTTTACCAAAAATAGAGTCTCTGCTTATCGGAATAATAAATACGCTGGCATCTAATACCGGTTGATTATCCATCGCTCTTATTACTCTTCCGCTTATCTGTAGCGAATCGATTTCGTTTCCAGTTGAGAATACGTAGGTATAATCTTTAAATTTGTTTCCTTCGTTTACATCGCTAATAGCTTTCCCAAAATTAATGGTGTAAGTGGTGTTGGTTTCTAAAGTATCTTTCAATTCTATTTCCAGTCTTTTCTGCTTTACTCTGTAAACAGGCGGGACTTCTTGAGTAGGAGAGATGCTGATTTCTGTAAACTCATTGTTCAGTTTAAAATATTCATCAAACTCCAATATGATTTTTTGATCTTTAAAATTTCGCGTGTAATTTTCTGGAGTTTCTTTTATCAGCTTGGGTGGCTCTTCATCTTTTGGTCCGCCTTCTGGCTGTTGTATACTTGCACAGGCTTGTATCAGCAGCAAGCCCATAATTATAGCTTGAAAATTACTCCAATTTAACCATTTTTTGTTTAAGTGCATTTTTAGGCCTTTAAATCAATTTTTTGTTTTTTATGAACGTTATCTTAAAAATTCTAAAATCTTTAATTATACGTATTTTAATGATGTTGATGTTTTTTTATTTAAAATACTGATTATGAAGTATTTATATTTATTTTGACATATGTACCATCAAAACTGATATATCTGACGGAGTTACACCCGAGATTCTTGAAGCCTGGCCTAATGTCCTAGGTTTTATCTTCATTAATTTTTCTCGAGACTCTTTAGACAATGAAGTTAAGGTATGATAATCAAATTCTGGATTGATTTCTTTATCTTCCATTTTCTTCATTTTTTCTACGATTTCCATTTCCTTTTCAAAATAGCTCTCGTACTTAATTTTAATCTCGGCCTGTTCTATAGTTTCTTTATCATAATTATTTAGAAAGTTATCAAATTCAGGAGACATTTCTCTTAAATCATTGATATCAATTTGTGGTCTGCTTAATAAATTATGTAATTTGACACTTTGCGATATATTGGCAGTACCTAACTTATCCAGAAACGGATTTGCCGTATTTGTATTTACTTTTATTTCTTTAGTTTTCTCTATGATGCTTTCTGCATTGGTTATTTTATTTTTAACAGATTGCATTCTTTCTTCTGTTATTAATCCTAATTTATAGCCGATAGGAGTGAGCCTTTCATCCGCATTATCTTGTCTGAGCAATAATCTATGTTCTGCTCTTGAGGTAAACATTCTGTAAGGTTCTTCGGTTCCTTTGGTTACCAAATCATCTATTAAAACACCAATATAGGACTCGCTTCTTTTCAATATGAGTTCATGTTGGTCATGTACTTTTTGATGGGCGTTAATCCCTGCAATAAAGCCTTGTGCGGCGGCTTCTTCATAACCGGTTGTCCCGTTAATTTGCCCTGCGAAGAAAAGGTTTTTAATTTTAAAAGTTTCTAATGTTAAGTCTAATTGTTGAGGTGGAAAGTAATCATATTCTATAGCATAACCCGGCCTAAACATTTTTGCATTTTCAAAACCCGGAATTAATCTCATAGCTTTAAACTGAACGTCTTCTGGCAAAGAGGTTGAAAAGCCATTAACGTATATTTCTACTGTATTTTCTCCTTCTGGTTCAACAAATATCTGGTGTCTTTCTCGCTCTGCAAAGCGGTTAATTTTATCTTCTATGGATGGGCAGTATCTAGGACCTAAACCTTTAATTCTGCCTGTAAACATTGGAGATTTTTCAAAACCTTCTTTTAATGTTTCATGTACCTGGCTGTTGGTATAAGTAATCCAACAGCACCTTTGTTTAAGTAGGGAAGTTGTATTGGTGAATGAAAATTTGCTGATTTCTTCATCTCCCCATTGTTCTTCCATTTTAGAATAATCCAATGTTCTTCCGTCAATTCTGGGAGGAGTACCAGTTTTCATTCTGCCGGATTCAAAACCTAATTCTACCAGATGTTCTGTTATTCCGGTAGCAGATTTTTCACCAGTTCTTCCACCGCCCATTTTCTTTTCACCAATATGTATCACTCCATTAAGAAAAGTACCATTTGTTAATATAACAGATTTAGATTCTATTTCTAAACCTAAACTTGTTCTTACACCAACAATGGTATTTCCTTTAACCAATAGGCCATTAGCCATATCTTGCCATATGTCTAAATTTGGTGTATGTTCTAAGGTAAGCCTCCATTCTTCAGCAAAGCGCATTCTGTCATTTTGAGTTCGTGGGGACCACATAGCCGGACCTTTAGATCTGTTGAGCATTCTAAATTGGATTGTAGATTTATCAGCTATTATTCCAGATTTGCCACCCATTGCATCTATTTCACGTACTATTTGACCTTTAGCCACACCGCCCATAGCCGGATTACAGCTCATTTGTGCTATTGTTCCCATATTCATGGTAATGAGAAGTACTTTTGAACCTAAATTGGCTGCTGCTGTAGCTGCTTCACACCCCGCGTGGCCAGCACCAACCACTATTACATCATATTTATCAAACATCTTTAAATTGTTTCACGTGGAACAATATTATAAAATAAGAAAAAGTTTCACGTGAAACATTACGCTAATTCTGATAGTTCTATCCATCTCATACTTTTTTCTTCTAATATATTGTTCTTGTGTTGTATTGTTTCTGATATTGTTGTTATTTCATTTATGTCGGAAATTGTTCCGCTTAATTTGTCTGTTAGTTCTTTTATTTCCTGTTCTAAAACGTCTATTTCTTTATTTAAAGTATCTAATTCTAATTTCTCTTTATAAGTTAGCTTTTGTTTTTGTTCAGGGATTTTAATTTCTATGGTTTTTTGAATCTCTTTCTTTTGTTCTATTTTTTCAAGAACCTTTAATTCTTCTTGTTCTTGACGGTAAGAACTATAGTTACCATTATATATTTTTATACTTCCGTTTCCTTCTAAAATAAAAAGCTGATCTGTTAATTTATCTACCAAATATCTATCATGAGATACTAGTATTAATATTCCAGGATAATTCTCTAGAAAATCTTCAAGTACATTTAAGGTATCTATGTCCAGGTCATTAGTAGGCTCATCCAAAATTAAAAAGTTTGGATTTTTGATAAGTACCTTCATTAAATGTAAACGTTTCTTCTCCCCACCACTTAATAAGCTAACAAATCCATGTTGCTTCTTCGGTGGAAATAAAAATAGCGTTAGTAGTTGAGATGCACTTAATGTACTTCCATCTGATAATTTAATATATTCTGCAATGTTTTTGACTACATCAATTACTCTTTCATCCTCATTGAATTTTAATCCCGACTGATGGTAATATCCAAATACGGTAGTTTCTCCAACCTCTAAATTACCAGAGTCGGGGAGAAGCTCACCAGTTACAATGTTTAGGAAGGTAGACTTTCCTGTTCCGTTTTTTCCAGTTAAACCAATTTTATCTCCCTTCTTAAAAGTATAAGAGAAATTTTTAATGATAGTTTCGTTGTCAAAAGATTTAGAAATGTTGTCAATTTCTAAAATTTTATTTCCTTGCCTGCTTACCTTTACATCTAGCTTAACAGATTCTTTAGTATTATAACCTTTGGTTTTTTCTTCTAATTCGTAAAAAGCATCTTTTCTGGCTTTAGACTTTGTACCTCTGGCTTGCGGCATTCTTCGCATCCATTCTAATTCTTTTTTTAAGAGGTTTTTGTTTTTAGCTAAAGTAGCATCGTCTATGGCTTCTTTTTCTGCCTTTTTTTCTAAGTAGTAGGCGTATTTACCTTTGTAGGTACTCACTTGGCCTCTGTCTAATTCAATAATTTCATTACAGATGTTATCCAGAAAATAACGATCGTGAGTAACCATTAAAATAGTCTTGCCACCGTTATTTAGAAAGCTTTCTAACCATTCTATAGTGTCAATATCTAAATGGTTGGTAGGTTCGTCCAGAATATAAACATCAGGTTCGTCTATTAAAAGTTTAGCTAAACTTAAACGCTTTTTTTGTCCGCCAGATAAAGTTGAGATTAATTTTTGTAAATCATGAATACCTAAGCGTCCAAGAACTGTTTTAATTTTATGTTCATATTCCCAAGCATTGAGGTTACTAATTTCCTCTGTAAGTTTATTAATAAGCTCTATATCCGGGTTGTCACTATTTAAAAGTTCTTCATATTCTCTAATAACCTGTTGTTGTTTATTATTCTGGCTAAATATAAAATCGCTTATACTTTGTGTTTGGTTAAACTGTGGGTCTTGTTCCAGATAACCAAAAGTAGCGTCTTTAGATTTTACAATTTTGCCTTCTGTAGGCTTAAATTTTTCTGCTAATAATTTTAATAGGGTAGATTTCCCGGCACCATTAATTCCTACCAAGGCAACACGTTGCCCTTGCTGTATGCCAAAAGTAAGATTTTTGAATAACCAATTGTCGTTAAATGCATGCCCTAATTGCTCTGCTGATATTATACTCACGCTAGTTCTTTAATTTTATCTGAAGGAAATATAAAAATGCCCTTATTATTTTGAATAGATTGATTGTACATAGCCTTTGCTATGGTAATAGATTCTATACTTCTGTATTTTTTTAGACTGCCCGCTAATAAAGGATCAATGAATTTGGATAGCGAGATAGCTAGTTTCTCTCCAAATCTCTGTTCTTTTCTTGGGCCTTTAATTAGCGAAGGTTGATAAATAAAAACACCTGGAATATTTAGCCTTTGTATCATAACTTCGGTTTCTCCTTTTATTCTGTTGTAAAAAATAGGAGAGTCTGGGTTTGCGCCAAGAGCAGAAACAATATGAAATTGTTCTACTCCATTCTCGCTGGCATATAAAGCTATTTTCTCTGGTATAATTTTATCTACATAGCTGTAATCTTTATTGTTGGGAGTTTTGGCTTTAGTACTGCCCAAACACGAAAATACTGCTTTACCTGTAATTACGGTTTTTAGCGCCTCTAAATTTTTAAAGTCTGTAATGTGCTCTTTAACTTTTGGGTTGTTGATATGCAGAGGCTTTCTTACCAAAACAATAATTTCGTTGTAGTGCGGACTAGCTATCAGCAAATCTAATAACTGGCTACCTACTAAACCGCTTGCCCCTAATATAATTGCTTTGTTTTCCACTGTGCGTAAATTACTAATTTACAAAAATAGCGATTTGATACTTTGTTATAAACATTATATGTTATAACAGGTATTATATTATTTTGAAATGATAAGTAAAGGTCTTAAAAGGCCCTTTTGGCAAGATAAAAATCTTCTTTTTGGGTCATTAAAGCTTTTTCTTGCTTTTTCTTGTCTGGATAGCCCAATAGGTGCAAGGTTCCGTGTATAATTACCCGATGCAGCTCGTCCACAGTTTTTACGGCAAAGGTTTGTGCATTTTCTTTCACTCGATCTATGCTAATAAATATATCTCCATAAATAAATTTCTCTTCTTCAGAATTATCAAAGGTTATGATATCTGTATAAGTGTCGTGATTTAGGTATTCCTGGTTGATTTTAAGCAAATAATCGTCTGAACAAAGGATGAAGTTAAGCTCCTGTAATTGATAGCCCTCAGCAACAATTGTTTGATTGATCCAGCTTTTTAGATGAAGCTTGTTTTTTAGCGAATAATTGGTTTCTTCTAAGAAGAAGTTAATGGGCAATCTTTTATTTATTGTAGCAGGCATAATTATATTTATACCGCAAAGAACGCAATTTATATTCTAAAATGTAACTCTACTTCGTTTCCTGTGCTGTTAAAAATACATTGGTCGGCCAGCTTTTTCATAATAAAAATACCTCTTCCGCTAAGTTTTTCCAGATTTTCTGGTGCCGTAGGATCGGGTATATTATTAAAATCAAAACCTTGGCCTTCATCAGCAATAGAGAAAATAAGTTTTTTATTATTGATGTTTTCTACGTTTACAAAAACCGTTTTCTGCGGGTTTTCTTTATTTCCATGAACAATGGCATTGGTTACGGCCTCGTTTATGCAGGTCATTAAGTTGGCATAAATATCGTCTCCAACGTTTAGCGTAAGTACTAATTCATCTATAAAATTTTCTACCGTGGCAATACTGGCAGTAGTAGAAGGAAGCTGTAGAGAATATAATCCTTTTTCTAAAATTTGCGTTAAACTTCCCATATCGCTCTATTTTAAATTGTCTAAATAGTCGTTAATTTTTAATTTGTAAAAGTTGTTTAAAGAAGGAGGAATGGTTTTTAGCAATTCCGTTTCTTTAGCTTTTACTTTTTGGTATTCTTTTAAAACCTTATCATAATTTGGAGCAAACTCTTTACCCGCTCTGCTCTCTCTTTGCGAGTCTTGCTCTCTTTCCCTTTCTGCCTTTTCTGCTTCCAAGAGTTTAATCTGTATTTCCTGTTGTCTTAACAGAGACTCTTGCGTAATACGTTTGTTTACGAGTTCTGTCTCCGTTTGTTCCATTTCTTTCATAATTTTTTCAAGATTTCCAAGTTTGCCCTGTCCATCTTTATTCATTTTCTGGTTAAGCTCTTGCAGTGCCTGCCTAATTAACTGCTGCTGTCGGGCCATTTCAGAAAATTGCTGACTCATATTTCCCTTGCCTTTTTGCCCCTGTGGAGTGCCCTGTTGCTGCATTTGCTCTTTGGCTTTTTGCATGTTTTTATTCAGCTCTTCTTGCATTTTACTAAGCTCAGACATACCCGGCTGTGGTTTTCCTTTTCCGCCAGATTTTGCGTTTTTCATAGCGTTCTGGAGCTGCTGTAAGGCTTCGCTCAGCATCAGCGATAAATTATTTATAGAAGTTAATGCATATTGCTGGTTTTTATTTGCTTGGGCAATGTTTCTGTCGGGCAGGTTATTAATTGCTTCTGCCAATTGTTCATTAATGGTAGTTATTTCTTTATTAACGGTAGACGCTATCTGTGGCACTTTCTTGCTGAGGCTAAACAGGCTGTCTTCTACTATTTTTAAGTTTTCTTTAATCTCGCGTTGCTTCTGGCCTAAAGCATTAAATTTAGGATTGGCCGGGTCTGTTTTCTTCATATCCAGCATCAGTTTTTCCTGGTCGAAAGAAGATTTTAAGAGATTTTGCAGTATTTGGCGCAATGCCCGCTGGTCTATATCCATTTGTTCCATTTCCGAGTTTTGCTGCATGTCGTTTAGCTTTTGTGCTAAATCTTTCATTTGCTCTGCGGCGTTTTTCTGGGCTTGCGAAGCATCTCTTTTTTTATTCTGTTTTAGGTTTTGTGTTGCTTTATCCAATTCGTTTTCAATATTTTTTTGCTCTTGTTCTTTAATATCGTAATTATCCGGGCGGTCTAAAGCTTCATTTTTATCCTTAGCATCTTTTAAACCTTCTTTAATGTCTTTAAAGGCATTATTAATGCTTTCTTGTTTTTGTAAATTGTTTTCTTTGCTATTTTCTAATTGTTTATCTGCCAGCTCTTCTAGTTTTTTTATATTTTCATTGAGTTTCTGCTCTGCTTCCAGCTTTTTGTATAGTTCTAGAATACGATCCAGCTCTTTTTGTAAAGATTTATTGTCGGCATTTAGTTGTTTCATTTCGTTAGGAGGAAGGTTTCCGTTCTTCTCATCCATCAGCTTCTGAAGATTCTTCAGTAGCTCTTTCGTTTGCTCATCCAATACATTGTCAAACAATTCCTGAATTTGCTGCTGCTTCTCTAAAACCTCCTGATCAAAATCAAGCTGCTTTCTTTCTAATAAATTTTTCTGGTTTTCTTCGCTAATTTCTTTAAGCAATTGTTCCAGCTTTTGCTGCTTATCTAAAAGTTGTTCTATTTGTTTTTGCTGCTCAAAGTCTAAATTTTTGCTGCTCAGCAATTCCTGATTAAGTTTTTGAGCTTCTTTTTGCAAATTTTGAGATTGCCTGATGGCAGATTGTATTTTCTGTTTAACCGCACTTGTAGTTTCATTTACGTTTTGATAACTTTCTGTTTTGGATGGCAGTTTATAAGTTTTTTCTGCTGTTTTGGAGGTTTTAGAGCCGTTTACACCGTCGTTATCTTTTACCTCAAAATAGTAGTTTACTTCTTCTCCGTCTTTAATTCCTAAAGTGTGGATAGGCCAGAAATAAAAGAAGCTATTCTGTTTTTCGCCGTAATTAACCTTTATTGGAACGCTATATTTTTTTCCTTTGCGTGTTTTGTCTTCAGATTCTCTAATCTCGTAATTGAAGCTTAGCTTGCTAATTCCGTAATCGTCAGAAGCCGTACCTATGAAATACAATACTTTTGAATTTAAAGAATCAGGTCTTTCTTCTGCCGATATCTGCGGATAAGCGTCTGGAATAACGTTTATAAAATGTGTAAGCGTTTCTTGCCCGTTATTATGGTTGATAGGTTTTAGCGCATATTCTGTGCTTTCCTTTAAAACAGAAACAGCCGAAAACTCGTTATTTCTAAATGGCTGAAGCATTTTTTTGCCGGCGGAGATAGAAAACTCGAAAGCACTTGCATTTTCTGTACGGAAATTCCACTGAATGCGGGTACCTTCCGGAACGGTTAAATTGCCCGGGTTAGTAATAGTCTCTGCTTTTTTATGAATGTATTTAGGATATTCTAATTTAGCATCTATGTGGAGCAATAGTGGCTTTTTACTAACGTGAATGGTGTAATAATCAGAATAAAACTCGCCCGCTTTAAACCTGAAATTTTTATTTTTCTGAAGATTTTTAAATTGATGATTGAAGTTAAGAATATCTTCTTTTTTAAGCTTATAAGTATTTACGCCATCATCAATAAAAATATCCTGTGGAATTTTATCTCCGCTTAACTTCAGTTTTAGTAGAAAATCTTCTCCCTGTGTTGCTGCTAGCGGCTTATTTAGAATATGGAACTGGAAAGGAGCCTTTTTTGCAAAATATTTATCGTGGTGCAAAATTCTGTTAGTTCCGTCTGTTAAAATGGACGGCGCTGTAAATGCTAAAAGAAGCACTACACCTATTGGAAACAGCACATAGGGTAAATATTTTTTATTCTCTCTTATTTTAATGGCTTTTACAAAAGGGACTGGTTGCATTTGGTCAATTTTCTGCCGGATAGCTGCCAGCATTAAATTGCCGTGTTGAGGATTTTCTTCCAATGCTTTTTGTAGCTGTACTGTATTGGTTAGCTTATCGCTTACTTCTGGAAAATGAGAACCGATAATTTGAGAAGCCTGTTCATAACTTATTCTTTCTCCTAACTTTAAGTAGGCAAACAAAGGTTTTAAGATTAAAAAATAACCCAGCAATGCCTGAATAATTATAAAACAGTAGAACAGTATGGTTTTTAATGTGGGGGAGAAGTAACCGTAATATTCTGCAATTACTATAACCAGAAAACTTATCAGAAATATAAAGCACACCCACATGCTACCACGCACTAATTGGTTAAGGTAGTACTTTTTAATGAAGCGCTCTATCTTGCTCAGAAGTTCACTGTAATCCATTCGCTTTTAATCCGATAAGGTAAATAATGGTTTAATTCCAATATTTAAGGCAATTTAAAAAATAAAACGTTTTGGTATAGTCTTTATTTTCACAACAATTCTCTAGCTATTGGCTCTAATTTCTTCATATCTGTATTTGTAAGCCTTACCAGAAGTAAGAATAGGAATATTAAGCATTTCGCTGATGGTTTTTACCAAACAAGCACCATAGTAAAAAATAAAAGAGGAGTAAAATACAAATAACATCACCAAAAGAATAGCCCCGGAAGTTCCGTAAATGGCTCCAATATTAGAATTTAGCAAGAGGCTGCGCAGTATAACTTTACCAATGGTAAATAGAATTGCAGTAAACGCACTGGCCATAAAAACCGGTCGCCATGCTGGACGGGCGTTGGCAATATAACGGAAAGCAATGCTAAACCATATTGCCATTACCAGAAAAAACACCAGTTCATTCAAAAGCAGACTTATCTTGGGATAATGGCCTTCAAACTGCTTTTCGATAAAAAATCGAATACCTTCTAACACAAAAACAAGTAGCATTAAGAATCCTCCAAAAGATATAATTCCAAAAGATCTTAAGCGCTGGCGTAAATGGAAATAAATACCCGGATGCTCTCTTATTCTGATATTCCATAATTGGTTAATGGAATTACGTATGATGACAAACAGTGTAGTAGAAACAAAAATCAGAAAGAGAAAAACAAGCAAGGCAATAAACCAGGTCTCTCCAATTTTAAGCATGTTTACCAGTATATGCCTGATTTCTGTTGCACTATCCTGGCCAATTAAATCAGACAGTTTTTTGATAACGTTTCCGCCAAATTTTCGCTTGTTTAAGAAAAAACCAAAAATCTGAAGAATAACTACCAAAATAGCCGGAATAGCAAACGTAGCGAAAAAAGCAGTAGAAGCAGCCAATCGCATAGGATCATTAAGCTTAAAATTATGAAATCCCGACTGCATTGCAATCCAGACTTTTGTAATCCCGGGTTTACTAAACAGCGCTTTAACCATATCTAAAGCCCACACTTAACTGTCTGTTTTTAAAAAATTCTCCTTTAGCCTCGGTATACGCCAGAATTTTTTTCTGCATTATAATTAGCATCGTTGTAAAGCATAAACCGGTAGCTATATCCAATTTCCTGAATGAGGCCATGTTTGTTTGATTTATATTTGATAAGCAAACTTCGGTCCCAATTTGAAATAGCTGTTAAGCCTGCTGCTTTAACTTTTCTCTTCCCAAACCCTGGCTAAATGAATAATTGTTCTCACAGCAGCTTCCATGTCTTGTATGCTCACCCATTCTTGTTTGCTGTGGAATGCATGCTCGCCTGCAAAAATATTAGGGCAGGGTAATCCCATAAAAGACAAGCGAGAGCCGTCTGTTCCGCCCCGTATACTTTGTGGTT
>PJUF01000750.1_pt1 | contig 20489 bp, 19 predicted proteins | sample 1512191 | NCBI WGS metagenome assembly PJUF01 (sample SAMN08177673, study PRJNA422409) | Feces metagenome, whole genome shotgun sequencing project. | isolation source: Chicken feces (3) enriched on wood chips | host: Gallus gallus | place: USA: Madison | collected 2015-01-15 | reverse complement strand
TTCGGAAACCGTTGCTGCCATCCAGGTAGGCTGTGATCGCTGTGAGCTTGAATTGCTCGGTGTACTTACCCATAGATCCCCCAAGGGTTGGATTAGTGTCCAACTTCTTGGGGGCAGTCCAGGTAGACCACAGGCCTTGAAGGCGGCGTGGTTCCTGTGGGAGCGGGCGCGCCCGCGAAGAGGCCGGTAAAGTTTCAGCGCAGATCAGCCTCTGGCACGGTGGTCCGCTGCGCGATCGCTTCCGGCCGCCATTGCGTGCGCGCGACTGCCAGCACCTCTGCCGGCGTCGCCAACAGCAGTTCCGGGTCTGTCTCCTGCCCCAGCGCCCGCAATGCCCGCAGCAGCAGGGGGGTAGCATGCTCCGCCTGCAGTGGCGGTGAACGGTACGACTTGCCCAGCTTGTGCCCATCCGGCTGCACGATCAGCGGAATATGCAGGTAACGCGGCTGTGAGAAGCCCAGCAACTCCTGCAGGTACAGCTGGCGCGGGGTGTTGTCGAGCAGGTCGGCACCCCGCACGATGTCGGTAACACCCTGCCAGGCATCGTCCAGCACCACGGCCAGCTGGTAGGCGTACAACCCGTCACGACGCTGGATGACGAAGTCGCCCACCTCACGCCCCAGGTGTTGCTGGTACTCGCCCTGCACTCGGTCGGTAAAGCGGTAGATCAGCTCTGGCACCCGCAAGCGGATGGCCGCCCCTTCACGGGCATGCCCGGCATTACGGCAAAAGCCCGGGTAGATGCCGTTGTAGCGTTCCAGCTGCTTGCGCGAGCATGTGCATGCATACGCCAGGCCCATGTTGAACAGGCGGTCTACCACGGCAGCATAGGCATCGTGGCGCTGGCTTTGGAATACCACCTCGCCATCCCAGTGCAGGCCATAACGTTCCAGCGTCTGGAGGATGGCATCGCGGGCGCCGGGCATTTCCCGGGGTGGGTCGGTGTCTTCCATGCGCAGCAGCCAGCGGCCGTTGACGGCGCGGGCATCGAGCCAGGAGGCGAGGGCGGCGACCAGCGAGCCGAAGTGCAGGAAGCCGCTGGGGGTGGGGGCGAAGCGCCCGATGTAGCTGGAGTCGGTCATGGTCAGGCTGGGCATATAAATGAAACGGGGCGCATGATGCGCCCCGTTCAGGTGGAAGAAAGATCAGCCTTTGCCGACCGTTTTTTCCTTTTTCTCGGCAATTTCCTTGCAGTCGAAGCACAGGTCGGCGGTAGGGCGGGCTTCCAGGCGGCGCAAGCCGATCTCGATGCCGCACGACTCGCACCAGCCGTACTCTTCGTCCTGAATCTTCTGCAGGGTTTTATCGATTTTCTTGATCAGCTTGCGCTCGCGGTCGCGGTTGCGCAGTTCGAGGGCAAACTCCTCTTCCTGGGATGCGCGGTCTGCGGGATCTGCGAAGTTGGCTGCTTCTTCTTTCATATGGTCAACGGTCTTGTCGACGCCGACCATCAGCTCTTGCTTCCAGCCAGTGAGGATCTTGGTGAAGTGCTTGCGCATGGGCTCACCCATGTACTCCTCACCCTTGGTCTCCTGATAGGGTGCAACCCCATAAAGATTCTGGTTGGCTTTTTGCTTTTCTAGGGTGGACATGAATAGACCGCCTCTCACTCATCTGATCCAATGCGCAGGATGCTCCATCTCCGGCGACCGCCGGCCCTGCGACTGCGAGCCGCCGAACTTACCAGATAGATCGGGGGTGCGCTACCCCGCCCGATCCTGCTAATTGACACCGGCCTGAGCGGTACGTTCGGTGGTGTGCAGAGGTAGAATCTCCAGTTTAGACCCAATTGAGAGAAGGTCATGGCCCAACCCTACAGTGCGCGCAGCCGCGCCATCGAACCTTTCCACGTCATGGCGCTGCTGGCCCGGGCCAACGAGCTGCAGGCGGCCGGGCACGACGTGATCCACCTGGAAATCGGTGAGCCGGACTTCACCACGGCCGCACCCATCGTCGCGGCCGGCCAGGCCGCGCTGGCCGCCGGGCACACGCGCTACACCGCCGCACGCGGTCTGCCGGCACTGCGTGAGGCAATTGCCGGTTTTTATGGGCAGCGCTATGGCCTGAACATCGACCCGGAACGCATCCTTATTACCCCAGGTGGCTCCGGCGCGCTGCTGCTGGCCAGCAGCCTGCTGGTGGACCCGGGCAAGCACTGGCTGCTGGCCGATCCGGGTTACCCGTGCAATCGCCACTTCCTGCGTCTGGTCGAGGGCGGGGCCCAATTGGTACCGGTGGGCCCGGACGTGAACTACCAGCTGACTGCCGACCTGGTTGAGCGCTACTGGGACAAGGACACTGTCGGAGCCCTGGTCGCTTCGCCGGCTAACCCGACCGGTACCGTGCTGGGGCGCGAAGCATTGGCCCGCCTGGCCAAAACCACCCATGAGCGGCATGGCCACTTGGTGGTGGACGAGATCTACCACGGCCTCACCTATGGCATGGACGCGCCGAGCGTGCTGGAAGTCGACGACTCGGCATTCGTCCTGAATAGTTTTTCCAAGTATTTCGGCATGACCGGTTGGCGCCTTGGCTGGCTGGTGGCCCCGCCCGGTGCGGTCGCCGACCTGGAGAAACTGGCGCAGAACCTGTACATCAGTGCGCCGAGCATGGCCCAGCATGCCGCGCTGGCCTGTTTCCAGCCCGAGGCGCTGGCCATTTTCGAAGAGCGCCGCGCCGAATTCGCCCGCCGTCGCGACTACCTGCTGCCCGCCCTGCGTGAACTGGGCTTCCGCATCGCCGTCGAGCCGCAAGGCGCGTTCTACCTGTATGCCGATATCAGCGCTTTTGGCGGGGACGCGTTCGCGTTCTGCCGACACTTCCTGGAAACCGAGCACGTGGCGTTCACGCCGGGCCTGGACTTCGGTCGCCACCTGGCCGGGCACCATGTGCGCTTCGCTTATACCCAGAGCCTGCCGCGCCTGGAAGAAGCGGTGCAGCGTATTGCCCGTGGCCTGCAGAGCTGGCAAGGCTGATGCGTTTCTCTCCGTCACTCGAGCAGGGCCGCCTGTTGCGTCGCTACAAGCGCTTTCTGGCTGATATCGAACTGGCCAGCGGCGAGCAGATGACTATCCACTGCCCAAATACCGGCTCCATGCTCAACTGCATGCGTGAAGGTGGGCAGGTGTGGTTCAGCCGCTCCAACGACCCCAAGCGCAAGCTGCCAGGGACCTGGGAAATCAGCGAAACCCCCCAGGGGCGGTTGGCCTGCGTGAATACCGGGCGGGCCAATGCGTTGGTCGAAGAGGCCCTGCGCGCCGGCACAATCACTGAACTGGCCGGTTTCACTGCACTCAAGCGTGAAGTGGCCTATGGCGAAGAAGGCAGCCGTATCGACTTTCGCCTGGAGTTCGAGGGTGCCCCGGCCTATGTCGAGGTCAAGAGTGTGACGCTGGGCTACCCCGACACTGCAGTTGCGGCCTTCCCTGATGCGGTGACTCAACGCGGTGCGAAACACCTGCGTGAGCTGGCAAAGCTGGCCCGGCAGGGCGTGCGGGCCGTGCAGCTGTATTGCGTGAACCTGACCGGTATCGACGCTGTGCGCCCGGCTGAAGAAATTGATACAGCCTACGCCCAGGCGCTGCGCGCTGCCGTAGCGGACGGGGTGGAGGTGCTGGCCTACGGCACTCGGCTGGACGCCGAGGGTATCGTCATCGATCGCCGCTTGCCGGTGCTGCTTACCCCATGAACCAGATGCCCTGGCTGTCTTCGTGGCAGCCCAGGGGCTGCAGCTGCTCACCCTCGCAGGGGCCTGCCACGCATTCGCCGCTTTCTATCAGGAACAGGGCTCCGTGATGGGCGCAGTGGATGAGGCTGGCGCTGTCATCCAGAAACGCGTCCTCTGCCCAGTTCAGCGGGATGTCCCGGTGCGGGCAGCGGTTGCGGTACAGGTACACCTGGCCTTGGCGACGCACGCCGAACAGTTCGAGGCCGTCTACGCTGAAGGCGCGGCTTTGGCCCTCGGCCAGGCCGAGGGATGTACAAAGGAAGTGCATGGCAAGGATGACCCGTGAAACACGTGATGGCTTGACGCTCCAATGCGAATAATTATCAAATTGATCGCATTCGCTGCGCCTGGCTGCCTATGGTGCGCAGTTCTGCTGCTCGCCACAAGGCGTGTAGCCCGCCTTCAGAAGGAACCCGATGATGCGCCGTCCAGCTGCTTTTCTTGCTCTGTGTGCAAGCCTTGTGCTCTCTACCCAAGCCTTGGCAGCCGAGCTGCCGCAACGCTGGGTCAGCGCGGGTGGCGCCTTGAGCGAGTGGATAACCGCATTGGGAGGTGAAGCGCGCCTGGTCGGTGTGGACACTACCAGTCAGCACCCGGCCTCGTTGAAAGCCTTGCCCAGTGTGGGTTATCAGCGGCAACTGTCGGCCGAAGGCATCCTCAGCCTGCGCCCGGATGTGCTGGTGGGCACCGAGGAAATGGGGCCGCCACCGGTACTGGCGCAAATCCGCAAGGCCGGTGTGCGGGTCGAGTTGTTCTCCAGCAAGGCCGAGCTGCCGGCTGTAGATGAAAACCTCAGGCACCTGGGGCAGTTGCTCGGTGCAGAGCAGCAAGCGTCCGCGCTTGCTGCGGACTACCGCCAGCGGCTCGATGCGTTGCAGGCCAACGTCAAGCTGGCCCAGGCCGGGCAGCAGGCTCCCGGGGTGTTGCTGCTGGTCGGCCATGCCGGGGCCAAGCCGCTGATCGCCGGGCAAGGCACTGCCGGTGACTGGCTGCTGAGCCAGGCGGGTGGGCGTAACCTGGCCGCGCACCCAGGCTACAAGAACTTCTCCAACGAAGCCTTGGCGGCGCTTGACCCGGATGTGATCGTGTTTTCCGACCGGGCGCTGGCCGATGAACAGGCCTTGCAGGCGCTGTTGAAAGAAAACCCCGCGCTGGCTGCCTCGCGGGCCGTGCGTGAGAAACGCCTGGTCTCACTGGACCCGACGCTGCTGGTCGGCGGGCTCGGGCCTCGGCTACCGGCGACCTTGCAGTCGCTGGCAGCCACCTTCTACCCGGCTGCTCAGGCCAGCTTCGCACAATGAAACAGAGGGTCTCTCCACGTACATTGTTCATTAGCCTGAGCCTGCTGTGCCTGTTGGCAATCTGGCTGTCACTGGCGCTGGGGCCAGTCAGCCTGCCGATGTTCGATACGCTGCGCGCTGGCCTGCGCCTGTTGGGGCTGCCCGTTTCCGAAGATGGCCTGCAGCAGGCCGAGATGATCCTTGGTCAGATCCGCCTGCCGCGCACCCTGTTGGGGTTGGCGGTGGGCGCGGTGCTGGCGCTGTCCGGGGTGGCCATGCAGGGGCTGTTCCGCAACCCGCTGGCCGACCCCGGGCTGGTAGGGGTTGCCGCCGGCGCTGCGATGGGGGCAGCGGTTGCCATTGTTGGCGGCGCCTGGTTTGGCGGCATGCCGGATGCTTTCGCGCCTTATCTGCTGTCGTTCTGCGCGTTTGTCGGCGGGCTTGGGGTAACTGCGCTGGTCTACCGCCTGGGGCGCCGCGATGGCCAGACCAACGTCGCCACGATGCTATTGGCTGGCGTGGCCATGACCGCGCTGGGGGGCGCGGCCGTGGGGCTGTTCTCTTACCTGGCCGATGACGCCACCTTGCGCACGCTGACGTTCTGGAACCTTGGCAGCCTCAATGGCGCCAGCTATGAGCGGCTGTGGCCATTGTTGCTGGTGGCGACAGGGGTGGCGGTGTGGCTGCCGCGCCGGGCCAAGGCGCTGAATGCCCTGTTGCTGGGTGAGTCGGAGGCGCGTCACCTGGGCGTTGACGTGGAGCGGCTCAAGCGTGAGCTGGTGTTCTGCACGGCGCTGGGCGTGGGGGCGGCAGTGGCGGCAGCCGGGTTGATCGGCTTCATCGGCCTGGTAGTGCCGCACCTGGTACGTCTGCTGGCCGGGCCTGATCATCGTGTGGTGCTGCCCGCCTCGCTGCTGGCCGGCGGTGTACTGATGTTGTTCGCCGACCTGGCGGCGCGGCTGCTACTGGCGCCTGCCGAGCTGCCGATTGGTATCGTCACGGCCTTCATTGGTGCGCCGTTCTTCCTGTTCCTGCTGATGCGAGGGCGCGGCTGATGTTGCATGTAGAGGGCCTGTACCTGCGCAGGGGCAGCAATGAGGTGCTGCACGACATTCACCTGCAGTTGCCTCCGGGGCAGGTCGTGGGTGTGCTCGGTCCCAACGGTGCCGGCAAGAGCAGCCTGCTGAGTGTGCTGTGCGGTGAACTGGCGCCCGACCGCGGGCGGGTAACGCTGCAGGGCCGCCCGCTGGCCGATTGGGCCGGACAGGAACGGGCAAGGCGCCTGGCAGTGTTGCCGCAGGTGTCCAGCCTGGGTTTCTCGTTTCGGGTGGAGGAAGTGGTAGGCATGGGGCGCATGCCTCATGGCACCGGTCAGCGGCGCGATGCGGAAATTGTCGAAGCGGCGTTGCGGGCGGCAGATGCCTGGCACCTAGTAGAGCGCAGCTACCTGGCGCTTTCCGGTGGCGAGCGGCAACGGGTACACCTGGCCCGCGTGCTGGCGCAGCTATGGCCGGGGGAGGAGGGCAGCACGTTGTTGCTCGATGAACCGACCTCGATGCTCGACCCGCTGCATCAGCACACCACCCTGGAAGCCGTACGCCGCTTCGCCGACTGCGGTGCTGCAGTGTTGGTGATCCTGCATGACCTGAACCTGGCAGCACGTTACTGTGACCGTATCCTGTTGCTGGAACAGGGGCGCTGCCACGCGTTTGCCACGCCCGAAGAGGCACTGACCCCAGCGGCACTGAAGGCGGTGTACGGTATTGACGTGTTGGTGCAGGCGCACCCCGAGCGCGGGCACCCGCTGATCATCACCCGTTGATGTTCTCAACGCGTGCAGGGCCTTTGTGAAAGTGGCCTTGTCTTGCGACCGGCCCGCCCCCGGTGCAGGCCATTTAAAGTGTGGATGACATGGAGTAACTGCCGATGCGACACCCGATGCTGTCCGGTTTCTCGCTGTGCCTGGTACTGGCGATAGGCGGCTGTCAGGCCAGCCTGCCGCCGTTGCCCGCCTGGCAGAGCAGTGAAGGTCGCACGCACGCCGAGCTGGGAAAGATTGTCGACCTGTCCAATGAGCAGGTCATAAGCCCTGAAACGCTGGTGCAGCGCCTGGCTGATGCACCCCGAGTGCTTGTCGGCGAGAAGCATGACAACCCTGACCATCACGCGCTGCAACTGTGGCTGCTGCGCGCTCTTCAAGGCCAGCGCACTCAGGGCAGCCTGTTGCTGGAGATGCTGCAGCCCAGCCAGCAATCGCGGGTGGACAAGCTGGTGGGGCAGCCTTTGCCGGAAGACTTGCCCAAGGCACTGGCCTGGCAGGAGGGCTGGGATTGGCAGTTGTACGGGCCGATTGTCACCGAAGCCTTGCAGCATGGGGTGACGTTGCTGGCCGCCAACCTTTCGCCCGCCGAGATGCGTCAGGCCTATCGACAGCCGGCGCCGGTGCAGGGCGAAAAGTCCAATGCACCCGCGGTAAAGGCTGCCTTGCTGGAACAGGTACGCGCCGGGCATTGCGGGATGCTGCCGGAAAACCAGTTACCGGCGATGCTGGCCGTTCAGCAGCAGCGCGACCGGCGCATGGCCGAGCGCTTGCAGGCGGCACCGCAACCGGCACTGCTGTTTGCCGGGGCTTACCATGTGCGCAAGGACCTGGGCATACCCTTGCATCTGGCTGACCTGGGGGCGACGGGGGAGAGCAAGGTATTGCTGCTGGCTGAGGTGGGCGAGCGAATCGAGCCTGGCGAGGCTGATTATGTGTGGTACACGGCGGCGATGCCGGAGCAGGATTATTGTGCGCAGCTGCGGCGTTGATCCTGAAAAAGCACAGGCAAAAAAAAGACCCGGCAAATTGCCGGGTCAATAACCGTGATTAGCCTGATGAGGAGATAATCTGAGAGTCCGAACCAGGGGCTCTTAGCTTATCCAACCAGTCTCGCGACCAGTTGTGATAATCATAACAATTCTCATTTAGCCGTCAATCCCTTTACCCCTATTATTTTGGTTTTTTTTGCGTAGGGTTTTTCGCGTCCAATTGTTGGTTGAGTGCTTCCTTGCGTTCGAGCGGCAAATCGTTCCAGTGCATGTCCAGCAGGGCGCCTTCAATGGCATACAACAGCACCTTCGATGCACGGAACCCTCGTGTCTTCACGGCCTGGTACGCACCCACCGCGCCCAGGCGGCGCAAATCCGATGCACTGTGGATGCCGGCTGCATGCAGCCACTGCGCAGAAGTCTTGCCAAGGTTCTTCAGATGCTGCAATTCATCGTTCATCGAGCCTCCTTGCGATGGCTGAACGGGAATGGGGGATAAATCGCGAGCAGGTCTGAGAGGAGTGTAGCGGGCGTTGGGAAATATGCGGCTTTTTGCCATCGGGTGATGAGCGGCCTGTGCCTGCCCCTTCGCGGGCAGGCACAGGAAGATGACGAACTTACAGGCCAGGCAACCGCTGGCGAATCTGCTCGATCACTTGATCCATGCTGCCGGCAGCCTGGGTATCGACGCGGGTGCTGTGCACCAGGTCCTGCGCATCCAGCGCCTCACGGCTGGCCTGCTGGGCCTTGATCACCTCCAGCGTGGCATCCGAGGGGTCGCTGTTTTCAGCCTGGCGCTGCTCCAGCCAACTGGCGATGACCGCCTCTGGCGCGTGGCAGTCGAGGATGAGGAACGGCACGCCGGTCTGGCTGGCAACCTCTGCCGCAGCCTGGCGTTGTTCACGCTTGAGGTAGGTGGCGTCCAGCACCACCGGGAAGCCGGCGCGCAGCACGGTCGCAGCTATCTCGTGCAGGCGCAGATAGGTCGCAGCGCTGGCGTCCTGGTCATAGATGCCTGTGCTCAGTTGGCCGGCGTCGGCCTGCTGTTGTTCGCCGAACAGGCGCTTGCGCTCTACGTCCGAACGCACGCGCACTGCACCCAAGGCCTCGACCAGGCGCATGGCCACGTGACTTTTCCCCACCGCCGAAACACCATGGGTGATGGCCAGCAGGCGCGACGGGATGGCGCTGTAACTTTCGGCCAGGTTGGCGTAGTTGCGGTAGGTGCGCAGGGTGGTGGCACGTTGCACGCCATCGGCGTCGGCCGGCATGCTGAACAGTGCGACCTTGGCCCGCACCAGCGCGCGGTAGGCTTTGTAGAAGTTGAGCAGTTCCAGGCCTTCGTAGTCCCCTGTCAGTTCCAGGTACTGGCTGATGAAGCGTCGGGCCAGGCACTTCAGGCCACGGTCTTCCAGGTCCATGGCCAGGAAGGCGGTGTCGGCGTAGACGTCGGTCAGTCGGAAAGGCTCGTTGAATTCGATGCAATCGAAGATCACCACCTTGCCATCGATCAAGGTGGCGTTGCCCAGGTGAATGTCACCGTGGCACTCACGGATGAAGCCATTGGCCTTGCGCTTTTCCAGCAGCCCTTGCAGGCGCTCGAAGCTGCTGCGGGCCCAGGCCTGCAGGGCGTCAAGTTGCTGCAGATCGGCTTTGTCGCTGAGGAATGGGCGAATTTGCTCGAAGTTCTGCTCCACCGGGGCCATCACGCTCTCTGGCGTGCCCAGCGGGTGCTCCATCGGCACACGCGGAGCCTGAAGGTGAAAATCGGCAATCTGCCGGGCCATCTGGTCGATGTGCGTGGCGTTCAGTTCGCCATTGGCCTGCAGGGTGTTGAGCATCTGCCCTTGGGGGAACTGGCGCATCTTCAGCGCGTACTCGATGGCTACGCCTTCGCCACCGATCTGCGGTGCGTCGACGCTACCGGTGATGGGCAACACTTCCAGGTACAGGCCTTCGGTCAGGCGTTGGTTCAGGCGCAATTCTTCGTTACAGAAATGCTGGCGCTGGTCCAGTCCGGTGAAGTCCAGGAAGCCGAAATTCATCGGTTTCTTGATCTTGTAGGCGTATTCGCCAGTGAGCAGGACCCAGGAGATATGCGTCTCGATGAGCTGAAACCCCTCCACGGGGTGAGGGTACAGGGCAGGGTTCTGCAACGCAGTAATAAGAGCTTGGCTCACGGCAAATCCTTCCGGGGCAAGGGAATTCGAATGCGCCATTATGGTCAATGGTGCCGTCCCTGCCTACCGCCGGGCCGTCTGCCCAGCCTTTATAAAGTGCGTATAATCCGCCGCCATGACCCGAACCCGAAATCCCCGCACCCCTCAGAAACGCCCGACCGGCCGCTCCCGCGCCTGGCTGGGCTGGGCTTTGAAGCTCAGCCTGGTTGGCCTGGTGATCGTCGCTGGCTTCGCGGTTTACCTCGATGCCGTCGTCCAGGAAAAGTTCTCCGGCAAGCGCTGGACCATCCCGGCCAAAGTGTATGCCCGACCGCTGGAGCTGTTCACCGGCCAGAAGTTGAGCAAGAACGACTTCCTCACCGAGCTCGATGCGCTCGGCTACCGTCGCGAAAGCGCGGCCAACGGCCCGGGCGCTGCGTCCGTCAGCGGCAATACCGTCGACCTCAATACCCGTGGCTTCCAGTTCTACGAGGGCATGGAGCCGGCGCAGTTCGTCCGTGTACGCTTCTCTGGCGATTACGTTGCGGGCCTTTCCGGTGCCAACGGCAAGGCGCTTGACGTGGTGCGGCTGGAGCCGCTGATGATCGGCGGCATCTATCCGAAAAATCTCGAAGACCGCATCCTGATCAAGATCGATCAGGTACCCAAATATCTGCTCGAAACCTTGGTGGCCACGGAAGACCGCGAGTTCTACAGTCACTTCGGCGTGTCGCCAAAGTCCATCGTCCGGGCCATGTGGGTCAACACGTCGTCCGGCTCGATGCGCCAGGGTGGCAGTACCCTGACCCAGCAGTTGGTGAAGAACTTCTACCTCAGCAGCGAGCGCAGCCTCAGCCGCAAGCTGACCGAGGCGATGATGGCGGTCCTGCTCGAACTGCACTACGACAAGCGCGAAATCCTTGAGGCTTACCTCAACGAGGTGTTCGTCGGCCAGGACGGTCAACGCGCGGTGCACGGCTTTGGTCTGGCGAGTCAGTTCTTCTTCAGCCAGCCGCTGTCCGAGCTGAAACTGCATCAGATCGCCCTGCTGGTGGGCATGGTCAAAGGCCCGTCCTACTACAACCCGCGGCGTCACCCCGAGCGTGCCTTGGCTCGCCGCAACCTGGTGCTCGACCTGGTGGCCGAGCAGGGCGTGGCCAGCCAGGCAGAAGTCGATGCGGCGAAGAAAATGCCGCTGGGCGTGACCAAGCGTGGCAGCCTGGCCGACAGCTCGTTCCCTGCCTTCCTCGACCTGGTCAAGCGACAGTTGCGCCAGGATTACCGCGACGAAGACTTGACCGAAGAAGGCCTGCGCATCTTTACCAGCTTCGACCCTATCCTGCAGATGAAGGCCGAAACCTCGATGAACGAGACCTTCAAGCGCCTGGCGGGCCGCAAGGGGGCAGACGATGTCGAAGCGGCAATGGTCGTGACCAACCCTGAGACCGGTGAAGTACAGGCGCTGATCGGTAGCCGCCAGGCAGGTTTTGCCGGCTTCAACCGGGCCATCGATGCTGTACGGCCGATCGGCTCCCTGGTCAAACCGTCGGTATACCTGACTGCGCTGGAGCAGCCGAGCAAGTACACCCTGACCAGTTGGGTGCAGGACGAGCCATTTTCGGTCAAAGGGGCTGACGGCCAGGTCTGGCGCCCGCAAAACTATGACCGCCGCCCGCATGGCACGATCTACCTGTACCAGGGGCTGGCCAACTCTTACAACCTGTCGACCGCCAAGCTCGGCCTGGAAGTGGGTGTGCCGAACGTGATCAAGACCATTGGTCGCTTGGGCGTGAATGTCGACTGGCCAGCGTTCCCGGCCATGTTGCTGGGGGCGGGTGGCATGTCGCCGATGCAGGTCGCAACCATGTACCAGACGATCGCCAACGGCGGCTTCAACACGCCGATGCGCGGTATCCGCAGCGTGCTCACCGCCGAGGGCGAGCCGCTCAAGCGCTACCCGTTCCAGATCCAGCAAACCTTCGACCCGGGTGCCATTTACCTGGTGCAGAACGCCATGCAGCGTGTAATGCGCGAAGGTACAGGGCGTTCGGTGTACAACACCTTGCCACGCTCGCTGACCCTGGCGGGCAAGACCGGTACCAGTAACGACTCGCGTGACAGCTGGTTCTCTGGCTTCAGTCAGGATCTGCTGGCCGTGGTGTGGATGGGCCGTGACGATAACGGCAAGACACCGTTTACCGGCGCCACCGGCGCCTTGCAGGTGTGGACCAGCTTCATGAAGAAGGCCGACCCGCTGCCGCTGGATATGCCGCAACCGGACAACGTGGTGCAGGCCTGGATCGACCCCTACAGTGGCCATGGGTCTGATGCCAGCTGTCCGGGAGCGGTGCAGATGCCGTATATTCGCGGGAGTGAGCCGCCGGCCGGCGCAACCTGTGGCGGCGAGCAGGACCCAGTCGAATCGGTCATGGACTGGGTCAAGGGCTGGATGAATTAAGCACAGGCTGCATTGATGAGGTGTGACGTGAACAAGTGGCTGTTTCCTGCCGTGACGGCGTTGGCTGTGCTCCAGGGGTGCTCCAGCGTCCCGCGTGGCAATATTCCGGTGGTCGACTCGAGCACCCGCGTGTCCAACAGCGAACGCGTAACGGCCAACCGCTCGGCGGGTGGCTATAACACCGGCACCGCCCAGGCGCAGACGCTGCCGGAGGATTCCGGTGTCACCGTGATGATCCCGCAGGGCGCAGGCGCATCGGGCATCCAGACATTCCCGGCGGGCAATGGCGCTGCGCCGATCAGTACCTCACCGATCACCCCGGGGCCGATCAGTACAGGACCTGTCAGTTCGGCGCCGATGACCACCAATCCAAACCCGATTGCCGATGAACCCTTCGACATCGCTGCGATGAACAGCACCCCGCAAAGCGCCAGTGCGCCAACCGGTATTCCGCGCAGCACCGCCACCGGTGGCCTGTCGGCCGACGAGCAGCTGGACGGTCCTGTGCTGGCACTGCTGACCACTGCGAAGACGCAGCAGGGCAGTGGCGACTTCAACGGTGCCGCCTCGAGCCTGGAGCGTGCCCAGCGCATTGCTCCGCGTGAGCCGCAGGTGCTGTATCGCCTGGCCCAGGTGCGCCTCTCGCAAGGTGATGCGGCGCAGGCCGAGCAGTTGGCGCGCCGCGCCCTGACCTACGCCAACGGCCGCCCAAGCCTGCAGGCAGAGCTTTGGAACACGATCGCCCAGGCCCGTGAAAAGCAGGGTGACAGCGCCGGCGCTGCGCTGGCCCGGCAAAAGGCGCGGGTCAATTCGTGATGATCGAGCAACGCGTGCTGGATATTGCCGACCACCTGCTCTTGATCGAGCGTGAGCTGCAGGTGCAAGGCTGGTGGGATGACGAGCCGCCAAGCGACGAGGCACTGGCCAGTACGGTGCCGTTCGCCGTGGATACCCTCAGTTTTGAGCAGTGGCTGCAATGGATCTTCCTGCCACGCATGAAGATCATCATCGAGCTGGGCCACCCGCTGCCCAACGCATCGAGCATCCTTGTCATGGCCGAAACCGTGTTTACCGACCGGCCGGAGCAAAGTCGTGAGCTACGCCGCCTGTTGGCAGCTTTTGACCAATTGATCGCTCCTTCCGCCTGATTTCTTCAGTTTTTCCGCCAAGGGCCGCAGATTGTGGCCCTTTTTTTTGGAAATCTTCTTAATTCTGCTGCTGAAGCGATTTTTAGTGGTGGCAGGAATTCATCTTGGGGAAAAATTGGCAATAATTTTTCTTGACTTGTTGGCGCCGAATCACAAGAATCCAACTTCCGCTGTAGAGGGACTGCCAGAAGCAGACCCGCTAAGCAGATCATGAGGTGCACACCCGCGCCGACCTGTTACACCCCGCAACGCGTTACCTCGCGCTGGGTGGGAAACCCCCGCAACACTCTGGGGATTTCCCAATACTTGCTCAGTCAGTGCTGACGTTCGCTCATGCTCTGCTTGGCAGTAAACCTATTAAGACCCGTCCAGTGAGGGCGGTATTCTGGCGTTTTAGAGGTGAACAACGTGGAGCTTTTATCTGGCGCTGAGATGGTCGTCCGCTTTTTGCGTGACGAAGGCGTTAAGCACATCTACGGGTACCCTGGTGGTGCTCTCCTGCATGTTTACGACGCACTGTTCAAAGAACCGGAAGTGGAACACATCCTGGTTCGTCACGAGCAGGCGGCCACCCATATGGCGGACGGCTACGCTCGCGCCACCGGCAAGGCCGGTGTGGTGCTGGTAACCTCCGGTCCTGGCGCGACCAATGCCATTACCGGTATTGCCACCGCCTACATGGACTCGATTCCGATGGTCATCCTGTCCGGCCAGGTGCCTAGCACCATGGTGGGCACCGATGCCTTCCAGGAAACTGACATGATCGGTATCTCGCGGCCGATCGTGAAGCACAGCTTCATGATCAAGAATCCGACCGAGATCCCTGAAGTTCTGAAAAAAGCTTTCTACCTGGCGCAATCCGGTCGTCCAGGTCCAGTCGTGGTCGACATTCCAAAAGATATGACCAACCCGGCTGAGAAGTTCGAATACGTCTACCCGAAAAAGGTCAAGCTGCGCTCCTACAGCCCGGCGGTCCGCGGTCACTCCGGCCAGATCCGCAAGGCTGCCGAGATGCTTCTGGCGGCCAAGCGCCCGGTCGTCTACTCCGGTGGCGGTGTGATCCTCGGCGGTGGCTCCGAAGCCCTGACTGAAATTGCCAAGTCGCTGAACCTGCCGGTCACCAATACCCTGATGGGGTTGGGTGGCTTCCCGGGTACCGACCGCCAGTTCCTCGGCATGCTTGGCATGCATGGCAGCTACACCGCCAACATGGCCATGCACAATGCCGACGTCATTTTTGCCGTCGGTGCGCGTTTCGACGACCGCGTTGTAAACGGTCCGGCCAAGTTCTGCCCGAACGCCAAGATCATCCACATCGACATCGACCCGGCGTCTATCTCGAAGATGATCAAGGCCGACGTGCCAATCGTCGGTCCGGTCGACAGCGTGCTCAGCGAAATGCTCGGCATCCTCAAGGAAATTGGCGAGCAGCCTGACAAGGCTTCGCTGGATGCCTGGTGGAAGCAAATTGACGAATGGCGTGGCAATGGCGAGTTGTTCCCTTACGACAAGGGCGATGGCAACGTCATCAAACCGCAAAAAGTCATCGAGACACTGTGCGAAGTGACCAATGGCGATGCCTTCGTCACTTCCGACGTGGGCCAGCATCAGATGTTTGCCGCGCAGTACTACCGCTTCAACAAGCCAAACCGCTGGATCAACTCCGGTGGCCTGGGCACCATGGGCTTCGGCTTCCCGGCGGCGATGGGCGTCAAGCTCAACTTCCCGGATCAGGACGTGGCCTGTGTGACTGGCGAAGGCAGCATCCAGATGAACATCCAGGAGCTGTCTACCTGCATGCAATACGGCCTGCCGGTGAAGATCGTCAACCTCAACAACGGTGTGTTGGGCATGGTCCGCCAATGGCAGGACATGGCCTACAACGGTCGTCACTCGCACTCGTACGTCGAGTCGCTGCCTGACTTCATCAAGCTGGCTGAGGCCTATGGCCATGTGGGTATCCGCATCACCAGCCTGAAGGACCTCAAGCCGAAGCTGGAAGAAGCGTTTGCGATGAAGGACCGTCTGGTGTTCATCGACATCGCGGTTGACCGCAGTGAGCACGTCTATCCGATGCAGATCAAGGATGGCTCGATGCGTGACATGTGGCTGAGCAAGACGGAGCGTACCTGATATGCGGCACATCATTTCCCTGCTGCTGGAAAACGAACCAGGTGCGTTGTCCCGCGTGGTCGGCCTGTTCTCCCAGCGCAACTACAACATTGAAAGCCTGACTGTAGCGCCGACCGAAGACCCGACCCTGTCGCGTCTGACGCTGACCACCGTTGGCCATGACGAAGTGATCGAACAGATCACCAAGAACCTGAACAAGCTGGTCGAAGTGGTCAAGCTTGTCGACCTGTCGGAAAGCGCTCACATCGAGCGTGAACTGATGCTGGTCAAGGTCAAGGCCACCGGTGCCCAGCGTGCCGAGATCAAGCGCACCACGGATATCTTCCGTGGCCAGATCGTCGACGTGACCGCCAGCGTGTACACCGTGCAGCTGAGCGGTACCAGCGACAAACTGGACAGCTTCATCCAGGCGATCGGCACTGCATCGATTCTGGAAACCGTGCGCAGCGGCGTTACCGGCATTGCCCGTGGCGACAAAGTGCTCAGCATCTAAATCCAAAAAATTAGCGATGGCTCCGCAGGGGCCGAGATATAACCAGGGGTATTTTCATGAAAGTTTTCTACGATAAAGACTGCGACCTTTCCATCATCCAGGGTAAGAAAGTCGCCATCATCGGTTACGGCTCCCAGGGCCACGCTCAGGCGTGCAACCTGAAAGACTCCGGTGTAGACGTTACCGTCGGTCTGCGTAAAGGTTCGGCTACCGTTGCCAAGGCTGAAGCCCACGGCCTGAAAGTTGCCGATGTTGCTACCGCTGTCGCTGCGGCTGACCTGGTCATGATCCTGACCCCGGACGAGTTCCAGGGTGCTCTGTACAAGAACGAAATCGAGCCGAACATCAAGAAGGGCGCTACCCTGGCCTTCTCTCACGGTTTCTCGATCCACTACAACCAGGTTGTTCCGCGTGCCGACCTCGACGTGATCATGATCGCGCCGAAAGCCCCGGGCCACACCGTTCGCTCCGAGTTCGTCAAAGGCGGCGGCATCCCTGACCTGATCGCTATCTACCAGGACGCTTCCGGCAACGCCAAGAACGTCGCACTGTCCTACGCTTCGGGCGTGGGTGGTGGCCGTACCGGTATCATCGAAACCACCTTCAAGGACGAAACTGAAACCGACCTGTTCGGTGAGCAGGCTGTTCTGTGTGGCGGTACCGTCGAGCTGGTCAAAGCCGGTTTCGAAACCCTGGTCGAAGCTGGCTACGCGCCGGAAATGGCCTACTTCGAGTGCCTGCACGAACTGAAACTGATCGTAGACCTCATGTACGAAGGCGGCATCGCCAACATGAACTACTCGATCTCCAACAACGCCGAATACGGTGAGTACGTCACTGGCCCGGAAGTCATCAACGAAGAATCCCGCAAGGCCATGCGCAATGCCCTGAAGCGCATCCAGGACGGCGAGTACGCGAAGATGTTCATCTCCGAAGGTGCTACCAACTACCCATCGATGACCGCCAAGCGCCGCAACAACGCCGCTCACGGCATCGAAATCATCGGCGAGCAGCTGCGCTCGATGATGCCGTGGATCTCGGCTAACAAAATCGTCGACAAGACCAAGAACTAAGTCTTATCGAAAGATGAAAAACGCGGCTTCGGCCGCGTTTTTTCGTTCTGGCATCCAGCTTCTGGTATAAAGCAGACCAGTGGCTCGCTGTCAGAACCTGTTTCGCGGGCCCGTGTCGAACATTTTCCATCCTGTTGCAAGGTACCCTCCATGAGCGAACGTCCCGAAGAGCCGAACAAGCCCTCCGACGCCGAAAGCCTGCTACCTGTCGATGAGCACGTTGAAGAAGGGCATGACGCCGAAGGCCGCAAGGTGCGCCACCGCGGCATCTACCTGCTGCCCAACCTGTTTACCACCGCCAACCTGTTTGCCGGTTTCTATTCCATCATCAGCTCGATGAGCGCACAGAGCGCCCTGAGTGCCGGGGACCCGCGCGAGGCGAGCAAGTACTTCGCTTTTGCCGCTATCGCCATCTTCGTGGCCATGGTGCTCGACGGCCTGGACGGCCGCGTTGCGCGCATGACCAATACCCAGAGTGCCTTCGGTGCCGAGTATGACTCGCTGTCGGATATGGTCGCCTTTGGTGTGGCCCCGGCTTTGCTGGCCTTCGGTTGGGCGCTGGGTGACATGGGCAAGGTCGGCTGGATGGTTGCCTTCATCTATGTGGCCGGTGCCGCGTTGCGCCTGGCGCGCTTCAATACCCAGGTCGGTACCGCCGACAAGCGCTACTTCATCGGGCTGGCCAGCCCGGCTGCCGCAGGTGTGGTGGCGGGCACCGTATGGGCGTTCAGCGACTACGGCATCCAGGGCTCCAAGCTGTCGTTCCTGGTCGCGCTGCTGGTGGCTGCTGCTGGCATGCTGATGGTCAGCAACATCAAGTACAACAGTTTCAAGGAACTGGACCTCAAGGGGCGCGTCCCGTTCGTGGCAATCCTGGCGGTGGTGTTGGTGTTTGCCGTCGTGTTCAGCGACCCGCCGCGTATCCTGCTGTTGATCTTCCTCGCCTATGCAGCATCGGGGCCGATCCAGTTCCTGCTGAAGGCACGCCGTCGCAAAGCGTGAGAATCACTTAACGCTGGAATAACCTCACGGCTCCATAGTCTTACTGGTACATCCGTTACTCAGTGCTATGGAGCCGTTCATGCTTATCAAGCTTCCCAGGTCTTCCGAGTGCAAGGCGTCGGAGATCACCCCCGAAGGCATTTACCTTTCCCGTCGTACCCTGCTGGGTGGCTCATTGGCTGGCTTGGCGCTAGGCGCATTGCCGGGCGGGGTGGGCGCGGCGCAAGGGTCGCGTTATGCCGATGTGCAGGCTGGAGCCGCGCCGGCCTGGTTCACTGACAAGCTCGCGGCCACGCGCTGGCAAGCGGTGACGGTGAAGGACGAGGCGATTACGCCGTTCAAGGATGCCACTCACTACAACAACTTCTACGAGTTCGGGCCCGACAAGGGCGACCCGGCGGCCAATGGCGACAGCCTGAAGACCGAACCGTGGTCCATTGTGGTGGATGGTGAAGTGGGCAAGCCCGGACGCTATGCACTGGAGGACTTCGTCAAACCCTATCAGCTTGAGGAGCGGATCTATCGGCTGCGCTGCGTAGAGGCGTGGTCGATGGTCATTCCGTGGCTGGGGTTCCCTTTGGCTCAGGTGCTCAAGCAGGTCGAGCCGACTTCCAGTGCGCGTTATGTGCGTTTCGAAACGCTGAAGGATCCGCAGCATATGCCGGGGCAACGTTCTGGCTTCGCCTTGATCGACTGGCCTTATAGAGAAGGGTTGCGCCTGGATGAGGCGATGCACCCGCTGGCAATTCTCGCAGTGGGTATGTACGGCCGGGAACTGCCCAACCAAAACGGTGCGCCGTTGCGTTTGGTGGTGCCTTGGAAGTATGGCTTCAAGAGCATCAAGTCGATTGTGCGCATCAGCCTGGTCGCGGAGCAGCCCGGCACTACCTGGGAAGGGCTGGCGCCGGATGAATATGGTTTCTATGCCAATGTGAACCCGACAGTCGACCACCCGCGCTGGAGCCAGGCGCGCGAACGTCGTTTGCCCAGCGGGTTGTTCAGCCCCAACGTGCGGGAGACACAGATGTTCAATGGCTATGCCGATGAAGTGGCGTCGCTGTATACCGGGCTCGATCTGCGGAAGAACTACTGATGCGTTACCCCTGGTTTCGCTTGGCCATCTTTGTCGTAGGCTGCCTGTTCCCGGTGTGGTGGCTATATGAAGCGGCGATGAACCTGCTGGGGCCTGATCCCGGGAAGATCATGATGGATCGTCTTGGGCTTGGGGCGCTTACCTTCCTGTTGGTGACCTTGAGCATGACGCCACTGCAGAAGCTGACGGGCTGGTCTGGCTGGATCGTGGTTCGCCGGCAGCTGGGGTTATGGGTGTTCGCCTATATAGTGCTGCATATTCTGGCCTACCTGTTTTTCATTCTAGGGCTGGATTGGGGGCAGTTGGCGGTGGAGTTGCGCAAGCGCCCCTACATTATTGTGGGGGCGCTGGGGTTCCTGGGGTTGCTGGTGCTGGCGATCACCTCGAATCGGTACAGCCAACGGCGGCTGGGGGCGCGGTGGAAGAGGCTGCACAGGTTGGTGTATGCGGTGCTTGGGTTGGGCTTGCTGCATTTCCTTTGGATCGTGCGTTCCGACCTTCGGGAATGGGCGATCTATGCGTTTATTGGGGCTGTGTTGATGGTATTGCGGATACCTGCTGTTGCGCGGGCTCTTCCCAGGGTTGCCAGGAAGCAGGGTAGGGCGGTTTGAGAGAGGGATGGGGCTGCCAATGGCCTGTCTTGAGATAGCAATGGCTGTGGGAGGGTGCCCGCCTTTGTTTCTCTGGCGCCTGTGAGATCGAGCGCCGCCCGCGTCCGGCTTGAGACATTCACCGCCAATGAGATCGAGCGCCGCCCGCGCGGCGCTTCGCGGGTAAACCCGCTCCTACGTTTGTTTCGGGCCAGTCCCTCCTGTGCCTGGCGCGCGCGACCGCCTTGTTGGTACGACGCGATATCGAGACAGGCACCAAGGCGTTCGCGCGCAAATCCCACAGGCATAATTGGCCCGAAACAAACGTAGGAGCGGGTTTACCCGCGAAGCGCCGCGCGGGCGGCGCTCGGTCTCACAGGCGCTGAAACTGTCGTGGCAAACACTTGGCAGCCCCGATACGGTCTTTTCCCCTTATATTTCACTTTCTTGAAATTAAAGGTTGACGCCCTCTCGAATCCCCTTATAATGCGCCCCACTTCCAGCGACATCGGAACGAAAAAC
>PJUF01000748.1_pt1 | contig 20505 bp, 14 predicted proteins | sample 1512191 | NCBI WGS metagenome assembly PJUF01 (sample SAMN08177673, study PRJNA422409) | Feces metagenome, whole genome shotgun sequencing project. | isolation source: Chicken feces (3) enriched on wood chips | host: Gallus gallus | place: USA: Madison | collected 2015-01-15 | reverse complement strand
ATCTCCAGTATAGATCTTTTTTTCAAGAAGTTTTATCCGGATTATCTTTTTGTTTCTGCAATTCCAACGCTTCAGGGAGAGACGTTAATACAGCACCCGGAAGGTTATTTCAGATTATCCAGGTTTATTAAAGATTCTGTAACCATAACCACTGTAGAAACCGCAGAACAAGCTTACGAAGCTGCCAAGCAATTTGGCAGATTTACTTCACTACTATCTGATTTTAATCTTGATAATTTAGGCATTACACTTCCAGATTTCCATAATCTTTCTCTGAGATTTGAACAATTTGAGAACGCTGTAAAAAACGGAAATACAGAAAGGATTAAACAGGCGCAAACTGACATAAGCGAGCTATATGATTTGCAAAATATTGCAGACATCTATAACAACATTCTACAGAATAATACCATACCGCTAAGAGTAATACACCATGACACCAAAATTAGCAATGTTTTATTTGACGAAGACGGGAAAGGTGTATGTGTTATAGATCTTGATACCGTAATGCCCGGATATTTTATTAGCGATGTTGGCGATATGATGCGTACCTATCTGTCTCCGGCCAATGAAGAAGTGCAAGACCTTAGCCTGGTAACAGTAAGAAAAGAAATGTTTAAAGCTATATATGAAGGCTATATGAGCGAACTGGAAGATAAACTAAATAAGGAAGAGAAAAAGCTTTTTATTTATGCCGGAAAGTTTATCATCTATATGCAAGCGCTTAGATTTCTTACGGATTATTTAAATAATGACATTTATTATGGAGCGTCTTATCCAGAGCATAATTATTCCAGAGCAAAAAACCAGATAAAATTATTGAAAGAATATCTTGCAGCTGAGGCCGATTTTAAAAAGATTATTCAATAAATTTTATCCACACCTATTATATAAACCGGGGAGCTTTTGCTCCCTTTTTTATGCTCTTTAAAAAATATACACCATTACCTCCTCTAAAAATTAAAATAAAAAAACGCTGCCATAGCCTCCCTAAGCGGGTATTTTATATTTTTTTTATTTTTTTCTAAAAATACCCGGTAACAAAATATCCAACGGATTTATATACCTACAGAAAGCGGAATCCGAAAAGCTTTTAGAGTAGGAATTAATAAAAAAATAAATATTATGAAAAACTTAATCAAAACTTCAATCGCAACCTTACTGGTTTTTGTAATGGCTTCTTCATGTAAAAAAGAAGATGCTGACCAAGCTTTAGTAGAAAGACAAATTACTGCCAACGAAATGGCTAACGGCAAAAATGAATTTGACAACACAGGTAAACAACACAATGCTTTTTTAGATTACTACGCCCAGAGTTCTTTAAAATCTGGAAATAATGCAGACGTAGAAACCCTAATCAGATTAGCTAATGAGTTTTATAAAAACGACACTAACGATGCCACACAACCAACACTAAGGCTTTCATCTACCATACTGGGCAACGTTCAAGAAGAAATTATTGCCATTGGCGGTCCTTACAGACCAATAGATTTATGCAAGCGCTTCCCAAGCCTTTGTAACATATTTAATCCAAACCCGGGCCCATTTATTCCATTCAATATCTTGCTTTCGTCTGAGGGCTCATCAACAGACAGAACCTTGAAATTTATAGATAAAATAAAATCTGTTGAAGCTGAATTATTAAGCACTAAGGGTTTAAAAGACGATGAAAAAGCAGCTTTATTAGCTTATTATTCTACAGCCAGACATTCTGCGGCTTACTGGCACAATAACTTAATTGCCTCTGACAATCAATTCTGGTCTAAACAAGACGGCTTAAAAGCTCAATTTGCTAAATATCCAAAAGATGTTATCGGTGCCGATGCTGACGGTGCAACCATAGGCGGACTATTAGGTACTGGTTTTGGTCCATGGGGAACGGTTATCGGAGGTGTAATAGGTGGTGCTGCTGCAAGTATCTGGGCTGCCAGTTCAAAATAAACAGAACATAATTCAGGAGAGCAGAAATCTAATGCTGCTCTCCTAAAATCCCAACAAAAAACATTCATTATTAAAAACATAAACACATGAAAACTCTATTTAAATCTGGCTTAGCAATACTTAGCTGCTTAATTATACTTACAGCTTGCAATAAAGAAAATGACGTTCAGGTAAATGAAACTGAAAAAGAAATTACCGCCCAGCAAATGCAAAACAAAAACAACAGTGAAGACCAGGTAGGTATGCTGCACAATAGATTCTTAGACTATTTTGCTGCAAATACTAAGATAGATTCTGAAGTAAACTTCGATCTGTTTCTAAATGTTTACACCAAATTTGCTGCAGAAAATAAGATAGATTTTAATGATGTTCAAAGAAGAACACTAAGCAGTTCTTACAGCTCATTAAGAGAGATGGTAGGTGCAAACAACAACATCTCCAATATATCGCTGGATATGTGCAAAAGATTCCCTGCACTATGCAATATTACCGGAACAGGACCATACAATCCCAACAACCTGCTTGATAAAGCAAACGGAGGCACATCTTACCAGCGTACCTTGAAATATATTGATGCCATTAAAAGTATTGAAGCAAAAGTAATTGCCTCTAAGGAAATAGCTGAAGATGATAAACGAGCTATTTTAGCCTATTATACCGTAGCAAGACATTCTGCCTCTTACTGGCATAATGTAGAAAATGTTTATCAGGGAAAAAGCTACTGGTATAATACGTCTAATGCTGAAGCAAGTGCTGCAAGGCCATGCCAGCAATGCAATGTAGTAAACGCAGACATTACTGGTGCTGTTGTAGGATCTGTTGGCGGACCTGTAGGCTCTTTGGGCGGAGCAGTAGTATTTAGCACCGCAGCGGCATTATGGGGCTGGAAATGGTTTTAACCTTAAAAATTGATTAACCCTCATACTTCCGATAATGGATATATCCTTATCGGGAGTTTTTTCATTTCACCGATAAATAAATTATTTCTTTATCGCCACCAGAAAATATATACCAAATTCTTCATACTGCCCGTCATACCAGTTGCCCCTCTGGATTTCCCATTTTTCGGTCTTGAGCATTTACCAACCGCTCCATAAGCTGTATGTTTCTATCATTTAGACGTAATGCAGCATCTACCCAAATTTCAGTTATTTCTAACAACTCTTGTTTGGTAAGCGGATTTACACGTTGCCTGGCTGCCTGTACTGCTTGAAAGGAATTCAATGACCGATGTGTTTTCCTTACCCAATCTCTCAAAGCTAGTTTTCCCTCTCCCGCTTCTGCCAAAACATCTATTACTCCCATTTCGTACAATTCTTCTGCACTGTATATTTTACCTGAAGATATCATCCTCTCTGCAGCTTGCAGGCCAATACGCCTCGATAGAAAACTTAAAGCTCCCATACCAGGAAACAAATTAAACATAACTTCTGGAAAACCTGCGGATACCCCTTTTTCTGCAATCAAAACGTGTGCAGATAAAGCCGCTTCAAATCCGCCTCCTAATGCTTGCCCCTGAATGAGGGAAATTGAAGTTATTGGCGGCGGCATGGTATAAAACGTCCACAGGTTTTCTATACATAATTGAGCATATTCTAGCAATTTACTTCTGCGCTGATTCTCTATCAGCACTTTGAATGTGGCTAAATCTCCCCCCAGATTAAATATTCCCTCTACATCAGAAGCCAGAACCAGATAATTTGTGGGCTGCTTAGACCTGTTATGAAAATCCAGGTTGTTATTTCTTATCTGCGTTTGCATCATCAGCAATTCGCTCATACATATTCGGTTGAAACTGGGTCTGGGTGCAGGCTGCATAGATAACCAGGCAATCCCAAACTCAGGCTCGTATTGTACGCGTACTTGTTCTAGCTCTACAGCATCTAAAGTGTTAAAGTCAAAATGGGCTTTCATTATTTATTCTTTAAATAAATTAATTGATGTATTGAGGCCTTTTCCACGAAATTGGGCTATAACAGAACAGCACTAAGATGGCAAATGATATAGTGCACAAGCGTAATACAAAAGATAATTTTTACAGACATCAATTTCATGGTTAGGTGGCCAAAAATACCCCTATTACCACTTTTATCCGCCACCCGTTCGGGTAGTTTTTCATTTTCTGATTAAAAATATGCGACTAAAATCCAGAAAAACTCCTACCCCATTAGGCCGCACCATGAATTTTACTCACAGCTTGCGCTCTGTTGCTGATATCCATCTTGAGGTAAATATTACGGACATGAAATTTAACCGTATTGGAAGATAAATATAAAGTCTCCCCGATCTGTTTATTCGTTAAACCATCGGCAATTAGTTTCAGTACGTCTACTTCACGGTCGCTTAAACCAAATTGCTCTTGTATCTGAATAAATAAATCGTCTTGCGATAAACTCTTTAAATTGTCAGCAGATTCTTTAGGTTGTTCTTTTAAATAACGCTGAATCTCATCTCTATAATAGGCATGTTCTTTATGAAGTTTCCTGGCCCGGTGTAGTATTCCCACACTCAAGATAAACATCTGCAAAATATTGGCAATTTTTAATTCGCTGGTTACCAAATTCAGAAAGCTTAGCTCCAGAAACCTTAGCAAAAAAAAGTTTAAGGTAAAAATCAATGATAATACTGATGCAAAAACGTAAATACGGGCTGCCAGATGTTTCCGGAATTTTGATAATGCCACAGTCCAGTAAATCACTAGCACTAATGGCAACATCATATTTCCTAAAATGGAGGCACCCGTTAAATCAAACAACGCATATGTTAAAAAGCAGGAAGCCATTAAGAACAGTATCGCCCGGCTTGCCCAAAACAGATAGGTGTATTTTTTATCCAGTTCTAAAAACTTCACCGAAAAAACAATTATTGCGGTAGTAGCTCCTAACATTACTGGTAAACTTGCATAATTGAGCCATATAGCGTTACGACTTATTAAAGCATAAAGCCCGTCTGCATAAGCATGTAAAAGCATAACCATAAAAACCAGCACACTATAGCATAAAAACCTGTTATCTTTAAAACTGAAATAAAGTGCTAAATTCACTATCAGTACCACCATCGCAATACCGTAATAGACTCCTAATTTTAAAAAACTAAGGCTCTCTGTTTTGTAAAATTTAAGCGCTGTATTTACGGCTACCGGAAAAAGATTTTCTTTTTTCAGATGTGTTTTCAGCCATACGGTAGACACATCGCCTTTGATTCTAAAGCGTACATAGCGCAAATAAGTGCTATCTTTAAGCTTAAAACTATTACCCGCGGTATCAACTGCTGAAATTTTTCCGTTGACAGCCTGATACAAGAAAACGGAGTCTAAGTGTGGGTTTTTGATGCCAATGATTAAATCTTCCTCCGGATTTCTATTTTGTATATCTAACCGAAACCAATATGTTCCCTTATTATGAAATGGTGGATTATCATAACCATGTTTTAATAATTTGAATGGAAGTTTCGTGATATTTTCTGGTGATACGGTATCCGTAGAAGTGTAAAACCAAGAACGCTGAAAGCTTACCTGGGCAAAGGTATTGGCTGATAGTAAAATAAAAACAACATAAAATAGAAAACGAAAGTGTTTCAATTTTAGCAATAATTTTAGGCCTTTAGTAGCACTAATATACAGCTATTATTAAAAAAACAGCTACAAAATGGTAATTGACGAAGGAAATGAAAACGGAATCAAAAGAAAACCACCTTCAAACCTTTTGTTAATTTTAAAAGCTCTGTACTCCAAACCAAATATTGTAAAGAATCATGTAAGACTAACAAGGAAGTTCTCCGGTGGTTTATAAGGCAATATTATAAATTATTTTAGTATTTCTTTAATATCTGCAATTACTTTTTCTGCAAGCTGGTTAGCTTCCTGCTCAGAAGCCGACTCAGAATAAATTCTAATAATAGGCTCTGTATTTGATTTTCTTAAATGAACCCATTGCTTGCCAAATTCTATTTTCACACCATCTATAGTATTGACAGGCTGTTCTTTATACTTTTCCTGAATCTTTAGTAATAAGCCATCAATATCCATACCGGCCTGCAGTTCTATTTTATTTTTAGAGATAAAGTATACCGGATAGCTGGCTCTTAGCTGAGAAATAGTTTTGCCAGATTTTGCCAGATGCGTTAAAAACAACGCAACACCCACTAATGCATCTCTTCCGTAATGAGATTCCGGGTAAATAATCCCGCCGTTACCTTCTCCGCCAATAATAGCATTGGTTTCTTTCATTTTGGTTACTACGTTTACCTCTCCTACTGCCGCAGCATTGTATTGTTGTCCGGCCTGCTCGGTTACATCTCTTAAAGCTCTGGTAGAAGATAGGTTAGAAACGGTATTCCCAGGCGTGTTTCTTACCACATAATCGGCAACGGCTACCAATGTATATTCTTCGCCAAACATAGAACCATCTTCATTAACAAAACATAAACGATCTACGTCTGGATCTACCACAATTCCTAAATCGGCTTTATTTTCTTTAACCACTTTAGAAATTTCTGTTAAATGCTCTGGCAGTGGCTCAGGATTGTGTGGGAAATGGCCATTAGGCTCACAATACAACTCGTAAATGGTTTCTACTCCCAAAGCTCTTAACAAAGCCGGAATAAAAATACCTCCTGTAGAATTTACCGCGTCAACCGCTACTTTAAAATTGGCTGCTTTAATTGCGGCAACATCTACCAATGGTAAAGCCAATACTTTATCTATATGCTTTTGCAGATAAGTATCATCAAAACTTACACTTCCTAAGCTATCTACGTCTGCAAAATCAATTTCTGTATTATCTGCAATATCAAGCACTTCTTTTCCGTCTTTATCGCTTAAAAACTCGCCTTTGCTATTTAATAATTTAAGCGCATTCCATTGTTTAGGATTATGGCTTGCCGTTAAAATAATTCCACCACCGGCATTTTCGTCCGGAACGGCAATTTCTACGGTTGGCGTTGTAGACAGTCCAAGATCTACTACATTAATACCTATACTCTGCAAGGTACCCACCACTAAATTGCGCACCATTTCGCCAGAAATACGGGCATCTCTACCTACTACAATTTTATTATTTCCTGTTTTATTTACAATCCACTTGCCATAGGCAGCAGTAAATTTCACAATATCCGAGGGCGTTAAAGCATCTCCGGCTTTTCCACCGATAGTACCCCTGATACCAGATATAGACTTGATTAATGTCATTCTTTAAATGTTTGGTTAAAAACTAATGCAATATCTAAAAAATATGCTTTAACCACAAAGACACTAAGAACAGAAAGAAAAAATAGCTTAGTGCTCTCTGTCTCTTTGTGGTTCGGGTCAGAACTCCCACCTTACAAAAGCTTCAATAGCTTCGTAATTTGCTAGTCCTAAAGTATCGTAAGCTTTGGCAGTTTCGCTGGTTCTTTCTTCTGCTCTCACCCAGAACTCTCTAGCGTCATCTCCCGGGAAAACCGGCACATCTTTTTGCGATTGGTGTTTATATATAGCCAGGCGTTTTCTCTTTACTTCTTGCGGAGAAAGAGGTACTGCCATTTCAATTTCGTGAATTTCAAACTCATGCCATGCGCCTCTGTACAGCCATAACCAACAGTCTTTTATCCACTCGTCGCCTGCTGCCTTAATTTGCTGTAAAGCTTTATATATAATATCAAAACAAACTTTATGCGTTCCGTGAGGGTCGGCAAAGTCACCGGCAGCAAATACCTGATGCGGCTTTACTTTTCTCAATAGCTCCACTGTTTGCTGGATATCGTCTTCGTAAGAAACGGTTTTAGAGAATTTGCCCCTGTCGTAAAACGGAAGATTCTGGAAGTGTATATTTTCATCCGGCAAGCCTGCAAATCTGGCACCTGCAATAGCTTCCCCTTTACGAATAAGGCCTTTGATGGTACGCACTTCTTCGGTATCTACCTGGTTTGGCTGTTTAGTAGTAAAGAAAGCTCTGCTATCTGTGTACAAAGACTCCAGTTTAGCCACATCCAAACCTAAAGCTCTAACATAATCTGTCGCAAATTCCATGTAGCGCAATACGTCATCATCCCAAACAGCTGTATTTCCTGAAGTTTGGTAAGCCACATGCACCTCATGCCCCTGGTCTGCCAGACGAATAAAAGTCCCTCCCATAGAAATCACATCATCATCTGGGTGCGGAGAGAAAATAACAGCTCTTTTCTTAGCCGGCAAAGCTCTTTCTGGACGCTGACTGTCATCTGCGTTAGGTTTACCGCCCGGCCAACCTGTAATAGTATGTTGTAATTTATTAAAAATTTCTATATTGATATTGTACACAGGACCTTTTTCTGTTGCCAGCTGCGCCATACCGTTATTGTTATAATCATCTTCGGTAAGCTTAAGAATAGGCTTTCCGGTTGCTTTAGCCAGCCAAACCACCGCTTTTTTAATGAGCTGAGGTGTCCATTCACAGTCTTTAACCAACCATGGTGTAGAAAATCTGGTTAAATGAGAAGCAGCTTCGGCATCTAACACAAACTCTACGTTGTTTGAAAGCTGCAGGTAAGTAGCCGGAACGTCTGCAGAAATCTCACCCTCTACTGCTTTTTTTACAATAGAAGCTTTCTTCTCTGCCCATGCCATAATAATAATTTTCTTGGCCTTAAAAATGGTACCCACACCCATGGTAATGGCTTTGGTAGGTACATTTTCTTTACCACCAAAATCCTTTGCCGCATCTCTTCTGGTTAAATCGTTTAGCGTAACCAAACGAGTTCCTGAATTTGGCGCAGAACCTGGCTCGTTAAAACCAATATGTCCCGTTCTGCCAATACCTAAAATCTGTAAGTCTAAACCACCAAAATTGCTAATTTTCTCTTCATAAGCTTTACAATAGTCAACAATATCTTCTTCTTTCAGCTTTCCATTCGGAATGTGCACATTATCCACATCAATATCTACATGGTTGAATAATTGCTCTTTCATAAAGGCTACGTAGCTTTGACGAGCGTCTGGCTGCATGGGATAGTACTCATCCAGATTGAAGGTTACTACATTTTTAAAACTCAGGCCTTCTTCTTTATGCAGACGAATTAACTCTTTGTAAACGCCTATTGGAGTGGCACCGGTTGCTAAACCCAATACCGTTTTTTCGCCTGTTTGGTCTTTTTCTTTAATGATTGCCGCAATATCTGCTGCTACCTTTTTAGAAGCAATATGCTCGTTGGCATAAATGCTCACCGGAAGTTTTTCAAACCTTGTTTCTTCCAGAAGATTCAATCGTGTGGTATTCATAAGTGACACAATTTTATTGTGATAATTAGTTTAATTTTCAAATTAATGTGTTCGCACACAAATATAACTAAATTACAATGTGTTCGGACACATAAATAAAAAATATTTCTAAATACAAATTATAGTTTGTAGTATTGTGTTATCGGACACACAAAGTTTTTACAATGGAAAAGAAAGAACCAACGCTATTAATTTTAGCTGCTGGCATGGCTAGCAGATATGGAAGCTTAAAACAAGTGGACAGCTTTGGCCCATCGGGCGAAACCATTATAGATTATTCTATTTATGATGCCATAAAAGCGGGCTTCAAAAAAGTTTCTTTTATTGTTAAAAAGGATTATTACGAAGGTTTTAAACAGATATTTGACACCAAACTGGCAGGCAAAATTGAGACAGACTATGTTTTTCAAGATTTTGACCTGCAGAAATTCGGTATCGATAAAGACATCATCAGACAGAAGCCCTGGGGAACCGGCCATGCTTTAATATCAGCCAAAGATCAAATTCAGGAGCCTTTCTGCATTATTAATGCCGACGATTTTTATGGCTACGAATCTTTTGAGAAAATGATTAAGTTTTTAAAAGAGGAAGCCGACGATACTCACTTTGCGCTAATGGGATACGAAATAGACAAAACTTTATCTGATTACGGAACGGTTTCCCGTGGTATTTTCCAGGCTTCTGATGAAGGGAATCTCACCGAAATTATAGAACGCACCAAAGTATTCAGAAAAGATGGACAGATTGTTTTTGAAGAAAACGGAGAGATTTTTCCGGCTCCAGCACAATCTTATGCCTCTATGAATTTCTGGGGCTTTACACCTGCTGTGTTTCAGAAAGGGATAGCGCTGTTTAAAGAATTTGCGGCGGCAAACAATCAGGAGAATGGTACCGCAGAATTTTACATTCCTTCTATTGCAGAGGCTCTTACCAAAGAAAATGAAGCCTCTTTTAAAGTCTTACCGACTTCTTCAACCTGGTTTGGCGTAACCTACAAAGAGGATAAGCCTATTGTACAAGAGAAATTGCTGGCTTTGGTAAAAGATGGAGTTTATCCAGAAAATCTTTGGGATGCCTGATGTTTAATTTTTAATTTTGAAGGCTTAGTGTTTAAGGGACACCTGAATGCTAGGCCTTTAACCACCAGCTACTGCCTGATACTAATTATTTAATGTTGAATGCTTAGTATTAAATGCTTATGGTTTATAATTACCGCAGGATACTAATTACTTGATACCAGATACTTCTCCTGTTTAACAATTACTATTTTACTAACACCTGTTGAAATCTAGTAAAAAACCCTATCTTTGCGGCTTCAAATTTTATCGAAATGAACCATCCTGTTAAGATTAAAAACGCCTTAGTTTCAGTTTATTACAAGGACAATCTTGAACCCCTAATTCTAGCATTACAAAAGCTTGGAGTAAATATTTACTCTACCGGAGGTACCGAAACCTTCATTAAAAACCTGGGAGTTGACGTAATTCCGGTTGAAGAATTAACTACCTACCCTTCTATTTTAGGTGGCCGTGTGAAGACTTTACATCCGAAAATTTTTGGAGGTATTTTAACGCGTAGAGAGAACCTGAAAGATCAAGAGCAAATTACCCAGTTTGAAATTCCAGAAATTGACTTGGTTATAGTTGACCTGTATCCATTTGAGGAAACGGTAAAATCTGGCGCTTTAGAGCAGGACATTATCGAAAAAATTGATATCGGTGGTATATCATTAATCAGAGCTGCCGCTAAAAACCATAAAGACGTTATCATTATTGCATCTAAAGACGATTACGAACCAGTAAGACAGATTTTAGAAGAGCAAGACGGTGTAACTTATATTGAGCAACGTAGAGCATTGGCAAGAAATGCTTTCAACGTATCTTCTCATTACGATACTGCTATCTTCAACTGGTTTAATTCGGGAGATGATGCATTGAACGTATTCAAACAAAGCGAGCAAAAAGCATCTGTACTGCGTTACGGAGAAAACCCTCACCAAAAAGGATTTTTCTATGGTGATTTAGAGGCGATGTTTGACAAGCTTAACGGTAAAGAACTTTCTTACAATAACCTGGTAGATGTTGATGCTGCTGTTGCTTTGATAGACGAGTTTAACGAGCCTACTTTCGCTATCTTAAAGCATACCAATGCTTGTGGCGTTGCTTCCAGACCTAATTTGTTAGATGCCTGGAACGATGCATTAGCTTGTGACCCGGTTTCTGCTTTTGGTGGTGTGCTTATTTGCAATGGCGAAGTTGACGAGGCTACTGCTACTGAAATAAATAAATTATTCTTTGAAGTGTTAATTGCACCTTCTTATACACCAGAGGCTGAAGCGGTAATTACTTCTAAAAAGAACAGAATCATCTTAAGAAGAAAAGATATTGCTTTACCGAGCAGACAGTTTAAAACTTTACTGAACGGCGTAATTGAACAAGATAAAGATAATACTTGCGAAGGTCCGGAGCAAATGACTACCGTTACCAGCCTACAGCCTACAGCACAAGAATTAAAAGATCTTTTCTTTGCTAATAAAGTGGTGAAACATACTAAATCTAACACTATTGTGTTTGCTAAGAACGATACGTTGATAGCCAGCGGTGTTGGTCAGACTTCAAGGGTTGATGCTTTAAAACAGGCCGTGATTAAGGCGGAGTCTTTCGGCTTTGATTTAAAAGGAGCTGTAATGGCGTCTGACGCTTTCTTCCCATTCCCAGACTGTGTAGAGCTAGCGGCAGAAGCTGGCATTACCGCAGTTTTACAACCGGGCGGTTCTATTAAAGATCAGGATTCTATTGATAAGGCTAATGAAAAAGGCTTGGCTATGGTTACTACCGGCGTTAGACACTTTAAACATTAAGATTTTATCTTATAAAGAAAGCCTTTGATAGCCGTATCAAAGGCTTTCTTTATTCTTAGGTTTTGCTTGTCGAGCCGAACCATATCGAACCCTGCGATATTCAGCTCTTTCTACTGATCTCATTTGAATTACGAATTATGCCAAGGATTGCTTTTCTGTCCTCAATAGCCGGACGGGCCTAGTTACTTTTTCCTTCAGCTGAAAAAGTAACCCAAAAAGCCGCGGCTACAGAATATAAGCTAAAAACCGCCTTCGTTCGCTAAACAAAATGAACTCGCTATCGCTCAAACAGCATTTTGTTCTTAACGCTCACATACGTTGGTTTTCTTAACGCTTATCTTCTGACGCCGGATGGTGTTCTTAGCAATGGTTATGCTTTTTGTTATTGCCGTCCCTACTGTCACCCTGAGCAGCCTGCCCCGACTCCGGCGGGAGAGTCGAAGGGTTTAGCCAGTTGGGGTTACGCTCCGAGCTTTCCGGGCCTTCCGCGTTACTTTGTCCATTCCAACGAAAGGAGGAATCTCTTTCTGCTTTTTTGGGCTTATGTACAAGTTAAATCTAAACCAGCGCTACCTGTTTTTACCCTTTTTCACTAGCAATCGTGGTATCTGCAAGTCGCTTGCTTCGCCCCTTGTTTACGCTTTTTTATAGCATTCCCTTACCTATTCTTTACCCCAGAGGTAACGAATAGGTAAAGGTTTGGGTAAAGAAAAGGTAATACTTTAGGTAATAAAAGGGTAAAGAAAGTATAAGGCAGGTATACAAACAAGGTCAAGAATTTAAGAAGAACAGGTAAACCATGGGTAAGGAGATATGCCTTCGAGTAAGGTATTATGGTGTCCGAAAGCAGTTATTTAGACCAGTAGTAGCAGGAATTCACATCCTGCTACTTCTTTTACTCTCCTAGAGCGTGAAAAATTAGAAGGTGGTATTTTCAGCTTATTAATTGGCGCTACAAACCCTTCTAGTCACAAACACACTTGTGTAAGTCTTTACGGAATTAGATATTTGCAGGTGCAACCCTTCCCTGTTAAACAACTAGCCTGTGTACTTTTGTAGAATTAAGTAAAGGAATGCTTATGTAGGCGCATCCTTCGTTCATCTTTCGTTAAAGATAACCTTATAGAAATAGCAGTTGTATGGTGTTGAAAGATTGCCTAAATAAGGTTGAAGTGCGCAGAGCTCTTGTCCGAATTGTTATTCTTCTGCTGATCATATATACCACCTACCTGACAACTTCCATGCATTTAAGCTAACTTTTATTTTTGAATTTGAGCACACGGTGAATGTAAATTAAAAACAAATGTAAGTTTTCAGCCCTACAAATTGATTATCAAACCACTACCCCTATCACCAACAAATCTTGACTTATTAATTATATTTATATAAAATTTTTATTCTCAAAAAGAAATTGTTTAAATTCATTTTTTGATTTAGAGCTAAACGTCTAAGCATAATATTAACGATATAGCAACTGCAAAAAATAGAGCACCTTAAACAAAGGGCTACATAATTTTAAGCAGTAAATATGAAGAACTGCTGTGCTACCTTGTCCGAACTTTCGGATAGGCCGGCAGATAGGTCTTTATGCTATGCTATTGATGTTAAAGGTACTGAAACGGGAGAGTTAGGGTTGTTAAATAAAAAAGGCGAGTTGCCCCGCCTTGAATGTTTTCACAACGGAATAATCCTTATTGTGAATTGCTTTTTCTTTGAACTACTAAATAAACACTTTTAAATTATATATCCAAATCTAAACCAAACGCAAATGAAAAAAATATTAGGACTTGATTTAGGAACAAACTCTATTGGGTGGAGTTTGGTCGACAAAGAGAATAAGAAAATTTTAGGAATGGGTTGTCGTATAATACCTATGGGAACTGACAAACAGGACTACGAAAAAGGAATAGGAATGACTAAAAATGCTGATAGAAGAACAAAACGTACTATTCGTAAAATGAATAAACGCTACAAACTTCGTAGAAATAAGTTATTGTATATTCTTCACGAATTAGAGATGTTACCCAAGCAATTTCAGTTTAAAAATGGTATTCCTGAAGCTACTAAAATTCAAGACTTAGAACTTCTTCCTATTAAAAAAGGAACTTTGCAGTTAAATTCTTTGCAACATTACCAATTAAGGGTAAAAGCATTAAACGAATCCATAGAGCCAAAAGAGTTTGGTAAAATATTATACAGTTTCAATCAGCTAAGAGGTTATTCTGGTGGTAATAATGATGAAGAGGACACAAAAAAGAAAAAAGAAGAGGATAATGATGATGAAAATGATACAGTAAAAAAATATGAGGTTTTTACACAAAAAGTAGCCATACAAAAAGTAGCCATACAAAAAGTTGAATTATCAGAAAGTAAATTTCAAGGAAGAGGAAAAAATAAGGGGCAAGAATTTAATAAGTTCGATGTAACTGTTTTGATAGATGATGAAGAATTAGAAGGCGAAACAGAGCTTCAAAATCTATCTGAAAAAATCAATCAAGAAGAAGAATTAGAAATCCGAATCAGACGAAATAAAAAAGGAGAGACAACGTCTGTAGTTTTTGCTTTGCCTCAAAAAACGAATTGGCGTAAGCAAATGGAAAAAACAGAAGAAGACCTCAAACAAGGTAATTTGCATATCAGCCAATTGATTTTACAGGATTTAATACAAAATAAATGGACTAAAATTAGAAACCGAGTTTTCCTGCGAAATCGCTATCAAGCAGAATTTGATGCTGTATGGGATATTCAGAGCAAAGCTCACCCTATTTTAAATAGTTGCCCAAAAGAAACGCTAGAAAAAATAGCGAATTACTTGTTTCCAGGTAAAAGTGAAACACAAGAAAAATTAAGACAAACTGCAATAAAAAATGGTTTAAAATATATCATCAAAGAACAAGTAATCTATTATCAAAGACCATTGAAACCTCAAACAGAATTAATCAGCAAATGCCCGTTTGAGAAAGAAGAAACAGTTTTAGCTAATTCTCATCCATTGTTTCAGGAGTTCAGGTGTTGGAAGCAAATCAACAATTTGTTTATTACATCAAAACAGGAAGTATATAATGAGAGAAAAAAGAAAAATGTTTTTCAATACACAGATAGATTTTTGACTGATGATGAAAAACAAGAAATTTTTGATCGACTCCAAACTCAAAAACAATTAAGTTTTGGCGAGGTTGCAAAAATTGTAAAACTAAAAAACGACAAAACTGAATACTTAAACGGATTAAATGTAAAAGCGAAGCTTATTGGTTGTGATACACAAATCACAATTAAGAAAATTTTAGGAGCTCATTTTGAAATACTTAATTCGATTGATGAAAAGGTAATAGAAAAAATTTGGAAAGCTATTTTTGATAATGCTAATAATGGTAGTGAATATGACCCAAATAGTTTAAAGGTTTCTTCAATTAAAGAAATTTTGAAACCACTAAATGATGAAGATTTAGCGACAGAATTGGCTTTGAAATTTGCCCAAAGTGTTAAGTTTCCAAGAAAGTATGCCAGTCTTTCTGAAAAAACAATTCTCAATATTTTGCCTTTAATACAATTGAATCCTAAAAATGTTTCGGAACAAATAAAAATCAAATTTGACAACATTAAAGACAACATAGAAAGATTAAATAAAAACGAGAATGTCGATATTGAAACAGGAGAAATCATTAATGATTTACAAGATTATGTGATTGATTTTGTTCAAAACAATCCTAATGCTTTAGAAAAAGGCGGAATTATGGAAGCTTTTGCAATTTCTTTAGCTTATAGTAAACATACGGCTGAAAAAATTTCAGCACAATTCAAAGACTATCACGAAATACAACGAGTAGATAGAAATTTACGAAATCCGATAGTTGAGCAATTGGCTAACGAAACTATGCAAGTAGTTAAAGCCATTTGGAAACAATATAAATTCAATCCCGAAGAACTCGAAATAAGAGTTGAACTAGCAAGGGACTTGAAAAATAGTGCAAAAGAAAGAGATAAGATATACAAAGGACAACTAAAAAGTCAAAAAACAAACGAAACAATAAAGAAAAGGTTAACAGAGTTAAAACAGGAATTAAGCCCTAAAAATATAGAGTTATACAAACTTTGGAGTAATCAAAATACAGAAAATTATCCCGCTCCAAAGAAAGTAACCGAACCAACAAAGGATGAGATCGAAAAACTTAGGATTTGGGAAGAGCAGGGCTGTATTTCTCCATACACGTTAAAACCTATTCCCTTGTCAAAATTATTTTCGCCTGAAAGATTATATGATATTGACCACATTGTGCCAAAATCAAGATTCTTTGATGATTCTGCGTCAAATAAAGTGGTTTGTGAAACGAATATTAATGAAGAAAAAAGCAATCGTACAGCTTGGGAATATATTTCACAGCAAAATTCTGCTTATGAAATTTGTTCAATTGAGAGCTATGTAGCTCATATTAACCAAATTTTCTATGGAAAAAAGAAAAAGAATTTGTTGCTTGAAAAGATTCCGACTAATCCTGTTGAGCGTCAAATAAAAGATACACAATATATTTCCGTAGCCGTAAAAAACGAATTAGCGAAAATTGTAGGAAGTGATAATGTAAAAACCAGTACGGGAGAAGTAACAAGTTTTTTAAGGAACCGTTGGGGATTGCGAGATTTATTTATGCGGTTAACACAAGACCGATTTAAACAAATGGAGCTTTGGGATATAAATAAGGAAACACAAAAAACAAACGATGAATGGGTAAAGTTAGAATTTGATGAAAGAAAGAATAAAAAAGTCTTAAAAATCAAGAATTGGAGTAAGCGATATGACCACCGTCATCACGCTATTGATGCGTTAGTTGTGGCATTAACAGAACAAAGTCATATCCAGCGGTTGAATAATCTTAATAAGTATCTGCAAGATGAACTCTTAAAAAGAAAAGAGGAGTTCAATCTTGAAGTAAAAGAAGATGAAACAATACTTGAAGCATTTTTCAATTTGGATAAAAACAGAAGAGCAGAAATACAGAGACAAATAGAAAGTTCAAGACATTTTGAAAAACCATTTGAAGATTTAGTCAAACAAGCCAGAACTCTTTTAGAAGCAATGGTTGTATCAGTTAAACCAAAAGATAAATTAGGAATAAAGAAAGATGATAGAGGTAATGTACAATTGAAAATAAGAGGAGCTTTACACCAAGAAACCAATTACGGTAAAACAAAAGACCCTAAAACAGGGGTGTTGCGTGATACCAAAACTATTGATATATCGAAAATAACAGCAAAGGATATTTCTCAAATTATAGACCAAGATATTTTAGCAAAAGAAATTGACAATCATAGAAAAAAATATGATTCTATGAAAGAAGCCTTTACGGGTGAAGGACTAAAAGCATTTAATGAAAACAGGTTTCAAACAAAGAAACCTACCGAGTTCAAACCACCTGTTTATAAAGTAAAAGTATGGTATAGTAATAAAATAACAGAAGAAAGTACATTGCAACGTCTGTATAATGATAATAATAAGTTAAGCGTTGTTACAGGAGATAACTATCTTTTTATGATAATGGAAAAAGCGGGTAAACGGATTTTTGATATTGCTTCGCTTTACGATTCTGCCGATATTGCTAAAAGGGCTTTACGAGAGAAAGACGAAAATTATAAACAGCGTATATGTGAAGATTATAGAATAAAGCATAAAGAAAAACCCGGAAAAGTTTTGTTTACATTACAGCAAAATGATTTGGTTTATCTTCCAGAGAATATAGATGACCCTGTTTTAAATTTTAGTAATGACGAATTTAAAGAGTGGTTAAATAATGTTGAAAACAAAAGTAAATTTAGTAAACGTGTTTACAAGGCTGCGAAATTTACAGGAAAAGATTGTCATTTTGTTCCTCATAATTTTGCCAATGTTATAAGTATTCCAAAAGATTTGACAGATGAACAAAAGGAAACTTTAAAAGAACAATATAAAGACAAAAAAATACCTAAAAAAGAATTGAATTTTATTGAGTATGGTTCTTATAGAGATTGCTCTCCTTACGAATCGGGAGAAGTTTCTTACCAGAAGTCTAAATGAAGAAGTCAAAGGTAAAAATAAGCAGTTTAAACCTCTGAAAATTCAAGATACTTGTATAAAGTTAGAAATAGATTGGTTGGGTAATCTTTCAAAAGCGTAAACCAATGAAACGTACAGATTTCCTTAAATCATTAGGCTTAGGTGCAGGAGGGTTGATACTACCCTCCAATAGCTTGATTAATACACAGCCAGTGAAGATATACGATAATTATATCCGTGGAGCTATGCATTATGACTATCGAAAAATAAAAGACGAAATCAAAGAGGGGGATGAAGTGCAGCTACTTAGGGAGCAGGACAACATATATGACAGCTTTGCCGTCCAGGTTAATAAAGAGCAGTATAGATTAGGCTATTTGGCTGCTTATGAAAATATTGTGTTAGCTAATATGATGGATTCGGGCATTGGACTTAAAGCATACATCAGCCAGAAGAATTTAAAACGACATGCCCAGGAATGGTTGGCTATCGAAGTTTTTGCGGAGCTGGTAGTACCTACACAAAAGCTCATCGACACTATGCTTGCAGAAAGCCGGGCAGATGACGCTATGGATATTTATAGAAAAGGAGATTTTATAGTGTAATTAATTCAACCTCGACATACGGCAAACACCATTTATAAACCTAAATCAGTATGATCAAACGAACCCTTTACTTCAGTAATCCCGCCTATTTGAGTCTTAAAGATAAGCAACTGAGCATAGACCTACCGCATTTAAAAGTATTAGGAGAAAAAGAATCCAAAAAATCGGTCCCTATAGAAGATATCGGTATAGTTATACTCGACAATCAACAAATCACCATTACCCATGCCTGTATTGCCGCTTTGCTGGAAAATAATGCAGCCATTATTACCTGTAACCATAGCCACCACCCTACTGGTATGATTTTGCCGTTAGACGGACATGATACGCAGAGCGAGCGCTTTCGTTACCAGATAGAAGCATCGCAACCCCTTAAAAAACAATTATGGCAACAAACTGTACAAGCTAAAATACTTAACCAGGCGGCCATTTTATTTGAAAGAGGGATTCCATGCGACAATATGGTTTACTGGGCAAGGTCTGTCCGTTCTGGTGACCCTGACAATTATGAAGGGAGAGCTGCCGCTTATTACTGGAAAAACGTTTTTCCGGAAAAGCTAAAGTTTTTTAGAGGCAGAGAAGGTGATCCTCCTAATAACTTACTCAATTATGGGTACGCTATTTTACGAGCTATAGTAGCCAGAGGGTTGGTATCATCTGGGTTGCTCCCTACATTGGGTATCCATCACCGAAATAAATATAACGCCTATTGTTTAGCTGACGATATTATGGAACCCTACAGACCTTATGTAGATAAAATTGTTTTAGGTATAGTAGACCGTGGTGAAAACTTTTTGGAATTAAGTCAAAATCTAAAATCACAATTATTCTCTATAGCCGAAGTAGACGTACAGTTTGAACGGGGAGTTAGTCCGCTAATGGTAGGCTTGCAGCATACCACTGCATCTTTGGCGAGGTGTTATGAAGGAGTAGTACGTAAAATCAACTATCCCACGCTAAAGAATTTCGACAGTAAACGCGTTGCTATATACAAAACCCCAAAAGGAGAAAGTATAGCAGCAGATAATAACGCGGAGTACCGCAGCAATAGCGACCCAGAGCAACTACCTTTTTAAAATTTATGCGTTTAAATGAATATCGTATTTTGTGGGTACTAGTATTTTTTGACCTTCCGACCGAAACTAAAACCGACAGGCAGATTTACGCTAAATTTAGGAAAGATTTAATGCGTGACGGTTTCAGCATGTTTCAATTTTCTATTTATTTACGCCATTGCAGCAGCCGGGAAAATGCTGATGTACATATTAAAAGGGTTAAAAAATTACTTCCAACTAAGGGCCATGTTGGAATAATGACTATTACCGATAAGCAATTTGGCATGATGGAACTTTACTATGGAAAGGCAGAAAAGAAGCTCCCAGACACGCCTCAACAATTAGAATTATTTTGACAAATGACAAAATAAAGACATTCTAACAATAATTATTACCCTTAGTTAAGCTTTATCCGGCAAACTTACAGAAAGTAGAAATGTCTTAAATAAAAAAATCCAACACTAAAAATGTTGGATTTTTTAAATCCTAATTTTAGACCCAACAAGCTGACATTCAAAATATTAAACCAAGGTATGTTGTTCTAAATATCAGTATTTCAAAGAATGAAAGCAATTCACAACAGCGATCTATCAATTCGGTTAATTGCTCTTGTTGTTCTAAATATCAGTATTTCAAAGAATGAAAGCAATTCACAACAGTAAATTGCAGCATCACCTTTAGAATTGTGTTGTTCTAAATATCAGTATTTCAAAGAATGAAAGCAATTCACAACCTATCATGTTTTCATCCGGAGCAGGCAGCGGTTGTTCTAAATATCAGTATTT
>PJUF01000744.1_pt1 | contig 20590 bp, 15 predicted proteins | sample 1512191 | NCBI WGS metagenome assembly PJUF01 (sample SAMN08177673, study PRJNA422409) | Feces metagenome, whole genome shotgun sequencing project. | isolation source: Chicken feces (3) enriched on wood chips | host: Gallus gallus | place: USA: Madison | collected 2015-01-15 | reverse complement strand
CAACGGCATGGCCGCCTGGGATGCCTGTGAGCAGATCAAGACGCGGCTTGTCGCCCATGCGGCAAAGCTTTATGGCGCCGACGAGAACGATTGCCGCTGGGTGGCGGGTGGCCTCCAGGTCGGCCGCGAATTCGTGCCCTTTGCCGAGCTTGCCGCTTCTGCCTATCTCAACCGCGTGCAGCTTTCGGCAGCCGGTTTCTACAAGACCCCCGATATCCATTGGGACCGCGCCACCGGTCGCGGGCATCCGTTCTACTATTTCGCCTATGGCGCTTCGGTCAGTGAGGTCACCATCGACACGTTGACCGGTGAATATACGGTCGATCGCGTCGATATCCTCCATGATGTCGGCAAGTCGCTGAACCCGGCCATCGATATCGGCCAGGTGGAAGGTGGGTTCATCCAGGGGATGGGCTGGCTCACCACCGAAGAGCTGGTCTGGGACGGCAAGGGACAATTGCGCACCCACGCGCCATCGACCTACAAGATCCCTCTGGCCTCCGACGTGCCGCCGGTCTTCAATGTCAGGCTGGCCGAATGGTCGGTCAATCGCGAGCCTACGATCGGCCGCTCTAAGGCCGTTGGCGAACCGCCCTTCATGCTGGCCATAAGCGTCGTCGAGGCGCTGGGCATGGCGGTGGCGAGCGTCGCGGACTATCGCGTGGCCCCGCAACTTGATACGCCGGTCACGCCGGAACGGGTGTTGATGGGCGTCGAGCGGATGAGGGCCAAAGGCATCTGACATGACCTCGCCATCCGCACTCGAAGCCTTCTTCGCAGCCAATCCCAACGCGATTGCGTGCGAATTGACTTCGGTGCGGGGATCCTCGCCGCGCGAGGAGGGGACGGTCATGGTGGTGGGTCTGGGCGCCATTTTCGGCACGATCGGCGGCGGGGCGCTCGAATATATCGTTATCGACCATGCGCGCCGGCTGATTGCCGAGGGCCGCGCCGAGGAGGCTATGGATGTGCCGCTCGGGCCCGAAATCGGCCAGTGCTGTGGCGGACGGGTGCGGGTGAGCCTGCGCCATGTCGATGCCGCGTTGCGGCGTGACCTTATCGCGCGGCAGATCGCCGATGAGGCTTCCGCTGCACATGTCTATATCTTTGGGGCCGGCCATGTGGGGCGTGTGCTGGCGCAGATCCTGGCGCTTTTGCCGGTCAGGCTCGAAGTGATCGATACGCGCCAGGACGAGCTCGACACGCTGCCTGCCGGCATTGCGCATCGGCGCGTCGCCATGCCCGAGGCGGTTGTGCGCGCCGCACCCCCCGGCAGCGCCTATATCATCATGACGCATGACCATGCGCTGGATTTTCTCATTGCAAACGAGGCCCTGGCACGCAGCGACAGCCCCTATGTCGGCATGGTCGGCTCGCGGACCAAGCGCGCGAAATTTTCGAGCTGGTACCGCGAACAGGGTGGCGATCCCGAGGCATTGAAGCGGCTCGTCCTGCCCATCGGGGCGCAAGGGCTTGGGGATAAACGGCCATCGGTTATTGCAGCACTGGCGGCGGCTGAAGTTATGGTCCAGATTGGGGGACGGGAAGCTTCAGTCGGGCACGGGTCCATCCCCTTCAAGCAGGGGATGGCGAGTGGAATCTGATATGCCCAATCGGCTCGAATTGAGCGGCATCACCAAGCAGTTTCCTGGCGTCCTCGCCAATGACAACGTATCTTTCGCCGTCAAGCCGGGGGAAATCCATGCGCTCCTGGGTGAAAACGGCGCAGGCAAGTCCACCCTGGTCAAGATGATCTACGGCATCATGCAGCCCGATGCCGGCGAAATCCGCTGGAATGGCGAGCCAGTGGTGGTGCCCAATCCCAAGGCGGCGCGAAAGCTCGGCATCGGCATGGTGTTCCAGCATTTTTCGCTGTTCGAAGCGCTGACCGTTCTCGAAAACATCGCGCTGGGCATGGATGCGAAAATTCCGTCGCGGGAGCTCGAAGCGCGCATCCGCGACGTCATGAATACATATGGCCTGCTGCTCGATCCGCATCGCACCGTGGCGACGCTGTCTGTAGGCGAGCGACAGCGCATCGAAATCGTGCGTGCCCTGCTTCTCGAGCCGCAATTGCTCATCATGGACGAACCGACCTCGGTGCTGACGCCGCAGGAGGTGGAGCAATTGTTCACCGTGCTGCGCAAGCTCGCGGCAGAAGGGTGCTCCATCCTCTACATTTCGCACAAGCTCTATGAAATCAAAGCCTTGTGCGACACGGCGACGATCCTGCGGGGCGGAAAGCTGGTCGATACCTGCGATCCAAAGGCGGAAACCAGCCGCTCGATGGCCGAAAAGATGATCGGCACCAATCTCAAGGACATCGTCAAGCCGGAAGGCCGCAGCTTTGGCGGGCCCAAGCTCGTGGTCAACGGACTGACAACGCTGAAGACAGGTCATTTCGACGTGCCCGTCGATGGGGCGAGTTTCACAGTGCGGGCCGGAGAAATCCTGGGCATTGCCGGGGTCGCGGGCAATGGGCAGAACGCGCTGCTCGATGCCCTGTCCGGGGAAATCCGCAGCGAGGACCGTGACGCCATCACCATTGATGGTAAGGGCATCGGCCAGATGGATACGACCGCGCGACGCCGCCAGGGCCTTTGCGCCGTGCCCGAAGAACGCAACGGTCACGCGGCGGTGGGCGATTTCACGCTTTCAGACAATTCTGTGCTGACGGCGCGCGACCGGCTGGGCATGGTGGTCATGGGGCTGATCAATTCGGGCGCCGCGCGCACCTATACCGGCAAGGTCATCGCCGATTTCGCCGTCAAGGCGCTGGGGCCGGGCTCGACGGCCGGGTCGCTGTCGGGCGGGAACCTCCAGAAATACATCATGGGCCGGGAAATCCTGCAAAAACCATCCGTGCTGGTTGTCAGCCAGCCGACCTGGGGCGTCGATGCCGGCGCTGCGGCGGCAATCCACCAGGCGCTGGTGGACCTGGCTGCGGCCGGCTCGGCCATCGTCGTCATCAGCCAGGACCTCGACGAATTGCGGGCTCTGTCCGATACGCTGGCCGTGATCAATATGGGGCGCCTCAGCGATGCGCGGCCGGTAAAGGACTTCAGCGTGGAAGAGATCGGCCTGCTCATGGGTGGCGTACATGGAACGGAGGCGGCCGCATGAACCTGCCCTTCCGCCTCGAAAAGCGCCGCGAACCTTCGCAGATCATGGTCTATGCCACGCCGGTGGCCGCGGTTCTGCTCACGATGGTCGTCGGCGCCATCATCTTTTCGGCCATCGGCTACAACGGCGTGGGTGCAGTGCGGGAAATCTTCCTGACGCCGCTGACCAATTCGTTCAAATGGCAGGACCTGGGGGTCAAGGCGGCGCCGCTGATCATCATCGGCGTCGGACTCTCCATCGCCTATCGCGCCAATGTCTGGAATATCGGCGCCGAGGGCCAGTATATCATGGGCGGTCTCGCCGCCACCTGGGTGGCGCTCTCGACCCATGGCACCGGCGGCTGGTGGACATTGCCGCTGATGGCGCTGGCGGGCGCCGCTGGTGGCATGGCCTATGCTTCCATTCCCGCGCTGCTGCGCACCCGGCTCAACGTCAACGAAATCCTGACCTCGCTGATGCTGACCTATGCGTCGGTGCAGCTGATCTACTATCTCGTCCGTGCGCCCTGGAAGGACCCGATGGGCATGGGCTTTCCGCAGACGCGCCGCTTTGCCAGCGAAGCGCTGTTGCCCAATATCTTTCCCGGCACGATCGTGCATGCCGGCGTGCCGATCGCCATCATTGTGGCGCTGGTGGCCTGGTTCATCATGTCGCGCTCGGTCTTCGGCTACCAGATGCGCGTGGTCGGCGCGGCGCCGCATGCCGCCCGCTATGGGGGCTTTTCGGAAAACAAGACGATCTGGCTGGCGCTGCTGGTGTCCGGCGGTCTGGCGGGTCTTGCCGGCATGCTCGAAGTGGCCGGGCCCTTCCAGCGCATGGTGCCGGGTTTCCCGACCAATTACGGGTTCACCGCCATCATCGTCGCCTTTCTCGGCCGGCTCAATCCGCTGGGCGTGATCTTTGCGGGTATCGTCATGGCCATTACCTTTGTGGGCGGCGAACTGGCGCAGACCACGATCGGGCTGTCGAGTTCGGCGACAGGCGTGTTCCAGGCCATGATGCTGTTCTTCCTTTTGGCCGGTGACATCCTGGTGCGCTACCGCATCCGGCGGGTGGCGCCGCATGGGGAGGTCCGCACATGACGCCCGAACTTGTCATCGCGATCATCGTCACCGTCGTGGGTGCTTCGACGCCGATCCTCATCGCCGCCATGGGCGAGCTCGTGGTGGAAAAATCGGGGGTGCTGAACCTGGGTGTCGAGGGCATGATGCTGGTGGGCGCCATCACCGCCTTCGTCGTGTTGTTCACCACCGGCAACCACTACCTCGCCATCCTCTGCGCCGCCGCGGCGGGTACTGCCTCGTCGATGATCTTCGGCTTCCTGACGCTCAGCCTCTCGGCCAACCAAACCGCTACGGGCCTGGCGCTGACCATTTTCGGCACCGGCTTTTCGGCGCTGGCGGGGCAGGGCTATTCGGCGCGCCCCGTGACGCTGCTGGGACCGCTGTTCCCCGCGGAACTCGCGACGCATCCGATCCTGCGCGTGGTTTTTGGATATTCCATCCTCGTCTATTTCTCCTTCGCCCTGGTCGTCGCCGTCTGGTGGTTCCTCAAGAAGACCCGCGCGGGCCTGATCCTGCGGGCCGTCGGCGAAAACGATCTGTCGGCCCATTCCATCGGCTATTCGGTGGTCGGCGTTCGCTATGCGGCCGTGGCCTTCGGCGGCGCCATGGCCGGCATTGCAGGGGCGTGCTTTCCGCTGCTGCTCACCCCGCAATGGGCCGAGCGCATGACGGCCGGCCGCGGCTGGATCGCCGTGGCCCTCGTCGTGTTTGCAAGCTGGAAGCCGTTCCGGCTCCTGGCCGGCGCCTATCTCTTCGGCCTCGTCATGACCATGGAGCTCTATGCCAAGGCCAGTGGCGGGCCGCTCTCGGCCATTCCGGCCGAGCTCTGGGCTGCAATGCCCTATATCGCTACCGTCGTCGTGCTCGTGCTGATTTCCATCCGCCGCGACGCGTCCTCCAATGCTCCGGCCTGCCTCGGCAGGCCGTTCTTGCCCACCAATTAGGCCGGCACAAAATGACCAGCCTGATCAACAAAGCCCGTCATTCAGGAGAAAAATGATGACTCTGAACCGCCGTACAATGCTCAAGGCCGGCGTCGCTGCCGCGGCGCTGCCGCTGCTCGGCTCCAGGGCCTTCGCCCAAAGCGAACCGCTCAAGGTCGGCTTCATGCTGATCGGCACCGTCAACGACAATGGCTGGAACTATGGCCACGCCCAGGGCGCCAAGTACATGAAGGACCAGCTGGGTGACCTCGTCGCCGAGCCGACCATTGTCGAGAACGTGCCCGAGGGTCCGGACTGCGAACGCGTGCTGCGCGAACTGGCCCAGTCCGGCCACAAGCTGATCTTCGCGACCAGCTTCGGCTATGGCGACTATGTCATCAAGGTTGCCGAGCAGTTCCCGGACGTCCGGTTCGAGCACGCCACCGGCTACCAGCGCTCGGACAACGTGGCCACCTACAATGCGCGCTTCTATGAAGGCCGCGCCGTCTGCGGCACCATTGCCGGCCATCTCAGCCAGACCGGCAAGGCGGGCTATATCGGCTCGTTCCCGATCCCGGAAGTGGTCATGGGCGTCAATGCCTTCGTGCTGGCCGCCCGCAAGGTGAACCCCGACTTCACCATCACCCCGGTCTATATCTCGACCTGGAACGACCCGGCCCGTGAAGCCGACGCTGCCCGCGCCATGATCGACCAGGGCATCGACGTGATCGCCCAGCACACCGACGGTCCCGCTGCCCTGCAGGTGGCTGAGGAACGCGGCATTGTTGGCGGCTTCGGCCAGGGTGCCGACATGTCGGCCTTCGCGCCCAACGCGCAGCTGACCTCGATCATCGACAACTGGGGCCCGCACTATGTCAACGCCGCGCAGGCGGTGATCGACGGCACCTGGGAAAGCAAGGACGTCTGGCCGGGCCTCAAGGAAGGCGAAGTCGAGATCGGCGCCTATGGCCCCAAGGTCACCGACGAGGTCAAGGCTGCCGCCGAAGCGATCAAGCAGGGCCAGATCGACGGCTCGGTCCACATCTTCACCGGCCCGATCAACGACCATACTGGCGCCGAAAAGGTCCCTGCCGGCGTGACCCTCACCGATGCCGAGCTGCTCAGCATGGACTGGTATGTCGAAGGCGTCATCCCGCCGGCCTGATCGGTGGACTTATTGGGGGAGGCGAGATTTCGCCTCCCCTGCTCCCCTTGCGGGAGAAGGTGCCCCGGTAGGGGCGGATGAGGGGTCCTGAGCCATCAGTGCGCATCGCGTGTCCGGATAGCTCAGAACCCCTCACCCTCGAAAATCCACTGAACGAGGATTTTCTATCCCTTTCCCGCCAGGGGCGAGGGACGACGGAACCGCAAGCGCGGGGGAAATGGCCATGCCCGAATACATAATCCTTTACGAATGGGCGATGTTCGCCGCGCGCTGGCTGCATGTGGTGACGGCGATCGCCTGGATCGGCTCGTCCTTCTATTTCATCGCGCTCGATCTGGGGCTGCGCAAGACCCCGAGCCTGCCGCCGCTGGCGCATGGCGAGGAGTGGCAGGTGCATGGCGGGGGCTTTTATCACATCCAGAAATATCTGGTGGCGCCCGAATTTCTGCCCGAGCACCTGACCTGGTTCAAATGGGAGAGTTACGCGACCTGGCTCAGTGGCGCGCTGCTGCTCGTCCTGCTCTACTATATCGGCGCGGATCTGTTCCTGGTCGATCGCAACGTGCTGGATGTGCCCAGCTGGGTGGCGATCCTCATCTCAGCCGCATCGATCGTGCTGGGCTGGCTGCTCTACGACACGCTCTGCAAGTCGCCCATCGGCCAGTCGACTACCGGCCTCATGCTGGTGCTGTTCGCTATCCTTGTGGCGATGAGCTGGGGCTATACCCAGCTCTTCACCGGCCGTGCCGCCATGCTCCATATGGGCGCCTTCACCGCCACGATCATGACTGCCAACGTGGCCATGATCATCATTCCCAACCAGAAGATCGTGGTCGCCGATCTCAAGGCCGGGCGCGTGCCGGACGCCAAGTACGGCAAGATCGCCAAGCAGCGCTCGCTGCACAACAACTACCTCACGCTGCCCGTGATCTTCTTCATGCTCTCGAGCCACTATCCGCTCGCCTTCGCCACGCAGTGGAACTGGATCATCGCTTCGCTGATCTTCCTCGTCGGCGTCGTGGTGCGGCACTATTTCAACACGCGCCATGCCCGTAAGGGCAATCCGCACTGGACCTGGGCGGTGGCGGTTATCCTGATGCTGGTGATCGCCTGGCTCTCCACGGCGCCGAAACTGCCGGGCGCCGACACGCCGGAACTGGCCAGTGCAAGCGGCGAGCGCTTCATGGCCACCGAGCATTTCGCCGCGGCCAGCCTTGCCGTCCAGACCCGCTGCGCCATGTGTCACACGGCCGAACCGGTCTGGGAGGGCGTCTACGAGGCGCCGAAGAATGTGATCCTCGACAATGACGTGGCCATCGCCAACCATGCGCACCAGATCGCCATCCAGGCCGGCTGGAGCCATGCCATGCCGCCGGGCAATGTCACCGAAATGACCGCCGCCGAACGAGCCCTGCTGGTCGAATGGTACCGGGAAGGGGCTGGCTCGTGAGCCGGACCATCCTGCGCGGCCGGGTGCTGAGCTTTCATCGCGCGCCGCAGGCGATCGACGATGCGGAGAGCTACCTCTATCTCGAGGACGGCGCGGTCGGCATAAAGGACGGCGTGGTCGTCTCGGTCGGGGACTTTGCCTATGCTGATGTGGCCGGCGCAGTCGTCATCGACCACCGGCCCCATCTCATCCTGCCTGGCTTTATCGACCTGCACCTGCATTACGTGCAGAGTCAGATGATGGCCGCCTATGCCGGCTCGCTGCTCGAATGGCTCAACACCTATACCTTCATCGAGGAGCAGAAATTCTCCCAGCAGGGTCATGCCGATGCGGTGGCGGTGGATTTCTACGATGCGCTGATCCGGCACGGCACGACGACGGCGGTGGCGTATTGCTCCAGCCATACGCGTTCCGTGGACGCATTCTTTGCCGAGGCGCAGCGGCGCAACATGCTCATGGTTGGCGGCAAGGTGATGATGGATCGCAATGCGCCCGAGGGCCTGTGCGACACCGCCCAGTCCGGCTATGACGACACCAAGGCGCTGATCGCGCGCTGGCATGGAAGGGGCAGGGCGCTCTACGCCATCTCGCCGCGCTTTGCCATCACCTCGACGCCTCAGCAGCTCGACATGGCGCGGGCTCTGGTGGCCGAACACCCCGATTGCTACGTCCAGACCCATCTCAGCGAGAACCAGGCCGAGATCAGCTATTCGATGGAGCTCTATCCGGGCTCGCCTGACTATACCGGGATCTACGAGGACTATGGCCTTCTGGGCCCCAAGACGCTGCTGGGGCACTGTATCCACCTCAACCATCGCGAAACGGCGGTGCTCGCCGAGACCGGCTCGGTGGCGGTGTTCTGCCCGACCTCGAACCTCTTCCTCGGATCAGGCCTGTTCAACCGCGAGCGGCTGGTGAGCCATGGCGTCCGCGTCGGCATTGCCACCGATATCGGCGGCGGTACCAGCGTCTCGATGCTGCGCACCCTCGACGAGGGCTATAAGGTGCTGCAATTGCGCGGGCAGCGGCTCAATCCCTTTGCAAGTTTCCATATGGCGACGCGCGGCAATGCCGAAGCGCTGGGGCTGGAGCAGACGATCGGCTCCATCGCGCCGGGGCGGGCAGCCGATCTGGTCGTGCTCGATGCCGGCGCCACGCCGACCATGCGGATGCGGCAGGCGACGGTGACAAGCCTTGCCGAAGAACTGTTCCTGCTCCAGACGCTGGGCGACGATCGAGCTATTGCCGAAGTCTATGTGGCTGGCGCAAGGGCGAAGTCGACTATTGGCGGGTTGTGAGGGCGGGTTTGCTGCACTAACGTCGAATCGTCATAGCTCGGGCGTGATTTCCCCGTTCGTCATTGCCTGACCGGGCGATCCAGCGATGTCCAGCCATCCCTGGACTACCCGGTCGAGCCGGGTGGTGACGGGCGTGGAAAATCGCGCAAAACAGTTATCAGAAGGCTTCCCATGACCGACTATCTGACCAAATCCGGCCTGTCCGTGCATGCGCTGCTTGTCGACTTCGTCGAAAACGACGCTTTGCCGGGGCTGCCGGTGACGAAAGATCAGTTCTGGGAGGGGCTCGCGGCACTGGCGCGCGAGCATGTGCCCACCAATCTGCGCCTCCTTACCCGTCGCGACGACATCCAGAGCAAGATCGATGACTGGCACCGCAAATATGGGCCAGTGGCCAATAATCCCCAGGGCTACGAATTCTTCCTGCGCGAGCTCGGCTACCTGGTGCCTGAGCCGGAAGATTTCACCATTCTGACCGAGGGACTGGATCCGGAGATTTCCTCGATCTGCGGGCCGCAGCTGGTCGTGCCGGTCTCCAATGCGCGCTATGCGCTCAATGCCGCCAATGCGCGCTGGGGCAGCCTCTATGATGCGCTCTATGGCACCGACGTCATCGGGCGCGAGGGCGAACTGGCGCCCGGCCGCGACTATAATCCGGCGCGCGGCGCAGCCGTGGTGGCGCGGGCAGCGCAGTTTCTCGACGAGGCCTTTCCGCTGACAACGGGCAGCCATGCCGATGTCACCTCTTATGTCGTGGCCGAACAGGGCGGGCTCGCCAACTTCGTCATCGACACCAAGGCCGGACCCGCGACGCTCAAGGACCCAGCCGCCTTCGTCGGCTACAAGGGGGTAGGCGACAAGGCCGAAATCGTGCTGCGGCACAATGGTCTGCACGCCGTGCTGGTGGTCGATCGCGCGAGCACGATCGGCGCGTCGCATGCCGCCGGGCTCAGCGACGTCATCGTCGAGGCGGCGCTGACAACCATCCAGGATTGCGAGGATTCGGTTGCCGCTGTCGATGCCGAGGACAAGGTCGGCGTCTATCGCAACTGGCTCGGCCTCATGAACGGCACGCTCGAAGACACGTTCGAAAAGGGCGGCAAGACGGTCACCCGCAAGCTCAAGGCCGATCGCGTCTACAAGGGTGTCGATGGCAAGGACCTCGTGCTCAAGGGCCGCTCGCTGCTGCTGGTGCGCAATGTCGGGCACCTGATGACCACCGATGCGGTGCTGCTCGACGGCAAGCCCATTGGCGAAGGGCTGATGGATGCCGCCGTGACCGCGCTTTGCGCCATGCATGACAAGGGCGGCAATGCCCGGAACGGCGCCATTTATGTGGTCAAGCCCAAGATGCACGGGCCCGAGGAAGTGGCATTCGCCTGTGCCATCTTCGCCTCGGTCGAGGCGTTTCTGGGATTGACGCCCAATACGATCAAGATCGGCATCATGGACGAGGAACGCCGAACTTCGGCCAATCTCAAGGCCGCGATCTACGAGGCACGCCACCGGGTGTTCTTCATCAATACCGGTTTCCTCGATCGCACCGGCGACGAAATCCATACCTCGATGGAAGCCGGCGCCGTGCTGCGCAAGGACGAGATCAAGTCCGAGCGCTGGATCGCCTCCTACGAGGATCGCAACGTGCTGATCGGGCTTGCCTGCGGTTTTTCCGGCAAGGCGCAGATCGGCAAGGGCATGTGGGCGCGGCCGGACGACATGGCGGCGATGATGGATGCCAAGATCGGCCATCCGAACGCCGGCGCCAACACCGCCTGGGTACCGTCACCGACGGCGGCGACGCTGCATGCGCTGCATTATCACCAGGTCGACGTGTTCGAGGCGCAGAAGCGGCGGCACAACCAGCCCCTGCCTGGGCTTTCCGAGCTGTTCTCGATGCCGGTGCAAGAGCCATATTCCCTCAGCCGCGAGGAGATTACCCGCGAGCTCGAGAACAACGCCCAGGGTATTCTCGGCTATGTCGTGCGCTGGGTGCAGCAGGGCGTGGGCTGTTCCAAGGTGCCCGACATCAACAATGTCGGCCTCATGGAAGATCGCGCCACCTGCCGCATTTCGAGCCAGGCTGTGGCCAACTGGCTGCGCCATGGACTGGTTAGCCGCGACGAGGTCACCTCCGTCTTCGAGCGCATGGCTGGTGTCGTGGACGAGCAGAATGCAGGCGATCCGCTGTACCGGCCGATGGCCGAGAATTTCCAGTCCGTCGCCTTCCAGGCCGCCCTCGATCTGGCCCTGCACGGCGCCGACCAGCCTTCGGGCTATACCGAGCCGCTGCTGCATGCCGCCCGCCGCAAGGTCAAGGCGCGGGACAAGAAGTAGCCTGTCATGCGCTGAACGCGCCGGATCGGGGCAATCCTCAATCCAGCGCGTAGCCGGGCAGGGTGATGGACGTGCCCTCATGGAATATTTCGATGTCGTTGGCGACCATCTCCACTGCCACGCTGATCGGCTCGCCGGTGCCCATATTGCGCGCGTAACGCGGATGGGCGCCTGAGGCCACGATGAGCCGGAGCCGATGGCCGGGCAGGAATGTGTGGGCCGTGGCATGGAGCGGGATCGACAGGGTCCAGATGCCGTTCGCGTCGGCCGGCGTGTCGGGCGTCACGCGGATAAAGCCGTCGCAGACATTGCGCGACACGCCATCGGGTCCGACATCGTTGAGCCGCACGAAGAAATCGGCATGCGGCCGTAACGCCCGCGCCCGGAGCGTCACCTGGCACTGGCCGATCACCGTCAACTCGCCGGTGAGGACCCGGCCGGTATAGAGGAGCAGGTCGGACCGGGCTTCGAGCGGCGCATTGTCCACCGCGCCGGCGCCGGTAAAGGCGAAAATGGCGCCCCCCAGATTGGGCGTCGGGTCGGCCGGATCGTAGCGATAGCTGTCGCTGCCAGGGCCGGACGTCCTGTCTTCGACAAGCGCGCGATCCGCGCCCAGGCGCCAGGTTCGCGGCTGGGGCGGGCCGGGCGGATAGGCGTCGAATTCGTGCCATTCGTCGCGGCCCGAAATATGGAGCCGCACCGGGCGAGCGCGCAGTCCGGAGCGGTCGCCGATCAGCCAGGCCCGCATCCACACCAGGGTCTCGCGCAGGTTGTCGCGCTGCAGCTCCTCGGCGACGTGAAACCAGCTGCCGATGGTGAGATAGGGCCGGTGCCCGAGGTCGATGAGACGCTGATAGTCGGCGAGGAGCGGATCGAGCATGAAGTCGTACCAGCCCGAGATGAAGTGGACCGGTGGGGTGTCTTCATTCAGCCGCTGGCTATGGTCCAACTCGGTCCAGAAGGCATCATTGCCGATGGCATGTTCGAACCAGTGGCGCCAGAAGCCGATGCGGTGACCCACCGCGACTCTGTCGGCCTCGATCAGGGGCAAGGTGGACGCGGCCTTGAGCGTGCGGCGCTCGATATCGCCTGAGAACATGCGTGCGGCGGTGGCCAGGGGCCGATTTCGCAGGCCTTCGATTACCTGCACCCAGCTCAGCCACAGATTGAGGTGGAAGGCACCGGAGGGGAAGACGACGGGCCGGAAGTTCGAGGTCGTGACCTTGGTGGCCAGAGCCGCGGTTTCCGGCAGCGCGTCGCTGATGGCCCATTGCGCATAACCCAGATAGGACGGCCCGGTGAGCCCGATGCGGCCGTCATACCAGGGCTGGGCCTTGATCCAGTCCAGCGTCGCCAGCCCATCGGCACGTTCATTGGCGAAGGGATCGAAGTCCCCGCCGGATTTTTCGGTGCCTCGGCAGGCCTGGATGACGACATGGAAGCCGCGCTCGGCATAGGCCTCGGCAATGCCGGCAAAGCCGCGCCGGCCATAGGGCAGGCGCATCAATATGGTGGGATGCGGACCGGTACTGTCGGGCGCGTAGTGATCGGTCTTGAGGATGACGCCATCGGCCATCGGCACGGAGATGCCACGCCTGCGGCGCACGCCATTGAGGCGCGGCGGCAGGTCCTCGACCCAGGCCAGATAGAGCGAGGGCAGGCTCATGGCGTCAGGTCACGAAATCGAATTTGTCGACGTCAAAGAGGCCGCGATCGGTCATCTTGAGATGCGGGATGACCGGCAGCGCCAGGAAAGCCACCTGCAGGAAAGGCTCGGGCAGCACGCAGCCGAGCGCCTTTGCCGCATCGCGCAGGTGGTGGAGGTCGTGTGCCACGTCCTCGAAACTCTTGAGGCTCATGAGCCCGGCAATAGGCAAAGCGAGCTCGGCCTGGACCTTGCCTCCATCGGCAACCGCAAAGCCGCCACCCAGTTCGATGAGACGATTGACGGCTACGGCCATGTCCTCGTCATTGGCGCCGACCACGGTGATGTTGTGGCTGTCATGGCCCACCGAGGAAGCAATGGCGCCGCGCTTGAGGCCAAAGCCGGTGACGAAGGCGCGCCCGATATTGCCGTTCTTGCCGTGCCGCTCGATGACGGCGACCTTGATCACGTCCGCGGCCAGGTCCGGCTGCAGACCGCCGTCGGAAACCTCAAGCGTCGCTTCTTCGCGGAAGGTGAGGATAAGGCCGGGCCTGACGCCGATGACCGGTACCCGATTCTGTCCGGGCCTGGGCTCGGTCACAAAGGCATCGGCGCTGACCGGCTGGGCCTTCATGGACGCCAGGCCCACTGGCGAGACCTGCTCGCGCGTATCGAACAGCTCCGGCGTCACGAGGCGCCCGGCGGCAATCACATCGGACGCGCGGCACTCTTCGAGACTGTCGAGGATGGCGATGTCGGCGCGCCAGCCGGGACCGATGAGGCCGCGATCCCTGAGGCCGAAGATGCGCGCGGCCGAATGGCTGGCGGCGCGATAGACGTGGTGCAGCGGCCGCCCCTTGGCGATGAGACGGCGGATGGAGCTATCCAAGTGCCCCTCTTCGGCAATATCGAGCGGGTTGCGGTCGTCGGTGCAGAGCGCCACGAAGCTCGACGTGTTTTCGTCGAGGATTTCCGCCAATGCCTCGAGGTCCTTGGAGACCGAGCCTTCGCGGATGAGGATAGCCATGCCCTTGGCCAGCTTTTCGCGTGCTTCGGCGGCGCTGGTCGCCTCGTGGTCGGTACGGATGCCCGCCGCCAGGTAGCCATTGAGCGCCATGCCACGCAGCAGCGGGGCGTGGCCGTCGATATGGCCGTCCTGGAAGGCGGCGAGCTTGGCGAGAATGCCCGGATCGGCATTGAGCACGCCAGGAAAGTTCATCATCTCGGCAAGGCCCACCACTTTAGGATGGGAGCGGAAGGGGAGGAGATCGTCCACTTCGAGCTGCGCTCCGGCCGTCTCGAACGGCGTCGCCGGTACGCAGGACGAAAGGTTCACCCGCACGTCCATGATGGTGCGCTCGGCGCAATCGAGGAAATAGCGGATGCCCTCCGCGCCCAGCACATTGGCAATTTCATGGGGATCGCAGAGCACCGTGGTGACGCCATAGGGCAGCACGCAGCGATCGAATTCGAGCGGCGTCACGAGCGAAGATTCGATGTGTAGATGGGTATCGATGAAACCCGGTACGGCGAAACGACCGCTGCCGTCGATGACGGTCTTTGCCTCATAGGTGCCGTGCGTTCCCACGATACGGTCACCGACAATGGCGATATCGGTCGTGGTCACCGTCCCGGTGATGACATCGAGCAGGCCGACATTGCGGATAACGAGGTCGGCCGGTTCCTTGCCTTGCCCGGCCATGATCATGCGGGTGAGGGAAGCCGGACGTGTCATTATGGGGATCTCGTGTGTGGTCATGCGCAAGGGTCGGCCGCTGCGACGACGTCGTCAAGTCCTTGTCATCCAGTTGCAAGGAACCGCCGCGACAGCGCGCCGTTGCTGTTGTTCACATCAACAGGAGCGTCGCATGCAAACCTACGAACCCGATAAGAACACGACCGAAGTGCGCCAGGCCAGCCCGCGCAAGATGAACCTGCGGGTTCTGACCTTTTCCCTCATCGGTGTCGTCATCGCCTTTGTGGTCATCTACTTCATCTTCGGCATGATGCAGCCGGCAACGAACTAAGCCATCTCCGCCGCCTCTTGCGCAGAGGGCGGAGGGCGGAACCGCGTTCGCTCCAGCGTGTTGTCACCCCAGCGTCACATTCGAGGGGGACACCACAATGGATGTCGGAAACAGTTTTGGCTGGGTGGATACCTATCTGCCCGCCCATATCATCGCGATCAGGCTGGCCATTGCCGCAGCCCTTGGGGCTTTGATCGGTTTTGAGCGCCAGATCAACACTGCCGAGGCCGGGCTCCGCACCCATATCCTCATCGCCGTTGCGGCAGCGCTGTTCACCATTCTGACATTCGAGATATTCCACACGCTCGAAGTGGGTACTCAGGGCCCGCAGGCGGACCCCATCCGTGCGGTGGAAGCGGTTACTGCCGGTATCGCATTTCTGGGGGCTGGCGCGATTTTCCGCAGCGGGGCAAATGTCCAAGGCCTGACGACCGGCGCCGGCATGTGGCTGGCAGGCGCCGTGGGTATCGCGGCGTCACTCGGATTTTACATTATCGCTGCGGGCGTTGCGCTTCTGGCCGTCATCGTCATGGCGCTGTTGCGGGCGCTCTCGCACAATATCATCGGCAAGCATCGCGAACCGGACCTGCGCTAGCGGAGGCCGCGGGGAGAAACAACAAGGCGGCCGTTGGCGCTGAGGGACATGCGCCTTCGGCAATTGCTTCTCCCCCGTTCGGACGCGACCGGGAGGTGCCGCATCCGTAGCCATGCGCAGACCTTGGAGGAAAGCCTTGCGCCAGGGATCGACGGCGGTGCAGGCCCCCGACCTTTTCGAAAAGGCGGAGAGCGATACTTGGGAATGCAGTCCGGACCTAAGACCTTTCTGCAGCATCACTCTCCGCCTGCGGCATGCAACCTGTGGACGCAGGAGTTACATGCCAACCGCATCCAGACGCTGGTGGCGCGCCCAGAAACTGACTATGGCCGCCGCCTCGCGCCGATAGGCATCGAGTTCGGGCTGCCGAAAAAAGACTGCCGCCGCGCCGGCATCGAGCAGATGCTGACGACCGGCCCGGTCGCTGCTCTGCGTCATGACGGCCAGGGGTACGCCCTTTTGCCGGAGCAGAGCCTGGTTACGCGCGACGAATTCGAGATTCACGCCGCTATGGGCCTTGAGATCCACGATCACCAGCCCTGGCCATTCGCGACCCACATCGGCCAGCGTGGCCGAAAGAAAGGTCTCGCCTTCACCAGCCGTCGCGAAATGCATCACGGCCGGTGCGCCACAGGCCGACACCATGCGCGTCAGCAGATGCGCAGAGTGGCCGTCATCATCAATCAACGCGATGAATGGCGTGCCGTCGGACACAGCGAACACAAGATCACCTCACCCCCTCGCCGCGCAGGGTTCGAACCGCACAAATCCCCAGATTTCTCCCGAACGCGTCCGGGACGATGACTGGAACTGCTTTAGTGGTAAACACGCCCGGCGGGGCCTAACCGCGCGGGAAAAATGTCGCGTTTGTGACGCCGACGTGTCGGCCTATGCAGCAAGCGCGTGCCGTGCGGGAGGCAAAATGGGGTAAATCGACCGTAACTCGCCTTGTGTTTTACATGTAAAGCAGCTCAAACTTCCTGCAGCGGGGGAGTGTGACGTGTCGGCTGCGGAAAAAGACAGGGCTGAGGTGAGCCAGGCGCTGGACCGTCTCCTGGCCTGGCCCGAAATGGCCCGCTCGCCGCAGCTTGGGAATTTCCTCACTTATATCGTGGGCAAGCGGGTCGCTGGAGATACCCAGTCCATCAAGGCCTATTCCATTGCCGTCGATGTCTTCGGGCGGCCATCGGACTTCGATCCGCAGGCCGACCCGATCGTGCGCGTGCAGGCCCGGCGCCTGCGCGCCTTGCTCGACCAGTATTATCGAGGGCCTGGCGCCGCCGACCCGTTGCAGATCCAGCTTCCGATCGGCCGTTACGTGCCCGAATTCGTGGTGCCGTCAGCGTCCGCGCCGGACGCCGCCGTTGATGGCGGACCAATTAATCCGGGCGAGAAGGTACCACCCGCACCCGTGCCGGGATCGCGTCGCCGCGGCCAGGTCACGCTCCCATGGTTCGGGCTTTTGCTGCTCACGATCGCGGCCACGGTACTTGCCTATTCGGTGGCGACCTTGGGGCCGCAGCGCGACCAGCAGCCCGCAGTGGTCGGGGCGTTGCAGATGCCGCGTCTCAAGGTCATGGAATTCCAGAACCTGACCGGTGACACGATGCTGACGCCGTCCATCGCGGCTCTGGCTGTCGAACTGGTGACGGACTTCGCTCCTCTGCTGATTGTCGATGTCAGCTTCGGGGGGCGAGGGAGCGTGCCGGCCGCGCCGGAGCGACCCGACGATTTCGTGCTGACCGGAGTGGTGCGCGAGGATGGCGGCGATGGCCTTGCCTACCAGTTCAACGCCATCCTCACCGAGATCGCCAGCGATACGGTGGTCTGGGACTGGTCCGCTCTGGTGCCGCGCAGCCAGCTGACCGGACCGGTCGGGGTGGATGCGGTCTCCCAGGAACTGATCATGCGCATGGGCGGCCCGCGCGGGCCGTTGCATGCTCGGGCTCGCGAGTTCCTGGCGCGGACGGACATTACCGGGCAGGAAAATGGTTATCTCTGCGCCATTCTGTTTTCGCTCTATCGCACCAGCCCGACGCCAGCCGTGACCAGTCGGACCGAAGCGTGCCTGGCAGCCCTTGGCGAGACGGCGCAGGCCAATGGCAATGTCATCGCCGCCCGCGCCAGCCTCTTTGCGGAAGCACCGGTTGCCGCTGGATGGAACAGCGCCGAACAGCTCGAGCGCTACCTCGAGGCCGAGGCCATGCTCGATGCCGCCTTGCGCGCCGCGCCCACCAGCAGTTTCGTGTGGGAGCAGCAGGCGCGCCTTCAGGAAGCCATTGGCCAGCATGACGATGCAGAATCGGCCTACAGCACGTCCTTGCAGCTCAACACCGCCAATATCGACGGCACGGCGGCCCATGCCCGCCATCTGGCGCTGACCGGACACTTGGATCTGGCCATCGCGCTCTCGGAAAAAGCTCTGATTTCCGTGCCGGCCGCGGAAGCGCCGGACTGGTTCCAATGTGTGCCTGCCATGGCCGCCTTGCGGGATCAGGCGTTCCAGCGGGCGCAGCGGCTGGCGCTGCAATGCGGCCGGGCCGACCGCGAAATCGGGCCGATGATCACGCTTCTGGCCGCGGGCCGGGCCGGCGACGCTGCAGCTTTGGGCCAGGCCCTGCCGCTCATTCTCGACGTTTCGAGTTTTCGCATTTCCGGGGTTATGACGCGTCTCGAGCGCCGCATAACCGATACGGCGCTGCTCAGCCAGATCGAGGATGCCCTGCGCAAGGCAGGGGTGCCCGAAAAGAGTCTCGTCAGCGCGTTCTAGGCGCCGGCGCCGAAATACTGGCGGCAGAGATCGACGAAACGGGCGCCGCGCTCCTCGAAATTCTTGAACTGGTTATAGGACGGCGCGCCCGGCGACAGGATGACCGTGTCGAAGCGGTCGGCATGGCTCGCCAGCGTGGCGACAGCCTCTTCAAGGTTAGCAGCCTGCTCGACCAAAATGTCCGGCGCCACGGCGCTTGTGGCCTGTGCCAGGCGTTGGCCGGTGACCGGCAACGTCACCAGAGTCGTCACCCCGCGCGAAGCGAGGAGGGCGGCAAGCTCGGTATAGTCCTGCTGCCGCTCGTGACCGCCGGCGATGAGGGCGATGCGCCGGCCGGGATAGGCGGCGAGTGCCGCCTTGGTGGCTTCGGGGGTCGTCGAAATGGAATCGTTGACGACGGTGACGGCGCCGAACTGGTGTTCTTCCAGCCGGTGGGGCAGCGGCCTGAAGGCGGCGATGCCCTGGATGATGCCATCGAGTGATCCACCGACACCCATCGTGATCTGCGCTGCGAGCAGCGCATTGTCGAGATTGTGGGCGCCGCGCAGGCGCGATCGCGACACGGCATTCTCGATGGCAAGGCTGATCTCGTCGGTGAGTTCCGGCAGCAGCCGCCGATGGTCGCGCACCGCCTTGGCCACGAGCGCATTGCCCCGCGCTGCTCGCCCCAGGGCAACGGCAAAGCTGCCATCGCGGTCGATCAGGTGCAGCTTGTCGGCATAGTAGCGTTCGACCGAGCCGTGCCAGTCGACATGCTCGGGGTAGAGATTGGTCAGGGCCGCGATATCGGGCAGGAAGTTCATGTCCGCGGTCTGGTAGCTCGAGAGCTCGAAGACTACGACGGCGTGCCTATCCGCGATTTCGAGCGGCGCCAGCCCCACATTGCCCGCCAGGCCCGCATCGATGCCCGAGCGGGTCAGCATCAGATGCGTCAGCGTCGCCGTGGTCGATTTGCCCTTGGTGCCGGTAATGGCAATCACCGTGCGATCGTGCCGGAAGGCGGTGCCCCAGAGATTGAGGTTGGACGTTATGGGTATGGCCGCGTCCCGCGCCAGCTCGAAAACCGGCTTGTAGCGCGAAACGCCCGGGCTCTTGACGATGAGCCCGAAGCGGCGCGCGGCGATGGCTGCAGGCAGGTCCTCCGCTGCGATCTGCTCGGTGTCGGCAATATCGGCCGTCCCGCTATCGACCGTGACATAGACCTTTAGATCGGGCTGCCGGGCCTTAAGGAAGGCGCGGGTCGAGAGGGCTTCGCGGCCGGCGCCGTAAAGCAGGACGGGCGCGTCAAACGGCATAGGCGGCCACCTTGGCAGCGAGCGCCGGCGGAATATGGTGGTCATGACTGTCCGTCAGGCATTCGGCCATGGCGCGCTGCAGTTTTTCCTCGCCATATTGGGCGAAGAGGTCCGCCTTGACCGCGCGCACCACCGCGTCCTCATGCCAGTCGGCATGGCGGCTCAGTGTATAGAAACAGGCCGCCGCTTCGAGAATTTCTCCCACGCATTCCCAGGGCTTCTGCCCGGTCAGCCCGGCGAGTTCGCGGAAGGACTGTTCGTTGGCCGGCTCGTCGAGAAGGTCCTTGCCGAAAATGCGCAGCAGCCGGTCCTTGGCCATGAAGGGCGCAAAGATCAGGAAGACGAAGTGGCATTTGGGGCACTCGCCGCACCAGAGCGGGCCGTCATTGCCGTTAAGCCGGAAGTTGCGGTTGCAGCTTGAAAACACCGCGTCGAACTTGTGCTCCTTGGTGAAGAGCGAGGCGATACGCGCCTCGGAATAGGGCCGGAGCAGAGAGAAATATTTCAACGCGCCGCCGGTGGCATTGGCCAGCGTATCCGCGATCAGCAGTTCAAAGCCCAGCGACTTGGAATATTGGTGATTGGTCTCGCGGCCGTCGAACACGACATTGCCCTCGCTGGCCGAACGCTCATTGGAGAGCACGATCTGGTCGTAGCCGAAGAGCAGCGCGCACAGCGAGGCGATCATGGAATTGATCGCGGTGGAGGGCACGTGGCCGTTATAAAAGCCGGGCTGCTGTCCGAGGCGGATCATTTCCGCGTCGAGCTTGCGCGTCACATAGAGCGGCGCAGCGCCAATTGCCTCGACGGAGGTCAGGATCGGCCCCTTGGGATTGACGGCGAAAGGCGTAAAGGCCTGGCCGGTATGGGTGAGAAGATCGACGCTGACCAGCGAGTCCTT
>PJUF01000743.1_pt1 | contig 20590 bp, 17 predicted proteins | sample 1512191 | NCBI WGS metagenome assembly PJUF01 (sample SAMN08177673, study PRJNA422409) | Feces metagenome, whole genome shotgun sequencing project. | isolation source: Chicken feces (3) enriched on wood chips | host: Gallus gallus | place: USA: Madison | collected 2015-01-15 | reverse complement strand
TGATCAACAACGCCGGCATCCTGCGCGACAAGAGCTTCTCGAAGATGACGCTGGACGACTTCCGCCTGGTGGTGGACGTGCATCTGATGGGGGCGGCCATCTGCTCCAAGGCGGTGTGGGAGATCATGCGGGCGCAGAGCTACGGCCGCATCGTCATGACGACTTCGTCCTCGGGCCTCTACGGCAATTTCGGCCAGGCCAACTATGGCGCGGCCAAGCTGGCGCAGGTGGGCCTGATGCAGACCCTGGCCATCGAGGGCGCCAAATACAACATCAAGGTCAACGCCCTGGCGCCGACCGCCGCCACCCAGATGACGTCGGGCATCCTGTCCGAGGAGGTGCTGAAGGCGCTGGACCCGGCCCTGGTCAGTCCCGGCCTGCTGGCGCTGGTGGGCGAGGATGCGCCGACGCGGGCCATCCTGTGCGCGGGCGGCGGGCATTTCGCCACGGCCAACATCACCCTGACGCCGGGCGTGCGCATCGGCGGGGCTGCGGATGCGGGCGAGCAGCTGATCGCGCGCTGGAACGAGGCTGCGAACCGCGAGGGCGAGACCGTGCCGGATTTCGGCTTCCAGCAGGCGGCGCAGGAGATGGCCTCGGCGGGCGTAACTGCGCCGGTCGCTGCGGGATGAGCCGTCAGGCGCGGCGGCGTTCGTCGCCGCGCCACAGCCACAGGCCGCCGAAGATCAGCGCCAGGGCGACCAGCGTCAACGCCTGGGGCGCGACTTCGGTCAGGCCGGCGCCCATGGCGTTCATTCGCACGAAGGCCTGAACCGCCGCGGTCGAGGGGGACAGATGCGCCAGCCAGACCAGAAGTTTGGGCATCATGAAGTGCGGCCAGGCCGCGCCCGCCAGGAAGAACAGCGGCGCCGAGGTGCCGACCAGCACCTGCAACACCCGCTCATGCCGGTCGAACAGTCCGCCCAGCAGCAGGCCCAGCGCCGCGACCCCGGCCGAGAAGACCGGCGCCAGCAGGATCACCCCGGCCATGTCGCCCGCGCGCGGATAGTCCTGAAACCAGAAGACGAAGCCGAAATAGAACAGGCAGGACGCCGTGCCGGTCGCCGTCAGCGCCAGCCACAGACCCAGCCGGGCGCTGCGCCGCATGGGGGATGCGCCGGTTTCGCGACGCAGGGCGGCGATGACGCCCGCGCCCAGCAGCAGGGTCTGTTGCAGGATGATCAGGCTGACGGCGGGCACGGCGTAGTCGCCATAGCCCTCGGTCGGGTTGAACAGGGATTCCTGTTTCAGGCTCGGCGCCAGCTTGGCCGCGCGGGCGGCCTCGGGCAGGCCCTCCAGCCGCGTCTCGGCGACATGGGCGGCGGCCGCCGCGACCGCCTTTCCGACCGAGGTGACGCGAACCAGATAGCCGCCGTTCAGCCAGACGGCCACGCCGTCGGGCGCGCCGCGCGCCAGGTCGGCCTCGAACCGTTCGGGCAGGATGACGACGCCGTCGACCACGCCGCGCCGCATCAGGTCGGAGGCCTGGGCGGTCGAGGGGATGACGGCGGCGACCTCGATCGCATGGGAGGCGTTCAGGTCTTCGACCAGGGCGCGGGTCAGGGCGCTTTGCGTCGGCGTCACCACGGCGACCGGCAGGCCCGTCGCCGCCTGTCCGGCGTAGGCCGCCGGATAATAGAAGGCGTAGAGAACGACGGCCAGGATCAGCAGGCTGCTGACCGGCCGGGCGCGCGGCAGGTTGCGGAAGGTCGCGATGAAGGCGGCGCCGACGCCCTGTTCGGGCAGGGGAAAGGCCAGCGCCTCGGCCTTGGGCGCGCGGCGGGCGCGCAGGCGGATCAACACGGCCGATGCGATCAGGGCGATCAGGGTGACGACGCTGAGGATCGCCAGATCGCGCCAGGCCCCGCCGGGCGCCGCGCCGGTCACCATCTGGCCGGTCTGCAGCCGCAGATAGTGGGTGTAGGGCAGGATGTCGCTCCAGATCCGGGCGAAGCGCGGCCCGTGATCCAGCGGCAGGGTGCCGTTCGAGAAGGCGATGGCCGCGCCCGAATAGATGGCGGTGGCCGAAAACGCCATGTCGACGTCCCCCACCAGGGCGACCAGCAGGGCCGACAGGGCGACGCTGATCGCCATCAGTGCCGCCACGCCCAGCATCAGCAGGGGCAGTGACCCCGCCACGCCCCAGCCTCTGATCCCGCACAGCCAGCCGATCCAGGCCAGGCCCCACAGGGTGAAGATGACGAAGTGCGGCGTCAGCCGCCCGATCAGGGCCGCCGTGGTTCGTCCGCCGGTCTGCGCTCTGAACATCTGGAAAGAGCCGCCCTGCATCAGCCGCCCGACCGCCAGCACCGCCGAACAGGCGGCCAGCAGGTGCAGCACGCCGGGCGCCAGCAGGCCGCCGAGGAACAGCTCGAAGCTCAACTGCGGATTGCCGATGATCGACACCTGGACGGCGGGCGGCTCCAGCGCCGTGGCGGGCAGGCCCATCTGGCGCGCGCGCTCCTCCAGCCGGGGCGCGGCGGCCGAGGCGATGGCCGACGACTGGCCCAGGGCCGACAGGGCGCCGACGGTCTGGAAGGCGCCGTTGAACGACACCGTCACCTGCTCCGGGCGGCGAAAGGCGCCTTCGCTGAAGCCTGAAGGAAAGTGGGCGATGCTGTAGACCTCGCCGCGCCGCATCAGGCCTACGGCCTCATCCACCGTCGCCGGTGCGTAGGCCACGCGCACGCCGGGGCCGGCCTCCATGTTGCGGATGGCCGCGCGGCTGAAGGCGGAATTGTCCTGATCCACCACGGCGACCGGGGCCTGGCGGATCACGCCGGGGGCCAGCATGGCCGCGATCACCGCCAGCAGGATCAGCGGCAGGCCGAAGGCGACGAAGGCGTCCCACGGGCGGGTCGCCAGCCGCCGCGTCTCGTCCTGAACGGCCGCGCGGAAGACGGCCGCCCCGCCCTTCATCGCGACGACCAGTCGAACAGGACGCTCATGCCCGGCCGCAGACCTCCGATCGGCCGGGCGGGTTTGGCCTTCACCTGAAAGCTGCGCACGTCATAGCCGCTGGACTGGCGGGTCGAGCGCCAGGTGGCGAACTCGCCCTGGGGGCTGATGGCGGTGACGCGGAAGGCGGCGCCCTTGATCCCCAGCGCGGGCACGTCGCCGCGCACGGTCGCGCCGATCTTCAGGTCGCGGAACTGGTCCTCGCGCACGCTGAAGGCGACCCAGGGATCGGCCGTATCGACGATGGTGAACACCGGCACCCCAGTCAGCACCAGTTCGCCGACATTGGCGAAGCGTTCGGACACCTCGCCGCCGTGGGGGGCGGTCAGGCGGGTCTCGCCCTGCAGGCTCTCGACCTCGGCGACGGCGGCGCGGGCGCCGCTGACGTTGGCGTCGGCGACCGACTTCTCCTGCGGCCGGGTTCCGGCCAGGGCCTTCAGATACTGCTGGCGGGCGGCCTCGGTCTGGGAGGCGGTGGCGGCGCGGGCGGCGACGGCCTCGTCGCGGCGCTGGGCCGATATGACGCCCTCGGCGAACAGGGTCTCGGCCCGGCGCGCCGTCTGGTCGGCCAGCCGGGCCGTCGCCTGAGACGCGCGCCAGATGGACTCGACCGTCTGCACGTCCTCGGCGCGGGCGCCCTCGCGGCTCATGGACTGGATGGCTTCGGTCGACTGCAGCAGGGCGCGGGCCTGGGCGTCCTTGGCCTCGACCTCGGGGCTGCTCATCAGGGCCAGCTCCTGCCCCGCCTTCACCTGATCGCCCTCGGCGGCCAGGAAGCGTTCGACGCGGCTGGGCACCTTGGTGGCGACGGTGAAGGTCTCGGCCTCGACCATGCCCTGGACCTGATCCGGCGCCGGGCGGGCGGCCAGGAACAGGCCCACGACGATGAAGGCGATCAGCAGGACCACGCCCGCCGCGACGATCAGGGGCAGCGGCGACCGGCGCGGTTTCGGCGGAGGCGCTTCGGTCGGCTGGGGCGGCGTATAGGCCGAGGAAGGCGTCTCGCTCATGGGGCGCTGATTCATGGGGCGCTGATCCGGTCGTCGCGTTGCAGATAGTCGTTCAGGGTCTGGTCGCTTCCCGCCGCCGCCAGCAGGGCCGACAGGCTGAGGTCGTATTCATAGGCCGCCGCCGCCCGTTGCAGCCGCGCCGTCCCCAGCAGGTTGCGGGCGTCGATGACCGAGGCGGCGGTCGCCTCGCCCTCGCGGAAGCCGACCTCCTGAACGCGCAGGTTCTCGCGCGCGGCCGCCAGGCTGCTGTCCATGGTCAGGAACTGCCGCCGCGCCAGCTCGACCTGGTTGTAGGCGCGCGTGACCAGCAGGCGGGCGTCGTCGCGGGCCTGGCGCTCGACCTCGCCGGCGGCCGAGGCCTGGGCGCGGGCGGCGCCGAGCATCCTCCGCCGGTCCAGCGACGACATCAGGGTGTAGCGGGCGCCCAGCCCAAAGGCCCAGTCCGGCTCGGTCGGCAGGGCGTCGTCCGGGTTCATGTTGTAAGTCCCGAAGGCGTAGACCGACGGCTTCATCCGCGAGGCCACGAGATCCGCCCCGGCCTCGGCCAGATCGCGCCCGGCCTGGGCTTGAACGATGCGCGAATTCGACTGGCCCGCGCTGTCCAGGAAGACGGAGGCGGGGCCGACCGGGTCGCGATTGACGAACAGGGGCGTGGTCGGGGTCACGCCCGCCTCGACGTCGGCGACGCGCGCCAGGGAGGCGACGGCGTTCTCATGCTCCAGTTCGGCGCGGTTGACCTGGCGCTGGGCGGCGTCGCGGGCGACCTCGACCTGAAGGGTCTGGGCGCGGCTGAGCAGCCCTTCCTCCTCCATGCGCCGAGCGTTGTGCAGGTGCAGGTCGAACCCGTCGCGGGTCTCCAGCGCGATCTTCAGCGCTTCGGCCGCCAGCACCTGGCCGAAATAGGCGCGGGCCAGGTTGACGCTCTCCAGGTTCAGGGCCTCCTGCCGCCGGGCCTCGGCCAGGTCGACATTGGCCGCCGCCGCGCGCCGCAGGGCGGGGATAGCCCCGCCGGTGTAGATGGGCTGGAGCGCCGTGACCGTCGGACGGAAGGTGGTGTCGTCCACCTGCAGCCGGATGTCGTGGGGCAGGGCGGCGAAGATCTCCGGCAGGGCGGCCTCAAGCCGCTGGCCCACCGCGTTCAGCACGTCGCCCGGCACGCCCGGCAGGTCCGAGATCAGGCCGGGGACGGCGGCGCCGAGGTCGGACTGGGCGCGGTCCAGCGCGTCCGACAGCGACAGGTCGAAGGTCTTGCGATAGCGGATCAGCTGGGCGTCCAGCGACACCGTCGGCCGGTTCAGTCCGGCGGCGACCTGGGCCTGGGCCTCGGCGACCTGGACCCCGTAGCCGGCGGCGCGCCCGAGGCTGGAGGTGGTGCGCAGCCGCGCCTCGGCTTCGGCGTAGGTCAGGGGCGTGCGCGACGTCTCCTGGGCGGCGGTAGGCTGAACCTGCGCCATGACGGGCGTTGCGCCCAGGGTCAGGGCGCCCGCAGCCAGGGCTCCACGCCATCCGATCCAAGCCCTAGCCATCGCTTCAACCCCGCAATCAGCCGTGAACAACGATCCTGAAGCACGGCCGTTGCGTCAAGCAAGCCGCGCCAATTGCAAAAGGCGCGCCCGCCGTGACGAACGCGCCTTTCGATTGAAGACGAAGGTTTCCGGCTGCGCCTAGAGACCCGGCAGCTTGAACCGGCTGTCGCGACGCGGCGCGATGGTGATGCCTTCGCGGCCGCCGGTCAGGGCTTCCAGGCGGGCGTGCTCGCTGGAGGCGTCAATCGTCTTGGCGCCTTCCGAGGTCTGGCTGACCGTCGCGGCCTGGCTGGCCGGATCGTCCTTGCGCCAGAACATGATGCGGTTGGCCCAGCTTTCTTCCTTGTGCGCCAAGCCGCCGAACTCGTCGTCGACGACATAGCGGGCCAGGGGGTCGGCGCGGTCGGCACCGGCCTCGGCGGCCAGGACCTGTTCGCCGGTGGTGCGGGTCACCGCCTGGCGCTGGCCCAGCAGGATCTGACGGGCGGCGCTTTCAGGCGCCAGCTCCTGCGGACGCGGGGCGCCGGGCGAAGGCGGGGTCAGGCCGTATTCCGGCGGCACCACCAGGGGGGCGCTGGCCACGGTGACGAATTCGTCCGGCACGACCTTGGTCAGGCCGATGCTCTGCTTCATCGATCCGCAGGCGCTCAGACTGAGGGCCGCGCCGGCGGCCAGGGTCACGATCAGGACGGGACGGTTACGCATGGGTCGTTCGGCTCCGGGAGGCGCGCCGCACGGGCGCAGGCTCGGGTCGATAGTTAAGGGGGTGTGATTACGACTTTTCGTGGGCCGCGCCAACTGTCGAACGGCGCTCGGACAGGAAGCTGTCCAGGATCAGCAGCACGACGCCGATGGTGATGCCGCTGTCGGCGATGTTGAAGATCCAGGGAAACAGGCCCGTGCCGGAAAAGTCGAGAAAGTCGACCACGCCGCCGAAACGGATGCGGTCGACGACGTTGCCGACGGCGCCGCCCATGACCAGGCCGATGGCGGCGATAAGCAGGCGACGATCGGCCCGCGTCGCCCACCAGGCTAGCAGGCCTGCGACCACGACCGAAAAGACGCTGAGGATCCAACGCCCCGCGCCGCCGCCGAACAGGCCGAAGCTGACCCCGGTGTTCAGCACATAGGTCAGGTTGAACACCGGCGGCGCCACCTCGGCGATGCGATAGCCGTCGGGGATATTGGAGATATGGGCGGCGTCGATGGCGCCCAGCACCCAGGCCTTGGTCAGTTGGTCCAGGATGATGACGGCCAGGGCGATGCCGTAGGCGCCGAGCGCGAGACGGGAAATCTTCATGCCGAGCGAGTTAGCAGGAAGACGTTCGGCGGCGAAGAGGGAAAGCGAAGAGGCGCGGATCGTCGGCACGGCCTTTCCCCCCGATTTTCCCTCGCTATAAGCAGGGCATGACCCTGCCTCATCCGCTGCCCCGCCTGTCCGCCGTCGCCGACGACTACGACATCCTGCTCTGCGACGTCTGGGGCGTGATCCACAATGGGCGCGAAAGCTGGCCGGCGGCCTGCGAGGCCCTGACGAAGTTCAATGAGAAGGGCGGCCATGTCGTCCTGATCTCCAACTCGCCGCGCCCGTCGCCGGACGTGGTGGCGCAGCTGGACGTCCTGGGCGTGCCGCGCAGCGCCTGGAAGGCCTTCGTCACCTCGGGCGACGCCACCCGCATGGAGTTGGCGCGCCGCGCGCCCGGACCGGCCTGGATCATCGGGCCGGATCGCGACTTCGTCCTCTATGAAGGCCTGGACCTGACCAGCGCCCACGATGCGGGCGACGCGGCCTTCATCTCCGTCACAGGCCCCTATGACGACACGACCGAGACGCCCGAGGACTATCGCGAGCGGCTGACGCCCGCCGTCGCGCGCGGGCTGGAGCTGATCTGCGCCAACCCCGACCGCATCGTCCAGCGCGGCGATTCCATCATCTACTGCGGCGGCGCCATCGCCGATCTGTATGAGTCGATGGGCGGCCGCGTGGTCATGGCGGGCAAGCCGTTCGCGCCCATCTACGCCCTGGCGCTGAAGGAGGCCGAGGGTCTGATGGGCCGCGCGGTCGATCGTTCGCGCGTCCTGTGCATCGGCGACGGCGTGGTCACGGATGTGCTGGGCGCCGCCGAACAGGCGCTGGACTGTCTGTTCATCGCCCAGGGCATTCACGGCGACGCCGCCAAGGGCGCGGACGGGGCCCTCGATCCGGCCCGCGCGGCCGAACTGCTCCGTGCCGAGACGACCTTCGCCCGCTACGCCGCTCTGGAACTGATGTGGTGAGTCTCGCCATTTCGTCGCACCTGCCTTAAAGGGCCGCTCATGGTTGATCTGGTCCAAGCGCACCCGTCGGGCGGTTACATCCTCGACGAACTCCACGTCGGCATGGCCGCCGAGAAGACGGTTCACGTCACGGAGGAGCGGATTCGTCTGTTCGCCGAGGCCTCCGACGACTTCAATCCGGTGCATCTGGATGAAGCCTTCGCCGCCAAGACGGCCTATCGCGGCCGCATCGCCCACGGCCTGCTGTCGGCGGCCTTCGGCTCGGCGGTGGTGGGGACGATCCTGCCGGGAGCGGGCTCGATCTACATCTCCCAGACGCTGGCCTTCCACTTCCCGGTGCGGATCGGCGACACGGTGCGGATCGTCATCACCGTCATCGGCCTGGACCATGACAGCGCGCGCGGCGAGCTGCGCTGCGAAGGCTTTGTCGAGGACAAGCTGATCATGGACGGCGTGGCCGTCGTGCGCGTGCCGCGTCGCCGCAAGCCTTCGGCGCGCTGAAGGCCGCCTGAAGTGGTCGAGGTCATTCGGGACTGGCGCGGCCTGACGGACGCGCAGAAGGGGGCGGCCGTGGCCGTCGGCGCTTTCGACGGCGTGCATCGCGGCCATCAGGCGGTCATCGCTTCGGCGCGCGAGGCGGCGGATCGCCTGGGCGTTCCCCTGGCCGTGGTCAGCTTCGACCCCCATCCGCGCCGCCTGTTCCAGCCCGAGGCCGCGCCCTTTCGTCTGATGACGCCGGACCAGATGGCCCGCGCCCTGGCGCCGCTGGGCGTCGATCGCCTGTATCTGCTGCCGTTCGATCGCGAGATGGCGGGCATGACGGACGAGGAATTCGCTCGCCGCGTCCTGTCCGAAGGCCTCGGGATCGTCCACGCCGCCGTCGGCTTCGACTTCACTTTCGGCAAGGGCCGCTCCGGCTCGCCCGCCTTGCTGCAGGCCTATGGCGAGACGCTGGGCTTCGGCGTCTCGGTCACCGACCGCATCGACGACGCCTCAGGGCTCAAGCTGTCGTCCAGCGCCGTGCGCGAGGCGTTGAAGGCGGGTGACATGAACCGCGCCGCCGCCATCCTGGGCCGCCCCTTCGCCATTCAGGGCGAGGTGATCCACGGCGACAAGCGCGGCCGCACCATCGGCACGCCCACCGCCAACATCGCCATGGGCGACTATATGCGCCCGGCCTACGGGGTCTATGCGACCCGCACCCGCCTGCCCGACGGCCGGGTGGTCAAGGGCGTCGCCAACCTGGGCGTTCGCCCGATGTTCGAGATCGAAGAGCCGCTGCTGGAAGTCTGGCTGCTGGACTTCGCCGAGAGCCTCTACGGCCAGGTGCTGGAGACCGAACTGATCGCCTTCCTGCGTGGCGAGATGAAGTTCGACGGCCTGGACGCGCTCAAGGTCCAGATCGACGCGGATGCAGAGGCGGCGAGGGCCGTGCTGGCTCTTTAGAGACCCTCTCCCATCAGGAGAGGGACTACTGGCTCAGCCCGGCGCCTTTTCGGCGATGGCCATCAGGTCGTCGTGCAGCGACTTGCCCTTGTCGTCGATGATGTCGGCTATGCGCCACATCGGGCCTTCCTTCAGCAGTTTCAGCGTCCGGCGCTGGTCCTCGCCGTGGTTGGTGAAGACGACGTCGGCCGTGGCGGCGCGCGGGCCGTCAGGCGTCACCGTCATCGTTTTCAGCGCAAAGCCGTCGATGTCCTGACAGGCGCAGATCGGGTCCTGGTCGAGGTAGGGGGCGCTGTTCGTGCGTTTGGCTTCGCGGTCGTCGACGCCGATCAGGGCGTTCATGGTTCGCGAATAGAGCGGATCGCGGCCGGGGGTGATGGTCGCCTCGGCCGGGTCGGGCGTCTCGCGCGGCTCGCTGACGCGGGCGTAGAGGGCGCGCACGAAGGCCTCGGCGTCCTTTTCGCCCGCGGCGTAGACGGCGGCGCGGCCGGTCAGGGCGGGGGCGGCCTTCTCAGTCGCCGCAGGCGTGCTCGTCGGTTCTGAGCAGGCGGCCGCCGTCAGGGCCAACGCCGCCGCCGTCGCCAGGGCTTGAACACGCATCTGATCGTCTCCCCATCTGTTCGTCTGGACTATGGCGCAGGGGACGCCGGGTCTGCTAGAGCCTTCCCATCATGACCGTTCGCGTGATCCGTCCGATTTCGATTAGCCGCCCGGCGTAGCGCTGCAGGGCTGACAGCCCCGCGCACGTCGGGATTTCTCGAAACATTCCGCCGAGACGCCGCCGCCTTGAGGCATCAAGGCATGGGCCGTCCGGCGCCTTCGCGCTAGACTGACGCCCGACGCCGCTTCCAAGCGGCCGCGCGCGACAAGACGAAAAGACATTCCATGGCCGACGCCGACACCCAGACTCCTTCCGGCCGCGACTATCGCGACACCGTCTTCCTGCCCGAGACGCCGTTCCCGATGCGCGGCGGCCTGCCCAAGAAGGAGCCGGAAATCCTGGAGCAGTGGGGGGACCTCTATGGCCGTCTGCGCGCCATCCGTCAGGAGCAGAAGGCGCCGCTCTACGTCCTGCACGACGGCCCGCCCTACGCCAACGGCGACATCCACATCGGCCACGCCCTGAACAAGACGCTGAAGGACTTTGTGGTCCGCTCGCGCTTCCTGCTGGGTTATGACGTCGACTACGTGCCGGGCTGGGACTGCCACGGCCTGCCGATCGAGTGGAAGATCGAGGAGGAGTTCCGTAAGAAGGGCCGCCGCAAGGACGAGGTGTCGAAGGAAGAGTTCCGCACCGCCTGCCGCGAATACGCCGGCAAATATATCGACCTGCAGCGCGACCAGTTCGTGCGTCTGGGCGTCACCGGCGACTTCGCCAATCGTTACGCCACCATGGACTTCACGTCCGAGGCGGCCATCGTCGCGGAATTCCATAAGTTCAAGAACTCGGGCCAGCTGTATCGCGGCTCCAAGCCGGTGATGTGGTCGCCGGTCGAGCGCACGGCCCTGGCTGACGCGGAAGTCGAGTATCACGATCACGTCTCGCCCACGATCTGGGTCAAATTCCCGGTGGTCGGCGCGACCGACAGCCACCCGGACGACCTGCTGGCCTTCCGCACGGCGACGCCCGCGATCGTGATCTGGACGACCACGCCGTGGACCATCCCGGCCAACCGGGCGATCAGCTACGGCCCCGAAATCAACTACGGCCTGTATGAGGTCACGGCCCTTGAGGAAGGGCTGGATTATGAGCCCTGGGCCAAGCCGGGCGATCGTTTCATCATCGCCGACAAACTGGCCGAGGATGTGTTCAAGGCTGCCAAGATCGCCGCCTGGACGCGCGTCTACGACATCGATCCTTCGGGTCTGGAGTGCGCCCACCCGCTGGCGGCGCTGGACAGCGGCTACGGCTTCTCGGTGCCGCTGCTGGCGGGCGACCACGTCACCGACGACGCAGGGACCGGCTTCGTCCACACGGCGCCGGGCCACGGCGCGGACGACTACAATGTCTGGCTGGCCCACGGCCATCGCGAGGTGCCGGACACGGTCGATCCCGACGGCGCCTATTATGACCATGTCCCCCTGTTCGCCAGCCTCAAGGTGCTTGAGACCGAGGGCAAGAAGACCGGCAAGTTCGGTCCCGCCAACGGCGCGGTGATGGACAGGCTGATCGAGGCGGGCAACCTGCTGGCGCGCGGCCGGATGGAGCACTCCTATCCGCACTCGTGGCGCTCCAAGGCGCCGATCATCTTCCGCAATACGCCGCAGTGGTTCATCCGCATGGACGAGCCGCTGGAGGACGACGGGACCCTGCGCGACCGGGCGCTGAACGCCATCGACGCCACCGCCTTCCACCCGGCGGCGGGCAAGAATCGCATCCGCTCCATGGTCGAGGGCCGCCCCGACTGGCTGATCAGCCGTCAGCGCGCCTGGGGCACGCCGCTGGCCATGTTCGTCGACAAGCAGACGGGCCAGCCCCTGCACGATCCCGAGGTCGACGCCCGCATCGTCAAGGCCGTGGCCCAGGGGGGCGCCGACGTCTGGTTCTCGGCGCCCGACGCCGACTTCCTGGGCGCGCATGATCCGGAACGGTTCGAGAAGGTCACGGACATCCTCGACGTCTGGTTCGACAGCGGCTCGACGCACGCCTTCACCCTGGACCCGCGCACGGCGGCGAACGGCTATGCGGGCGACCGCCCGTCGCACTGGCCCGCCGATCTCTATCTGGAAGGCTCGGACCAGCACCGCGGCTGGTTCCAGTCGTCGCTGCTGGAAGGCTGCGGCACGCGCGGCCGGGCGCCGTTCAACGCCGTCCTGACCCACGGCTTCACCCTGGACGAGAACGGGGAGAAGATGTCGAAGTCGCGGGGCAACACCACCGACCCCCTGACCATCATCAAGGAGTCCGGCGCCGACATCCTGCGTCTGTGGGTGGCCCTGGTCGACTATTCGGACGACCAGCGCATCGGCAAGCAGATCCTTCAGACCACGGTCGACGCCTATCGCAAGCTGCGCAACACCGTCCGCTATCTGCTGGGCGCGCTGAACGGCTTCGACGAGGCCGAGCGCCTGACCGATTACGACCAGTTCCCGCCGCTGGAGAAGTTCATCCTGCATCGCCTGTGGGAGCTGGATGAACAGGTGCGCCAGGCCTATGCCGAATACCGCTTCCAGGACGTGGTGCGGCCGGTGCTGGAGTTCTGCTCGGGCGACCTGTCGGCGCTGTATTTCGACGTGCGCAAGGACAGCCTCTATTGCGACCGTCCCGACAGCATCAAGCGCCGCGCCGTCCGCACGGTGATGGACGAGGTGTTCAGCCGCCTGACCGCCTGGCTGGCCCCGCTGACGCCCTTCACCATGGACGAGGCGTGGACCACGCGCTTCCCCGGCGCGGGCACCAACTGCGCGCGGGTGATCCCCGAGACGCCGGGCCAGTGGCGCAACACGGCCGAGGCCGAGCGCTGGACCAACGTCGAGACGGTGTTGGAAATCGTCAACGAGGCGCTGGAAGCCGCACGACGCGACAAGGTCATCGGCGGCGCCCTGGACGCCTGGCCGGTGGTGACGGCCCCAGCCGAGCTGCTGGCGCCGTTCGATGGCCTGGACGCCGCCGAGGTGTTCCGCACCTCGGGCGCCGAACTGGTCGCGGGCGGAGACGCGGTGACCGTTGAGGTGAAGACGGCGGACTATCCCAAGTGCGCCCGTTCGTGGCGCCGGGTGCCGGATGTGGGGTCGGACGCTGACTACCCCGACCTGTCGGCCCGTGACGCTGATGCGGTGCGCTGGCTGGACGCGCAGAAGGCGTAAAAGTGATCAGGCCCCTCCGTTTCACCGGAGGGGCCTTTTTTAGAGCGCAACTTCCAACACCCGCTCATCCCCGCGGAGGCGGGGACCCAGTGCTTTGGCTGCAGACGCTGCGGTTGGACTGGGCGGGATTTCAATCGGATTCGCGTGAGGTTCTCACTGGGTCCCCGCCTCCGCGGGGATGAGCGGAATCCTATGACGCATCATGAAAGATCAGGCCCAACGTCATGCGACGGCCTGCGCGCACCGTGCTGACGCCGTGGCGCATCTGGACCCGGTAGTCGCCGCGCATTCCGGCGACGGGGCGTTCGCGTACGGCGAAAATGACCGCCTGCCCCTGTTTCAGCGGCACGACATGGGCCTGCGACTGCGAACGGGGCTTCTGCTCGACCAGGACGAATTCGCCGCCTTCGAACTCGGCTGGATCGCTCAACAGGATGGCCGCCTGCAGCGGGAAGACCAGATCGCCGTACAGATCCTGATGCAGCCGATTGTAGTCGCCGGGGCCGTAGCGCAGCATCAGCGATGTCGTCCGGGTCTGTCCCGCCGCGCGGCAGCGGGCGGTCAGTTCATCCAGTTGCGCCGGAAAGCCCTGCCGTCCCAGCCGCGCCGCCCAGTCGTCAGCGACCGGCGCCAGACCTTCGTAGAGCCGCGCCCGCAGCCGGGGCAGGGGATTGGGCAGGGGTTCGGCGAAATACTGATACTCGCCCTGGCCGAAGCCGTGGCGCTGCATGACGATGCGGTTGCGGAACCGCTCGGGCTGGTCGTAGAGGCTCTGCAGGGACTCGCAGGTCGCGGGCGTCAGCAGGGGGCCGGTCATGGCCCAGCCCTGGGCGTTCAGGTCGGCGGCGATGCGGGGCCAGTCGAGGGCGGCGTCGGTCATGCCGCCATCAGAGCGCGCGGCGGCCCGGTTGTCTGGCGGTTTTCGGCCGCGGGCCTAGAGGCGCACCCGCTGCTCGGCCGATTTCAGCGTCGAGCGGACGAAGTCGGCGGGCGGGTCGGTCTCGGCCAGGACGGCTTCCTTGATGGCGCGCGGCTCGCCGAACAGGTGGCCCTGGCCCATGGCGATATCCAGTTCGAGGATGTCGACGACCTGTTTCTCGCTCTCGACCTTTTCAGCGATCAGCTCGAGGCCGTGACGGCGGGTCAGGGGGGCGAAGTCGCCGGCGCGGATGTCCGGCTGGCTGGGCAGGGGGGCGGCGCCGTCCAGATCCAGCAACTGTTCGATCAGCAGGTCGGCCGCCACCTTGATGAAGCGCACGTCCGAGCGTTGCAGGTCAGCGAAGTCCAGGTCCAGGGTCTGCACCTTGTCGATGGAGAAGCGGAAGCCCAGATCGGCCAGCTTGGCCATGTTGCGCGCCTCGACGGCGCCGCGCGCGTCAAAGGTCGCCTGACCCAGTTCGAAGATCAGGGCGTCCTTCAGGTCGCGGTTCTGACTCAGGAAGTCGAGGAACTGCGGGAAGAAGGTCTCGTCGCCCAGCGACGCCAGCGAGATGTTGCAGAAGACCCCGACCTTGCGGTCCTGCCCGGCCAGGCGGCGCACGATCTGGGCGCAGCGGAACAGCAGCAGATTGTCGATGGCGGGCAGCAGGCCCTCGCCCTCGGCCACCGACAGGTATTCGGCGGGCATCATCACCCGGTTCGATGGGTCGCGCAGGCGGGTGAAGCTCTCATAATAGACCGTCCGTCGCTGGGGCAGGGTCACGACGGGCTGCAGATACAGGTCGACGCGGTTCTCGCTGAGGGCGTCGTGGACGGTCTTCAGCAGGGTGTTCGACTGGACCTGACGACGGCCCTCGAAGGTGTCGGCGGTCAGGGTGGAAGCGGCCAGTCGCTCCTCGATCGAGGCGCTCATCTGCTGGACCAGGCCTTCCAGCATACGCACCTCGCCGGTCAGGGCGTCGGTGCGCGACAGGGCGCCGGTCTCGATGGCCTGGGCCAGTTCGGTCAGGGCGCCTTGCGTCGACTCCATCGCATCGGCCAGCAGGCGGTGGGCCTCGCGCACCTTGCCGATCTCCAGACGCAGGGCGCGACGGTCGGCCAGGCCGGTGACGAGGGCGTGGATTCCGGCCATGATCCCCAGCGCGCCCAGCACCCCGGCCGCGCCCGCGCCCGCGCCCAGACCGGCGCGCCAGATCGCCGCCCCGATGGTCAGGGCGAGGAACAGGTAGCCGAAGAACAGGAAGCCGCCGGTGATCTTTCGCATGGGGCCGGTCAGAACCGCCTTTCCCTATAGAATCGATCAAGTATCACGGTAACGAAGGCTAACGGCTAGGGTCCGCGCGGACAAACGGGCGGTAAAAGGAGGTTAACGCATGGAATTGTTCGATCTGAGCGGCAAGGTCGCCATCATCACCGGTTCTTCCAAGGGCATCGGCAAGGCCATCGCCGAGCGTCTGGCCGAGCACGGCGCCCGCGTGGTCATCTCCTCGCGTAAGGCCGGGCCCTGCGAAGAGGTCGCCGTCGCCATCAATGACAAGCACGGCGAGGGCCGCGCCATCGCCATTCCCGCCAACATCGCCTCCAAGGAAGACCTGCAGCGGCTGGTGGACGATACCCGCACCGCCTTCGGTCAGATCGACATTCTGGTCTGCAACGCCGCGACCAATCCCTACGCCGGGCCGATGGCCGGCATCAGCGACGAGCAGTTCGAAAAGATCCTTCAGAACAACGTCATCTCCAATCACTGGCTGATCCAGATGGTCGCGCCGGAGATGGTGGAGCGGAAAGACGGAGCGATCCTGCTCATCTCCTCCATCGGCGGGCTGCGCGGGAACGCTTTGATCGGCGCCTACAACATCTCCAAGGCGGCGGACATGCAGCTGGCGCGCAATCTGGCGGTGGAGTTCGGGCCGTCGAACGTGCGAGTGAACTGCATCGCGCCGGGCCTGGTCCAGACCGATTTCGCCCGCTACCTGTGGGAGAACCCCGAGCTGCTGAAGACCGTCACCGACCCCGCGCCGCTGAAAAGGATCGGCCAGCCGGATGAAATCGCGGGCACGGCGGTCTACCTGTGCAGCCCTGCGTCGGCCTATGTGACCGGCCAGACCCTGGTGGTGGACGGCGGACTGACGATTGCCTGGTGAGCGTGAAAACAAGGTCCCGTTTCTGCAGGACCTGAACTGGCGGCTGGAGGCGGCGGCCTTCCAGGGGCTGTTCGGCTTCCTGCGCCTGCTGGGCGTCGAGCGGGCCTCGGGCTTCGGCGGCAAGCTGCTGCGGACGCTGGGGCCGCTGACCGGCACGCACAGGACGGTGACGCGCAATCTGAGGATCGCCTTTCCCGACATGGACGCCGCCGAGCGCGACCGTCTGGCCGTGGATCAGTGGGAGCAGACGGGGCGCACCTTCGCCGAGCTGGCGGTCATGGATGGGCTGACGCCGGAGAGCGGGCGGATCGACATCGTCGGGCTGGAGCGGCTTCACGCCGTGCGCGACAGCGGCCGTCCGGTCGTGCTGATCTCGGGCCATCTGGCCAATTTCGAGGTCATGGCGGCGGTCATCATGTCGGCGGGCGTGCCGTGTCAGGTGACCTATCGCGCGGCCAACAACCCCTATGTCGACGCCCTGATCCGCCAGAGCCGCGAGCGCTACGGCATCAAGCTGTTCGCGCCCAAGGGCGACGGCACGCGCGAGCTGATGGCGGGGATGAAGCGCGGCGAATCCATCGCCCTGCTGGTCGATCAGAAATACAGCCAGGGGCCGGAGGTCGAGTTCTTCGGCCAGCCGGTCAACGCCTCGCCCGGCGCGGCGCGCATGGCGCTCAAGTTCGGCACGGTGATGCAGCCCCTGTCGGTGGTGCGCCTGCCCGGCGTGCGCTTCCGCGTCACCGCGCACGAGCCGATCGCCGTGCCCGACACGGGCGACAAGGCGGCGGACGTGCTGGCGGGCGTTCAGGCGGCCAACCGCTTCGTCGAGGAGCGGGTGCGCGAGCATCCGGTCGACTGGTTCTGGGTCCACAAGCGCTGGCCGCCTCAGGTCTATGAGGCGCTGCGGGCGTCGGAAACCTAGTCCGCCACGCTGTCGTCGGCGCGGCGGAAGGGACCGGCGTAGCTTTCGGTTCGGGTGCGGCGACGATCCGGGCCGAAATAGCTGGGCGAGCGCACGAACGGGCGGGGGCGCAGGATCACCGCTTCGAGACGCGTCAGCAGGGTCTGGGCCTTCACCGGCTTGGCCACGAATTCGGTGACGCCCGCATCGCGCGCCTCGGTCACGCGGCTCTTCTCGGAATGGCCGGTCATCATGATGACGGGCAGATAGGGATTGGGACTGTCGGCCTGGTTGCGGACGGCGCGGGTGAAGGCCACCCCGTCCATCGGCTTCATGCGGAAGTCGACGATGGCGATGTCGACGGCCTCCCGACGCAACAGCTCCAACCCGTCGGCGCCGTCCTCGGCCTCGGTCAGGCGGCCGACGCCGACGGATTTCAGCATGGCGGCGACGATGGCGCGCATATTGGGATTGTCGTCGACCAGCAGGACGTGGATCGAACTCAGGGCGGACATCTCAGGACACCGGAAACAGGAACGCCGGAGGCCGTCCGGCGCGACACGAGAATGGGCTCAGCGCCCGGCGGCCGCCAGATACTCGCCCGGCCCGGCGTAGGCCTCCTGCCGCTCCACTGACCAATAGCGCAGGGCCGTCAGGGGAATGGCGGCGCCGCTGACGGCGCAGCGCACGAAGGCGCCGGCCGACAGGACGGCGAACTCGCCGTCGCCGTAGTGCAGGCTGGCGGTCTGACCCGCTGGCTGGCCTGGGTCCTGGGGAGAGGATTGCGTGCTCATGAGGCCATCATAGCGTGAAGCCTGTGCGGGACGAGAGGCGAATCGCCGTCATCTGACCGCTTCTCGTTCATAAGTTCGGATGTTTCATGTCTCGATCGCCTGCCGACATCCTCGCCGCCGGCGTCTTCGCCGCCGTTCTGGCCGCCGCGCCCGGCGCGGTCGCTCAGGAGACGCAAGGCCAGCGCCCGACCATCCGCGAACTGGGCCGGGCGCCGGGCGTCCTGTCGCCGGGGCCGCTGAACGCCATCACCGACGTGGCCGGGGTGAAGGTGGGGCAGGTGACGCTGCGCTCGGGCGACAACATCCGCACCGGCGTCACCGCCATCGTGCCGCACGAGGGCTCTCTGTTCCGCGACAAGGTCCCGGCCGGGCTGTCGGTGGCCAACGGCTTCGGCAAGCTGGCGGGCGCGACCCAGATCAGGGAGCTGGGCGAGATCGAGACGCCCATCGTCCTGACCAACACCCTGTCGACAGCGCGGGGCATCGACGGCGTTCTGGACTGGATGCTGAAGCAGCCGGGGCATGAGGACATCCGTTCGGTCAACGCCGTGGTGGGCGAGACCAACGACGGCGGGCTGAACGACATCCGAGCCCGCGTCGTCGCCGCCGCCGACGTGGTGCAAGCCATTGAGACGGCGACGTCGGGGCCGGTGGAGCAAGGCGCGGTCGGCGCCGGGACGGGCACTATCGCCTTCGGGTTCAAGGGCGGGATCGGCACCAGTTCGCGCAAGCTGCCCGACAGTCTGGGCGGCTTCACCGTCGGGGTGCTGGTTCAGTCGAACTTTGGCGGCGCATTGAGCATCGACGGGGCGCCGGTCGGGGTGCGGCTGGGCCGTTACTACCTGCGTGAAGAGGTGGAGAATGAGCGCGCCGACGGCTCCATCATGATCGTGGTCGCGACCGATGCGCCGCTGTCGGACCGCAATCTGGAACGACTGGCGAACCGGGCCTTCGCCGGTCTGGCGCGGACGGGGGCGGCGTTCTCGAACGGGTCGGGAGACTATGCGATCGCGTTTTCGACGGCGGAGGGCGTGCGGCGCACGCCTGAACGCCGGGCGGGGCAGGCGATGGTTGCGGACTGGCCCAACGATCGGATGTCGCCGCTGTTCGTCGCGGTCGCCGAGGCGACGGAGGAGGCCATCCTCAACTCCCTGCTGAAGGCGCAGACGACGACCTCGGTGATTGACGGCAGGGCGGTCACGGTCGAGGCGCTGGACATCGACGCGGTGAAGGCGGTGTTGAGCGAGACGCCCAGCCGTTAGGGCTCCGCCCCTCTAAGCCCGCTCATCCCGGCGGACGCCGGGATCCAGTGCTTTGGCCTCAACCTCAGCGCCTGAAACTTGGCATTAGGCTTCCGACGCTTGAGCGCGTTGCTCTCACTGGGTCCCGGCGTCCGCCGGGATGAGCGGAGTTTTCAGGGGGTCAGAACAGGTCGCCCTGGCCGGGGGGAGGCGTCTTCGGGCGCGGGGCGGGCTTGGGCGCAGGCGTCGGACGCGGCGTCGCGCCCTCGCCGTCGATGGTCGCGCCCTTGGCGCCGTCGCCGAAGACGATCCGCACCGCCTGCCCCGGCGACAGCGCGGCGGCCGAGGCGATCATGGCGCCCTCGGCGTCCTCGATGCGGGCGAAGCCGGGCTTGGGCCGCTTGGGGTCCAGCGTCGACAGCGCCCGTGACAGGGCGGCCAGCCGGGTTTCGTCGCGGTCCAGCCGCTGCTTCATCGCCGGGCCGAAGCGGTCGGCATAGGCGGCCAGCCGGTCGCCGCGTCGCTCGATGGCGCGGTCCAGCAGTCCCCTGGACAGTCGCCCGGCGACGGCCGCCAACTGACGTTCATGCACGGCGACGTTGCGGTGAAGCCCTGAGCCCAGGCGGCTGGCGGCGAGGTCCAGTCGTTGCTGCGGCAGGGCCAGCAGGTCTTCGGGCCGGGCGGGCAGGCCGCGCGCGGCGGCGCGCAGACGGGTGCGGCGATCCTCCAGCATCCGCGCCCCGGCGCGCGACAGGCGGCCTTCCAGATCGCTGAGCGCCCAGCGCAGGTCGGCCAGCACCGGGGTGGCGATTTCGGCCGCCCCGGTCGGAGTCGGCGCCCGGCGGTCCGACACGAAGTCGATCAAGGTGGTGTCGGTCTCGTGCCCGACGGCCGAGATGATGGGGATGCGGGCGGCCGCGACCGTGCGCGCCAGCCCTTCGTCGTTGAAGCACCACAGATCCTCGACCGAGCCGCCGCCGCGCGCGACGATCAGCAGGTCGGGGCGCGGGATCGGGCCGTCCGGCGTCATCTGATCGAAGCCGCGGATGGCGTTGGACACCTGGCCGCAGGCGGCGTCGCCCTGAACCACCACCGGCCAGACGATGACGCGGCAGGGCCAGCGTTCGGCGATCCGGTGCAGGATGTCGCGGATGACGGCGCCGGTCGGGCTGGTGATGACGCCGATGGTGGCGGGGAAGGTCGGCAGAGCTTGCTTCTTCGCCGGGTCGAACAGGCCCTCGTCGCGCAAGCGGACCTTCAGCCGCTCCAGCTGGGCCAGCAGGGCGCCCGCGCCCGCCGCCTCCATGCTTTCGATCACGATCTGATAGGAGGAGCGCGCCGGATAGGAGGTGATCTTACCGGTGACGATGACCTCCAGCCCCGTCTCGGGTTGGACGCCCAGGCCGCGCACCACGCCCTTCCAGATCACGCCGTCGATGGCCGATTTGTCGTCCTTCAGCGTCAGGTAGACGTGGCCCGAGGCGTGGCGGTTCACCTTGGAGATTTCGCCGCGCAGCCGCACATGGCCGAAGCGTTCCTCCAGCGTG
>PJUF01000740.1_pt1 | contig 20660 bp, 20 predicted proteins | sample 1512191 | NCBI WGS metagenome assembly PJUF01 (sample SAMN08177673, study PRJNA422409) | Feces metagenome, whole genome shotgun sequencing project. | isolation source: Chicken feces (3) enriched on wood chips | host: Gallus gallus | place: USA: Madison | collected 2015-01-15 | reverse complement strand
CCGGTCGGCACGGCCCGCAGGTTGGGCGGCCGGTGGTCTGCATACACGCACCCGCCCAGGCGACCCCGAGCGACCCGTCTCCCCGCCCGATGCTTCGTCGGCACCGCGTGTTGCCGGCGGGAATGGGGGGAGTATGGGGGATGCTGGTGAGGCGGGGATAAGATTTTTGGGGGGTGGGGGATGGCCGCCTCCTGGGGGCTGGTGGGTGGGGAGGCTGCGACCCTATCCAGCGTGCCGCCTCGTGGTTCGAGGCTTCGCTTCGCTCCGCACCTCACCATGAGGCTCCGAGGGGGCGGTGGGTGAGCAAGGTATGCGAGGTGTAGCGCCGACCTTCCGTGGGCCCTCGTCCTGAGGTGCGGAGCGAAGCGGAGCCTCGAAGGGCGGGGGCGGGTGACTTTGAGGGATAGACCGAGCGTGCCGCCTCGTGGTTCGAGGCTGCGCTTCGCTCCGCACCTCCCCATGAGGCTCTTGGGAGCTGGTGGGTGGGGGCTATGTTAGCGATACAGCGCCGACCGCTCCGGGGCCCTCGTCCCGAAGTGCGGAGCGTAGCCGAGCCCAACCCCCACCGTCGGTCCTCCCCCCGAGGGGGGGAGGGAGAGCAGGATCGGGCGGCGGGGTTACGCCACCTTGGAAATGTCGGGCACGGCGTCGAGGAGCATGCGGGTGTAGTCGGCCTGCGGGTTGTCGAAGATGGCGTCGGTGGGGCCTTTTTCGACCATGACGCCGTTGTGCAGCACGCCGACGGCGGTGGACATCTGGCGCACCACGGCGAGGTTGTGGCTGATGAGGAGGTAGGTGAGGCCGAATTCGGCCTGCAATTCGCTCATCAGTTCGAGCACCTGGGCCTGGACCGAGACGTCGAGGGCCGAGGTGGGCTCGTCGCAGACGATGAATTCGGGCTGGCTCGACAGCGCGCGGGCAATGGCGATGCGCTGGCGCTGGCCGCCGGAGAATTCATGCGGGAATTTTCGCATGACCGAGGGATCGAGCCGGACGCGGCGCAGCAGCTCGGCGACGCGGTCGTCGACCTCGGCGCGGTTGCGGGCAATGCCGAGGGTGCGCATGGGCTCGGCGATGATGTCGGCGACCCGCCAGCGCGGATTGAGGCTGGCATAGGGGTCCTGGAAGATCATCTGCACGCGCTTGCGACGTTCCTGGTGGCCGGCGCCGCCAGCCCAGATATCGTGGCCATCGACGGTGATATGGCCCGATGTCGGGCGGAGAAGACCGACGATCATCTTGGCGCAGGTGGACTTGCCCGAGCCCGATTCACCGACGAGACCGAAGGTTTCGCCCCTTGGGATGGAGAAGCTGACATCGTTGACGGCGCGGAAGACCTGGGTCTTGCCTGGCAGGAGCTTGGTGAAGCTGCCGCCGCCGATCTCGAAATCGCGGATAAGGTTCTTCACCTGCACATAGGCGCCATGGTCATTGGCGACCTCGGCCGGGGCCGGGGCGCCGTCCTGGCGCTGGATGGTGGGGATCGAGTTGATCAGCTTGACCGTGTATGGTTCGCGCGGGCGGCGGATGATGTCGCCCACCGTGCCGGTTTCAACGACCCTGCCCTGATGCATGACCACCATGCGGTCGGCGGTCTGGGCGATGACGCCCATGTCGTGGGTGATCAGCATGACCGCCGCGCCATGGCTGGAGCAGAGCTTTTTCAGCACCTTGATGATCTGGGCCTGGACCGAGACGTCGAGGGCCGAGGTCGGCTCGTCGGCGATGATCAGCTCGGGCTCGGCCGCGATGGCAAGGGCAATGACGACGCGCTGGCGCATGCCGCCCGAGAACTGGTGCGGATAGCTGTCGATGCGCTCGGCGGCCTTGGGAATGCCGGCCTCGGCGAGGAGATCGATGGCCTTCTGCCGGGCCTGGGCCTCGGAGAGCGGCAGGTGGGTGCGGATCGTTTCGACCAGCTGCTCGCCCACCGTATAGAGCGGGTTGAGGCTGGTGAGCGGATCCTGGAAGACCATGCCGATGCGCTTGCCGCGCAGTTTTGCGCGGGCAGCTTCGGGGAGGTTGTCGATGCGCTCGCCCTTGAGACGGATTTCGCCGCCGGCAATGTGGCCGGGCCGTTCGATGAGGCCGATGACCGCGGAACCGGTCATGGACTTGCCGGCGCCGGATTCGCCCACCACGCCGACGATCTCGCCGGGCATGATATCGAAGGAGACGCCGTCGACGGCGCGGAAGACGTCATCGCGGAACGGGAATTCGACGACGAGGTCCTTGATGGACAGAACGGGCTCGGTCATCAGCGCAACTTCGGATTGAGGGCATCGCGCAGCCAGTCACCGAGAAGGTTGACCGACAGAGCGAGCAGGATGAGGGTGATGGCCGGGAAGAGCAGGATCCACCATTCGCCGGAGAACAGGAACTGCTGGCCGATGCGGATCAGCGTTCCGAGCGAGGGCTGGGTGGGTGGTACGCCGACCCCGAGATAGGAGAGCGTGGCCTCCTCGATAATGGCCAGCGCCAGGCCGATCGTGCCGATGACGAGGACTGGGCCCATGACATTGGGCAGGACGTGGCGGAAGAGGATGATGAAGGGCGGCACGCCCAGGATGCGGGCGGCCGAGACATAGTCCTTCTGCCGCTCGACCATGGTGGCGCCGCGCACGGTGCGGGCGAACTGGGCCCAGTTGGCCAGGCCAATGGCGATGATCAAGACCCAGACGGCCGCGCCTTCCTGCTGGTTGGGCGGGATGATGCCGCGGGCAATGCCGAAGATCAGCAGGGCGATGAGAATGGCCGGAAAGCTCAGCTGCACGTCGCAGACGCGCATGATGATGGCATCGACCACACCACCCACATAGCCGGCGACGAGGCCGAGGCCCACGCCCATGACCATGGCAAAGAGCGTGGCCATGATGCCCACGAAAAGCGAGACGCGCGAGCCATACATGATGGTGGAGAGCACGTCGCGACCCTGGCTGTCGGTGCCGAGCAGGAAGTACTTGCCGGCAAAAGAGGTCGAGTTGGGGGCGGTAAAGCCATCCATGAGATTGAGGGTGGCGGGATTGAACGGATTGTAGGGGGCAATCCAGGGGGCGAACACCGCCATCAGGATCAGCAGCGTCGCCACGATGGAGGCGACGATGGTGACCGGGGAGTGGCGGTAGGACCAGACGATGTCGGACTTGAGAAAGGTCTTCCAGCGCGAGGTCTTGGCAGCCACGACGGGCTGCTCGGGCGAATGGGGCAGATCGGTCAAGACCTTACCTCCCGGACTTGGCGCCGTCGCGCAGGCGCGGATCGACGATGAAATAAAGGATATCAACGATCAGGTTGATGACCACGAAGACGAGAGCCACGAACACCAGGTAGGCGGCCATGACCGGCACGTCGACGGCGGCAACCGAGTTGACGAAGAGCGACCCGACGCCGGGCCACTGGAACACCGTTTCGGTGATGATGGCGAAGGCGATGACCGAGCCCAGTTGCAGGCCGGTAATGGTGATCACCGGGACCATGGTGTTCTTGAGGGCATGGCCGAAATTGATGGCCCGCTGGGAGAGGCCGCGCGCCTTGGCAAAGCGGATATAATCGGTGCGCAACACTTCGAGCATTTCGGCCCGCACGAGGCGCATGATCAGCGTCAGCTGGAACAGCGATAGAGTGATGGCCGGCAGGATCAGCGAGCGGAGCCCCGATTGGGTCAGCAGGCCCGTGCGCCACCAGCCGATCTGCACCACCTCGCCCCGCCCGAAGGAGGGCAGCCATTTGAGCTCGACGGCAAAGACATAGATGAGCCCAATGCCGATGAGGAAGGTGGGCAGGGACACGCCGATGAGCGAGGCGGTCATGATGACGCCCGAGGAAAAGGCGCGCGGCCGCAGGGCGGTGTAGATGCCCAGGAGGATGCCGAAGACCAGGGCGATGGTCGCCGAGGCGAAGGCCAGCTCGATCGTGGCGGGCAGGCGATCGAGGATCAGCTGGCTCACCGGCTGCTGCAGCCGGTAGGAAATGCCGAACTGGCCCTGCAGCGCATTGACCACGAAAGTGTAGAACTGGATGTAGAATGGCTGGTCGAGACCAAGCCGCTGGCGAGCGGCCTCATAGTCGCTGGCGCGGGCATCCTGACCCAGAAGGGCAGCCAGGGGATCGCCGACATAGCGGAAGACCAGAAAAGCGATGAACGCCACGACGAGCATGACGACGACGGACTGCAGGAGCCGCCGGGCAATGAAGGCGAGCATGGTGCCCCCTCAAAAGGCGAACCGCCGCGGGAGGCACACTCCACGCGGCGGTTCTGAATTGACGAGACTTAGTCGAAGGTGACCGTGGTCATGTTCGGCTGGTTTTCCGGCTGAACAGGCAGGGTCACGCCATCGCGCATTGCATAGGCCAGAACCTGGTTGTGCACCGGCAGCAGGACGCGGTCGGCCTTCACGGTTTCCCAGATCTCGGCAATGGTCGCATTGCGGGTGGCTTCGTCGCTCTCGACGCCGAGCGAGACGATCTTCTCGTCCAGTTCGGGGTTGGAATAGAGACCTACATTGTAGCCGCCGAGCTCGGCATCTTCACCGGTTTCCTTGGTGTGGATCAGGTCGTTGAAGATATAGGCCGAGTCAAAGGTCGGGACGCCCCAGCCGAGCAGGTAGAAATCGGACTGGTTGGCGAGGATGATCGGGGAGTGCTCGGCGACCGGGCGCGAGGCCAGGGTCACGTTGATGCCGATCTGGCCCAGCATGCCGACATAGGCAGTGGAGATCGCCTCGTCGTTGACATAGCGGTTGTTGGGCGTGTCGAGGGTGACGCTGAAGCCATCGGGATAACCGGCTTCGACCATCAGTTCCTTGGCGCGCGCCATGTCGGCCTTGGGATAGGCGTCGAGCTCTTCGGTCCAGCCATTGACGAAGGGCGGGGTGGCGATACCGGTCGGGATCGACTGGCCGCGCATCACGACCTGATGGATGGCGTCGCGATCGAGCGCCAGTTCCATGGCTTCGCGAACCAGCGGGTTGTTGAAGGGGTTGCTGTCGGTGATGTTGGAGGAGGCCAGGGGCTCGTCGCCGAACTTGTAGCCGAAGTAGATGATGCGGTTTTCAGGGCCGATCTCGACCTTGAAGCCTTCGGTGTTGGAGAGGCGCTCGATATCCTGCGGCGGCACGTCCTGGACGATGTCCACTTCGCCCGAAAGCAGGGCCGAGACGCGGGTGCCGGCGTCGGAAATCACGATATATTCGATATCGGTGACTTCGGGCTGCTCGCCCCACCAGCCTTCGTTATAGGCCAGAACGGTCTTCACGTCGGGCTCGCGCGAAACCAGCGTATAGGGGCCGGTGCCGTTGGTATTGAGCACGGAATAGTTGGTGGCGCCCGACGCGAAATCCTGGACCACGTCGAGGTCGTTGGCTTCCGACCAGGTCTTGTCCATGATGAAGGTGTTGGTCAGGTTATTGGGGTAGATGAGCGAGGGGCCGGCCATCTTGAATTCGACGGTGTAGTCGTCGACGGCGGTCACCGATTCAACGTCGGCATGAAGCTGACGCATGTTGGAGAATTCGCTCTTGGCGCGGGTCATGGAATAGACCACGTCCTCGGCCGTGAAGTCGGCGCCGTCATGGAACTTGACGCCTTCGCGCAGCTTGAACACCCAGGTGGTGTCGTCGCCGTCCTTGAGGGCCCATTCGGTGGCCAGGCGCGGGGTCAGGTTGCCGTCATTGTCGCGGCCGAGCAGCGTTTCATAGATGTGGTGAGCGAGGGTATGCGTATTGCCCTGGTTCTGCGAATGCGGATCCAGGGTCAGCGCGTCGGAGGAGCGCGCCCAGCGGATCGTTTCGGCGTGGGCAACACCGGCGAGCATCGTGGAGGCAACAAGTACCGCCGCAATGCGGGTCAGTGAAGAATGCATTGGAAAACTCCCGTTCCTTGACTTTTACGCCTTCTCAGCACCGGGGTGCCGGAGGCTTGGGCGACACAAAAGCGTAGAAATTGGGGGAGCGCAACTCGAATCGTTGACCATTTGGTCAATCCTGTGGCGGCTTCATGACAAATCCACAGGATTGGACGGTTTTTTCGCGATTCGTTCGGCTGTTATTTGTATTGCTTGACCGCTCGATTACGTGCGGCCAGCATGCATCCATGAGCCAAGCCATTGCCAGCATTGCCCTTGTTGTCGCCGACTATGACGAAGCGATCAGCTTTTATCGTGACGCCGTGGGGTTTTCGCTGCTCGAGGATACCGACATGGGCGGGGGCAAGAGATGGGTGCTGATGGCCCCTCCGGGCGGCCGCGGCGCCCGGTTGCTGCTGGCGCGGGCCGATGGCGCCGAACAGCGTGCCGCCATCGGCAACCAGAGCGGCGGGCGGGTGATGCTGTTTCTCGAAACCGATGACTTTGCCGCAGATCACCGGCGCATGGCGGCAGCGGGCGTACACTTTCTGGAAGAACCGCGGCACGAGGCCTATGGTTCGGTCGCGGTGTTTGTCGATCTATATGGAAACAAATGGGATCTCATCGAGCCAAGGCGCTGAGCCTCTTGCCGCTGCTCATGGCGCTGCCGGTCCATGGCCAGGAAGCGGGGTGGCGCATTTCGCCGTTGCCCGGTGAAGGCGACCGGGCCAGCATGGGCTGCGCGCGGGGGTCTAGCGCGGCGGAATTCAACTGTCTCGTCGTGCGCTGCGAGGACGATTACACGACGGGCCTCCATGTGCATTCGAGCCGCGCCGGTGGCGCCGCGGGACGCTGGGAAATGACGCTCGATCGGGAAAACCGGGTGCTCGAGGCGCATGCCGATGGCTCGCCCTATGGCGCCAGGCTGGACGATGGCGAGGGCTGGCTGCTCGATGGCCTCAGGCATGGCACATTCGTCTATCTGCGGCATGTCGAGGATGAGGAAAGCGAATTCGCCTTCATCGACCTCGGCGGATCGTATCGCGCCATCAGCGAGGCGCTCTACTGGTGCGCGCCGCGCGTGCCGCCGAGCGAACAGAATGGCCGCTCGGGCGTTGATGAGATGACAGAAGATGGAGAAGCGCAATGAACCGTCGTCCCCTTGGCCGCAGCGAACTGGTGATCGAGCCCCTGGTGCTGGGCGGAAACGTCTTTGGCTGGACGGTGGACGAGGCGCGCGGCTTCGACATTCTCGATGCCTATGTCGAAGCCGGCTTTACCGCCATCGACACGGCGGAGGGCTATCCCAACTGGGTGCCGGGCAATCCGCCGGGCATGAGCGAGACGATAATCGGCAAGTGGCTGAAGGCACGCGGCAATCGCGACAAAGTTCACATCTTTACCAAGGTCAATTCCGCCAAGACGCCGGGCGGATTGAAGCCGGACGCAATCAAGGCGAGCGTCGAAGCATCGCTCGAACGGCTGCAGACCGACTATATCGACCTTTATTTCAGCCACTGGCCGGATGCGGAAGCCAGCCATGAGGAAACGCTCGAGGCCTATGACCTGCTGATCCGGGCGGGCAAGGTGCGAGCGATCGGCGCGTCGAACTATACGGCGGACATGCTGGAGGAGGCGCAGCAGACGGCCATCGTCAAATCACTGACGCGCTACGAAGTGGTCCAGCCGCGCTTCAATCTCTATGACCGCGCCGAGTTCGAGGCGCTGCGGCCGTTCCTGATCAAGAACGAGGTTGGCGCAATCGTCTATTACAGCCTCGCCTCGGGTTTCCTCAGCGGCAAGTATCGCTCAGAGGCCGATCTTGGGCAGTCGCAGCGTGGCGGCGGCGTCGGCCGGTATCTCGACGACAAGGGGCACCGGATTCTCAAGGCACTGGACGAGGTAAGCCAGGAGCTCGACGCGACGCCGGCGGAAGTGGCGCTGGCGTGGCTTGTGGCGCAGGAGGGCGTCAGCGCACCGATCGCTTCGGCCACGTCGGTGGATCAGGTCAAGAGCCTGGCCCGTGGCGTGCGCCTGGAGCTCAGCGAAGCGGCCAACAAGGCCCTGACCGAAAGCGGCGCCTAAGAGCGCGCGCTCTTGCCCATCTCCAGGGCAGGCAGGGTCAGCCGCGCCAGTGCAGCACCGGCTCGGCAAGTGTTTGCAGGCTTCCAACAGGCTCGCCGCCAATGCGGCGGATGAGGAGGCGCGTCAGTTCGGCGCCCGAGGCCACCACATCCTCCTCGATGGAGTCGAGGTCGGGATAGATGGTGGGGAGAATGCCGGAGGTCTGCTTATAGACCAGTTCCACCCCCTGCCCCGGTGAAATGCCGGCGGACTGCATCCCGGTCAGAAGCGCGATGGTGCGGATTTCGTTGTCGGTGATGATGCCGTCGGGACGGTCGGGCCGGGTCGCGAGATCGGCGCCGAGAGCGCGGATTTCAGCCGGCGTGCTGCGGCTTTCCCCCACATCGAGAATCTCGGCTGAAACGCCGCGCCGCTCGGCCGCGCTGCGGAAAGCCGTGGCGATATTGGCGAAGTTGGTGATGTTGCGATTGCCGATGAACAGCATGACGCGCCGGCAGCCCTTGTCGGCCAAGCGGTCGAGCGCGGTCTGGGCAAAGACTTCGGAATGGAAATCGTGAAAGGGGTGCGGCTGCGCAAAGGCGGTGCGGCCGTGGCTGACGAAGGGGAAATCGGCGGCCATCAGCGCGGCGACGCGCGGATCGTCGGGCGCGGTATGGGTAATGATGACGCCATCGGCGGCACGATTGCCCAGGAGGTAGCGTACGGCCGAGACATCGCCATCGGGACCGAATTCGGGCGTGACGTTGAGATGATATTGCGTGCCGGCCAGGGCCATGCCGATGCCCTGGATCATCTGGCGGGCGAAATCGATGCTGTCATCGCCGCCATGGAGGATCAGGGTGATGACATTGGTCTTGCCGGTTCGGAGGCGCACGCCGGCCCGGTCTGGAACATAGCCGACGCGCCGAGCCGCCTCGGCGACGCGGTCGCGGGTTTCCTGCTTGAGCGAAGCGCCGCCGCGCAGCGACAGCGACACCGTCGAGAGGCTGAGCCCGGTCATGTCGGCGATGGTCTTGAGCGTGGGCCGCCCCGGCGGATCGTCACGGTCCTGCATGTACTGGCTCCATAACCCCTTTTAGCGTGAAGCCCGGCCTGCGGAACAGCGCAAATCACGCTGGACATCCCACGGTATTGCAACGTTGCAATAATCCCCGTACCGTCTCACCGATCGGCGTATTCGCTCCAGCAGGACTTTCCCCATGGCCTATTCCAATCCACTCGCATCCCGGCTGGCCCTCGGGGTCGAGGATATCAAGCGCGAGGGCAAGCTCTTTACCCTCTGCGCCGATCTCGAGCGGAAAATCCGGACGCCGCTTGCGGACGTGCCCTTTGCCTGGCGGATCAAGCGCGAGGCGCTTCCTGCGGCCGAGGCGCTCATGGCGGACTGGTCAGGCTGGGAGGCCTTTGACGACCATACGGTCTGGGCGCGCAAGCAGGACCATAGCTGGTTCGCGGCCGAAGTGGTGGTGCCGGAAGCGGCGCGCGGCAAGATCCTGGTCATGCGGTTTTCGAGCCAGTGGCAGGATCGGCTGGGGTCGACCGATCCGCAATGCCTCGTCTATCTCGACGGCCGGATCGCGCAGGCTCTCGACGGCAACCACACCGAACTGGTGATCGAGGCCGAGGCCGTGCCGGGCAATCGGCATGTGATTCTCATCAATGCCTTCACCTTCTTCGAGCGGCCGCTGGTCGGTTTTGGCGTCGATTTCCTGACCCGGGACCGAAGGATCGAAAGCCTCTATTATGACCTGATGACGCCGCTGGAGGTGGCGGTGCGGCTGCACCAGACCGATGCCAGGCGCCATGCCATTCTCGATCTCGTGGAACGTGCGCTGCGGGCACTCGACCGGCGCGGGCACCAGACGGATGGGTTGTGGGAAACGATCGGCGAGGCCGAGGCCATCGCTGCACGCATCTATGCGCTGGTGGATACCGAGGTGCAGCCGCAGGTGACGGCCGTCGGGTCGACCCATCTCGATGTCGGCTGGCTGTGGCGGGTGATCCATACGCGCGACAAGACTGCCCGCAGCTTTGCCACTGTGCTCAAGCTGATGGAAGAATTTCCGCAGTTCATATTCATGTACAACCAGTCGGTGCTGTTCGACTTCCTGCGGCGGGACTATCCCGAAATCTGGGACCGGTTGGTGGAGCAGGTAAAATCGGGGCAGTTCGAGATCGAAGGCGCCATGTGGGTGGAGCCCGATGTCAATATCGTCTCGGGCGAGAGTCTCGTGCGCCAGATCATGCGCGGACGCCGGTTTCACCAGGAGCATTTCGGGGTGACGCCCAAAACGGTATGGCTGCCAGACACGTTCGGCTATTCGGCCAACCTGCCGCAAATCATGGAGAAGTCGGGGCTCGATTACTTCGTCACCAGCAAGCTGAGCTGGAACGACACCGACCGGCATCCCTATGACACCTTCTTCTGGCGCGGCATCGACGGCAGCGTGACCAAGGCGCAGCTGATCACGGCGCAGGCCTATGAGAGCGACGCGATCTACACGACATATAATGGGGACCTCTCGGTCAGCGAGACCATGGGCGCCTGGAAGCGCTACGAGCCCAAGCGGGCCAATCGCGAAGTCATCATGTCCTATGGCTATGGCGATGGCGGCGGGGGTCCGACGCGGGCGATGATCGAACGCGGGACGCGGCTCGAAAAGGGCATTCCGGGGGCGCCCAGGGTCAAGCTCGAGGGGATCGGGCCGTTCCTCGATCGGCTGGGCACACGGATGGATGCCGATCCGGGACGGTTTCCGACCTGGAATGGCGAGCTCTACCTGCAATATCATCGCGGCACGCTGACCACCTGGGCCAAGAACAAGGCCAAGAACCGGCTGGCCGAGCGGCGGCTGCGCGAGCTGGAACTGCTGGGCGCTATGGCACAGGTGCAGGCGGGCCACGACTATCCCAAGGACATGCTGGCCGAATTCTGGGACCTGGTGCTCATCAACCAGTTCCACGACATCCTGCCCGGGACCTCGATCCCGGAAGTCTATGTCGACAGCGACGCCGACTATGCGCGCATCTTTTCCGCCCATGGCTCAGCGCAAGGCCCATGGGCCAGCGCGGCGCACGCCATGGCGCCGCTGCCCGAGGGAGCGGTGCGGCTGGTCAATGCCACGGCGCAAATGCGAAACGACCTCGTCCAGTTCGATGATGTGCCGGGGCTGGAGGGCGCGGCGCTGCACCACGGCGGGACAAGCGTGCCGCTGCAGCGGCTGGCCCGAGCCGATGGCAGCTTCGCACTGGCAGCGCCGGGGCTGGACCTGCCGCCCTTGGGCTGGGCGGATGCACAGGTCGGGCGGGACGCGGCGACGACGGCATCGGCGGGGGTTTCGGTTTCGACGACGCATCTCGAGAATGCGCTGCTGCGCGTAAGCTTCGATGCCAGCGGCCACATCGTCTCGATCCGCGACAAGGCCAGCGATCGCGAGGTGCTGAAGCCCGGTTCGATGGCCAACCGGCTGATTGCCTTCGAGGACAAGCCGATGGACTACGAGGCCTGGGACATCGACGCCTATTTCGAGGAGCAGTTCTGGGCGGTCGACGCGGTGGCGGCGATGGACGTGGTCGAGAACGGGCCGCATCGGGCCGCGATCCGCGTGGAGCGGGCCTATGGCGCGTCGCGGATCGTGCAGGTGATCTCGCTTGTGGCTGGCGAGCGCCAGATCGAGTTCGACACCTTCATCGACTGGCAGGAGCGGGCGCAGGTGCTCAAGGCCGGGTTCGACTTCGACCTCAACACGTCCGAAATCCGCTCCGAAATCCAGTTCGGCCACGTGACCCGCCCGACCCATCGCAATACCAGCTGGGACCGGGCGCGGTTCGAGGCCTCGATGCATCGCTGGGTGGATATGAGCGAGGCCGATTTCGGCGTGGCGCTGATCAATGACTGCAAATATGGCTATGACGCGCTCGAGCAGCAGGTGCGGCTGACGCTGGTGCGCGGGCCCAGCTATCCCAGCCCGGATGCGGATCGGGGCGAACACCGGCTGCGCTATGGGTTAATGGTCCATGGCGGGCTTGTCGATCTGGGAGAGGTGCACCGGGCGGCCGAGCGCTTCAACAATCCCGTGGCGGTGTTCGGAACGCCGCAGATCGCGCAGATTGAGGTGGCGGCGCTGACGCGGTTCAGCCTCGTGAGGATCGAGGCGGACACCGTGACGATCGAGACGGTGAAAAAAGCCGAAGATTCCGACGCACTGGTGCTGCGGCTGTTCGAGCATGGCAACCGGCGCGGGCCGGCAAGGCTGCGCTTCGGGGTACCGGTGCGATCGGTGCGCCAGGTCAACCTGATGGAGGAGAATGCCGAAGTGCCCATGCCCCTTTCGGACAATGGGGTGTCGCTCAACCTGCGGCCGTTTGAGATCGTGACGCTGCTGGTGGAGTTGGAGCCAGGCGCTGCTCTCAGGCCTTGAGGGTCACGAGCTTATCGAGCGCTTCCTTGAGGCGGGCGCTGGGGATCAACACGACGGTCTGACGCGGGGCGATCCGATGCTCGTCGCCGGTGCGCGGATTGCGGCCGACGCGCTCGGCGCGGGAGCGGACTTCGAGCGTGCCAAAGCCGGTAAGCTTGACCGTTTCGCCTGACTTGAGGGCCTCGCCGATGAGCTCGAACATGCGGTCGGCAATCTGCGCCGTGTCCTGTCGCGCCAGGCCTGTCGCATCGGCAGCGCGTTCGCTCAATGCAGCCCTGGTGATGGTGCGTTCCAACGCAAACCTCCTTCGCCCATTAAATTCATAGGTGGAACTAAAAAGCCTGTCCAGTGCCAAGGAGAGGCGCAAAAAACATGATCGCGAGCTTCAAGATAATTGACATTATTTAGAATGGTTATAAGTTGCGGCCTGCGTCCGGCGCATGACGCGCGACAATTTATGCCGCTGCAGAAAGGTTTTCCGTGAGACTGACACGCCAATCCAATTATGCCATCCGCACGCTGGTCTATTGCGCCGTCAACGAGCCGGGATTGAGCCGGGTCGCCGAAGTGGCACGGGCCTATGGCATTTCGGAATTGTTCCTGTTCAAGCTGATCAAGCCGCTGGTGGAAGCAGGTTTGCTCCAGACTGTGCGCGGGCGCCATGGTGGCATCAAGCTGGGCAAGCCGGCTGAGGACATCACCCTGCTCGAAACCATTCGCCTCACCGAAGAGAACTTCGCGCTGGCCGAGTGTTTCGAGGAAGGCGCGGATTGCCCGCTGATCGGGGAATGCGATCTCAATGGCGCGCTGCGCGAGGCGCTGGGTGCGTTTTTCGAAGTGCTGAACCGGCACACGATTGCCGACCTTGCCAGCAAGAAGCGGTCGATCCGCGAGCGGCTGGGCCTGACGACGATCGAAGCGGTCAACGCCAACGAAGCCGGGGACATCGTCAACGCCATTCCGGCCGAGTGATCTCCTTCGCCAATTTTTAAATATGAGTTTGACAATCATGTTTATGCATGATTGATAGGGGGCATGGCGCTGCGACCCCTTGGGGCCTGTGGGTCGAGCGTCCATCGACGGGGCTTGCTGCTACCGTCTCCCCCGGCCGGCCAGGATCCTCAACGTCCTGACCGGCCTTTTGCCGTAGCCAGCACATTGATCTGGCCGGAGGGCTATGCTCTATCCGGGCCAGTTTATCCGGATGACCCATGGCCCAGCCCCCGCTCCTTTCGCTGCAGGATATTGCGCTCACCTTTGGCGGCACGCGCCTGCTCGAAGCCGCCGAACTGATCGTTTCGCCGGGGCAGCGTATTGCCCTCGTCGGCCGCAACGGCTCGGGCAAGTCGACCCTGCTCAAGATCGCAGCGGGCCTCGTGCAGCACGATGGCGGCAAGCGCTTCGCCGAACCGAGCGCCACCATCCGCTACCTGCCGCAGGAACCCGATCTTTCGGGCTTTGCGACGACGCTGGCCTATGTCGAGGGGGGACTGGCGCCGGGCGACGACCCTTATCGCGCCCAATACCTGCTTAATGCGCTGGGACTGACGGGCAGCGAAAATCCAACGACGCTGTCGGGTGGCGAGGGCCGGCGCGCGGCATTGGCGCGGGTGCTGGCGCCGCAGCCGGACGTGCTGCTGCTCGACGAGCCGACCAACCATCTCGACCTGCCGGTGATCGAATGGCTGCAGGACGAACTGAGCCAGATGCGCTCGGCCATGGTGCTGATCAGCCATGACCGGCGGTTCCTTTCCGACCTGTCGCGCTCGACGGTGTGGCTGGACCGGGGCGTCACGCGCCGCATCGAGAAGGGCTTTTCCGCTTTCGAGGGCTGGCGCGACGAGGTGCTGGAGCAGGAAGAAAAGGACCGGCACAAGCTCGACCGGCAGATCGTGCGCGAAGAACACTGGCTACGCTATGGCGTGACGGCCCGGCGCAAGCGCAATGTGGGCCGCCTCGAGCGCCTTGCCGGATTGCGGCAGGACCGGCGCGAACAGCGCAAGGTCACCGGGACGGTCACCATGGCCGTGACCGAGGGGCGCACGTCCGGCGCGCTTGTCGCGGAAGCCGAAGGCATTTCGAAGAGCTTTGGCGAGCGCACCGTGGTGCGGGATTTTTCCACCCGCATCCTGCGCGGCGACCGCGTGGGCATCGTGGGGCCGAACGGCGCGGGCAAGACGACGCTGATCAAGATGCTGACCGGGCTCCTGGCGCCCGATAGCGGCACGATCAAGCAGGGGTCGGCGCTGGAACTGGCCATGCTCGACCAGGGCCGCGCGCGGCTCGACCCCGAGACGCGGCTGCGCGATGCGCTGACCGGCGGGGGCAGCGACACGCTGCAGATCAATGGCGAGTCCAAGCATGTCGTGGGCTATATGAAGGACTTCCTGTTCACCCCCGAACAGGCCAATACGCCGATCGGCAAGCTTTCGGGCGGGGAGCGGGCACGCGTGGCCCTGGCGCGGGCCCTGGCGCTGCCGAGCAATTTCCTGGTGCTGGACGAGCCGACCAATGATCTCGACCTCGAGACGCTCGACCTGCTCGAAGAGATGGTGTCGGACTATGCCGGCACGGTGGTGGTGGTCAGCCATGACCGAGACTTTCTCGACCGGGTGGCGACCTCGGTCATCATGGCAGAAGGCGACGGGCGCTGGACCGAATATGCCGGCGGCTATTCGGACATGGTGACCCAGCGCGGCCAGGGGGTGACGGCGCGGGTCGTGGACAAGGCGGCAAAATCCGAAAAGCCCAAGGCCGGGACTGCCGTGGCAGCACCACAGGCGGCCAAGCGCAAGCTGAGCTTCAAGGAAAAGCACGCGCTCGAAACCCTGCCCAAGGATATCGACAAGCTCGACGCGGAAATTGCGGCCCTCAACGCCGCCATGGCGGCGCCGGACTTCTATACACGCGACCCCAATGGCTTTGCCGCCAAATCCAAGGCGCTCGAAGCGGCGGCGGCAAAGAAGGCGGCGGCCGAAGAGCAGTGGCTGGAGCTCGAAATGCTGCGCGAGGAACTCGAGGGGTCCTGACCCCGGGGGTCAGCTCTTCCAGTCGAATTGCGGCTCGGCGATATATTGCAGGCCTTCGGTTTCGCCGGCGATGCGGCGCAATAGCAGGCTGCCGAGATTGCGCCCGGCAGCGACGAAGTCCTCGGGCACGGTTTCAGCGCCGGGCTGAAACTGGGCGAACATGGACGAGGACTGCTTGGTGACGACATGGGCGGACTTGCCCACGACGAGGCCCGCATCGCTGAGCCCACCGGTCACCGCCAGGGCCGAGACCTCCGAGGCGCAGACATAACCATCGGGCCGGTCGGGGCGCTTGGAGCGCTTGATGACATAATTGCGGATGGCATCGGTGGGGCTGCCCAGATTGACGTCGGCCGCATATTCGTAGGCGATCCCAGCTTCCCTGGCGGCGCGTTCCATACCGGCCTTGAGGTGATCGGTATAGGTCAGGGCGCTGTCGGGCAGGACGATCGAGACGCGGCGGCAGCCTTTTTCGGCCAGGCGCAAGGTGGCGCCATAGGCATAGGCCTCATTGTCATAGTCGACAAAGGGATGGGCCTCGGGCCAGCGGCTGCGGCCATGGCTGACAAAGGGGAAATCGTTGTCGATGAGGAAGCGGATGCGCTCGTCGAAAGTCTCGGCCTTGGAGAAGATGACGCCGTCGGCCATGCGGTTGCGCACGATGTGATGCACCGGCTCGATCGGCTCGACATTGCGAAAGAGCGGCGTGATGACGAGGTGGTAGTTGGTGGCGCGCAGAGCTTCGGTGATGCCGGTGACAAGGTTGGTGCCGAAGCCGTAAATCTGCTCGTCCGGCTCGAGTATGAGCGAGATGACATTGGTACGCCCGGTCTTGAGACGCAGGGCGGCACGGTCGGGGAGGTAGCCGATCTCGGCCGCGATCTTCTGCACCCGGTCACGAGTTTCCTGCGCGAGCTCGGGAGCATTGTTGAGCGCCCGCGAAATCGTGGTCACAGCCAGGCCGGTCATCTGCGCAATGGTCTTGAGCGTGGGCTTGCCAGATGGCTTGACGCCCCGCTTGCCGCGCGTGGCGGGCGGTCCTTCTTCCTGCGACACCTACAATCCCCTCAAACCCGCCATCGTCATGACGGGGACGCTTGATGGCGCCAGAACACCAGATTGCGGCCCGATGTGCAAGCGCCGCGGCGGCGGGCCATTCCACGCAAAAGTAGGATCGGACCAATCCATTCCCGATTTTCTCGCCAATACGCATAAAGGTGCACTGGAAAAACCGCTGCCGGGTCTCTATCTTGCCATTGCCGCGCCGCAAAGGCGTGCGATCTATCCGTCCAACACCGCAAGGAGAGGAATGACGATGACGACATCGACGACCTTCATGATCCATGCAGCGTGTTCGACCGTAGTAACCTGCATGCGAGCGTCCAAACGCTGGCAAGGGTCCTGTCGCTCCAAACGAATGTGACCAGCGTCACATCCTCGTCTCACAAAACCGATAGAACCCGCGTCGTCAGCGTTCCAGCTTCCTTCCTTGAAGGAGCCGGCAGCCGACAGGCGCGCAAGTGGAGATTCCACCCATGCAGGAAAATAATCTCAATAAGGCCGAAAGGCTGAGACCCATCGTCATCGAAGTGGCAGGCGAGCCGCAGGGCGTCGTCGTGCCGGCCAATGGCGGTTACAAGTTCGTCGCCGTCAAGCTCCCGGCCTTTGCGATGGACGGCCACCATTTCCCCTCGATCGAGACGGCTCACCTGGCCGTCCGGCAGGCGATCGAGAGCGGCGAGAGCGCATGAAAAAGCCGGTGGCACTGACCACCGGCTTTTTCCTTTACTGCCCCAGGATCAATCGTCGTTGGTGGCGTTTAGCTCGGACGGCCTGCGCCCTTCTGCGGCCGGCGGCGCCGGATCGAGCGCCTGTTCGACAGCGGCTGCCAGCGCCTCGACGTCGATGCGCGAGGCACCGGACTGAGCCTGCCTGTCGATCTCGGCAGCCAGTGCCGTGGCGATGGCCTGGCGGCGCAGCTCGACGATATCGTTAGCCGTTTCCATCGATGGAAATCCCCTGCTCGTCGACGCGCACCTCGACACCGGGACGGGTCTGCTGCTGGTAGGTGTAGATGCCAAAGGCGGCGATCGCGATGACCAGAATGGCAATCACGGCGTAAAGACCGTTACGGGACACTGAAAACTCCTGACGCTTGATTCGCCTTGCACAACGCGTCAGGAAGCCGTCGGGTTCAATCCTGGGCGATAGCGCGCAGCGTCATGACGAATGCGGTGACGCCGATAGCGACCGAACTGGAATTGTCGATGACAATGGGCGCCACATCGGCCGGGAGCGCCGCCCCTTCGCGCGCGAGCCGCGCCACGATCTGATCGCGCGCCTCGCGACCGCGCCGTGCCAGGCGTTCGGCGCGCAGGGAAATCTCTGCCGATACCTGGATGACGCGGCAGAGCGGATATTTGGCAATGGCCTGCGGGACCGCATGGCGCGAAATGTTGGCGACGACGACACGGCCCAGAACAAGATCGGTATCGACGCCGATGGGCAAGGCATAATCGAGGCCGTGAGCCTGCCAGGTAAGAGCGAAGCGCCCTGCCCGCTCGGCCGCGGCGAATTCCTCGCGGTCGAGACTGACATGATCCTCGAGGTCGATATCGGCCGGCCTGGTGACGAGACGGCGCACGAAGCTGAAGCGCTTGTCGCCGTCGAGCGCCTGACGCGCCCCACCGATCAGTGTGTCCTTGCCGACTCCCGAGGGGCCGACGACCAGCACGAGTACTCCGGGGGGCCTGTCGCTCAACTCACACGGTTTCCTTCACGCCAGACACCCCGCACCGCCGGCAATGGCCCGGCGGCCGCAACACGCACCAGATCCGCACGCTTGCCCGGCGCAATTTCGCCCCGGTCACCGAGGCCAGCGGCGCGCGCCGGATTGATGGTGACGGTAGCAAGCGCCCGGGGCAGGTCAAGTCCCGGGACACGGCTGGGCAGCACGAAGGCCGCCTGAAGAAGGGCAAACGGCACGTAGTCGGAGCTCAGGATATCGAGCAGGTTGGCGGCGACGAGGTCGGTGGCCGAGACATTGCCCGAATGGGATTTGCCGCGCACCACATTGGGCGCACCCATGAGGATGGACAGTCCCGCGGCATGAGCGGCGGCAGCGGCTTCGAGCGTCGTGGGAAATTCGGAAATGGCGACGCCATCGGCCTCGGCCTCGGCAACGTGTTCGAGGGTGGCATCGTCGTGGCTGGCGAGCGCGATATTCATGCGCCTGGCGCGCTCGACGATGGCCTGGCGATTGGTGGCCGAGTAGCGCTCATGCTCGGCATGGCGCGCATCGATATAGGCCTGCGCCTCCTCGGGCGTTCCGCCCATCTGCCGGGCGTAAAAACTTCTATAGGTGTCGAGCGAGCGGAACTGGCGCTGCCCGGGCGTATGATCCATGACCGAGGCAAGGCGGGTGGTGGGATGATCGGCCAGGGAATCGAAGTGCTCGACCACATCGTGGCTGGGCAATTCGCAGCGCAGGTGGACGAAATGCTCGGCGCGCAGCCAGCCGGCACCGGCGCCGGAGCGCACCGCGGAAACGAGCTTTTGGGCATGGGTCAGCATATCCGGCAGGTCGACGTCCGAACCGATACGCACGGCATCGAAGACCGTGGTGATGCCCGAGCCGGCGATCTGGGCATCGTGGGCATGAAGCGCTGCCAGCGGGTCCCAGAAGACGCCGGGACGCGGGCGATAGTGATTTTCGAGGTGATCGGTGTGGAGTTCGACAAGGCCCGCAATGAGATAATCGCCGCCCATGTCCTCGCCTGCGCCGCCCATGCCGGGCTCGATGGCGGCGATCCGGCCGTCACGCACCAAAAGGCTGCCCGATACGACCTCATCAGCGAGCACGATGCGGGCATTGGTGAAGACGGTTTCCTGCATGGCTCAGCCTTCCAGAGCGAAATCGGCGATGCGGGTAAAGGGCATCTTGTTCTCGCCTTCGTGGAAAAGCGCCAGGCGATCGAGCGTCACCTCGGCGTCAAGGACCGGGCCGAACCAAGTGTGGGCGGCCTGCAGCATGGCGGGGCGATCCTCGTCCGAGAGACGATCGGTGAGGGTCATGTGGAAGCGGAACTCGTCGAAGACATGGGGATAGCCATAGGCATCGAGCAGTTCTTCCTGGCGCGGCGTGAGGCCATGAGCGGCGCGGGCGGCTCGATCGCGGGGGCTGAGCGGGGCGCGGAACGGCTCAAAGGTCTCCACCATGCTGGCGGCAAAATCCTGCAGTTGCGGGTTGTCGGCGCGGTCGGGCACGAGGGCCAGGAAGCCATCGATGTCGGCGATGACCAGCCGGCCCAGCGGCACCGGCGCCAGTTGTGAGGCGGTCTGTTTGAGGGCCTCGCGCAGGTCCTCGTCGGCATAGCCCGGCGCGAGAGCCATGGGGGGTTTGAGCGTGGCATGAAAGCCGTAGCGTGCGGCGGACTGGGTGAGATTAAGCAGGCGCGTGCGGTCGATGCCGGCGACGGCACCGTCATGGGCCAGGCCCGTCGCGGCGTCGCGGCCGAGCCAGATCGCCGCGCGCTCCCACAGGAGATCGGTCACGGCGGGCGCGTAATAGACGGCGAATCTGTGTGGCATCAAACCTCCTGGGCGGAGCGCTAATGGACCTCTATGGCAGGCATTTGACAAGCCGAAGGGCTGGACAAATGACGGCGGGGTGGCGAAGGTCCGCATCCCTGCCCTCCTAGACGATATCCGCCGCATGACCCGTTCGCTGCTCGAAAGCCTTTTTCGCCAGGCCGTTGCCCAGGCCCAGCCGGCCCTTGCCGTGGAGCGGCACCTGCCGCAACCGCCCAAGGGGCGGACGGTGGTCATCGGAGCGGGGAAAGCATCGGCGCAGATGGCGCGGGCCTTTGAAAAGGCCTGGCAAGGCGAGATATCGGGGCTGGTGGTGACGCGCTACGGCTATGCCGAGGCCTGCGAGCGCATCGAAATCGTGGAAGCGGCCCATCCCGTGCCCGACGCGGCGGGCGCTGCAGCGGCGGCCCGACTGATGCAGCTGGTTTCGGGACTGGGACCCGACGATCTGGTCGTGGCGCTGATCTCGGGCGGCGGTTCGTCGCTGCTGCCGGCGCCGGCGCCGGGCCTGGACCTCGGTGATGAACAGGCGATCAACCGGGCGCTGCTGGCCTCAGGTGCGCCCATCGGGGTGATGAACCTGATCCGCAATCAGTTCTCGACCATCAAGGGCGGACGGCTGGCCGCAGCGGCTGCGCCGGCGCGCGTCGCAACCCTGGTGGTGTCGGACGTGCCCGGCGAAGATCCGGCCCT
>PJUF01000738.1_pt1 | contig 20778 bp, 21 predicted proteins | sample 1512191 | NCBI WGS metagenome assembly PJUF01 (sample SAMN08177673, study PRJNA422409) | Feces metagenome, whole genome shotgun sequencing project. | isolation source: Chicken feces (3) enriched on wood chips | host: Gallus gallus | place: USA: Madison | collected 2015-01-15 | reverse complement strand
TCGCCGGAGGTGCGGCGAATGATGCCGTCGCAGATGTTGATCGAATTGCCCTTCTCGTCGACATCGCAGAGTTTCACGAACAGGTCGGCATTGGGCAGGCTGGCGCGGACATAGATCATCGCCTGCACGTTGCCGATGATGGTGACGTCGGCGAACAGCGGTTCGGAAGTGTAGAGCAGCACGTCCTTGCGGGTCTCGAGCGGCCGCTGGTTCACTGCGCCGGCGCCGGTGAAGGCAAAGAGCGCGCCGCCGACATTCGGCGTGGGGTGCTTCGGATCGTAGTGGTAGCGGTCGGGTTCGCCGGCCCGGACCGGACGCTGCGAGAGCACCCCGTCGGGGTGCAGATGCCAGACCTGGATATCGGGAAGGCCGGGCGGAAAGGCGGCGAAGCTGCGCCATTCGTTGCGGCCGCCGACATGGAGGCGGACGGGCTTGTCGTGCAGGCCGGAGCGATCGCCGAGCAACTCTGCATTCATCCAGACGAGCGTGTCGCGGATGGCCTCGAACTGCAACTCCTCGCTGACATGCACCCAGGGCCCGACCGTCAGCCGCGCCGTGCCGCCCGCTTCGACGAGCGTCTGGTAGTCGCGCAAGAGCTGGTCGAGCATGAAATCGTACCAGCCGGAGACGAAGCTGGTGGGCGGCGTGCGGCGGCCGATGCGGTGGGTATGGTCCATCGGCTCCCAGAATTCGGCGCTGCCGATGGAGTCGGTGAGCCAGCGTTTCCAGAAGGCGACGTCGTGGCCGGTGGCACGCCGGTCGGCATCGACCAGCGGCAGCTTCATCGAGGCGCGCAGGGTGCGCCGCTCGATGCCGCCCGAGCCCATGCTGCGCAGCATGCCCAGAGGGTGCCGGCGCAGCCCTTCGATCACCTGGATCCAGCCCAGCCAGAGCCCGAGCTGGAAGCTGCCGCCGGGAAAGACGATGCTGCGGAACTCGGCGCTGGTGACCTTGACCGCCATGGCGGAGTGGCGGGGCAGCGCATCGGAAATCGCCCATTGGGCGTAGCCGAGATAGGAGGGGCCTGACAGGCCGAGCCGGCCGTCGAACCAGGGCTGGGCCTCGATCCAGGCCAGCGTGTCGAGCCCGTCCTCGCGCTCGTGGGCCAGCGGTTCGAACTCGCCTTCCGACTCCGCCGTGCCGCGGCAGGCCTGGATGACCGTGTTGTAGCCGCGTTCGGCATAGACCTCGCCGACCGTGGCGAAGCCGCGCAGGCCGTAGGGCACCCGCATCAGGAGGGTGGGGGAGCGCACGCCGTTCTGCGGCACGAAAAGCTCGGTGGCCAGCGCCACGCCGTCGCGCATCGGCACGCGGATGCCACGGGTGCGGGCGACGCGGAAGCGCGCTTTCGGCAGCCTTGCGGCGCGCGCGAGGAAATAGCTGGAGATGCTCATTGTGCGCCGCCGCCGCCGGAGTCCGTCATTGTCGCCCCTCTCCCCCCGCAGATTGATGCGCCGGGCGGCGAGGTCAAGCCCGCCGGAACCGTAGTCTTTCCGGGGCGTTGCTTTCCCACAACCCCCGGAGGGGAAAATGGAAACCTACAACCCGCACAAGACGACCACCGAGGTGCGCCAGGCGGACCGGCGACTCGACAATTTCTGGGTGCTGCTCATCTCGACGGTCGCGATCGTGGCGGTGTTCGCCGTCATCTTCCTGGTCTTCTTCGCCAATACGCCCCCCAGCGCGATCGGCGGCTGACGGCGGCGATGCGGCTGAGGAGCGTCACGCGTGACGATCTCGCCGTGCGCAGGGTGCGGCGGGGGCGCGGCTATGCCTATCTCGATGCGGCCGGCAGGCCATGGCCGCGCGGCGAGCTGCGCGAACGTGCGCTGCATCTGGGCATTCCGCCGGCCTGGGCGGAGGTCCGGGTGGCGGCCGAGCCGAACATGCACATCCAGGCGTGCGGCATCGATGCGGCCGGCCGCGTCCAGTATATCTATCACGCGGACTGGGAGGCGCGGCGCGCCCGCCGCAAGCTGCGGCATCTGGCGCGGCTCACCGCGGCGCTGCCGCGCATCAGGCGGCGCGTTGCCGAGGATCTCGACGCCGAGGCGGGGAGCCGCACGCTGGCGCTCGCCATCGGCGTGGCGCTGATCGACAGGACCGCGATGCGGATCGGGCGCGAACGCTATCTCGATACGAGCGGGACGCGCGGCGCCGGCACGCTCTACGCCCGTGACGTGGCCGTCGCGGGCGACACCCTTAGCGTGCGGTTTCCATCCAAGAGCGGGAAAGTGGCGCGCTACACGCTCACCGAGGCGCGGCTGGCGGCAGCGATCGCCCGGGTGAAGACGATCCCGGGGCGGCGGCTGCTGATGTATCGCGATGCCGAGGGCACGCCCCGCGCCATCCGCACCGAGGAGATGAACCGCTATTTGCGCGAGATCGCGGATGCGCGCGTTTCGGCCAAGGATTTTCGCACGCTGCATGCCAGCGCCATGGCCGCCGAGGCGCTGGCGAAGCTCGAGCCGGGCGAGTCGGCGGGCGCCCGCAAGCGCCAGCTGGCGACGGTGACGCGGACCGTTGCCGCGTTCCTGCACAACACGCCGGCCATCGCGCGCACGAGCTATATCGCGCCCTGCCTGTTCCCGCTGTTCGAAACGGCGAGGCTCGGCGAATTGTGGGCCTCGGTCGACGGCCGCGACGGGCTCAGGGCGCGCGAGGCGCGGCTCGCGGCGGTGATCGAGGCGGTCGCCTAGCGCAGTTGCGATGCGCGCGGCGGAGGGGTATCGACTCTCCCCGAATGCAGCGGCCCGGCGGGGCCTGTACAGGAGATTTGGATGACCCAGATGCGTGCGCTTGTTCTGGAGCGTCAGAACGAGCTGACCCTTCGCGATATCGAGCTGCCGATGGATGTCGGCCCGGGCATGGTGAAGATCCGCATCCATACGGTGGGGGTGTGCGGCTCGGACGTGCATTACTATACGCATGGGCGCATCGGCCCCTTCGTCGTCAATGCGCCCATGGTGCTGGGCCACGAGGCGGCCGGCACGGTGGTGGAGGTGGGCACGGGCGTCACCCATCTCGCCGTCGGCGACAGGGTGTGCATGGAGCCGGGCGTGCCCGACCCCAACTCGAAGGCGAGCCGGCTGGGCATGTACAATGTCGATCCGGCGGTCACCTTCTGGGCGACGCCGCCGGTGCACGGGGTGCTGACGCCGTTCGTCGTGCACCCGGCGGCCTACACCTTCAAGCTGCCCGAGAATGTGAGCTTTGCCGAGGGCGCGATGGTCGAGCCCTTCGCCGTCGGCATGCAGGCGGCGGCCAAGGCGCGGATCGTGCCGGGCGACACGGCGGTCGTACTGGGGGCCGGCCCGATCGGTACGATGGTGGCCATCGCGGCGCTGGCGGGCGGTTGCGCGCGGGCCATCGTCGCCGACCTGGCGCAACCCAAGCTCGACATCGCGGCGAAATACCAGGGGGTGATCCCGGTCAATATCCGCGAGACTGACATCGTGGCCGAGGTCAGGCGGCTCACCGACGACTGGGGCGCCGACGTGGTGTTCGAGTGCTCGGGCTCGCCCCGGGCCTGGGAGACGGTGGCCGACCTGCCGCGGCCGGGCGGCGCCATCGTCGTCGTGGGGTTGCCGGTCGAGCCGGTCGGGTTCGACGTGGCCTCGCTGTCGGTCAAGGAGCTGCGGATCGAATCTGTCTTCCGCTACGCGCATCAATATGAGCGGGCCATCGCGCTGATGGCGTCGGGGCGGGTGGATCTGAAGCCGCTGATCTCGGAGACGTTCCCGTTCGAGCGGTCCATCGAGGCGTTCGACAGGGCGGTGGAGGCCCGCCCGAGCGACGTCAAGCTGCAGATCCGGATGGAGGGCTGAGGCTCACTCCGCAGGCTGGGGCGCGGGCTGCGACCGGCGCCGCGCCACGGCGACGGCAAAGGGAATGCCCAGCGCCGAGATCGCCGTGAAGACGATGAACAACCAGCGCGCGGCATGGGCGACGTCGGCCGCGTCGGTGGCGACGGCCAGCCCCGCAGCATTGACGACCACGCCCCCGATGGCGGCGCCCACGCCCGAGGCGAAGAGCTGCACCATGCCGAGCGAGGCCGAGACGCGGTCGTTGTCGCCGGCGCTGGCGGTGCCGAGCACGGCCGTCGTCAGGTGCTGGAACGCCATGCCGATGCCGGTGCCGAGGGCAAAGAGCGACGCCCCCGAAACGGCGAGCAGGAGCAGGCTCGGGTCGGGCACGGCGAGGGAGGCGATCATCACCAGCGTCGACAGGGTGAGCACCACCGGCGCGGCGACGATGGCGCGCTGGATCTCGACGCCGTGCCAGCCGGCGCTGACGATGGCGGCCGCGCTCCAGCCCGCGGCGACGAGCGCCGCGACATAGCCGGCCCAGAGCGGGGAAAGCCCGTGCAGGCGCTGCAGGAACAGCGGCGCGAAGATGTCGCTGGTGATCGACACGCCGAGCAGCAGGATCGTCGCGAACAGGGCGGCGAAGGGCGAGGCGAGGCGGAACGTGCCGGCGGGCAGGAGCTGGGCTCGGGCCCGGCGCTCGACCCATCCGAGCGCGATCGTCGCGAGCAGCGCCAGGCCGAGCACGGCGCCGGCCAGCAGCGCCCCGTCGACGATGCTGGCGAGCGATACCGCGAGCACGATGGCCGTCACCAGCACGATCTGGAGCACCGGTACGGGTGTCTCGTTGCGCGCGCTGCGCGCCGGCAATATGCGCATGGCGCCGAGCGCCAGCAGGGCCGACAGCGGCACGATGCTGAGGAAGGCCCAGCGCCAGATGCCGAGCTCGGCGAAGATGCCGCCGACGGCCGGGCCGAGCAGCGTGGCGATGCCCCAGACGACCGAATTGAGCGCCATGGCGCGCGGCCACAGATGCTGCGGGAAGACGATGCGCAGCATGGTCAGCGTCATGGCGATGAGCAGGCCCGCCCCGAAGCCCTGCACAATGCGCCCGGCGAGCAGCACCAGCATCGAGGGCGCGAGGCCGCAGACGAGGCTGCCGAGGCCGAATGCGGCGGCGGCGATGAGATAGGCGCCGCGCGGGCCGATGGAGGCGGGCCGCGCCCCGGCAAAGAGCGTCGCGAGAATGGAGGCGATGATGAACAGCGTCGTGTTCCAGGCGAACAGCTCGAGCCCGCCGATCTCGGCGACGACGGTGGGCAGCATGGACGAGCCGATGAAGACCTCCATCGCCTGCAGGCCGACGCCGCCAACGAAAATCGTTATGGCGATGCCGCCTTCGGCGAAGAGCGCGCGCCAGCTGTCGGGCTTTTGCGTCATGTTCGTATTCCTTCGGTTTCGTCCTACGGCTACAACCTCAACCGAGGTTGAGGTAAAGGGGAATCTTCGGATGCATCGGGACCTGTCGGTCGGGGAGGTCGCGGCCCGCAGCGGCGTCGCGGTGTCGGCGCTGCACTTCTATGAGCGCAAGGGCCTTATCCGCAGCCACCGCACCGCCGGCAACCAGCGGCGCTACGAGCGCGACGTACTGCGCCGGCTGGCGCTCATTCGCATGGGTCAGGAGCTGGGCGTGCCGCTGGGAGAAATCGCGGAGCAGCTGGCGAGACTGCCAGAGGGCCGGCCGCCTGGCAAGGCCGACTGGGCGCGGCTGTCACGCCACTGGCGCGACCGGCTCGACCGCCGCATCACGCTGCTGACACGGCTGCGCGACGAACTCACGGGGTGCATCGGCTGCGGTTGCCTGTCGCTGAAGACCTGCCCGCTCTACAACCGCGGCGACCGGCTCGCGGCGGAGGGCGCGGGGCCGCGCCGCATGCTGCGGCCAGGACGTGACGCCTTCACCTGACGGGAGACCGGCCGGTCCCCTAAGACGTGTTGTGGACGCGCCGGCCGGGTCGCGAGAGGGAGAGACCCGGCGGCGCGTCCGTCCTGCCGCGCATGGGAGGGCGCGCGGCAAAGATGGCGGCGGAAAGGAACTGAACCGTCAGGTGCCGACCGCGTCGAGACGCTGGTTGCGCACCCAGAAGGCGACGAGGCTCGCCACCTCGCGGCGGTAGAGCGTGATGTCGGCGTGGCGCTCGAAGACGGCCGAGGCGCCGGCGTCGAGCAGCCTGTCGCGGATATCGCGATCGAGCGAGGGCGCCATTGCCACCACCAGCATCTCGGGCGTGCGCTGCTTCAGCGCGACGATGAAGTCGTGGGTGGCGGCCGACGACGACTTGAGATCGACAACCGCCATGCGCTGGTCCGCCGGGGCGTCCGCCAGCGCGTCGAGGGCGATTTCGGGGTCGGGCAGCCGCGCGATGGCCGGGGCGCCATGCGCCTCGAGCATCCGCGTCATCAGACGAGCGGAATGATAGTCGTCGTCAACCAGCGCAATCGCCGGCCGACCGCCAGAGAAAATCGTCATTGCTGTCCTTCTCCGCGCCGCACGGGAGGATGAGGTGGTCGCTTGACTGTGCTTCTGCTGCCCTTGGATGCGACGTCCCGGCGGGGGAGGAGAACCGCGGGACAACCGGGACGAGCGAATGCCCGTGCCGGCCGCGCTGTGCAGCGAACGGCGCCCCTATGCCGGGTTGACGTCCGCTCGCCAAGTATCCGGGGTGTAAAGTCGGGTAACGCGCTTGCGTTTAACATGTAAAACACCCAGTCTTGCCGGCAGAGGGGGAGGAGGTCCGCTGTGCCGGACGACCGGCCGAGCCCAGAACGGGTACGCGCCGCCCTGGATGAGCTTTTGGGGTGGCCGGGCCTGTCGCGGTCGCCGCAACTCGCCGACCTGCTCCGCTACGTCGTCGACAAGACGCTGTCCGGCGACGCCGGCGCCATCAAGGCCTATTCCATCGCCGTCGACGTGCTGCGACGACCGCCAAGCTTCGACCCGCAGGCCGACCCCATCGTGCGCGTGCAGGCGCGGCGGCTGCGGGCGCTGCTCGAGCAGTTCTACGGGTCGGGCGCGGCGCGTGCCGACGTGCAGATTCATTTGCCGGTCGGGCGCTATGTGCCGGAGTTTCGCAGCATCGCGTCGGTACCGCCGCCGCCGGACGCGGGCGTGCGGCCCCCGGCGGCGGGCCTACGGCCGAGGCGGCCGTCGCGCTTTGTGCTGAACGCCGCCCTCGGGCTCGTCTTCATGCTGGTGGGGGTGGGGCTGGCCGTGGCGATCGTCCGGTGGAGCTTTCCGGCATCGCCGGCGCCGCCAGCCCGGGCCGTGCCGGAGCGGCCGACAATCAGCGTCGGCGCGTTCGACAATCTGACGGGGGAGCCGGCGCTCGACGGCGAGATCGCGCAGTTCGGGACAGCCCTCGCGGGCTTGTTGCAGCGCTTCGACGGGATCGAGGTCGTACGCGCCGGCGACGGGCCGACGATCCACGGCACCGTACAGACCGATGACGGCGGCATCGCGGTGCGCGCGCTGCTGTCGCCACGCGATGGCGGCGGCAATAGCTGGACGGTGACGCTGCATGGGCCGCCCGGGGCTGATGACCATGCCGCCCTCGACGCGGTCGGGACGGCGCTGGCGGCCCGGCTCGGCCATGCGAGGGGGCCGCTGCATGCACCGGGACGAAGCTGGCTCGAGGCGCAGGCGGGCGGTCCCGCGGCGGCGACTCCGTATGTTTGCGACCTGCTCGACATGACGTGGCGCGAGCGCGGCACGCTCGGCGATGCGGATGCCGCCATCCGCTGCTTCGAGACGTTGCACGAGGCGGCCCCCGACGCGGCGGCGGCTGTCGCGTCGCTGGCGGGGCTCGAGGCCTGGCGGACCCAGTTTCTCGCCGCGCCCGGCACCGACCTCACGATTGCGCTCGCGGCGGCCGTGGCGGAGGCGGACCGGGCCGTCGCACTGGCGCCGCAGAGCAGCTTCGTGCGCGAGCAGCAGGCCGTGGTGCTCGGCCGGCAGGGCGCGACGGACCGCGCCATGGCGGCGGCGCGGCAGGCGCTGGCGCTCAATCCCGCCAATGTCGATGCCACGGCCGTGCAGGCGACGCTGCTCTGGGCCGACGGGCAGTGGGCCGAAGCCGACACCCTCTCGGCGCAGGCATTGGCTTCGCTGGCCGTGCCGCCGCCATGGTACTTCCTCACCCGGGCGCTCAGCCTGCTGCGCCAGCAGCGCTTCTTCGACGCGCTCGATGCGGCGCAGGCGCTGGCGGCGGGCGACGAGGAGTTCGGGCCGCTGATCGCGCTGGCGGCGGCACCGCGCGTAGCGCGGGACGATCTTGTCGCGCGCTACCGGCCGCTCGTGCTCGGCAATCCCCGCTTCCAGGCGGCCGGCATCCTGCCGCGCGCCGCGCTGCGCCTGCCGATCGAGGCGGTGGCGGCGCGGCTGCGCGAGGGGCTGGTGCTGGCCGGCGTGCCGCCGGGCGCCATCGACGGCCCGTTCAACGCGGACGGTTCGCCGCGACGCTAGCCGAAGAGTTCGGTGACGATTCGGATGAAGGCGCGGCCGCGCTCCTCGAAATCCTTGAAGACGACGCCTTCCGCCTCGAACTGGCCGTAGCTCGGTGCGCCGGGCGACAGGATCAGCGTGTCGAAGCTGTCGCGCCGTGCCGCCAGCGCCTCGAGGCCGGCGCGAAGGGTCTCGGCCTCGATGACCTCGACCTGCGGCGCGGCGGCATAGGTCGCGGTGGCGAGGCGCGCGCCGGTAACGGGCAGGGCGACGAGGATCGCCACGCCACGCGCCGCCAGCGTCGAGGCGAGTTCGCCATAGGCCTGCTGGCGCTCGTGGCCGCCGGCGATGAGCGCGATGCGCCGGCCCTCATAGGCGGCGAGCGCCGCCTTGGTCGCCTCGGGCGTCGTCGAGATGGAATCGTTGACGACGGTGATGTCGCCGATCGTGTGTTCCTCGAGCCGGTGGGGCAGCGGCTCGAACATGTTGATGGCGCGCACGATGCCTTCGAGGCCGGCGCCGGCCGCCAGCGCCACCTGCGTTGCGAGGCGCGCGTTGTCGAGATTGTGCGCCCCCTTGAGGCGCGACTTCGCCACCGTCGAGGCGATCCTGTCGGCGATGAAGGGGGCGAGTGGCGGCAGCATGCGGCGCATGTCGCGCATGGCGGCCAGCACCAGGGGGTTCGTTTGCGCGGTGGGGCCGAGGCCGACCGGGAAGGACGCCTCGCGGTCGATCAGGTTGAGCTTGTCGGCGAAGTAGCGCTCCATGTCGCGGTGCCAGTCGGTGTGCTCGGGCGTGAGGTTCGTCAGTGCCGCGATGTCGGGGGAGAAGGCCATGTCGGCGGTCTGGTAGCTCGACAGCTCGAAGACGACGATCTTGTGCCGGTCGGCGATCTCGAGCGGCGCGAGGCCGACATTGCCGGCGAGCCCCGCATCGAGACCGGACTGGGTCAGCATGAGATGGATGAGCGTCGCCGTCGTCGACTTGCCCTTGGTGCCGGTGATGGCGATGACCGTCGTGCCGGTGCGGTAATACTCGCCCCACAGATTGAGGTTGGAGGTGACGGTGATGCCCGCTTCGCGGGCGACGAGGAAGACCGGCTTGTAGCGCGAGACGCCGGGCGACTTGACGATGGTGCCGAAGCGCCGCGCCGCGATGGCGGCCTGCAGTTCGGTGGGCGCGATGAATTCGGCGTCCTCGATGTCGGCGCTGCCGCTGTCGACGGTGACGTAGACCTTGAGCGCGGAGGCGCGCGCCGCGAGGAAGGCGCGGGTGGAGCGGGCCTCGCGGCCGGCGCCATAGAGCAGGACGGGTTCATCAAGGCGCATGGGGTGCTATCCTTTCGGCGACGGCCTCAGGGATAAGATGATCCGGGCTGTCCGTGAAGAGCCCGGCGAGCGCCGCCGAGAGACGCTCGCGGCCATACTGGGCGACGAGGTCGTCGCGGAGCGCCCGCACCACCGCCGATGCCTGCCAGTCGGGGTGGCTCGTCAGCACGTAGAGGCAGGCGGCCGCCTCCTCGATCTCGCCGACGCATTCCCACGGCTTCTGGCCGGCGAGGCCGGTCAGCTCGCGAAACGAGCGCTCGTTGCCGGGGCGGTCGAGGAAGTCGTGGCCGAAGATGCCGAGCACGCGCGGCTTGTCCATCTGCGCGGCCATCAGCAGGAAAGTGAAATGGCATTTCGGGCACTCGCCGCACCAGAGCGGGCCGTCATGCCCGGCGAGGCGGAAGTTGCGGTTGCAGCTCGAAAAGACATGGTCGAAGCGCGTCTCGCGCGCGAAGAGTTTCGCGATCTTCGCCTCGGACCAGGGGCGCAGCAGCGAGAAATAGCCGAGGGCGCCGCCGGTCGCGTTCGACAGCACGCCGGCGATGCGGCGCTCGAAGGCGAGCGATTTCGAATGCTGGTGATTGACCTCGCGGCCGTCATGCACGGCGTTGCCTTCGCTGGCCGAGCGTTCGTTGGAGAGGATGATGCGCCCATAGGAAAAGAGCAGGGCGGTCAGCGCCGCGATCATCGAGTTGATCGCCGTCGAGGGGACGTGGCCGTTGAGATAGCCGGGCTGCGTGCCGAGGCGGATCATCTCGGGGTCGAGCGTGCGGGTGACGTAGAGCGGCGGCCGGCCGATCGTCGCGACGGAGCCGAGGATCGGGCCCTTGGGGTTCACCGCGAAGGGCGTGTAGTCGAAGCCCGCCGCCTCGAGCAATTCGACCGACACCAGCGAGTCCTTGCCGCCGCCGATGGGCAGCAGGACACGGTCGCGCAGGATCGGCGCGGGGCGGGCCCGGCGGTGATCCGCCGCCGCCACGATGTCGATGCGGCCGAAATGGTTGAGGTCGTTGCGGGCGTAGAACTCGCCGAGGCCGTTCGAATAGATGTCGAGGGCGAAGGCGCGCTCCTCGTCGTCGAGGGCGAAGTCGGCTTCGATGCGCAGCGGCGCCGTCAGCTTGAAATAGCTCACGCCGAGGACGACGGCGGTCAGGCCGAGCAGCCGGGCGAAGGCCTCGCTGGCGGCCGCGTCGGTGTCCGCACCCTCGGGGAAGTCGAGCAGCTCGGTGAAGCGCAGCTCGCCCAGCGCATAGGGAAAGAGCGCGACCCGCGTGGCGGGATCGTAGCTGGGCGCCAGGATGTGGAACGTGCTGGTCAATAGATTCTCAGGCTTAGCCGCAACACTATATCGGGGCTGAGGCGCTGAAAGCCAAATTCCCGCATGGTGCAGCTCCAGGCGGTGCCCAGCCGCTCGATCCTGAACAGGTTGTAGCGCGCCGGATCCTCGCCGCCGTCCTCGGCCTGGGCCGCGCCGGCGGCGGCCACGCCGACGACCGGCACGTCGCCGTCGCGACCGGGAATGGCGTAGATCGTAGATTTGTGCGTGTGCCCGTGCAGCACCAGCTCGGCGCCATGGGCGGCCACGGCCTCGCGGAAGCGGCGCGCGCCGTAGAGGCCGAGGCGGGGATGGCGCGCCTCGAGATTGGGCGGGTGGTGGATGAGCACGACGCGGAAATAGCCTCCGTCGCCGAGCAGGCGCAGGATGCGCGCCAGCCGGTCGGCCTGGTCCTGCTCGAAGCGGCCGATGGCGAGGCCCGGCCAGCTTGCCACGGCGCTGGAGCAGGCGATGACGGCGACGTCGCCCACCCGCCGCACGAAGGGGAACTGCGCCGCGTCGAGCGTTTCGCCGCGCATGTAGTCGCCCCAGCGCGCATTGTTGTAGCCGAAGGTGGGCGCCAGATAGGCATCGTGATTGCCCGGGGAGACGCAGACCTCATGGGGCGAGCCGACGGTCTGCAGCCAGTTCCAGGCCGTGTTGGCCTCGGCTTCGAGGCCGAGATTGACGAGGTCGCCGGTGACGGCGGTGAAGTCGGCATTCTGCTCGCGCATGTGGCGCACGAGATTTGTCAGGCCCTCGCCCGACAGGGTGCTATGCCGCCGCAGCCGCCAGTTGAGGTAGCCCGTGATGCGCTTGTTCAGCAGTTCCGTCCAGCGGACCGGCGGCAGCGGCGCCAGGTGGACGTCGGAAATATGGGCGAGCGTTATCATTGCCGGGGGTAATGGCACGGCGCGCGCGCCAAGAAAATGGCCCATGTCGCGACCGTCGGGCTGCAAGGCGCCGGACGGCTGCTCACGTCGGCGGGATGGACCTTGTGCCGACGACCCCGGCAGCTGGGGACGACGGTGCTCAAGGTCATTCGGGCGCTGGGCCTCAGGCTCACCGTCGCCGCCTGATCAGAGAAAGTCGAGCTCGGGGCCGACCGGTACGATGCGTGTCGGGTTGATGCGCGTGTGGCTCCAGTAATAGTGCGTCTTGATGTGGTCCATGTGGACCGTCTCGCGCACGCCGGGGGTCGCGATCAGACCCTTCAGATAGTGCGACAGGTTGGGATAGTCGGCAATTTGCCGGATGTTGCACTTGAAGTGGCCGACATAGACGGCATCGAAGCGGACGAGGGTGGTGAAGAGCCGCCAGTCAGCCTCGGTGACCTGCTCGCCGGCGAGATAGCCGGCGTCGCCGAGGATGGCCTCGATCCAGTCGAGGGAGGCGAACACCTCGCCGACGGCCTCCTCATAGGCCTCCTGGGTCGTCGCGAAGCCGGCCCTGTAGACGCCGTTGTTGACCGTGTCGTAGATGCGCTGGTTGACCTCGTCGATGCGCGGGCGAAGCGCGGCCGGATAGTAGTCCTCGTCGTTGCCGGTGAGCGCATCGAAGGCGCTGTTGAGCATGCGGATGATCTCGGAACTCTCGTTGTTGACGATCGTCTCGCGCTTCTTGTCCCACAGCACGGGCACCGTGACCCGGCCGGTGTAGCGCGGATCGGCCCGCTGGTAGATCTGGTAGAGATGCTCGGCGCCGTAGAGGGCGTCGCCGGTCGACCCGTCGGCGGCGAAGGTCCAGCCCGTCTCGTCGGGCATTTTCGGCGAGACGACGGAGACGGAGATCAGCGAGTCGAGGCCCTTCAGCGCCCGGAAGATCAGCGTGCGGTGCGCCCAGGGGCAGGCGTAGGAGACATAGAGGTGATAGCGCCCGGCTTCGGCCGCGAACCCGCCTTCGCCGGAGGGGCCGGGGGCACCGTCCGGCGTGATCCAGTGGCGGAACGGCGCGCTGCTTCGAACGAACTTTCCGCCGGTGCTCGAGGTGTCGTACCACTCGTCGGACCAGCGGCCCTCGACCAATTGTCCCAAAATCGTCTCCTTCGGGGCGCACGAACGCCGCAGTCGCAGGGTCCGTTGCCGTTCAGCAATCTTTCACCGCGCCGGCTTGAAATCCAGCGCACGGCCCATGATTTGATCTTCACGCGCGCTGGCCCGGATGCTATGCGCGGAGCAGACGTCAGGAGGCGTCCCAGGATGGAGAGTTTCGCTCACGTGACCCGACGATCGTAATCGATCGGGAGCCGACGCGAAAGTCGGCGCGTTAGTCCTTACAGTCTTCCTGGACCTGTCACGATGATCGCCCCATCCGTCCATCCCGCGGCTGCCGCCGCGCCGTCCAAACCGGCTCCCGCAACATTGCGCGTCGCCACGCCCGCCGACGACGCGTTCGTCGAAGGGCTGCACGCGCTGGCCTTCGGGCCCGGACGCTTTGCGCGGACGGCGTTCCGGGTGCGCGAACGCTTTCCCATCGACGCCTCGCTGTCGCTCATCGCCGAGGTCGACGGCACGCCCTGCGGCTCGGTGTGGATGACGCCGCTGTCGATCGGCGGCGTCGACGGCTACATGCTCGGCCCGCTGGCGACGCATCCCGACTTCCGCAGGCGGGGCCTCGGCAAGCAGCTGGCGCGCGAGGTGACGCAACTGGCGCTGGCGCGCGGCGAGGGCCAGTTCGTTATCCTCATCGGCGACAGGGACTATTATTGTCCGCTCGGCTGGCAGCCGACGACGCTCGGGGCGGTGGAATGGCCCGGCCCGGTCGACCCCACGCGCGTTCTGGTCTATGCCGAGGACAAGACGCTGGCGGCGCGCCTCAACGGCACAATCGGCGCGTTCGGAGCCAGGCTGCACTCCTGAGGACGTCCGTTGTCGCCAGCCGATGAACTGATCGACCGAATCAGGCTCCGGCTGCTGCCCCATCCGCAGGGACCGGAGGTCACGGCGACGCTCGCGCCGGACTGGATGCCGGCAGGCGGCTTCGCCGCGCCGCCGCGCGACGCGGCGGTGCTGATCGCGCTGGTGCGGCGGGGCGAGGCGCTCTCGGTGCTCTATACGGAGCGCTCGCCCGAGCTGCGCGCGCATTCCGGCCAGATCGCCTTTCCCGGCGGCAAGATCGATCCGACCGATGCCGGACCGGGGGCCGCGGCGCTGCGCGAGGCCTGGGAAGAGGTGGCACTGGATCGCGCCGAGGCGCGCATCCTCGGCTACATGCCGGCCTATTTCACCGGCTCCAACTACATGATCACGCCGGTGGTGGCCGAGGTGCGGCCGCAGCGCGCCTTTGTCGGCAATCCGGGGGAGGTGCGGAGCATCTTCGAGGTGCCGCTGGCGCTGCTGATGCGCGACGACAGCTTCCGCACGCTACGGTTCAAGCGCGACGGGCGCGAGGGCGCCACCTGGCAGATCGCGCATGAGGGGCTTGTCATCTGGGGGATTACCGCCAATCTGACGCGGCTGTTCTACGACCTCGTGCTGAAGGACGAGATTCCCTGGTGATCCCGAAAGCCGCCCTGCAGCGCCTCAAGGAGGCCCCCTGGCTGCGCGATCCGGCGACGCAGCAGGTCTTTGCCCTGCTCGGCGGCGCGCAGGGCAAGACGCGCGCCGTCGGCGGCGCCGTGCGCGACACGCTGATCGAGCATCCGCGCGAAGCGACCGAGATCGATTTTGCCACGGAACTGTCGCCGGACGAGGTGATGCGCCGGGCCGGCGAGGCGGGCATCGGCGTCTATCCCACGGGGATCGAGCACGGCACCGTGACGCTCAAGGTCGGCGGGCGCGTGGCCGAGGTCACAACGCTGCGCGAGGATGTCGACACGGACGGGCGGCACGCGGTGGTGCGCTTCGGCTACGACTGGACGCGCGACGCCGAGCGGCGGGATTTCACGCTGAACGCGCTCTATTGCGACATGGAGGGCGAACTGCTCGACCCGATCGGCGGCGCCGAGGATTGCCTCAACGGCGTCGTCCGTTTCATCGGCGAGGCCGCGCGGCGGATCGCCGAGGACAGGCTCAGGGTCTATCGCTTCTTCCGCTTCACCGCGAGCCACGGCAGCGAGCAGTTCGACGAGGACGGGCTGGCGGCCGTCACCGCGGCGGCCGGCACGCTCGCCAACCTGTCGGCCGAACGGGTCGGCGCCGAGATGCGCCGCATGATCGCGCTGCCCAAGGTGGCGCGCAGCTTCGAGACGATGGCGGCGGCCGGGGTGCTGTCGCTGCCGGCCGAGTTGCTGGCGCGGCTCGGGCTCTACGAGCGCCGCGTGCATCGCCCGAACGGCGTGGCGCGGCTGGCGCTGCTGGTGCAGAGCCTCGGCAGCGCAGGGCTCAAGCAGCGCTGGCGGCTCTCCAATGACGAGGTGACGGCGGCCGAGTCGGTGCTGCTCGCCGCCCGGCTGCTGAGCGACTTCCACGTCAACGAGGCGGCCTATCGGTTTCCGGCGGCGCTGGGGGATGCGGTGGAGGTCGCCGCGACGCTGTCGGGCTGGACGGAGGCGGGCAAGTCGGCGGTCCTCCAGCATCTCGAAGAAATCGAGGTGCCGCGCTTTCCGCTTTCAGGAGGGGACCTGATCAAGCGCGGCATGCGGCCCGGTCCCAAACTGGGGGCCGAACTCGACCGGCTGGAGCGCAAATGGATCCAGTCCGGATTCACGCTCGACCGCGACGCGCTGCTGTCGATCGTGCAGCGCTGATTAGTGCGCCGGCTGCAGGTCGTGAATGCGCTGCTTGATGCGGTCGATCATCTCGGGGCGCACGACGCTTTCGCCATGGGCCGTGCGCAGGTGATCCGCCGCGCGGCGGACGATCTCGGCGCTTTCCTCGGCCTGGGTATGCCACTGGCAACCGGGAACGAGACACTCGTAACGCTGCATCGCAACCTCCTCCGCTGAACCAGAGGAAACGTCGCGCACGCCGGATCGTTCCATTGCCGGAAGCGCCTCAGGGCCACCTGACTTCGGGCGGCATGGAGGAGAGGATTGCCTCGACGTTACCTCCGGTGCGCAGGCCGAACGTCGTGCCGCGGTCGTAGAGCAGGTTGAATTCGACGTAGCGGCCGCGGCGCACGAGTTGCTCGGTGCGCTCGGCCTCGGTCCACGGCGTCGCGAAATTGCGACGGACGAGGCGCGGATAGATGTCGAGGAAGGCGCGGCCCACGTCCTGGGTGAAGGCGAAGTCGGCGTCCCAGTCGCCCGAATTGTGGTTGTCGTAGAAGATGCCGCCGATGCCGCGCGGCTCGTTGCGGTGCGGCAGGAAGAAATAGTCGTCGCACCAGGCCTTGTAGCGCTCGTAGTCGGCGCCATGGGCCTCGCAGGCCGCCCGGTAGGCCGCGTGAAACTCGACGCTGTCGGGATCGGTCTGGGTGCGGCGCCGGTCGAGCACCGGCGTCAGGTCGCCGCCGCCGCCGAACCACCATTTGCCGGTGACGATCATGCGCGTGTTCATGTGCGCGGCCGGTACGTGGGGGTTCCACGGGTGGATGATGACCGATACGCCGGCGCTCCAGAACTCGGCCCCGGCCTCGGTATGCGGCATCTGGCGGGCGAATTCCTCGCTGAAGCGGCCATGCACCACCGACACGTGGACGCCCGCCTTCTCGAAGACGCGGCCGTGCAGCATGCCCATCTCGCCGCCGCCGCCATCGGGGCGCGTCCACGGCGTTATCTCGAAGCGGCCGGCGGGGCGGTCGGCGGAAACACAGCCTTCGGCCTCGATGGCCTCGAGACGGGCACACAGGTCGTCGCGCACCGTGCGGAACCAGGCTGCGGCGGTGGCCTTGCGGGTATCGATATCGGCGGAAAGGGTCATGCGAGGGTTCCGAAATGTCGTGTCTGGCGAAGCGCCTCGCCCAATACCATGGCAGCGGCGACGGCAACGTTGATGGAGCGCAAATCCGGCCGCATCGGAATGCGGACCCTCAGATCCGCCTCCGCGGCGACGGAGTCGGGGACGCCGGCGCTCTCGCGGCCGAGGATGAGCACGTCGCCCTCGGCATAGTCCGTCTCATAGGCCGAGCGGTCGCCCCTGGTCGTCAAAAGCACCGCGCGGCGGCCCGCTGCGCGGCGCCAGCGCGAGAAATGGGCGTAGCTGTCGTGCTCGGTCAAGGCCGCGAGCCGGACATAGTCGAGCCCGCTCCGCCTCAGCTCGCGCTGCGAAAAGACGAAGCCGGTGGGGTGGATGACGTGCATATGAATGCCGAGGCACGCCCCCAGCCGCAGCAGGGTGCCCGTGTTGAGGGCGATATCCGGCTGGTAGAGGGCGAGGTCCACAGTCATCGGCTGCTCCATACGACGTGCGCCGAAAGGCGCCGGTGGGTATAGTGTCGCAGTCGGTTTTCGCGCCGCCCGCGCGGCTGGACAAGAGCGGGGGAGAGTGCCAAAAGACGGCGAAATCACGCGCTGTTGAAGGCGTGTGAGGCCATTTCTTGCGTGCGGCGCGGGGGCCCGCAAAGCGGCGCAAAATCAGCTATCAGGCAGGGATTTGAACCTTGGCGACAGAATCGAACTTGGCGCATGATGACCGCTCCAATCCGGGGCGGCGCGACTTCCTCTATGTCGCGACGGGTGCGGTGGGCGCGGTCGGCGTGGCGGCGGCGGCCTGGCCGATCATCAACCAGATGAACCCCGACGCGTCGGTGCTGGCGATGGCGTCGACCGAGTTCGATCTCTCCGGCGTCGAAGAAGGCTCGAGCGTCACCATCAAGTGGCGGGGCTCGCCGGTCTTCGTGCGTCACCGTACGCCGCAGGAGATCGAGGAAGCCCGGGCCGTGCCGCTCGATCAGCTCAAGGATCCCGCCACCGACGAGTCGCGCGTCCATGCAGGCCACGACCAGTGGCTGGTGATGGTGGCGCTGTGCACGCATCTGGGCTGCGTGCCGGTGGGCGAGGCGGGCGAGTTCGGCGGCTGGTTCTGCCCCTGCCACGGCTCGGAATACGATACGTCCGGCCGCATCCGCAAAGGCCCCGCGCCGACGAACCTGGTGGTGCCGCCCTACACGTTCCTGAGCGACACCGTCATTCAGATCGGTTGAGGGGGAAAATCCACATGTCCGCGCACGAGAGCAACTACAACCCCACCAACGCCGTCGAGAAGTGGCTCGACGATCGGCTGCCGATCGTCCGCTTCGCCAAGGCCACGCTCGTCGACTACCCGACGCCGAAGAACCTCAACTACTGGTGGACCGGCGGCGCCATCCTCACCTTCATGCTGGCGGTCCAGATCGTCACCGGCATCGTCCTCGCCATGCACTTCACCCCCGAGGTGAGCATGGCCTTCGACTCGGTGGAGGCCATCCGCCGCGACGTGAACGGCGGCCGCATGATCCAGGCGACCCACGCGGTGGGCGCCTCGATGTTCTTCCTCGCCGTCTATCTGCATATCTTCCGCGGCCTCTATTTCGGCTCCTACAAGGCGCCGCGCGAGGTGCTGTGGATCCTCGGCGTCATCATCTTCCTGCTGATGATGGCGACGGCCTTCATGGGCTATGTGCTGCCCTGGGGGCAGATGAGCTTCTGGGCGGCGGCGGTGATCACCAACATCTTCGCGGCGATCCCGATCGTCGGCGAACCGATCCTGCATCTGCTGCGCGGCGGCTTCGCCGTCGACAACCCGACGCTCAACCGCTTCTTCTCGCTGCACTATCTGCTGCCGTTCATCATCGCGGCGGTGGTCGGGCTGCATATCTGGGCGCTGCACGTGCCGGGCAACAACAACCCGATCGGCGTCGAGGTGAAGAGCGAGCGCGACACCGTGCCGTTCCATCCGTTCTATACGATGAAGGACCTGTTCGCGATCGTGGTGTTCTGCATCCCGTTCGCGTGGTTCGTGTTCTTCGCGCCGGATATCCTGGGGCACCCCGACAACTACATCGAGGCCAACCCGCTGGTGACGCCGCCGCACATCGTGCCGGAATGGTACTTCCTGCCGTTCTACGCGATCCTCAGGGCCATCGACTTCAACTTCATCCTCGACAGCAAGCTGCTCGGCGTCATCGCCTTCGGCGGGTCGATCCTGATCCTGTTCTTCCTGCCCTGGCTCGATACGTCCAAGGTGCGCTCCGGCACGTTCCGGCCGGCGTTCAAGTGGTTCTACTGGGTGTTCGTGCTGAACTTCATCCTGCTGATGTGGTTTGGCGCGCAGACCCCCGACCTCAAGGTGCTCGGGCCGCTCACCGTGGCCGACGTGTCGAAGGCCTCGGTCGCCTACTATTTCGGGTACTTCCTCGTCGTGCTGCCGCTGCTCGGGCGTTTCGAGCGACCGCGGCCGCTGCCGAACTCGATCTCCGAGGCCGTGCTGACGATGCCCGTCATCCAGAGCGGTGCGGACGGCTCTTCCGCGGCAGCACAGTGAACCAGGATCGCACCAGAATGTTCAAACTCCCGACCATCCTCGTTGCCGGCCTGATCGCGCTGGGGCTCAGCGCCCCGGCACTGGCGCAGGAGCACGAAAGCGTCGACATCCAGAAGCAGCACTGGAGCTTTGCCGGGCTGTTCGGCACCTATGACCAGAACCAGCTGCAGCGCGGCTTCCAGGTGTTCCGGGAAGTGTGCGCCAACTGCCATTCGGCGCGGCTGCTCGCGTTCCGTAACCTAGCCGAGCCCGGCGGGCCGCAATTCTCCGAGGAGCAGGTCAAGGCGCTGGCGGCCGAATACGAAGTCGCCGACGTGGACACCGACAGCGGGGTGCGTCCGGCGCTGCCGTCCGATGCCTGGCCCAATCCGTTCCCGACCGAACGCGACGCGCGCGATGCCAGCGGCGGCACATTGCCGCCGGACCTGTCGGTGATCGCCAAGGCCCGCAAGGTCGACGACAAGTTCCCCAACTGGGTGTTCAACTATTTCACGACCTATTCCGAGGGCGGGCCGGACTACATCCACGCGCTGCTCGAGGGCTATGAGGACACGCCCCCCGAGGACTCTGGCGTGCCGGAAGGCAAGTATTACAATCACGTCTTCCCCGGCCATGCCATCGGCATGCCGCCACCGCTCTCGGACGGGCAGGTCGCCTACGCCAATGCCGACGGGTCGGCGGCGCCGGACGATATGCTGACGGTGGAGCAGTATTCCAGGGACGTTTCGGCGTTCCTCATGTGGCTGGCCGAGCCGCACCTCAACGAGCACAAGGCGGCGGGCTTCCGCGTCGTGGCGTTCCTGCTGCTGTTCGCGGGGCTGATGTGGTTCGTCAAGCAGCGGCTGTGGCGCCGGGTGCACTGACGCCGCCGGGATATCCAAAAGGGGCGCTCCTGCGCCCTTTTTGCTGCCATGTCAGGCCTTTTCTCCGCCGGCGTTGGCGACTAGTATCGGGGCGAAGGAGAGACACAGCCATGTCGCCGATCCGCACTGCCGCCACCGTCATCGGGGTCGCCATGACAGTCGCCCGCCATCCGGCCGTGCGGGCCGCCGTGCGCGCCGCGCCGCTGCTCGTCACCCCGAAGATGCGGGCCGCCGCGACCGACGCGACGCTCGAGGCCGCGTTCCGCGCCGGTGTCGTGGCGCGCAAGATCGTGCGGCGCGGCGAATAGGCGGCCCCGCCGCCTCGTCCGCCTCCCCTCCGTTCAGCACGGCCAAGATGCTCGATCTCCAATCGCTGATCCGCTCCATCCCGGACTACCCCAAGCCGGGCATCATGTTTCGCGATATCACGACGCTGATCGAGCACCCGCAGGGGTTCCGCGAGAGCGTCGAGCGGCTGGCCGCGGCGCATCGCGGGCTCGGCATCACCCATGTCGTGGGCATCGAGGCGCGCGGCTTCATCTTCGGGGCGGGGGTGGCGATCGCGCTCGGCGTCGGCTTCGTGCCCATCCGCAAGCGCGGCAAGCTGCCCGGCGCGACGATCG